>Ga0315912_10000603_pt1 | contig 60498 bp, 49 predicted proteins | sample VfabasoilMG_FD_204469 | JGI IMG/M metagenome (GOLD analysis project Ga0315912, IMG submission 204469) | Garden soil microbial communities collected in Santa Monica, California, United States - V. faba soil | ecosystem: Environmental > Terrestrial > Soil > Garden | place: USA: California...
ACGGTTGAGCTGAGCGGCGCGCGCGCCGGCGTCTGAGCTTGGCACTTTATCTTTCACGCGTCCGCTCCAGCGAGGTGTTAGACATCGGCCCTTGCAACTTTGTGACTATGCCACGCCAGGCTCGACCCTTCGGCAGGGAGTGCGCGAAAAGCATGTCACTTACGTCACAGCCCAGTGCGCGCAGGCGGCGGGCGATCTCGTGGCGCCGACGACGAAGTAGGTAACTGGAGTTGACCACGCGCTTCGGTGCGAAGTTGCGTTCGAAATAGCCAGTCGTGTGAAGGTGCTCGCGAACTGTGATGGACCGGATAAGAGGCCACAGTTCATCGGCCGTCATCGAACGCCAATTGGCCTTAAGGAGCTCAAAGGATCTGCCGAGCCTGCGGTACTTGGGCGGTTTGATACGTCGGATCATCGTGAAGGACGAGGTCTAACGGTTGAGCTGAGCGGCGCGCACGCGGTCGCATGAATTTGGCACTTTATCCCTCACGCGTCCGCTCCAGCGAGGTGTTAGGCGTCGCGCGGGCGCATCTCGCGCCCGGTGGGATCTGTCTCGAGGACGGACTCATGAAGACCATCGATTGGATTCCGAGTTGGCTCAAAATTCTCATCCGTTGCGACAAGGCGCCAGCCAATATCCTGAAGGTCCGGCTCCTCAAGACTTGGATCTCCGAGCATGTAGCACAGCGAGAACAGCAGCTGAGCCTGCATGCCGCGTGCGATATCGGTGAGGTCCTGGAGCTCAACGCCCTTATTGACACATCGGGACAGCGCTAAGCCAACGCCGGCATATGGATCCGTGGGTCGCGCCTTCGCTCTCTCAATCGCATCGGTAGCCCACGTAGTGTCGCCGTCCGCCAGTATTCGTGCCCAAGCCTGGCGCAAGAACAGATACCGATGTAGTTGCTCGATGCCCTCGGACACTTGGGACGAAGCCCAGCTTTCCGGGTCGCGCGCACCAAGTCGCGCGAACAGTTCAGTGAGCTTTCGCAAGTCCTGTGGAATTGGCACTGTACACTCCGAGACGCCTAACTATAAGTAGACCGCAATAATGCGGCGTTACAAAACCGCAGAAGTGCGGGATAACGGGGAATAGGCATCGTAACCACCTGATTCCACTTCATCACTTGCGGTCTAACCCGTCAATGACCGGCGAATCATCCCCATCTCGCCCTCAGCGGCTTCTGGACTCCGTCCGAACTGCCATCCGCACGCGCCATTACAGCTTTCGCACCGAGAAGGCTTATGTCGACTGGATCCGTCGCTTCGTCCTGTTCCACGGCAAACGACACCCTCGGGAAATGGCCGGTCGCGAAGTCGCAGAGTTCCTTTCACACCTCGCCAACGACCGTCGTGTCGCGTCCGCCACCCAGGGACAAGCGCTGGCCGCCCTCCTATTTCTCTACAAACACGTGCTGAATGTGGCCTTGCCATGGCTCGAAAACGTCGTACGCGCGCATCGCCCCAAGCGCCTTCCCGTCGTCCTTCGTCAGGACGAAGCGCAACGCGTCATCGACAACCTGTCTGGCGTTCATTGGCTCATTGCCGCGCTTCTCTACGGCAGTGGCCTGCGGCTGCTCGAAACACTGCGATTGCGGATCAAGGACATCGATTTCTATCACCGCCGCGTCACGGTGCGTGACGGCAAGGGTTCCAAGGATCGCGTCACGATTCTCCCTGCCGCTCTGGTTCCCGCGCTCAAGGCACATGTCGAGAGAATGCGCGTGTTGCACGAGCAGGCGATCGAGCAAGGTTACGGCGGCGTCGAACTGCCCTTCGCGCTTGCCCGAAAATATCCTCGCGCTCATCTTTCGTGGGTCTGGCAGTACGTCTTTCCGGCGTCTCGCGCGTCCACCGATCCACGCACCGGCGCGCGGCGTCGTCATCACATCCCGGAGGACACGGTCCAGCGCCAGGTCCGCAACGCAGCGCGTGCCGCCGGCATCGAGCGACCCGTCTCGCCGCACACCTTTCGACACTCATTCGCCACGCACCTGCTCGAGAACGGCTACGACATCCGCACTGTTCAGGAACTACTCGGCCACAAGGATGTGAAAACCACGCAGCTCTACACGCATGTCATGGCGCCCGGCGCGAATCCGGTGCGCAGTCCCTTCGACAGGTCTGCCTATCCCTGAGCAGTTCGCCTCAGGCGCTGACCGCTTCCGGTAGCTGCGCATTGCGATGCTGCCGCGCCGCCTTCACGAAGCCGGTGAACAGCGGATGGCCATCGCGCGGCGTCGACGTGAATTCCGGATGGAACTGCGTCGCCACGAACCACGGATGTCCGGGCAGCTCGATGATCTCGACGAGATCGTCCTTCGAGAGTCCGGAGAAGCGGAACCCGGCCTGCGTGTAACGATCGCGATACTTGTTGTTGAACTCGTAGCGATGCCGGTGACGCTCGAGCACGGTCTCGTTGCCATACACGGCGCGTGCCTGGGTGTTCGAACCGATGTGCACTTCCTGCGCTCCGAGTCGCATGGTGCCGCCCTTGCCCGTGGCGTCGTCGCGCTTCTGCTCACCCTTGGCCGCGTCCTGCCATTCGGTGATCAGCGCGATGACGGGATGCGGGCTGGCGCGGTTGAACTCTGTGCTGTTGGCGTTCTCGAGTCCCAGCACGTGACGTCCGTATTCGATGCAGGCGAGCTGCATGCCGAGACAGATGCCGAGATACGGAATCTTGTTCTCGCGCGCGAAGCGCACCGCGGCGATCTTGCCTTCGATGCCGCGCTCGCCGAAACCGCCGGGAACCAGGATCGCATCCATGCCGGAGAGCGCGTGTGTCCCGTGCTTCTCGATGTCGGTGGATTCGATGTAATGCACGTTGACGCGCGTGCGATTCTTCACGCCGGCGTGCGTCAGCGCCTCGTTGAGCGAGATGTAGCTGTCCTTCACCTGCACGTACTTGCCGACCATGGCGATGTCCACCTGGCCGTCCGGGTTCATCTTGGCGGCCACCACCTGCTTCCATTCGGTGAGGTCGGCGGGCGGCACGTTGAGACGCAGCTTGTCGACCACGATCTCGTCGAGCCCCTGCTCGTGCAGCAGCATCGGAATCTTGTAGATGTCGTCGGCGTCGACGCCCGAGATCACCGCGCGCTCCTCGACGTTGGTGAACAACGCGATCTTGCGGCGCTGTTCGTCGGGCAGCGGGTTCTTGCAGCGGCACAGCAGCACGTCGGGCTGGATACCGATGCCGCGCAGCTCCTTCACGCTGTGCTGGGTCGGTTTGGTCTTGATCTCGCCCGAGCCGCCGACAATGGGCACCAGCGTGAGGTGCAGGAACACGCAGTTGTTGCGGCCGAGTTCGACGCCCAACTGGCGAATGGCCTCGAGGAACGGCAGCGACTCGATGTCGCCGACGGTGCCGCCGATTTCGACCATGCAGACGTCGGCGTCGCCGGCGCCCAACTGGATGGATCGCTTGATCTCGTCGGTGATGTGCGGGATCACCTGCACGGTGGCGCCGAGGTAGTCGCCGCGACGCTCCTTGGCGATGACGCGCTCGTAGATCCGGCCGGTGGTGAAGTTGCTGTGTCGGCCCGTGGTCGTGCGCACGAAGCGCTCGTAATGGCCCAGGTCGAGATCGCTCTCGGTGCCGTCATTGGTGACGAACACCTCGCCGTGCTGGAACGGGCTCATGGTGCCCGGGTCCACGTTGATGTACGGGTCCAGCTTCACCATCGCGATCTTGAGACCGCGGGCTTCGAGAATGGCGCCCAACGAAGCGGCGGCGATGCCTTTTCCCAATGAGGAAACGACGCCACCAGTGGTGAACACGTACTTGGTCATGAGGGATCCCGTCGCGAGAAGAAAAAATCGTATCGACGGGCCGGCAGGTTAACAAAACGGCAACGCGTGCGAAACGGTTGCGAGACCTCTCCGACAAAAAATTAGCGGCTGCGGCTCCAGACGAGCCGCGCGCGCCGCGGGGATTTGTCATTTGCCAGTACCGAAGCGTCGATCCAGCGGTCGCCCGCGGCGATTAGTCGATCCCCTGAGAACAGCAGAGGCAAATGAGCGCGCTCCTCGACGCTCATCTTCGCGGCCTGGATCAGCTTTTTCAGCGCCTGCGTGCGCGCCCGCGGCCCGGGACGCAAGGTTTCGCCGCCACCGCGCGCACGGATTTCGAGCAACTTCGGCAGTTGATCGAGATCGAGTGGGCCGGCCGCATCGTCGACGAGTTCGAGGATGTCGCCGCGCTGGCTGAGGACGCACACTCGGTCCGCGTTCCAGTCCCATGATTTGGCGGCCAAATCCATCCAGGCTTCCACCCGGTCCTGAGACTTCACCTCGAGTACCAGCCGCCCGGCGCGACGGCGCATCACGGCGCCGTGCCAGGCAATCTCGGGCTGTGCGTCGGGGCGGGCGCTCAACAGGCTTCCGGCAATTTCCATCATCTGGGCGGTGGAAGGCGCGTTGATCGGAAATCTTCCGATGTATTCCCGCAGCGCATTTCTTCGCCGTGCGGGAGGCAAGGCGCGCAGTGCCGCCACGTTGACGCCGTCGCCGTCCGCGACACGCTCGAAGTCCGCGCGACCCAGGCTACCCAGCAACCGGGCCGCTTCGGCCATGTGTCTCGCGCTGCGGGCAATGGCCGCGTCGGCGCCGTGCCACTGCTGGCGAATGACGGGCAGCACTTTCGCGCGCAGGAAGTTGCGCGCGAACTGAGTTTCCATGTTGGTGGGATCCTCGACCCAGCGCAGTCGTTTCTGCCGCGCGTACTTTTCGATGTCGGCGCGGGTTTCTCCCAGCAGCGGACGGCAGATTCGCCCGGTGCCGAAAGGGGCGATCGCCGGCATCGCCGCGAGTCCCGCGACTCCGGCGCCGCGGAACAACTGCAGCAGCAGTGTCTCCACCTGGTCGTCGAGGTGCTGCGCGGTGACCAGCACTTCATCGGGATCCAGCACCATCTCCAGCAAGGCATAACGGGCCTCGCGGGCTGCCGCCTCCGGCGACTCACCCTTCTTGCGCCGGATCGTGGCCTCGAGCGCGACGAACGGCAGTCGCAGCCCGCGCGCGACCTGCGCGCAGTGACGACTCCAGTCGTGGCTGGCGGCCTGCAGGCCGTGATCGACATGCAGCAGTCGCAGTGAACCGAGCTTGCGCCGATGTCTGGCCAGCGCATGGGCCAGCACTGTGGAATCGATGCCCCCGCTGAACGCCAGGGCAACCCGAGGTCGGGGTCCGGTCAGGTCGAGAAGCCGTGAGGCGGGATCGAACACATTTCAGTTCGCGACTTCGCTGTACACGCCGAAGCCGTCGATGCGGGTATTGCGCTGGGCGCGCAGTTTGTCCGGCGGCAGCTTCTCGAGCTCGTCGAGATGGCGGATCAGGGCGGCCTTGATGCGGTCGGCGGTGGCCTGCGGATCGCGATGGGCACCGCCGATGGGCTCCGGCAGCACTTCGTCGACCAACCTCAACTTGGCGAGTCGATCCGCGGTGAGGTTCATGGCATCGGCGGCCACTTCCTTCTTGTCGGCGCTCTTCCAGAGAATCGAGGCGCAGCCTTCGGGCGAGATCACCGAGTACGTGGAGAACTGCAGCATCAGCAGGCGGTCGCACACGCCGATCGCCAGCGCGCCGCCCGAGCCGCCCTCGCCGATCACGCAGCTCACGATCGGGATGCCCATGACGGACATCTCGTAGAGATTGCGCGCGATCGCTTCGGACTGGCCGCGCTCCTCGGAGCCGACACCCGGATAGGCGCCCGGCGTGTCGATGAAGGTCACCAGCGGCAGGCGGAAGCGCTCGGCCAGGCGCATGAGGCGCAGCGCCTTGCGATACCCCTCAGGCTTGGGCATGCCGTAATTGCGGCGCACGCGCTCCTTGGTGTCGCGGCCCTTCTGATGGCCGATGAGCATGACCGGCCGATCTTCGAGCCGGGCCGGACCGCCGACGATGGCGAGATCATCGCCATACATGCGGTCGCCGTGCAGCTCGTGGAAATCCTTGAAGATGAGCCCGGCATAGTCGAGCGTGTACGGCCGCTGCGGGTGCCGCGCGAGTTGGGTGATCTGCCAGGGTGTCAGCGCCGCGAAAATGCTCTGCGTGAGCTGCTCGCTCTTCATCTGCAGACGGGAGATTTCCTCCTGGATGTTGACTGCGGAGCCCGAAGGAACATGTTTCAGTTCTTCGATCTTGGCTTCCAGTTCGGCGATGGGCTGCTCGAAATCGAGGAAATTGACTGCCATAGGGGCGCGAGGATAGCAGAACGGGGTCAGACCCCATTTCCTGGCAAGAGGGGTCGGACCTGGCGGCAGATATGCGCCCGCCCGCGCTAGCCCCAACCTACTAGGACGTAGGCCCCGATCCCATTCTCTCCATGCTCGCAGGGGGTGGGCTGTAGAGCACCGCGATGCGGCCTCGGCCGAGCAGTGTCTCGAGTTCTTCGATGAGCGCGGGCGTGGGGCGCACGTTCCACTCGCTGCCGAAGGACAAGGTGCCGCGCGCGGCGGCGCCGTGAAACTGCACCGCCACCTGGCAGCCACCGCCGCGGTATTGCGCGAGTACGTTCTGCAGCCGCTCGAGTGGCAGCGCGTCGACGGACTTGAGCTTGAGCACGATGCGGCGCGCTTCCTTCTCGCGCAGGCGCTCGAGCTCGCTGACCTTGTTGGCGCGCAGGACCCAGGTGTTGGCGAATTCGTCGAAGCGCAGCTTGCCTTCGATGAGCAGCAGGGCGTCCTTCACCAGGATCTCCCGGAACTGCTGGTATTGCTCGTCGAAGAAACTCACCGCGATTCGCCCCGAGTCATCGTCCAGCAGGATCTCGGTGCGCGGTCCGCGCTTGCGCAGTTCCTCGACGACACCCGCGATGGCCACGGGTTTGCCACCGAAGAAAGCGCGGCCACCTTCGGGACTGGCGGCCGGTTTGTCGGCTTCGAGGTAGTCGTTGATCCGACCGGTGATGAACCGCGGCAGGTCGTTGACGAAACGGTCGATCGGATGGCCGGAGATCGCGCGCCCCAGGGTTTCGCGCTCGGAGCGCAGCCGCACGGCGTCGGTCCATTCCGGCTTGTCAGGCGTGCGCGCGCGCACCGCCTCCGGAACCTGCGCAGTCGCCAGGCCGAAGATATCGTGCTGGCCGGTCTCGTTGGCCTTGCTGTTCTGCTCGCCCAGCGCGAGTGCCGCGTCGAGGCGATTCATCAGGGTGGCGCGATTGGCCGCGAGGCCGTCGAGGCTGCCGGACTTGATGAGCGCCTCGAGCACGCGCCGATTGAGCTTCGACAGATCCAGCCGGCGGCACAGGTCTTCGAGACTGGCGAAGTCACCGTTCGCCTGACGCTCGCTGACGATGGCCTGGACCGCGCCCTCGCCCACTCCCTTGATGGCACCGAGTCCGTACCGAATGGTCTTGTCATCGACCACGGCGAACACGTACGAAGACAGGTTCACGTGCGGCGGCAGGACGGTGAGGCCGACTTCCTTGCGGCAGTCGTACAGCAGACTCACCACCTTGTCGGTGTGATCCATGTCGGCCGACAGCACCGCGGCCATGTACGAGGCGGGCTCGTGGGTCTTGAGCCAGCCAGTCTGGTACGAGAGCAGCGCGTACGCCGCGGAGTGCGACTTGTTGAAGCCGTAGCCCGCGAATTTCTCCATGAGGTCGAAGATGAACGCCGCGCGCTCCTCGGGCACGTTGTTCTTCACCGCGCCGCTCACGAACTTGCCGCGCTCCTTGGCCATTTCCTCGGGCTTCTTCTTGCCCATGGCGCGCCGGAGCATGTCGGCGCCGCCCAGCGTGTAGCCGGCCAGCACCTGCGCGATCTGCATCACCTGCTCCTGGTAGAGGATGACGCCGTAGGTCGGCGCCAGCACCGGCTGCAATGACGGATGCAGGTAATCGATGGGCGGCGCATGGGGGTCGCCCTGCCCGTGCTTGCGGTCGATGAAGTCGCCGACCATGCCGGACTCGAGTGGACCCGGACGGAACAGTGCCACCAACGCGACCACGTCTTCGAACTTGTCGGGCTTGAGGCGACGGATCAGATCCTTCATGCCGCGCGATTCCAGCTGGAACACGGCGGTGGTCCGCGCCTCCGACATCAGGTCGTAGGTGGCCTTGTCGTCCATCGGCAGCGCGGAGATGTCGAGCGGTGGTTCGCCGGTCTTCTCGCGCCGGGCGTTGATGATCTTCACCGCGCGGTCGATGACCGTGAGCGTGCGCAAACCCAGGAAGTCGAACTTCACGAGGCCTGCGGCCTCGACGTCGTCCTTGTCGAACTGCGTGACGACGCTGCCGCCCTTGTCGTCGGCGTACAGCGGCGCGAACTCGGTGAGGCGCGACGGGGCGATGACGACGCCGCCCGCGTGCATGCCGGCGTTGCGCGTCAGGCCCTCGAGCGACTTGGCGAGATCGATGAGATTGGTGATCTCCTCTTCTTCCTTGTAGAGCCGCTTGAGCTCCGGTTCCTTCTCGAGCGCATCGTCCAGCGTGATGCCGAGCTCGAAGGGAATGAGCTTGGCGATCTTGTCGACGTAGCCGTAACCCATGCCGAGCACGCGACCGACGTCGCGCACCACGGCCTTCGCCGCCATGGTGCCGTAGGTGATGATCTGCGAGACGCGTTCCTTGCCGTACTTCTGCGCCACGTATTCGATGACGCGGTCGCGGCCGTCCATGCAGAAGTCGATGTCGAAGTCCGGCATCGAGACGCGTTCCGGATTGAGGAAGCGCTCGAACAGCAGGTCGTACTTCAGCGGGTCGATGTCGGTGATGCCGAGCGAGTAGGCCACCAGCGAGCCGGCGCCCGAGCCGCGGCCCGGCCCCACGGGCACGTCGTTGGCGCGCGCCCACTTGATGAAGTCGGCGACGATCAGGAAGTAGCCCGCGAAGCCCATCTTGCTGATGACCGCGAGCTCGGTCTCGAGGCGCTTGCGGTATTCCTCGATGCGCGCCATCTGCTGCGCATCGAGCGCCTTCTCGCGCGCCGCGAAGCCGCGCTGGGCCTCGGCACGGATGAAATCCTCGACCGTGACACCCGCCGGCAGCGGATAGATCGGCAGTCGCGACTCGCCCAGCTTGAGCGGCAGCGAGCAGCGCCGCGCGATCTCGACCGAGTTCTGCAACGCTTCCGGAATGTCGGCGAACAGCCGCGCCATCTCGGCCGGCGAGCGCAGGAACTGCGCTTCCGTGTACTTGCGTGCGCGGGCGGGATCCGCGAGTTGCGCGCCATCGGCAATGCAGACGCGCGCCTCGTGCGACTCGAAATCCGCCGCCTGCAGGAAGCGCACATCATTCGTGGCGACGACGGGAATGCCGGTCGCCTGGCTGATCGCCACGCATTTCGCCACGTGCGTCTCGTCGTCGGCGCGGCCGAGACGCTGCAATTCGAGGTAATAGCGATCGCCGAACAGCTGGCGCCACTCCTTCGCCAGTGCCAGCGCGTCGGCGTCGCGGCCCGCCAGGATCGCGCGACCCACGTCGCCTTCGGCCGCCCCCGAGAGCGCGATCAGTCCGGCCGTGGTTTTTTCATCGAGCCAGGAACGATCGATGAGCGGCGTGCCGCGGTCCTGGCCCTCGAGCCAGGCGCGCGTCACCAGGTCGGCGACATTCTGGTAACCGCCCGGGTCCTTGCACAGCAGCGTGAGCCGGGCGGGGACCGCGCGTTCGCCGCGCATGCGCAGCAACACGTCGACACCGATGATGGGTTTGACGCCGCGCTTCAGCGCCTCGCGATAGAACTTCACCATCGCGAAAAGATTGTTCTGGTCGGTGACCGCGACGGCGGGCATGCCGAGTCCGGCCGCGCGCTCCACCAGCTCGGGGATGCGCACGACGCTATCCTGCAGCGAGAACTCGGTGTGCAACCGAAGATGGACGAAGGCGGGGAGCGCGCTCACGGGGCGCGAGTTTATCAACGAACGCGCCGGATATTGCGCTGGTGCCGCGATTCAGACACTTGCGAGCCGACGTTCGAGCAGTCGCAACGATGCCGGCGTAACGCCGGCCTTCCTGGCCGTCTCGTATTCCTCGCGCGCCTCCGGGATTCGTCGCGGTTCGGAGTCCGTGTTGCTTGAAACGGTCTCATTCACTGCGCGCCAAGCATACGAAGTAACGCACCTGAAAATGAGAGGAGCGTCACAGGGCGTGCCGTGATTCCCCCGGGGATGTGAGTCATATCAACGGGCTAGCCCACCGCCAGGACGATAATTCCGTCTTGGGTACGTAAACAGGGGTTGGGCTGCCAGATGCGCATTCAGCGCCTGCAAACCCGCATCATCGTCTTCTTCGTCGCGCTGCTCGCACTGGTGCAGGTGGCCGCGTTCTGGTTCGTCAATGCCGCCAATTCGAACAATGCGCGCGCCAAGGTCGAGGAAGAGCTGAACGTCGGTCAGCGCGTGTTCGCCCGCCAGCTCCAGCAGAGCGCGGAAAAACTCAAGCTGTCGGCGCGGGTGTTGGCCGCCGATTACGCGTTCCGCGAGGCCATCGCGACCCACGACAGCCGCACCATCGCCTCGGTGCTGACGAATCACGGCGCCCGCATCGGCGCCGACGCCATGTTGTTCGTCGATCTCGATGGCAATGTCGTTTCCGACACGCTGCGCCCGCAGGCCAGCGCGCATCCCTTCGAGTACCCCGCCCTGGTGTTATCCGAGTCCGAAGGCCCGAGCGCCAGCATGGCCAATTCGAGCATGGAGGTACTAGACGGGCGCGCGTTCCAGCTGGTCGCGGTACCGGTGCACGCGCCACTGCCCATCGGCTGGGTGGTCATGGGATTCGCCGTCGACAATGGACTGGCACGCGACCTGCGCCAGCTCACGGAGCTGGAGGTTTCCTTTGCGCTCGATGATCACGGCAACTGGCGGGTACTCGCCTCGACGCTCGACGACGCCGGACAGCGCGCCCTGCTCGGCGGGATGCCGGCGCGCTCGGACACCGTCACGCGGCTGGTTCTGAAACTTTCCGGTGGCGATCACCAGGCGCTGGTCATTCCGCTCGACGACAACGACAACGCACGCATCGTCGCGGTGCTGCATCGCTCGCTCGACAGCGCGCTCGCGGCCTTCGAACGGCTGCGCAACACGCTGATCGTGCTGGCGTTGCTGAGCCTGGCGCTGTCGATCCTCGGCAGCATTGCCGTGGCTCGCAACATCACGCGGCCGCTGGAGACGCTGGCCGGTGCCGCGGCGCGCATCGAGCACGGTGACTACATCGAGCCGGTCAACCTGCAGCGCGCCGACGAGATCGGCGTGCTGGCATCGAGCTTCAACCACATGCGCGGCGGTATCGCCGAGCGCGAAGGCCGCATCCTCAAGCTGGCCTACGAGGATCCGCTCACCGACCTCGCCAACCGCTCGCGCTTTTCCAACGAGCTGGCCGGCGCGATCGCCGCGGCCGAAACCGGCGACTTCCGTCTCACCATCCTCATGATGGACCTCGACCGCTTCAAGTACGTGAACGACACGCTGGGCCACGGCGTCGGCGATCACGTGCTGCGCGAAGTGAGCCTGCGCCTCAAGCGCACGGTGAGCGGCGCGGAATGCGTCGCCCGGCTCGGCGGCGACGAATTCGCCATCCTGCTGAAACATCCGCGCGACACCGATTGTTCGGGCGTGGCGCGCGCCATCCTCGCTGCGCTCGAAGAGCCGATCCTGTTCGAGGACCAGCCGCTCGACGTGGGCACCAGCATCGGCATCGCGCATTGGCCGGAACATGGTCACGACGCGCAGACCCTGGTGCGCAACGCCGACATCGCCATGTACGCCGCCAAGCGCGCCAAGTCCGGTTACGCGCTCTACGATCCGCACTACGACACCAGCCAGCAGGAACACCTGTCACTGCTCGGCGAGTTGCGCCGTGCGGTGGAGCGCAACGAGCTGCGCCTGTATTACCAGCCGAAGATTTCGCTGCACTCATCCAACGTCAGCTCGGTGGAAGCCCTGATCCGCTGGGAGCATCCGGAGCGTGGCCTCATCCCGCCGGGGCTGTTCATCCCGTTCGCCGAGCACACCGGCTACATCAAGTTGCTGACGCGCTGGGTGATGCGCGAAGCGGTGCGGCAATGCGGCCAGTGGCTGCGCGAAGGATTGCGTCTCGCGGTATCCGTCAACATCTCGGCGCGCGATCTCATGAACCGCGATCTGCCCGGCGAAGTCACCATGCTGCTCGCCCAGCACGAGGTGCCGCCGGCGCTGCTGTGCCTGGAAATCACCGAGAGCGGTTTCATGGAAGATCCGTCCAATGCGCAGAAGGTGCTCGACCGGCTGGCCGAACTCGGCGTGCGGCTGTCGATCGACGACTACGGCACGGGTTACTCCTCGCTCTCCTACATCATGCGGTTGCCGGTGCAGGAGCTGAAGATCGATCAGTCCTTCATTTCGCGCATGGCCGCCGACGAGGAAATCGCCACCATCGTCCGGTCCACCATCGACCTGGGCCACAACCTCGGACTCAAGGTGGTCGCGGAAGGCGTGGAAACGCGCTCGGTGTGGAACATGCTGCGTTCACTGGGATGTGACGATGCGCAGGGCTTCTTCATGAGCCGGCCGCTGGCCCCGGCCGCACTCGCGCAGTGGGTACGTTTGCGCCAAGCAGCCCCGGCAGCCGACGCCAGCCTCGACGACACGGACGCGGCGTCGTCCGGCTAGCCCGCTAAAGCTCTTCGGCTTCGAGCAGTCGTAGCCCCACCGGCGAAAAACTGCGCCGGTGCAGCAGCGACGGACCCAGCGAGTCGATCGCCGCCACGTGCACACGCGTGGCATAGCCCTTGTGCTTCGACAGCGAATAGCCGGGGTATCGCCCGTCGAGGTCGCGCATCACCGCATCGCGCGTGGTCTTGGCGAGAATCGAAGCGGCGCTGATCGACGGGACCTTGGCGTCACCTTTCACCACCGCCTCGTAGCGGCACTCGAAGCCCAGTCCGTCCGGACAGGGGCAACGATTGCCGTCGACGACCACGCGCCCCGGCGGCACGCGCAGTCCCAGCAAGGCGCGCCGCATCGCGAGCATCGTGGCCTGGAAGATGTTGATGCTGTCGATCTCCTCGACGTCCGCCCAGGCCACCGAGTGGCACAAGGCGCGTTGGCGGATCAACACGGCCAGTCGTTCGCGCTCCTCGGGCTCGAGCACCTTCGAATCGGCGAGCCCGCGGATCGGCCGTGCCGGATCGAGGATCACCGCGGCCGCGACCACTGGACCTGCGAGCGGCCCGCGCCCGGCCTCATCGACGCCCGCGACCCGCAGCCTTACGCGCAGTTTCACGACGTGCTCACCGTGCCCGCGTGCGCGGTCCACGCGGCAATCAGCTCGGCGATTTCCTTGGCCGCAAGCTCCGCGCCGCCACGCCGCAGGGTCTGGTGAATCGTGGCGAACTCGCGCTGCACACGCTCGACGCGTTCGGGTTGCTCCAGCCACGCGGCCAGCGCATCGGCGAGATTCTGCGGATTGGCAGCTTCCTGGAAAAACTCGGGCACCAGTTCGCTTCCGGCCAGCAGGTTCGGCTGCGAGAAGTGCCGCACCTTCACCAGCCCGAGGGTTCGCAACAGGAATGCAGTGACGGCGCCGAGCTTGTAGGCCACCACCATCGGGCGCTTGCAGAGCGCGGCCTCGAGCGTCGCGGTTCCGGAAGCCACCAGCGCGACGTCCGCGGCCGCCAGCGCGAGCCTTGCCTGGCCTTCGAGCATGCGTACCGCCGCCCGTGGCGCGACTGCTGCGCAGCGAGCAGCGAATTGTTCGCGCAGCTCGGCCGTCACCATCGGCGCGACGCACACCAGCCCCGGATACCGTGCGGCCAGCAGCTCCGCCGCGCCGGCGAAAGGATCGGCCAGTCGCTCGACCTCGGCGCGCCGGCTACCGGGCAACACCGCCAGTACCGTCGCGGCCGGGTCCACGCCGAGCTGCGCGCGGGCCGCCGCACGATCGACCTCCATGGGGATCTGATCGGCCAGCGGATGACCGACGAAGGTCGCGCGCACGCCGTACTCGCGATAGAACTCCGGTTCGAAGGGGAACAGGCACAGGATGAGGTCCACCGCCTCGCCGATGGTGCGCGCCCGGCCTCGCCGCCAGGCCCAGACCTGGGGGCTCACGTACTGCACGGTGCGCAGGCCGCGCTTCTTGAGGCGCCGTGCCAGCCCGAGATTGAATTCCTTGAAGTCGACGCCGATGAACAGGTCCGGCCGCCAGTCGAGGATCTGCTTCTGCAGCGAGCTTCGCAGCCGCCACAGGCGCGGCAGGTGCCGCAGGATCTCGGTGAGGCCCATGACCGCGAGCTCTTCGCTGTCGAACCAGCTTCGGCAGCCGGCGGCCTTCATGCGCGGCCCGGCCACGCCGGCGAACTCGGCACCGGGAAAACGGCGTCTCAGGGCATCGATGAGTGCGGCGCCGAGCGCATCGCCTGACGCCTCGCCTGCCACCAGCGCAATGCGCATGAGAACTAGCGAACCAGACTGCGCGTCGACTCGCCGATGAAGTCGACGAAGATCTTGAGCTCGGGCTGCGTCGCGGCGCGCGACTTCAGCTCGGTGACCGCATCGGCGAGCTTGAGATCCGAGCGGTACAGGACGCGATACGCATTCTTGAGGTTGCGGATCTGTTCGGGCGTGAATCCGCGGCGCTTGAGGCCTTCGGAATTGATGGAGTGCGGCACGGCCGGCGTCCCCACCGCCATGACATACGGCGGCACGTCGCGGGTCACTGCCGCGTTGTTGCCGATGAACGCATGTGCGCCGACCTTGGTGAACTGGTGGGTTCCGGAATAACCGCCCATGATGACCCAGTCGCCGAGCTCGACGTGACCGGCCAGCGTTGCGTAGTTAGCCATGACGCATTTGCTGCCGACGCGGCAGTCGTGCGCCACGTGCGTGAACGCCATGAAGAGGTTGTCGCTGCCGATGGTGGTGACGCCACCGCCGCCCACGGTGCCGCGGTTCATGGTGGTGAACTCGCGGAACACGTTGCGGTCGCCGATTTCCAGGCGCGTGGGTTCGCCCTTGTACTTGAGATCCTGCGGCGCATCACCGATCGAGGCGAACTGGAAGATCTTGTTGGCCGCGCCGATGGTGGTCGGTCCGTTGATGACCGCATGCGGGCCTATCCAGGTCCCCGCACCGATTTTCACGCCGTCCCCGATCACCGTGTACGCGCCCACGGTCACGTCCGGCGCGAGTTCCGCCTTCGGCGACACGATGGCGCGGGGATCGATGCCGCTCACGTGGCTTGTGCCTTCGGCGAAGTCTTGTTGGTTTCGGGAGCCACCATCATTTCCGCGGACGTTACCTCATCCTCGCCCACGTACGCGACTGTGGAAAATTTCCAGATGCCGCGCATCTGGCGCTCGAGCTTCGCGGTCAGGATCAGCTGGTCGCCGGGTTCCACCGGCTTGCGGAAGCGCGCCTTGTCGATGCCGACGAAATAGAAACGCGTGGATTCGTCCGGCACCACGTCGGCGGTGATGAACGCCAGGATGCCGGCCGCCTGGGCCAGCGCCTCGATGATCATGACACCCGGCATCACCGGCCGATGGGGAAAGTGCCCGGTGAAGAACGGCTCGTTGGTGGTGACATTCTTGACCGCACGGATGCTCTCGCCCTTGATGCACTCGATGACGCGATCGACCAGCAGGAAGGGATAGCGGTGCGGCAGCAGGCGCCGGACACCCATGATGTCGAGTGAGACCGATTGGCTCATTTTAGTTAGTCCTCGGAAGAATCCTGTTCCACGGCGGAGAAACCCACGTGTTTCTCCACGGCGCGCAGCCGCTTCGCCATCGCATCGAGGCGTTTGATGCGGGCGACGATGCGGCGCCACACACCGGCTTCCTCGCTCGGCAGAGCCGAAGAGTACACGCCCGGCTTGTTGATGGAATGTGAGATGAAAGACGTACCCAGCACCACGACGTCGTCGCAGAGGGTGATGTGCCCCGTGAGGCCCGACCTGCCACCCATGATGCAGCGCTTCCCCACCACGCTGCTGCCGGCGATGGCCGACTGCGCGGCGATGGCCGAGTGCGCGCCGACGCGTACGTTGTGGGCAATCATGATGAGGTTGTCGATCTTGACGCCTTCCTCGATGACGGTGTCGCCGAGCGCACCGCGATCGATGGTGGTGTTCGCGCCGATCTCCACGTCGTCGCCAATCACGACGTTGCCGATCTGCGGAACCTTGACCCAGCCGCCCTTCTCCGGCGCGAACCCGAAGCCGTCGCCGCCGATCACCGCACCGGGCTGCACGACGCAACGCGCGCCGATGGACACCTGGCGGCCGATGACCACGCGCGCCACGAGGCGCGTGTCGTCGCCAATCGTCGCGCCGTGCTCCACGACGCTCCCCGGCCCGATGAAGCAGCGCGCGCCGATGCGCACACCCTTGCCGATGAATGCCTGGCTGGCGATTTCCGCCGAGGGGTCGACCTGTGCACCGGCCACAACCGTCGCCTGCGGATGCACGCCCGGATGCAGCGGCGGATCCGGGTGCAGCAAGGTGGCCACGCGCGCGTAGGTGGCATGTGGATTGGCAGCGATGAGCGCCGCGACCGGCGCCTGTGGCGCCGACTTCGCGTCGAGGATGACCGCGCCGGCGCGCGTCTCCTTCAGCTGGGAGACGTACTTGGGATTGGCGAGGAAGGTGACCGCACGCCCACCGGCGTGCGCCAGCGATCCGACGGAATCAACCCGCGTCGATGGATCGCCGCGCAGCTCGCAGCCGAAACGCACCGCCAGTTCGCCGAGCGTCATTTCCATGGCGTTCGGGGCGGCGCGTCCGCCCGGTGATCAGGGTTTGGGCTGCGGCTTCGCAGCACCGGCGGCCGGTGCCGCCGCGGCGGGCCGGGGCGCGCGCGCGTTCAGCGCCTGGAGGACGGCGTCGGTGATGTTCACTGCGGGGGTCGCATAGATCACGCCCTGCATGAGTACGACGTCGAAGCCCTGGGCCTTGGCGTAATCGCGGATTTCGCTGTCGATCACGCGCTGCAGCTTGGCGATCTCCTCGTTGCGCTTCGCCTCGGAGTCATCCTTGAGTTCTTTGCCCTTGCGCTCGTACTCGCGGTACGCGTCGCGCATGTCCTTGTCGGCCTTGGAGCGCTGGTCGGCGGTCATGGTCGCGGCATCTTTCTGCAGCTTCTCGGCCTTGGCCTTGAGGGCCTTTTCCTGGCTGATCAGCTGCTGGACGCGAGGATTGAATTCCGCGTCCAGCGCATCGCTCAGGACCTTGGCCTGCGGAGACTCATTGATCAGCCGCCCATATTCGACGACACCAATCTTTTCGGCCATCGCGGGCACGGCGAGCACCGACGCGACGAGTGAACCCATGAGAACTTTGCGAAACGAAACCTGCACTGAGACACCTCTAAAAAAACTGGCCTCTTAGAAAGCCTGGCCCACCGAGAATTGGAAACGTTCGTCTTCGTCCCGGTAGGTGTAGTAGTCGCCCTTGTAGGCGTTCAATGGAATGGCGTAGCTGAACCGGAATACACCCAGCGGCGCAAGCCATTGAACTGCCAAGCCCGTCGAGTGCTTCAATTTATCATACTCGAACTCGTACTTGACCGGCTGGCGACCGGGTCCAAGGAACGTATAGCGGTTGCCCGTGGAGAACACGTTGCCGATGTCATAAAACCACGACAGGCGAGCCGAGGTCTGGAACTTCTGTGGCAACGGGATGATGACCTCCATGTTGCCGACGACCTTCAGGTTGCCGCCAAACGGGTTGCCGTAGTCGTCTTTTGGACCCAGTCGACTGTCCTTGTAGCCGCGCACCGTGTCCGGGCCGCCCGCGTAGAACTGGCGGTACGGGGGCAAGGCAGTGGTATCACCGATATCCATGCCGTAGGCGAGGTCTGCCCCGACCTGCAAGGTGAACCGCCCGAACAACGGGATGTACTTCAGGAATTCGTAGCTGGCGACGAAGTACTCGACTTCGCTGACGCCGGGCAGCGCATAGGAGAGGCCGAACTGGTGCCGCATGCCGCGATCTGCAAACAGCGAGCGGTTGCGGCTGTCGTAGCTCCAGGAGCCGGTGAGCTCGACCGTGCGGTAGTCAGTGCCGAAGACGATGGTCGAGATCGGCGCGGTGCCGTCGCAGGGGACATCCTGGTACCCGAACAGGCAGTCCTGCGAGGTATTGCCGTTCTGTGCCACCCACTCGATGGACTGGCGGGCGCTGCTGCCCGTGGTCACCAGCAGGCTCGATTTCTGGAATGACAGGCCAAACCGCACGCCCTGGTTTTCCGAGATCGGGTAACCCACGTCGAAGGAAGCCGCGAGGGTCTCCGAGCCGAAGTCCGAGGCCGCCGACACGAACTGGGTCTGGTCGCGATAGGTGAGGCTGCTGGTGAAGCCCACGTTGTCGGCCGTGAAATACGGCTCGGTCAGCGACAGGCCGTACACCTTGCTGTACTTGCCGGAATTGAGATCGATGGCGACGCGCCGCCCGGTGCCGAGGAAGTTCGCGTCGGCATAATTGCCGCTGAGGATGAAGGACTGCGACTCGGAGTAGCCGATGCCGCCACCGAGCTGCGCCGAAGGCCCCTCCTCGATCTGGTAGTTCACGTCCACCAGGTCTGCGGATCCGGCCACGGGCTTGGTTTCCGACTCGACCTTCTTGATGTACGGCAGGCGCTCGAGGCGCTGCTTGGAGCGATCCAGCGCGACGTTGGACAGCCAGCCGCCCTCCAGCTGGCGCATCTCACGGCGCAGCACTTCGTCATTGATCTTGGTGACGCCGTTGAAGTTGATGTGTCGCACGTACACGCGGTTGCCCGGGTCGACGAAGAAGGTCAGTGACAACTCTTTCTTCGTGGCATCGCCGAGCGTCACCGGCACCGGATCGACCTTGGCGAACGCGAATCCGTCCTCGCCAAGGCGGTTCTGCAACAACTCCTGCGAGGCGGTGATGACCTTGCGCGAGAACTGGTCGCCGGGCTGCACGAGCACGTAACGGCGCAGCAGGGGTTCGGGAATGACGAAGGTGCCGGCCAATTTCACTTCCTTGACGTGCCACACCTCACCTTCGTTGATGTTCACGGTGATGAAGATGTCGTCCTTCTCGGGCGCAATGGCCACCTGCGTGGACTCGACCTCGAAGTTCGCGTAGCCGCGATCCATATAATAGGAGCGCAGTTTTTCCAGGTCGCCCTGCAGCGATTCGCGCGAATAGCGGTCGTCCTGCTTGTAGAACGACAGGAGGTTCGGGGTCTTCAGCTCGAAGGCCTCGAGGATGTCCTTCTCCTTGAAGGTCTTGTTCCCGACGATGTTGATCTGGCGGATCTTGGCGCGTTTGCCTTCGACGATGTCGATCTTGATCTTGACCCTGTTGCCCGGCACTTCCTCGACGGTGGCATCGATGCGCGCGGCGTACTTGCCGCGCGCGCCGTACTGGTCCTGCAGGAAGGACTTCACGTCCTCGAGCACCGAACGATCGAAGGTCTTGCCCTGCGCGAGGCCGACGTTGCGCAGCGACTTGGAGAGGTCCTCGGTCTTGATGTCCTTGTTGCCCTTGAGCTCGAAACTCTCGATGGTCGGACGCTCGTTGACCACGACGATCAGCACGTTGCCGTCGCGGCGCATTTCCACGTCGCGGAAAAACCCGGTGTCGTACAGCGCCCGCACTGCCTCGCGGATGCGCTGGGGCGAAAGCGTGTCGCCGATGTTGATGGGCAGGTAGTTGTAGACCGACCCCTCGGTGACGCGCTGCAGACCTTCGACGCGGATGTCGCCGACCGTGAAGACCGGGCCTTCCTGGGCATGACTGGCAGCCGCGAGCAACATCCAGCTGGCAGCAAAAAGACTCACGAACCGCTTGGTCAAAGGAATCCCCTGAAACTTTCGTTCTTAACTTCGGGCCAACAATCCGGTCAAATCATTGAACAGCGCCAGGCCCATCAACATCACCAGCAGCGAAATGCCGGCCCACTGTCCGACAAAAATCGTGCGATCGGAGAGCGGGCTGCCCTTGGCCCACTCGATCAGCTGAAACACGATGTTCCCGCCGTCGAGAATCGGTATCGGCAGCAGGTTGAGGAATCCGAGCGACAGCGACAGCAGCACGAGCAGCATGAGGTAGCTGAACAACCCGGCGCGCACCGCATCACCTGAATATTTCGCGATCGACAGGATCCCGGACACGTTCTTGCTCGAAACTTTCTTGTCGAGCATGCGCACGAAGAATTTCGCCTGCGCCACCGTCATCTGCCAGGACTTGGCAACCGAGTAGTTGAGCGCCGCCAGCGGGCCGAGGTCCAGGTGGGATCTCAGCTCCTCGGGAATCTCCTCCAGCTGGGTCGGCGTCACCGGCTCGACACGGATGCGGCCGATGATGCGTCCCACGACTTCATCGCGGGAAGTCACCACCGGCTTCTGCAGCGTATTGCCGTCGCGCCGGATGGTGAATATCAGCGTTTGTGCCGGCCGCGCGTTCACGTAGTCGGTGAATTCGTCGAAGCTGCGGATCGGTGAATCGTCGATGGCGACGATTGCGTCGCCCGCCTGCAGGCCGGCACTGGCCGCGGCCCCCTCGGGCAGCACGGCTCCGATGACGGCGGGCAGGCGCTGCTGCCAGAAGCGGAACCCCAGTCCCAGGAACATGACATCGGGCTCGGTGAGCTGCAGGCGCAACGCGGGGTCAGGGATCGCGAGTGTCACGTCGCGCTCGCGCCCGTCGCGGCCGCGCACCCTCATCACCGCTTCACCGTCGGTGCTCATCGCGTCTAACAACCCGAGCAGCACATCGCCCTTGTCCTGGGTACGGGTGCCGTCGATGGCGAGAATCTCATCCTGCGGGCGCAACCCCGCCTGCGTCGCCGGCGAATTCACCGAGACCTGGTCCACGACCGGGCGAACGATGTTTACGCCCTGGCTCCAGAACATCGCCCACAACACGACGATGGCGAACAGGATGTTGGCCGCCGGGCCAGCGAGCAGCACGGCGATGCGCTGCCAGGGCGGACGGCGTCCGAAGGCGCGCGGCAGGTCGGCCACCGACACCTTGCTTTCGCGCTCGTCGAGCATGCGCACGTAGCCGCCGAGCGGGATGTAGGCGATGACGTATTCGGTGCGGTCGGGATCACGGCCGATGTACTTCAACAGCGGCTTGCCGAAACCCACCGAGAAACGCAGCACCTTGAAGCCGAGCTTGCGCGCGACCCAGAAATGACCGAATTCGTGCACCGTGACCAGCAGGCTCACGGCGGGGATGAATCCAACGATCCACCAAAAGCCTTCCATCCTGTACCCCTAGGCGTGCACGGCGCGTGGCTGGATGAAAGACGAAGCGCGGCGGCGCGCATCGGCGTCGGCTGCCAGTACGTCGTCGAGATCGCGGATTTCGCCACCCGATGTGGTTGCCATCACCGATTCAATGACCGCTGGAATTTGTGCAAAGTTCAATTCGCCTTCGAGAAACGCCGCCACTGCCACCTCGTTGGCGGCGTTAAGTGATGCAGGTCGCAGTCCGCCTGCCCGCGCGGCCTCCTGGGCCAGCCCCAGTGCCGGGAATCGACGCAGGTCCGGGGCCTCGAACCGCAGCGTTCCCACCCTCACGAGGTCGAGCGATTGTACACCCGAGGTAACCCGCTCCGGCCACGCCAGCGCGTGGGCGATGGGCGTGCGCATGTCCGGCGCGCCTAACTGCGCGAGCACCGAACCGTCCACGTATTCGACCAGCGAATGCACGATGCTCTCGCGGTGGATCAGCACCTCGACGCGCGCCGGTTCGACGCCGAACAGCAGGCAGGCTTCGATGAATTCCAGCCCCTTGTTCATGAGCGTGGCCGAGTCGACGGAGATCTTGCGTCCCATGCTCCAGTTGGGGTGCGCACAGGCTTCGTCCGGCGTGACGCGCGCGAGCCGCGCGCTGTCGGCGTCGAGGAACGGACCACCGGAAGCGGTCAGCAGGATGCGTCTGACACCCGGCGGAGCGACGCCGGGCTCGGCGTCGCGCGGCAGGCACTGGAATACCGCGTTGTGTTCGCTGTCGATGGGCAGCAGCGTGGCGCCCGATTCGCGCACCGCGCGCATCAGCAGCGGACCCGCCATCACCAGCGATTCCTTGTTGGCTAACAACAATCGCTTGCCGGCGCGGGCAGCGGCGAGCGTGGAACGCAATCCCGCGGCCCCGACGATGGCCGCCATGACGCTGTCGACTTCCGGCAGGCGCGCGATTTCTTCGAGCGCCTGCGGTCCGACGATCACGCGGGTCGGCGCGCCGCGTGCGCGCAGTTCCTGTTCGAGCTGCGCAGCCGCCGCGGAATCGGCGAGCGCCGCATAAGGCGCGGAGAACCGCACCGCCTGCTCGGCGAGCTTGCGGGCATTGCGATGCGCGCCCAGCGCCACCACGCGAAAACGATCCGGGTGACGTGCGATGACGTCGAGCGTGTGCTCGCCCACCGAGCCGGTGGAACCGAGGATGGCGACGCCCATTGGCATACGCCCGGTCATGGAATGACCTTCAGACCGATGAGCGCGAACACCAGCGCGGGCGCCGCCGCGGTCACGCTGTCGATGCGATCGAGCATGCCGCCATGACCCGGAAACACGGTGCCGCTGTCCTTGAGGCCCACGGCGCGCTTCAACATGCTCTCCGTGAGGTCGCCGACGATCGAGATGGCGGCCACGGCGATGCAGGTCGCGACGAAGGGCCACACGTCGACGGCGAACACGTAACGCGCGGCGAGCCAGGAGACCAGCGCACTCGCCACCATGCCGCCGAATACGCCCTCCCAGGTTTTCTTCGGCGACACCCGTGGTGCAAGCGGTACGCGTCCGAACCAGCGTCCGGCGAAGAATGCGCCCGTGTCGGCCGCCCAGACGAGTGCCAGCGTGAACAGGACCCAGTAGGGTTTGCCGGTATTCAGCGTCACGTACACCAGCGCGAGCCAGCACGGCACCAGCGCCAGCAGCCCCGCAATGCCGGCCGCGAGCGGATGCACGCGCGCGGGCGCGAAGCACACCCACAGGAACGCGACCATCCACCACGCCACCGCGACCGTGAGCACGATCTGCACCGCTGCGGGCACGGCGCCATATAGATAGAGACTGCCTGCCAGCGACGCGCCGACCGCCGTGGTGAACGCGGCGCGCGAGCCGTTGCCGCCCTTGCCGATGAAGGCCGCCCATTCCCACGCACCCACCAGGATCAGGATGGTGACCAGCCAGATGGTCGCGTAGGAAGGCAGGCCGAGCATCACCGCCAGCAGGAAGGCCACCAGCGCGACGGCGGTTATCACGCGTTGTCTAAGCACCGCGTGTCGTCCCGAGCGCCTGCGCGCGCGCCTGGTCCCGCGTGAGGCCGTAGCGCCGTTCACGCGAGGCGAATGATTCGAGCGCCGCTTCGAACTGCGCCAGGCCGAAGTCCGGCCACAGGGTGTCGCACACGTAGATCTCGGTGTAGGCGAGATTCCACAGCAGGAAATTGCTGATCCGGTAGTCGCCGCCGGTGCGGATGAACAGGTCGGGATCCGGCACGTCCTGCAGGCTCAGCTCGCGCGCGAAGCGCTGCTCATCGATGGCATCGACGCGCAGCGCGCCGCTCGCCACCGACGCCGCCAGCCGGCGCGCGGCCTGCAGGATGTCCCAGCGGCCGCCGTAGCTCACCGCCACCTGCAGCTTCAGACCGGTGTTCCCGGCCGTCAGCTCCTCGCTCGCGGCCATGCGTGACTGTAGTTTGACGCTCAGCGCCTGGCGATCGCCGATGAAACGCAGTCGCACGCCGTTGCGATTCAGCTCCTCGATTTCACGGTCGATGGCGTCGAGGAACAGCTGCATCAGGCTGCCCACCTCGATCGCCGGGCGTTGCCAGTTCTCGCTGGAGAACGCGAACAGGGTGAGCGCTTCGATCTTGCGGCGCGCGCACTCCTCGATGCACATGCGAACCGGGCGCACGCCCTCCTTGTGACCGGCATGACGCGGCTCGCCGCGAGCCTCGGCCCAGCGCCCGTTGCCGTCCATGATGATTGCGATGTGTGTGGGAATGCTCACTTTACGCCCGGCGAAACCGCCGCGGTCACACCTGCATGATTTCCTTTTCCTTGGCGGCGAGCTGGCCGTCGATGTCACCGATGTACTTGTCGGTGAGCTTCTGGATGTCGACTTCGGCCTTCTTCTCCTCGTCCTGGGAGATGAGCTTTTCCTTGAGCGCTTCCTTGACGTCGGCGATGACGTCGCGGCGCACGTTGCGCACGGCGACGCGCGCATTCTCCGCGTCGGCACGCACCACCTTGGTGATGTCCCGGCGGCGTTCCTCGGTGAGCGGCGGCAGCGGAATACGGATCACCGTGCCCGCGCTGATCGGGTTCAGGCCGAGGTCCGACTTGTGGACCGCCTTCTCGATGGCCTGCACCATGCTTTTCTCCCACGGCGATACCACCAGCGTGCGCGCGTCTTCGACGCTGATGTTGGCCACCTGCTTGAGCGGCGTGTCGGTGCCGTAGTAGTCGACCTTGAGATTCTCGATGAGCGAGGGATGCGCGCGACCGGTGCGCAGCTTCTTGAGGTCGCTCTGGAAATTCTCGACGCACTTGCCCATGCGGGTGGTGGCGTCTTTCTTGATGTCGTCTAGCATGATTGGCCCTCTGCTAATCGTTCGTTACGACAGTGCCGATGTCATCGCCGCGCACCACGCGCGGCAGGTCGCCGGCGTTGTTCAGGTTGAACACCGTCAGCGGCATGCGATTGTCGCGGCACATGACGATGGCGGTCGCGTCCATCACGTTCAGCCGGTCGGCGAGCACCTTGTCGTAGGTGAGCGTGGCGTAACGCTTCGCGTTCGGATTCTTCACCGGGTCCGCGTCGTAGATGCCGTTGACCTTGGTGGCCTTGAGCAGCACCTCGGCCTCGATCTCGATGGCGCGCAGTGCCGCGGCCGAATCCGTCGTGAAGTACGGATTGCCGGTGCCGGCCGCGAAAATGACGATGCGCCCCTTCTCGAGATGTCGCATCGCACGGCGGCGAATATAGTCCTCGCACACCTGGTTGATGCGGATCGCGCTCTGCACGCGCGCATTGCCGCCCAGGCCTTCGATGGCGTCCTGCATGGCGAGTGCATTCATCACCGTCGCCAGCATGCCCATGTGGTCCGCCGTGGCACGGTCGATACCCGCCTTGGCGAGCCCGGTGCCGCGGAAGATGTTGCCGCCACCGATGACGCAGGCCACCTGCACGCCGCTCGCCTGGATTTCGAGCAATTCGCCGGCGATGCGCTTGAGCACCGCCGGATCGATGCCGAACTCGGTGCTGCCGAGCAGCGCTTCGCCGGACAGCTTCACCAGGATGCGTTTGTAGCGGTTACCCATCGGACCTCGTCCTCATGATTGGCACTTTGCCATAAAGAAAACCCCGCCGAAGCGGGGTTCTCGATGCGATCAGTGCTTGGTCGCCGGCGGGTCGTTCTTGCCGTCGGACTTCTGGGCGGCCTTGACCTGCTCCATGACTTCCGCGGCGAAATCGCCCGTCTTTTTCTCGATGCCGGCGCCGACTTCGAATCGTTCGAACGCCACGACCTTCGCCTTGTTCTTTTCGAGCAGCTTCGCGATCGTGAGATCGCCGTCTTTCACGAACGCCTGCTGCGTGAGCGCGAACTCGTCGACCGCCTTGCGGACCTTGCCCTCGACGATCTTCGCCTTGATCTCGGCCGGCTTCTTCGCGTTGGCCGCGTCGTTGTTGACGAGGTCGGTGGCGATCTCGCGCTCCTTCGCCACCATGTCGGCCGGCGCGTCAGCCGGCGAGAGGTAACGCGGGCTCGACGCCACGACCTGCATCGCGAGGTCGCGCGCGAGGTCGGCATCACCGCCCTCGACCGCCACCAGGCCGGCCTTCTTGCCGTCGGTGTGCACGTACACGCCCAGCGTCGTCGGCGCCTTCATGAGCGCCACGCGGCGCACCGTGAGGTTCTCGCCGATCTTGGCGATCAGGGCGCGACGCTTCTCGTCCACCGTCTCGCCGCTCGACAGCCTGAGGCCGTTGACCGCGTCGACGTTCGACGCATTCGCCGCGAGCGCCGCCTTTGCGACGTCGCCCGCGAAGGCGCGGAAATCGTCGCCACGCGCGACGAAATCGGTCTCGCTGTTCACTTCGACGACCACGCCGGTCTTGCCGTCCGCGGATTTCTCCACGATGACGACGCCTTCGGCCGCGACGCGCGAGGCTTTCTTGTCAGCCTTCGCGAGACCCGCCTTGCGCATGTTCTCGGCGGCAGCGTCCAGGTCGCCGTTGGTTTCCACCAGCGCCTTCTTGCATTCCATCATGCCGGCGCCGGTGCGCTCGCGCAGCTGCTTGACGGCTTCTGCAGTGATTGTCATCTCGTGTCCTCGTTAGATTGGGCGCGAAGCGGTCGAATCAGCCGCGACGCGGCCCACCGCCACCACCACCGCGACGCGGACCGCTGGGCGCATTGCCCGTGCCGGTGCGCGAGCGTCCGGCGCTCGCCGTGGCGCTGCGCGGCGTATCGCTGCCGTCGTCGAACGCGTCGGCGCCGTCCTCCGGCTCCGCGGCAACACTCGCGACCACCGGGCGGCGGCGCGCGGCCGTCGGGGCGGCTGGGCGGCGGCTGCGCACCGGCGGCGGTGCCTTGGCGGGGCGCGCACGCGCACCCTTCTTCTTCGGATTGCCCTGCTCGTCGAGCTCGACGAATTCGTCTTCGCCCACGACCACGGCCGGAACCTGCGACCTGCCCTCGATGACCGCGTCGGCGATGCCGGCGGCGTACAGCGCGATGGCGCGCATGGCGTCGTCATTGCCAGGGATCACGTAGTCGACTTCATCGGGCGCGCAGTTGGTGTCCACCACCGCCACCACCGGGATGCCGAGCTTCTTGGCCTCGTGGATCGCGATGTCCTCGTGGCCGACGTCGATCACGAAGATCACGTCCGGCGGGGATTCCATCTGCTTGATGCCGCCGAGGCTCTTCTCGAGCTTGTCCTTCTCGCGGCGCATCATCGTGGCTTCTTTCTTGCCACGCTTGCCGAGGGTGCCGTTTTCCGACATCTCGGTGAGGTCCGCGAGCCGCTTGATCGACTGACGGATGGTCTTGAAATTGGTGAGCATGCCGCCCAGCCAGCGCTGGTTCACGAACGGCATTTCGCAGCGGCGGGCTTCCTTCTCGATGGCCTCGCGCGCCGAGCGCTTGGTGCCGACGAACAGCACCTTGCCGCCGTCGCCGACCACGCCACGCACGAAGTTCGCAGCTTCCGTGTACATGGGCTGCGTCTTCTCGAGATTGATGATGTGGATCTTGTTTCGCTCGCCGAAGATGAATTGAGCCATCTTCGGGTTCCAGAAGCGGGTCTGGTGTCCGAAATGGACGCCCGCTTCCAGCATCTGTCGCATTGACACGCCGGCCATCAAAGTTCTCCTTGGTGGGTTGAGCCTCCGCGCCGCCCGGGTGGTTATTCGAGGAAAGGTCCCAAGAACACCCATCCACCCGTTATTCCGGCTTGCCTGGAGTGGCAAATCCTTTGCAGGACCGGCCTTTCTTCGAAAGGCCTAGGCGGAAGGTTGCGCGTGTGGTTTAAGTGAGTTTCGTTGCCAAAAAAGGCCGCGCTTTATACCATCTCTTCCCCGTCAAAACAACGCCTTACGCAGGTGCGTTCAATGGACTCCCTCGTGAGCCGCCACATCACTATTAAGTCCCCGGCCGAGCAGGAAAAAATGCGAGTGGCCGGGCGGCTGGCGGCCGACGTTCTCGACATGATCGGGGAACACGTCAAGCCAGGCGTGACCACCGAGGAGCTGGACCGGCTCTGCAACCGCTTCATCATCGAGGTGCAGAAGTCCATTCCGGCCAACGTGAACTATCGGGGTTTCCCCAAGACCATCTGCGCCTCGGTGAACCACGTGGTCTGCCACGGCATCCCGAACGACAAGGTCCTGAAGGCCGGCGACATCGTGAACATCGACGTCACCGTGATCCGCGACGGCTTCCATGGCGACACCAGCCGCATGTACTACGTGGGCAAACCGGCCGTTCCCGCGCAGCGGCTGACCGAGACCTGCTTCGAAGCCATGTGGCGCGGCATCGAGCAGGTGAAACCCGGCGCGCATCTCGGCGACATCGGGCATGCCATCCAGACTTTCGTCGAGGAACGCAATTTCTCGGTGGTGCGCGAGTACTGCGGCCATGGCATCGGCAAGGTCTATCACGAAGACCCGCAGGTCCTGCACTACGGCGAGCCGGGAACCGGCGACGAGCTCAAGACCGGCATGACCTTCACGATCGAACCCATGGTGAACGCGGGCAAACGGCACGTGCGGCTGCTCGGCGACGGCTGGACCGTGGTCACCAAGGATCATTCGCTCTCGGCGCAGTGGGAACACACCATCCTGGTGACGCCCACCGGTTACGAGGTGCTGACTCTCAGCGCCAAGGACCGGACTAGCTAGATGGCATCGCTGGACGAGGACATCGAAGCCACCGAGACCACGGTACTCCGCACATCGCCCTGGCTGCGGCTGGCGCAGTTGCCCGAGCGGCTCGCTGCCGCGGGGCATTCGCCGGCGGCATTCCGCACCGAATTGCAGGAAGCGACCGCCGAGCTCGGCGAGCGGTTCCGCGCCGACGAATCGGTCGAGACGCTGGTGCACGCGCGCGCCGAGCTCATCGACGCGATCCTGAGCGAGGTGTGGAGCTCGCAGCTGCCGCCGGGTTTCGGCAACTGGGTGCTGGCCGCCGTCGGCGGCTACGGCCGCGGCGAACTGCACCCGCATTCCGACGTCGACATCCTGATCCTGGTGCCGGACTCGCCCGATGATGCGGGCCGTGCCGTGGTCGAGCGGCTGGTCACCTTTCTCTGGGACATCAATCTCGAGGTGGGCCACAGCGTGCGCACCGTGGCGCAGTGCGCCGAAGAAAGCGCCGCGGACGTCGGCGTCATGACCACGCTGATCGAGGCACGCCTGCTGGCCGGCAACTCGCAGCTGCTGTCGCAGATGCGTGAGGCCGTGTCGGCGGAGCGCATCTGGCCGGTGAAGGCCTACTTCGAGGCCAAGGTGGCCGAGCAGCAGGACCGGCACCTCAAGGCCAACGACACGGCCTACAACCTCGAGCCCAACGTGAAGACCGGGCCCGGTGGTTTGCGCGACATCCAGACCATCGCCTGGGTCGCGAAGCGGCATTTCGGCGCGAGTTCGCTCGACGAGCTGCAGACGCACGGTTTCCTCTCGGCTTCCGAACTGCGCAAGCTCAAGCAGGCGCAATCCTTCCTGTGGAAGGTGCGTTTCGGATTGCACGTGCTCACGGGCCGGCGCGAAGACCGGCTGCTGTTCGACCACCAGATCAAACTCGCGCAGCTCTTCGGTTACGAAGACGCCACTTTCACGCTCGCGGTCGAGCAGTTCATGCAGCGCTACTACCGCACCGTCATGGACGTGTCGCTGCTCAACGAACTGCTGCTGCAGGTGTTCCGCGAGGCCATCCTCACCGAGACCGCGCCACCACGACCCATCAATCCGCGCTTCCAGGTGCGCAACGATTACCTCGAGGCGGTCAACGACGAGATCTTCGCGCGCACGCCGTCGACGCTGCTCGAGATCTTCGTGGTGATGCAGCAGAACCCGGATGTAAAAGGTGTACGCGCCTCGACCATCCGCGCCATCAACAAGAACCTGTGGCTCATCGACGAGGAGTTCCGCCAGAACCCGCGCAACCACCGGCTGTTCCTCGAGATCCTGCGCGCGCCCGCCGGCGTCACGCACCAGCTGCGGCGTACCAATGCCTACGGCGTGCTGGGCCGCTACATTCCCGCATTCGGGCGCATCGTCGGGCGCATGCAGTACGACCTGTTCCACGCCTACACGGTCGACGCGCACACGTTGTTCGTGCTCAGCAACCTGCGCCGCCTCGCGCTGCCGAAGTACGACCACGAGTTGCCGCAGCTCTCGGCCATCATGCAGCAGCTGCCGAAACCCGAGATCGCCTACCTGGCCGCGCTGTTCCACGACATCGCCAAGGGCCGCGGTGGCGACCACTCGCAGCTCGGCGCGGTGGATGCCGAATCGTTCTGTCTCGAGCAGGGCCTGTCGCGTTACGACGCGCGCCTGGTCTCGTGGCTGGTGCTCAATCACCTCGAGCTGTCGGTGACCGCGCAGAAGCAGGACATCTCCGATCCGGAAGTCATCAACTCCTTCGCGCGGCGCGTCGGCGACGAGACCCACCTCGACTATCTGTACGTGCTGACCAGCGCGGACGTGCGCGGCACCAATCCCAAGCTGTGGAACTCCTGGAAGGCGTCGCTGTTCCACGAGTTCTACGAGCGCGTGAAACGCGCCCTGCGGCGTGGCCTCGAGAGTCCGATCGACCCGGAAGAGCTGATGCGCGAGACGCAGGAAGGTGCGCGCAAGCTGCTCGCGGCTTCCGGCCGAATCACCGCCCCGGAGATCACGCGCGCCTGGGAACGGCTCACGCCGGCATACTTCCTGCGACACACCGCCGAGGAAGTGGCCTGGCACTCGCAGCTGCTCGCCGACCGCGAGCCCGGCAGCGAGGATCCGCTGGTCGCGGTACAGACCTCGAGCGAGCGCGGCACCACGGCCATACTCGCGTTCGCCCCGCACCGCTACAACAGCTTCGCCATCACCACCGCGGTGCTCGACCAGCTGGGCCTCAACATCGTCGACGCACGTATCACACCCACGGGCGATGGCTTCAGCCTCGACCTGTATCACGTGCTCGAAGAGGACGGCGCACCGATCGCCGACAGCGAACGCATCGGCGAGATCGAACGCGCGCTGTGGCGCGCGCTGCAACACCCCGAGGAGGCGCCGGTCACGGTCACGCGGCGCGTACCGCGCCAGGCGCGCATGTTCCGCACACCCACGCAGATCGCGGTCACCGTCGACGACCGCAATCGCCGCTCGGTGCTGGAGCTGGTCGCGGGCGACCGGCCCGGCCTGCTCTGCGACATCGGCAAGGTGCTGATGGAAGAGCGTGTCGACCTGCTCGCCGCGAAGATCATGACGGTGGGCGAACGCGCCGAAGACGTGTTCTATCTCGCCTCACTGGCGGGCGCACCGCTCGACGAAGCCTCCGCCAGCCGGCTGCAGCAGAAATTGTCCGGTGCGCTCGACCGACGCGCCGCCGCGTGAACGAGCGTCTCGAACTACTCACGGCCTACCCCTTCGAGCGACTGGCGCGCCTGAAGGCGGGCATCGCGCCGCCCGCGAAACTGGCGCACATCGCCCTGTCCATCGGCGAGCCGAAACACGCGCCGCCGCCGTTCGTGATCGAAGCGTTGCGGCAGAACCTCGGCAAGCTGGATAGTTATCCGGCCACCGCGGGCCTGCCCGAGACCCGGGCCGCGTGCGCGGCATGGCTCGAGCGCCGTTTCGCGGTACGCGTCGTCCCCGAGTCCATGGTCTTGCCGGTGAACGGCACACGCGAAGCGCTGTTCTCGTTCGTGCAGGCGTTGGTAGGAGACGGAGGTGCGCGCCCCCTGGTCGCGATGCCGAATCCTTTCTACCAGATCTATGAAGGTGCGGCCCTGCTCGCCGGCGCCGAACCTCATTTCATCGACACCACCGCGGCGACCCGTTTCCAGCCCGATCTCGACGCCGTGCCAGTGGAAGTCTGGAAGCGTTGCCAGGTGCTGTTCCTGTGCAGTCCCGGCAATCCGACCGGCGCGGTGTTGTCGCTCGATTTCCTGCGCCAGGCGCTCGCGCTCGCGGATCGCCACGACTTCGTCATCGCCTCCGACGAGTGTTACGCCGAGTTGTATCGCGACGAGCAGGCTCCACCGCCGTCCCTGTTGCAGGCGGCACTCGCCAGCGGCCATGACCAGTTCCAGCGCTGCGTGGTGTTCCACTCGCTGTCGAAGCGATCGAGCGTTCCCGGGCTGCGCTCCGGCTTCGTGGCCGGTGACCCCGCGCTGCTCAAGGCCTACCTGCTCTACCGCACCTATCACGGCTGCGCCATGCCGATTCCCACGCAACTGGCGAGCATCGCCGCCTGGAACGACGATGCACACGCCGCGGCCAATCGGGCCCTGTACCGCGAAAAATTCGCGCGCGTGCTGCCCATCCTCGCGCCGGTGCTCGACGTGGTCGAACCGGACGGCGGCTTCTATCTATGGCCCGACGTGCAGCGCGACGACGAAGCCTTCACGCGCGAGCTGTTCGCGACGCAGAATCTCACCATCCTGCCGGGCAGCTACCTGGCACGCGATTCGCGCGGAGGCAATCCAGGGAGACGGCGCGTCCGCATCTCGCTGGTCGCCTCCATGGACGAATGCGTCACGGCCGCGCAGCGCATCCGCAATTTCCTGGAGAAAACCTGAGTGACCGACCTGACCCAACTCGCCGCCACCATCGACGAAGCCTTCGAGCGGCGCGCCGACATCACCGCGAAGACCGCGCCCCCGGCGCTGCGCCATGCCATCGAGGAGTGCATCGAGCTGCTGGACTCCGGTAACGCGCGCGTCGCCGAGAAGAAAGACGGCAAGTGGATCGTCAACCAGTGGCTGAAGAAGGCGGTGCTGCTGTATTTCCGCACCCACGACAACCAGCTCATCGAGGCCGGCTACACGCGGTTCTACGACAAGGTGCCGCTGAAATACGCCGCGCGGTCCCAATCTGACGACGGGCAGCTGCTGACCTCCGGCACGACGCGCGTGGTACCGCCCGCGGTGGCGCGCCGCGGCTCGTACATCGCTCCCAATGTCGTGCTGATGCCGAGCTACGTGAACATCGGCGCGTATGTAGATAGTGGCACCATGGTCGACACCTGGGCCACGGTCGGCTCATGCGCGCAGATCGGCAAGAACGTGCACCTGTCGGGCGGCGTCGGCATCGGCGGCGTGCTCGAACCGTTGCAGGCGGGCCCCACCATCATCGAAGACAACTGCTTCATCGGCGCGCGCTCCGAGGTGGTCGAGGGCGTCGTCGTCGAGGAAGGTTCGGTGATCTCCATGGGCGTGTACATCGGCCAGAGCACCAAGATCTACGACCGCACCACCGGGCAGATCATCCAGGGACGCATCCCCGCGGGATCCGTGGTGGTCTCGGGCAACCTGCCGTCCTCCGACGGCAAGTACTCTCTCTACTGCGCGGTCATCGTGAAGCGAGTCGACGCGCAGACCCGCCACAAGACTTCGATCAACGAGTTGCTGCGCGCCGACTAGACAGGACGGCCATGAACTCGCCGGTCAATTGATGCGTACCTGTACCGGCACACTGCTCATGACTTCCGGCTGGCCGTTGCCGAGGCTGCCGAGATGATTCCTGCCCCAGCAGTACAGCTTGTCGCTGCTGTACAGGGTGGGTTTGCTGATGCCGCAGGTGAAAGTGTTGCCCGCACTGATGTCGCTGAACTTGTCCGGCGGCGCCAGCGGTGTCACGGGCCCCCGACGGCTGAAGTTCGGGGATTCGAAGATACCGTCACCCAGCGCACCCATTTTCCCGAGTCCCGCGCATTGCGTGGTGCCGTTCTCGATGAAGCAATAGTGTTCGCTGCCGCGCGTCAGGACCTCGATCGGACCCCGCGTCACCGCGGGCCGCACGGGCTTGCCCCAGCAAAACGTGCCGCCTGCCACGACATGCGCGCACGTGCCGCCTGCGCCTGCCGAAAACATGTCGATGTCCTGGTCTTCGATCTCCGGAATGTCCGCGAACTGCATGACTCGCGGCGCGGTCGGGCAGTTGCCGCATTGGGGAATCGTGTTGGGGGGATTTGAACCCAGCGCGTTATCGGCATTCGCGCCCCAGCAGAACAGGCTGCCGCCGGTAGCGAGCGCGCAGACATGCAACCCACCGGCATCCAGGCTGAGCGCGCTGGTATTGAGAATGACCTGCACGGGCTGACGCAGGATGGTGAATGGCGTGCTCGGCACGACTCCGAAATTGTTGTTGCCCCAGCAGAACACCTGGTTCAGACGGGTCAGGCCGCAGGTGAAGTCGTCTCCCGCGCTGATGGACGTGAACTGCAGGTTGCCCAGCACGAGGTGGACATCGGTATCACCGCGATTGGTGTTGTCGTCCGTGCCGTCACCGATCTGGCCAAAGAAATTGCCGCCCCAGCACCAGGCGCGCATCTGCCTGTCCACGGCGCAGGTATGTTCGAACCCCGCGCTGATGTCGACGAAATCGCAGGGACCGTTCGGGCACCGCACCTGCACGGGCGTGGGCGCGCATTCCCAGGGCGTGACATGCGGCATGGGTTCGGCGAAGGACTCCTCGCAGGCCACGCCGACGGCGACACCCAGTTGCCCATGGCGTCCCTGTCCCCAGCAATACGCGTCGCCATTCACTTTGATCGCGCAGGCATGGTCACCCATGCCTACGCTGATCTTTTTCCAGACCAGCGGATCCAGATTGGGCGTGCAGATCGTTCCCTGAAAACACACCAGCGCCGTGGCATTTGTGTAGCCGCGCTTGATGGGCCCGAACTCGATGCAGGGCGGCGGAGGTCCATTCCCTCCCTTGCAGGGCATCATGTGCTCGCGAATCCACGGATCGTTGATATCCCAGCTCACGTCCTTTGGTTCGATCGAAATCATGGCGCCGCTGGCGTCGTAGAGCCGCGCCGTCACACGGGCGACGAGTTCCTTCGCGGTGCCGATGTCCTCGGAGTCGAGCTGCAGGCGGTGGGTGGCGAGCGTGAGCTCGACCGGCCCATCACCGCGTGTCGATTGAAGTTCGAGAGGCCGTGACTGGATGGCGCCCTCCTTGAAGATGACTTCGGCCTTGCCCTGATAGCGCCGCTCACCCATGGAATCTTCGGCGGTCAGATACAACTGCACGGCCTGGCCCGGCGGCAGATGAATTCCGGCCCGCACCTTCTCGGCCGAGAGCGGGAATTTCAGTTCCTGAGTGCCTGATTTGGGCGCCTGGACCGTGACGCGAAGTCGCGCGGCCTCGGGAAGCCGTCCCTCGAGGATCAAGTTGTACGGCTGCGGCGGCGGAGCGTCCTCGCCCCACGCGACACCCGCGACGAGCAACAGCAGGACCGTAATTGATCGAATGCGCATGGCAACCTCCCGATGAGTTGGTTCGGCTCATCGGGTAAACGCGCGAAAAACCGGAAAACCGGCTCAGCCTCGCCTTCGGTGCCTCAGAAGAATTTCACGCGCGGCTTGCGCCGCAGCCGCGTGAACTCGGAGAACTCCCAGGGCCGCAGGCCCATGAACAGCGACACGCCGTAGCGCTCGCTCACCGGCATGTGCAGGTCCTGGGTCACCAGCGCATCGAGCTCACGCGCCAGACCCCGCATCAATTCCTGGACCTTGTGCACCGAGGCCCGCGACAACATGCCGCCGACGAAATTCATCTGTTCTCCGGGCGCGTCGAAACGCGTCGCGAGGAATTCCGGCAGCACGCGCGTGGCGAAGAAATTCTGCACGGGCCCGTCCTTGCGCCAGGTGAAATTGCGCGCGGCACACAACTTGATCCGCCCCGAGGGCATGAGCTCGATGAGACCCAGTTCCTCGAGCCGTTGCAGCTTCGGCAGGAGCTCCTGCTTGCGGAAATTGAACACCTCCAGGATGTCCGCCTCCGACCAGCGATTGAGCACCAGGAATGCGAGAAACAGCAGCGGCAGATCGCCCAGCAATTCCTGCTCCTGCGAGGGATCGATCTCGGTCACCAGCGGGTGCGAGGTGGTGCTCTGCTGCACGACGTCGCCGATCTCTACTTCCAGCCAGTCGCACAACTGTTCGAGACGTTCCAGCGACAGCTGGCCGCGCGAGAACACGCGCTTCACACTGGCCTCGCTGAGTTTCAGCACCTTGGCGGCGTCGGCGTAGGTGCGGCCGCTGGCGCGCATCACGCGCTTGAGCGCGTCGTGAATGGCTTCAGTCTGTTTCATCGTCCCCTCCAGGCGCCGGCAACGATTCACCGGCGCTGGAGGTGGACGATACCGAATATCCCGATCAGGGGCCGAGTACCCTTCCCGGCATGGTGTGGAAGGCGGTGCCGCCGTCGCCCAGCTGGCCCATTTCGTTTTGGTCGCCCCAGCAGAAGGCTTCGCCGCCCGACTTCACGCCGCACTCGAATCTGCCGCCGACCGTGGTGTCGAAGAATCCCGCGGTCGTGGTCGCGACTTGCACCAGCGATCCCATGCGAAGCCCGCAGAGCACGAGGTCGGAGCTGATCGCACACGCATTGTCCGACGCTGTCTGCAGTGCCGCGTTGACGCCGAGTTCGAGATCCGCGACCGCGCTTGCGGCCAGGACCTGCCGATCCATTCCCGAATTGCCACCCCAGCACAGGACGCCACCGCCGTCGGAGTGCGCGCAGGTGCCGTTGCGGCTGGCGGCCACACGGGTCACCCTGCCGACCAGGCCGGGATGCCGTGCTTTCACCGACGAAGGGTTGACCAGTTCGTCCCTGAAAGTCGGGATCATGAGATTGTTGTCGTTGCTTCCCCAGCAATCGAGGTCGCCCGGCGTGGTCACGGCGCAGGTGTGCCGGGTGCCGGCGGACACGAACATGTAATGGCTGCTGGTCGGCACGACGCGCGGCTCTCGCCCGCCCGCGCTGCCCAGCTGAGTCGAGCTGTTGTCTCCCCAGCAAAACACGCTGCCGACGGTGCTCACCGCGCAGGTGTGCGCCGCACCCGCCGACACCGACCAGAACGTGGGCTGCGTGAACCCCCGGGGAAGGGGCACGATGAGCTTTCTTGGCACCGCCGTAGCGGCGCAGTTGGGATCCGTGTTGCCCGGCGAGCACGTGAATCCGAGTTGTCCTCGGTCGTTGAGGCCCCAGCACCAGATGGCACCGGCAAGGTCGACGGCACAGGTATGCCGAAGGCCGGCGTCGAGCTGCTTGTAACGGCACGAGGATCCGGCCGGACAATTGATCTCGCGCGGCGTCGGGCCGCAGGCAAATACCGGATCGATGCGCGGGATTCCGGAGTTGCAGAGCTCGCTGGTCGTACGTCCCAACTCCTGGCTTTGATTCTTGCCCCAGCAAAAGATCCGGGAATCCCGGGTCAGCGCGCAGGCGTGTTCGAGGCCGCCGCTGATCGCGCTGTAACCCGCGATCCGGGAAGGGTCGATGACCGTCGCGCCCCAAAGGCAGTTCTGATTGCGCACGCAGGCGACCACCTCCGGACGACTCTGCGACTTGTCGAACGTCGGCACGCGGAACTCGATGCAGTTCGTGCCCGACTTGCAGGGCGACCAGTCGGTCTTTTCCGGGTACGTCACGCTCCAGGAAATATCCTCGGCCGGAACTTCCACGGCACGACCGTCGACATCCGCGGCACGCAACTCATAACGCACGAGCCCGGGCTCGCCGGTCTCCACCGGCGCGATCTTCAACGACAAAGGGCTGACCACGACGCTGCCTAACGGGCCGCCCTTCCGGGACTCGAGTCTCAGCACACTGGCGCCGGCATTCGGACCGTCGAAGCCCGCATCCTCGAGGCCTTCGGCAATGGTCTCGCCCTTGCCGTTCAGCGCCGTGACGTGGATACGCGCGCCGATGCCAAGCGGATAGGACAGCGTGGACTCGAATGCGCCCTCCTTGAGCTCATACAGTCCGCCGTCGAGCGGCTGACCGCTGGCATCCTCGACCAGCACGTCGAGTGTGGCCGCGCCTGGAACGGTACCGCTGATGACGAAGCGGCCGAACTCGGCCTCCTTCGCGCTGGCCGGCGGCCCCGAGCTGGCGGTTTGGGCGGCGCACACGGCGACCGCCAGGAGCACGAGGCCCCGTATCGTAAAAATGGGACGGAACATGACAGTTCTCCTCGCGCGACACGACGTCGCAAGGAGAAACGCGCAGGATTTCGGAAAACCGGCTCACAAAGTCCGCAGACGCGGACGGCGGTCAGTTCTTGATCGACAGCGACGCCGGCAGGACGCCGGTCGCGGCGGGATCGAACTGCCCGCCGATGAATCCCACGTGGCGCGCGATATTGCGCGCGTGGTCGCCGATGCGCTCCAGCGAACGCATGATGAATGCGGCTTCGATGGTGGCCTGCAGGCGGCGCGGATCCTCCATGGCGTGCGTCAGCAGCCGGCGCAACGCGCTCGCGTACTCGGAATCCATTTCCTGATCCTGCTCTATCACCAGCGCAGCGGCGGCCAGATCGAGCCGGTCGAAAGCTTCGAGCGCAGCGCGAATCATGCCCGCGGCCAACCGGCCCAGCGCCCGCGCCTCGCGCACCGCGGCGGCGCCGGGACGAAAGCCGCTGGTCTCCGAATCGGCGAGCACTGCAAGTGCGAGCTTCTTGGCCTCATCCGCCGCGCGCTCGAGCTCCGTCACGACCTTGTCGATCGCGAACACCGCGCGCAGATCCTGCGCAACGGGCTGCCGTTTCGCGATGACCTGCAACGCGGCCTCTTCGATCTCGGTGTCGTAATTGTTGATCTTGCGCTCGCGCTCGAGCACCAGTGTCGCAACCGACCGGTCCCAGTTCGAATACGCGTTGACGGCGAGCTGCACCTGCTCGATGACCAGCGCACCCATGGCAACCGCCTGGATGTGCAGCGACGACAGGTCGCCGTCGAATGCGCGCGCGGTGTGTCCTTCGAGACTGAGCGCCATGGACGTAGACCTAACTCAGCCGAACCGCCCGGTGATGTAGTCCTCGGTCAACTTGTGGCGCGGATTGGTGAAAATTCGATCCGTCTCGCCCACTTCTATCAGGTCGCCGAGGTGGAAATACGCGGTGCGCTGCGACACGCGCGCCGCCTGCTGCATCGAGTGGGTCACGATGACGATGGCGTAACTCTGGCGCAGCTCTTCCATCAGGTCCTCGATGCGCGCCGTGGCGATCGGGTCGAGGGCGCTGCACGGCTCGTCCATGAGGATCACTTCCGGGTTGACGGCAATCGTGCGGGCGATGCACAGGCGCTGCTGCTGGCCGCCGGACAGCGAAGTGCCGGGGTGCTGCAGGCGATCCTTCACTTCTTCCCACAGGCCGGCGCGCTGCAGCGAGTTGTGCACGATTTCATCGAGTTCGACGCGATCGCCCGCCAGTCCATGGATGCGCGGACCGTAGGCGACGTTCTCGTAGATAGACTTCGGAAACGGATTCGGCTTCTGGAACACCATGCCGACGCGCGCGCGCAGCTGCACCACGTCCTGCTTCTTGTCGTGGATGTCCTTGCCATCGAGCACGATGGAGCCGACGACCCGCGCGTTGGGGATGGTGTCGTTCATGCGGTTCAGGCAGCGCAGGAAGGTCGACTTGCCGCAGCCCGAGGGCCCGATCATCGCGAGCACCGAATTCTTGGCGACGTCGATGCCGACCTTCTTGATGGCGTGTTTCTCGCCGTAGTAAACGTCGACGTCTCGGCAGCGGAAGATCGGATCTTCGACTTCGATGTTGCCGACCGTCTTGCCGACTTCCACCGGTGCTTCGGCGGGCGACCCTTCGTGCAGCCTGCCACTCGGTTTCAGATTGATGCCCGCGCGTTCCACTTGTGCCGCTTCCATTATTTCACCACCGTCTTTCGAATCGCTTGCGAAGGATGACCGCCGTCGTGTTCATGACCACGAGGAAAGCCAGGAGCACGATGATCGCGCCCGAAGTTTTCTCGACGAATCCGCGTTCCGGACTGTCGGACCAGAGAAAGACCTGCACCGGCAGCACCGTCGAGGCATCGGTGACACTTTTCGGGATGTCGACGATGAAGGCCACCATGCCGATCATGAGCAAGGGCGCCGATTCGCCCAGCGCGCGCGCCATGCCGATGATGGTCCCCGTGAGCATGCCGGGCATCGCCAGAGGCAACACGTGGTGAGTGACCATCTGGATCTTCGAGGCGCCCATGCCGAGCGCGGCCTCGCGGATCGAGGGCGGCACCGCTTTCAGCGCGGCGCGCGACGCGATGATGATGGTCGGCAGCGTCAGCAGCGTGAGCACCATGGCGCCGACCAGCGGCGCCGAACGCGGCAGGCCGAAGAATCCTATGAACACCGCGAGGCCCAGCAGGCCGAAGACGATGGACGGCACGGCCGCGAGATTGTTGATGTTCACCTCGATGATGTCGGTCCAGCGATTCTTGCGGGCAAACTCTTCCAGATAGACCGCGGACGCGACGCCGATGGGGAACGACAGCAGCAGTGTCAGCGCCAGCGTGAAGAACGAGCCGACCACCGCACCCCAGATACCCGCGTTCTCCGGCTCGCGGGAGTCGCCGCGGCTCAGGAAGGTCTTGTTGAACTTGAGTGCCAGCGCGTTCCCGGCCTGCAGCTCGTCCACCCAGGCGAGTTGCTGGTCGCTGACCGGCCGCTCGGCCTCGGGCAAGGCGCGATCGATGTGCTTCTTCAGCAGCAGGTCCACCGCGTCACTCGCGAGCAGCCACTCGGACTGCGTGGTGCCGATCAGCGCAGGATTCGCCGCGACGTTTCGCTGCAGCTCGAAGGCCGCGCTGCTGCTGACCAGCTTGGTCAGCTCGCGGGTCGCCGCGCGCCCTTCGACGTTGGCGAACCGGGCCTTGAGCGAGGCGCGGATCAGCGCCTGGTAATCGGCCGCGTGCAGGTCGTCGGGGTTGCGCGTTCCGGCCGGATCGATGACGGCCGGATCGTAGAACACGTCGACGCGAATTTCCGCCTGGCGGAACGCACCGATGCCGTTCGAGAAAATCACCAGGAACAGGTAGACCAGGAAGGTCATGCCGGCGATGACCGCCGCCAGGCCGTAGGCACGGAACCTGCGCTCGGCCCAGTACCGGCGCCTCAGACTCCGGGCAACGATCGCCTGCGTTTCCTGCGCGGTCTTGCTGGGCTTATTCATACTGTTCACGGTATTTGCGGACGATGTGCAGCGCGAGCACGTTCAGCGCCAGCGTGACGAGGAACAGCACGAGACCCAGCGCAAACGCCGCCAGCGTCTTGGGACTGTCGAATTCCTGGTCGCCCACCAGCAGCGTGACGATCTGCACGGTAACGGTGGTTACGGCTTCGAGCGGATTCGCGGTGAGGTTGGCCGCAAGACCGGCCGCCATCACCACGATCATGGTTTCGCCGATGGCGCGGGACACGGCGAGCAGCACGCCGCCGACGATGCCGGGCAGCGCGGCGCGCACCACCACCTGCTTGATGGTCTCGGAACGCGTGGCGCCGAGCGCATAGGCGCCGTCACGCAGGGCCTGCGGCACGGCGCTGATCATGTCGTCGGCGAGCGAGGACACGAACGGGATGATCATGATGCCCATGACGAAGCCCGCGGCGAGCGCGCTCTCCGACGCGACGGAAAGGCCCAGCGACTCGCCCCAGCCACGCAGCGCCGGCCCGATGGTCAGGGCGGCGAAGAAGCCGTACACGACGGTGGGCACACCCGCCAGGACCTCGAGCAGCGGCTTGGCCCAGGTACGGAACTTCGGATGTGCGTATTCGGCCAGGTAGATAGCCGAGTACAAGCCAATGGGCACCGCGATGGCCATGGCGATGAATGAAATGAGCGCCGTGCCCGCGAACAGCGGCACGGCCCCGAACGAGCCCGACGACCCGACCTGGTCGGCGCGGATGGCCATCTGTGGGCTCCACGAGGTGCCGAACAGGAAGTCGAACACATTGATGTGCTGGAAGAAGCGCAGGGCCTCGAAGGCCACCGACGCCACGATGCCGATGGTGGTGAACACCGCGATGGTCGAGCAGCCGATGAGCATCCATTCGACCACCGCCTCCACGCGATTGCGCGCGCGCAATTCCGGCGTGATGCGACCGCGGACGAAAATGATGGCCCCGACGGCCATGACCATGACCAGCACCGTGAGCGCCATGCGGCTGATGCCCCGCAGCTGCTGGTATTCGGCGGCGGCGCCGCGCACGGCCTCGCTCACGTTGGCCGCGGGGACGTTGCCGGCGACCAGGTTGCGGACGTCGTTGAGCACCAGCGACAACTCGTTCGCCGGCAGGTCGCGGACTCCCGCGGGAAGGTGATCGGTCACGAGGCGCAGGATGATGGCGTCCTGGAATCCGACCCAGGCAAAGATCACGAGCAGCGCGGGCAATGCACACCACATCGCTGTCATGACGCCGTAATGGCTGGGCAGTGAATGCAGGTTGCGGACGCCGCGAGTGCCGCCGACCAGGGCGAGTGAACGCGACTTGCCGATCCAGAATGCCCCCACCGAAAGCAATGCAAGTGCGAGTAGTAAGGCCGCGGGGGTCATAGTAATTATTGGGTCCTGGGGGGCCTGGCCGCGCTGCGCGGCCACCCTGTTTAGCGCCGCTTTGTTGCAACTTCGTGAAATGGGCTGGCCCGCGTCCCTGCGGGCCAGCATTCCAACTTAGAACCTGAAGTTCAGATCCAGCTGTAAGCGTTTGTATTTGCGATCAAAAACATTCGTGATGTTGCGGGTGTCGTAGAGCGCCGGCGTGTTCTCGTTGAACACCGTCACCGTCTGCGGAACGTCGTTCGACAAGTCGTTCAGGAACAACGTGCCGTTGACCGTCCAGTTGCGCGCGAACGTGTAGCCGCCCTTGATCACGAAGCCCTTGGTGTCGGTGTTTCCATCACCGAAGTCCGAATCGAGCAGCTGACCGAACAGCGCGTCTTTCTCGATCTGCTGGTACAGCACTCCCATTTCCCAGCTGCCCTTCACGGCCGAGGCCGCGTTGAACTGCACGCCCACCGCGTAGGCGGTATCGAGTTCGTCTTGGGCCACCGGGTTGATCTCGGCTTCCATGTTCTGCGCGTAGTCCACGAACATGCGCAGCGGCTTGCCACCCACCGACCAGGTGAGGTCCGCCGACCCTTCGATGATGTCGAAGTCGGAGAGCAGGCAGGCGGTGCCCGCCGCCAGCGAACGATTGCAGACCGCCGGGCTGGTCGTGGTCGTGTTGCCGAAGGAGCTGCCGCCGAAGAACGGGTTGTAGCCCTGCACGCCGTTGAAATCCATGTACGTGCCGGCGAGCGTGAGGCGCACGGAATCGGAGATCGGAATCCGGTAGCCGACCTGCGCGCCGAACATGATCGAATCGACGTTGGTGCCGGTGGTCACGTTGCTGAAGGACAGCGCACGTTCCGCCAGCCAGTCGTAGAACGCCCCGGCGAAGAAATTGCCCTTGGCGTAATTGAGCGAGATGCCTTCTGGGTTGATGTCGTTGTCGTAGAACAGGGCGCCGGTACGCGTCCACGCGTAGCGCTGCTTGCCCAGCGTGAGCTTGGTCGTCGTGGTCGGTGCCCAGGTCACGTAGGCCACGTCGAGATCGAAATCCTTGCGGGCGTTCTGGTCGGTCAGCGTCTGGTTGCCCGAGCGCGGATCCGTGCTGCCCGTGGAAATGCCGATCTGGCCATTGATGGTGTCATTGACACGGAAGTTGGCGTTGAAGCGCGCACGGATGCGATCGCGCTGGCGGTTGCGATCGACGTATTGCACGTCGAAGCTTTCGTTGCGGTAACGCAGGTCACCCGCGAACGACAGCGCCGCCCTGCTCTGCGCGACCACGTCCGCGGTCTTGTCGGCGGTCGCCTGGGTCTCGTCGACGGTCTTCTTGGTCTGCGACTGCGCCTTCTCGAGCGCTTCGATCTTGGACGAGAGCGCGGCGAGCTGCTGCTTGAGCGCCTCGATTTCGGCGTTCTGGGCCAGCGCCGTCGACGGTGCGAGACCGGCGGCCGCGGCCAGCACGCCGCTCACGGCGATGGAAACGAGTTTGCGAGTCATGGGTTTTCCCTGGAGTGCTTTGGATGACATTTTTCTTGGGGGCCGTGGTTAGAGCTTGAGGGCCTTGAGCGACTTGGCGTCGGCGCGGATCTTGTCGATCTCGCCCTTGGTCGGCGGGATCAGGCCCTTCTCTGCGAGATACCCTTCTTCGCCCAGCGCCTTTTCGCTGGTGTATTCGGCGAGGAACTCCGGGATGCCCGGGATGACGCCGATGTGCGCCTTCTTCACGTAGATGAAGAGCGGACGCGACGCCGGGTACTTGCCCGAGGCGACGGTCTCGAACGTGGGCGAGACCCCGTCGACCACGGCGCCCTTGAGCTTGTCGAGGTTCTCTTCGAGGAAGCTGTAGCCGAAGATGCCGACCGCGTCCTTGTTGGCGGCGAGCTTCTGCACGATCAGGTTGTCGTTCTCGCCGGCTTCAACATAGCCGCCGTCTTCGCGCATGGTGGCGCAGGCGCGCTTGAAGCGCGGCTCGTCCTGCGAGCGCAGCGCATCCAGCCACGCGAACGTGCGGCAACCGGCTTCCATGTAGAGCTCGGCGAAGGAGTCGCGCGTGCCGGAAGTCGGCGGCGGACCCAGCACTTCGATCTTGACGGCCGGCAACGACTTGTTGACGTCCTTCCAGGTGTTGTACGGGTTCGCAATCAGCGAGCTCGGGTTCGCCGGATCCGGAACGTTCTTCGCCAGCGCCAGGTAGACGTCGCGACGGGTCAGGTTCATGGAGTTACCGGACTTGCTCTCGGCGAGCACGATGCCGTCGTAGCCGACCTTGACCTCGACGACTTCCTTGACGCCGTTCTGCGCGCAGGTCTGCAGCTCGGCCGGACGAATGCGGCGCGAGGCGTTGGCGATGTCGGGGAATTGCGGGCCGACTCCGTTGCAGAACAGCTTCAGGCCGCCACCGGTACCGGTGCTCTCGACCTTCGGCGTCTTGAACTTGCCGGCGCGTCCGAATTGCTCGGCGACCGTCGTGGTGAATGGATAGACCGTCGATGAGCCGACGATGTTGATGGAATCGCGCGCCGCCTGGGCGTTGGCGTGTGAGCTCGCCATCAGGATGACGGTGATGGCGAGAGCAGAACTGAGGATCTTGCGAGTCACGGTATTGGCCTCCGGTTGTGACGCGCCGCAATTTATTGCCGGAAGGTTGCGGAAATATTTCAATGGATGGAGGTTCATCCCACTGTCACAAACCGCTTGCTGCGCGCGGCTCGCTTCCGTATAACGCGCACCGATGTCCGCCACCGTCGATCTCACGCTCGATCTCATTTCCCGCAACTCCGTGACCCCAGCCGACCAGGGCTGCCAGGAAGTCATGACCCGGCGGCTCGCCGAGGCAGGTTTCCAGGTGGAAAACCTGCGTTACGGCAACGTCGACAACTTCTGGGCGACGCGCGGAAAGAACGGCCCGGTGCTGTGTTTTGCCGGTCACACCGACGTGGTGCCCACCGGCCCGCTCGAGGAGTGGGTGAGCGATCCGTTCAAGCCGGCGGTGCGCGATGGGCAGCTCTACGGACGCGGCGCGGCCGACATGAAGAGCGCCCTGGCGGCGATGATCACCGCCACAGAACAGTTCGTGCGCGAGACGCCCGACCACAAGGGCACCATCGCCTACCTCATCACCAGCGACGAGGAAGGCCCGTCCGTGGACGGCACCAAGAAAGTGGTCGAAACGCTGCGCGAGCGCGGCCAGAAGATCGACTGGTGCATCGTCGGCGAGCCGTCCAGCGAAAAACAGCTCGGTGACACCATCAAGATCGGCCGCCGCGGCTCGCTATCGGGACGCCTCACGGTGCACGGCGTGCAGGGGCACATCGCCTATCCGCAACTCGCCGAGAACCCGGTACACACCTTTGCACCGGCGCTGGCCGAGCTCACGGCGCGCGTCTGGGACCAGGGCAATGCGCACTTCCAGCCGACCAGCTTCCAGATTTCGAACTTCAACGCGGGTACCGGCGCGCCCAACGTGATCCCGGGCGAGCTCAAGGCCCGCTTCAATCTGCGTTACTCGCCGGTGCAGACCATCGACGGCCTCAAGAACATCGTCGAAGGCATCCTCCAGAAGCATGGCGTGCGTTACACGCTCGAGTGGTATGTCTCCGGTGAGCCGTTCTATACCGCGCCCGGAAACCTGTCAGAAGGTGTCACGCGTGCCGTGAAGTCAGAAACCGGCCTGACGCCGAAATTCTCCACGGGTGGCGGCACCTCCGATGGCCGGTTCATCGCCCCGCTCGGGGCCCAGGTGGTCGAGTTGGGTGTCATCAACTCCACGATCCACAAGGTCAACGAGAATGTCAGCGTCGAAGACATCGACCGGCTGCATCGCATCTACCTGAATGCGCTGAGAGAAATGCTCGCCTGAGCCCCCGGCCCCGGGGTTTCATGACGTTACTGTGACAGCGTGGGTCCGACCCACTACACTCCGCACCCGAAACCCGAGGGGACCAGCGGAAAACAATGAACTTCATCGCGCGCCTGATGCCTCGCGAGGGGCGATTCTTCAGTCTCTTCGATGGTCACGCCAAGCTCATCGTCGACGGTGCACTGGCACTGGCTGACGTTCTGCGGCACTACGAAAACGGCAAGGACCGTGCCGCGGGCATCAAGACCATCGAAGACGCCGAACACGGCGCCGACCGCATCACGCACGAGACCGTGCAGCTGCTGCATACCACCTTCGTGACACCGTTCGACCGCGACGACATCCATCGACTGATCTCGCGCATGGACGACGTCCTCGACCTCATCCAGGACACCGCCGAATCGCTGGTGCTGTACGACATCCAGCGGGTTACGCCGCAGGCGACCCAGCTGTCGGAACTGCTGCTGCGTTGTGCCGAGCGCGTCCAGTCCGCCGTCGGGCTCATGGCCTCCATGGCCGATGCGCCGGCCATCCTCAAGATCTGCCAGGAGATCGACAAGCTCGAATCCGAAGCGGACAAGGTCATGCGAAGCGCGATCTCGGAGCTGTTCCGCAACGAAAGCGACGTGCGCCAGGTCATCAAGCTCAAGGCCGTGTACGAGTCACTCGAATCGGCCACCGACAAGTGCCAGGACGTGGCCAACGTGATCGAAAGCGTCGTGCTCGAAAACGCCTGACGGGCGTCGAGCGCTTCCCGCATGGATCTCAGTCAATTCTCGATGACGTTGATACTGCTGGTGCTGCTGGCGCTGGCATTCGACTTCATGAACGGATTCCACGACGCCGCCAATTCGATCGCGACCGTGGTATCCACCGGGGTACTCAAGCCGTGGCAGGCGGTGCTCTGGGCGGGCTTCTTCAACGTGCTCGCCTGGGCGGTGTTCCACCTGTCGGTGGCGGCGACCGTCGGCAAGGGCATCATCGATCCGAGCTTTGTCGACAACCGGGTGATCTTTGGCGCGCTGATAGGCGCCATCTCCTGGAACCTCATCACCTGGTACTACGGCATTCCGTCCAGTTCCTCGCACGCGCTCATCGGCGGCATGATCGGGGCGGCGCTGGTCAAGGCGGGCATGCAACCGCTGTTGTGGCCCGGCATCTTCAAGACCGCGTCGTTCATCTTCATCGCACCCCTGCTCGGCCTGGCCTTTGGCGCCACGCTCATGCTGATCGTGTCCTGGGTCTGTTTTCGCCAGACACCGCGACGCGTGGACAAGTGGTTCCGGCGACTGCAGCTGGTGTCGTCGGCCGCGTATTCGATGGGACACGGCGGCAATGACGCGCAGAAGACCATGGGCATCATCTGGCTGCTGCTCATCGCCAACGGCGTGACCACGAAGGAGCACCTGCCCAACTGGGTGGTGATGAGCTGTTTTCTCGCCATCGGCGTCGGCACGATGTTCGGTGGCTGGCGCATCGTGAAAACCATGGGTCAGCGCATCACCAAGCTCAAGCCCGTGGGTGGATTCGCCGCCGAGTGCGCTGGCTCGGTCACACTGTTCATGGCCACGCATTTCGGTATTCCGGTTTCGACCACGCACACCATCACCGGCGCCATCATCGGCGTCGGCACCACGCGGGGCACGTCAGCGGTCCGCTGGGGCGTCGCCGGCAGCATCGTCATCGCGTGGATCATCACGATCCCCGCTTCGGCAGGCATCGCGGCACTGGCGTGGTGGATCGGCGGACTGGCGTTCTGACGCCGCGCTGCTACTGACGTTTCGGAATCGTCACGCCGCGCAACACCGCGGGCCGTGCCACGAACGCTTCCAGCGCCCGCTGCACGTGCGGAAAATCTCCGAAGCCGACCAGCTCTCCGGCACCGTAGAAACCGACGATGTTGCGCATCATCGGAAAGATGGCGATGTCGGCGATGGTGTATTCGTCGCCCATGATCCACTGCCGCGTGGCGAGCCGCTGGTTCACCACGCCGATCAGGCGCCGCGACTCGGCGGCATAACGGTCGCGCGGACGCTTGTCTTCCCAGTCCTTGCCGGCGAACTTGTGGAAGAAACCGAGCTGGCCGAACATCGGCCCGACGCCGCCGACCTGGAAGAACACCCATTGCATGCACTCGTAGCGTGCTGCCGTGGTTTTCGGCACCAGCTTTCCTGACTTGTCCGCGAGGTAGTGCAGGATGGCGCCGGATTCGAACAACGGCAGCGGCGCACCGTCCGGCCCGTTCGGATCGATGATGGCCGGGATCTTGTTGTTGGGATTCAGCGAGAGGAATTCCGGCGACAGCTGGTCATTGGTGTTGAAGTCGACCAGGTGCGGCTCGTATGGCAACCCGGTCTCCTCCAGCATGATCGACACCTTGACGCCGTTCGGCGTGGGCAGCGAATAAAGCTGGATGCGATTGGGATACTGCGCCGGCCACTTGCGCGTGATCGGGAACGCCGCGAGGTCCGCCATGATTCAGGCCCTGCGCACCGGATAGACGATGTTGTTGACGATGCCCACGAGACCGAGCGACACGGCCATGATCAGCACCCAGCCGGGCATCGAGACGCCGAGGAAGGTCCAGTCGATGGTGCCGCACTCCCCGCCTCCGGTCATGACGCGACGGATCACCTCGGTCATGGGAAACATCTCCACCAGGGTATCGAGCGGCGCGCCGCAGGCAGGGACCGTGCCGTACGGCTGGTGCTGGATCCAGACGTGGCGGCCCGCCACCCAGGTCGCGGCGCCCGCGGTGAGAAAGATCAGCACGCCGTAGACCACCGAACCCACGCGTTTCGCGGGATGGAGCGCGGCCAGGAGGAACACGATGCCGAGCGCCACGATGCAGACCCGCTGGAACATGCACAGCGGGCACGGCACGTAGTTGTAGACCTTCTCCGCGAAGATCGCGTAGCCGAACATCGCCGCACACACCAGCGCGGCGGCGAGATTGATCTTCTGTCGTCTGTCGAACATAGGGCGGGATGATACCCCGCCCTGTCAGATGCGTGCGGTGGTCACTCCGACGGCGCCCCAGGTCGTGCGCCAGCGATGCTTGATACCCGTGAGCCCGATGAGCGCCACAACGGCCAGCCCCGCGAACAGCAGCAGTCCCGACTGGTAACTTCCGGTGAGCTGTTTCGACATGCCGAGACTGGAGGCCAGGTAGAAGCCACCGACGCCGCCGGTCATGCCGACCAGCCCGGTCATGACGCCGATCTCGTGACGGAAGCGCTGCGGTACCAGCTGGAACACCGAACCATTCCCCATGCCGAAGGCGAACATCGCCACCACGAACAGCGACAGCGTCACGATCACGTTTTCCGGCCGGAAACTCACCAGCACCAGCACCAGCGCCGCGATGCTGTACATGATGGACAACGCGCGGATGCCACCGATGCGATCGGCGAGCGCGCCGCCTACCGGACGCACCAGCGAACCCGCGAACACGCAGCCCGCCGTGAAATAACCGGCGTGCACGGCATTGAAGCCATACTCGCTGTTGAAATAGATGCTGAGCGAGGAAGCCAGGCCGACGAAGCCGCCGAAGGTCACCGCGTAGAAGAACATGAACCACCAGGCGTCGCTCACCTTGAGCACGGCGAGATATTCCACCCAGGTCTTCGGCGGCGGCGCGGACGGCGCGTCTTTCGCGGCGAACAGGTAGACCACGAAGGCGATCGCGAGCGGCACCGCGGCGAGACCGACGACGTTCTGCCACCCGATCCAGGCCGCGAGTCCGGGAGCCAGGAGCGCCGCGAACACCGTGCCCGAATTGCCGGCGCCGGCGATGCCGAGCGCCGTGCCCTGGAACTGCGGCGGATACCAGCGCGACGCCAGCGGCAGCGCCACGGCGAAGGACGCACCCGCGACACCCAGCACCACGCCGAGCCACAACGTGTCGTGATAGCTGTCGATGCCGATCAGCCAGGCGATCGCGAGACCCGCGATGACCACCACCTGGCCGATGATGCCGGCGCGGCGCGGCTTGAGCCGATCGACCAGCACACCGTTGACCACGCGCAGCAGCGCACCCGCGAGCACCGGCACGGCCACCATGAAACCTTTCTGCGCGGGACTGAGGTGCAGATCGGCGGACATTTGCACGGCGAGTGGTCCGAGCATCACCCAAACCATGAAGCTCATGTCAAAGTAGAAGAACGCCGCCAGCAGCGTGGGAAGATGCCCAGCCTTGAGAAAGTCCCGATTGATCACCAACAGCCCCCTCGTCCAGGCGCAACCGCGCGCCATTCCAGTGAGTGACAGTGCAAGGAACGGGCCATGCTGACCGGGGCCACCAGCAGCGGACTCCTGGTGGGGGTCGGCGAGCACACCCTTCCCGGTTCACGCGAGCGGAACGAGGACTACGCCGCCGTGTACCTCGGGACCGCGCCGGAACGGCTAGCTACCGGCGTGATCGCAGCGCTTTCCGATGGAATGGGCGGCGCCAAGGGCGGGCGCGTGGCCGCGGAACTCGCGGTCCGCAGCTTCATTGAAGCGGCCATCGGCCAGCCTGCGACCCTGGGAATTGCACGGATTGGGGCCCGTGCCGCCGATTCCATCAACCGCTGGGTCCACACCATGGGCCGCACCGACCCCCAGTTGAACGGCATGGCCTGCACCCTGAGCGCACTAGTTCTGTGCGGCAGCCGGGCCCATGTGCTCCATGTTGGCGATTCGCGGGTTTACAGATTGCGCGATGAAAAGCTTTCGCTGCTCACCCGTGACCACACCCTGGGCGCGCCCGGCACCACCCACGCCCTGACGCGCGCAGTCGGTGCACAGGACATCCTGCGCGTCGACCATGCCGCCGACACGGCACGCGTGCACGATCGTTACCTGCTTTGCAGCGACGGCGTACACGGAGCCCTGTCGCAGCAGCAGATCCTGGCGGCCCTGTGCAAACGCGCCGCACCGCGCGAGACGGCCTTCCAGCTGGTCAGCGAGGCCGCGGCGTCCACCGACGCCGACAATGCAACAGCCATTGTCGTCGACATCCTGGCGCTTCCCGCCACGCAGTACGCCGATCTCGAGCTGGCCTTCGCGGATCGCCCGGTGCGCGCTGCGCCCGCCGTCGGCGAAATCGTCGACGACTACGCGCTGGACGAAATGCTCGGCGACGGACCGTACACGCGGGTTTTTCGCGCCACCGACAATCTCGAGAAACGCACCGTCATCCTCAAGTTCCCCAAGTCGCGGCCCGGCCTCGACCAGATGTTGCGCACGGCGCTGCTGCGCGAAACCTGGATCGCCAGCCACGTGCGCAGCCCGTTCGTCACCGAGGCCATCGAGCCGCCGGCCGAACGGCGCAGCTGCGTGTACGGCGTCCTGCCTAACTACGTCGGGGAGACGCTCGAGCAGCGGCTGCTGCGCCGGCCGCCGGTGACGCTGACCGCGGGTCTCGATATCGCCCTCAAGCTCGCCAAGGCCGTGGCGGCACTGCATCGCGCCGGCGTCGTGCACCGGGACATCAAGCCCGAGAACGTCATCCTGCAACCCGACGGCGGACTCAAGCTGATCGATCTCGGCGTGGCACGCCTGCCGCAACTCGAGGAAAACGAGCTGGCGAGCGCTCCCGGCACGGCGAGTTACATGGCCCCGGAATTGTTCACGGGTGCCGCCGCCGATGAGGGCACGGACCTGTTCGCGCTGGGCGTCACCGTGTACCGGCTGTTCGCCGGCGGCGCGTATCCCTACGGCGAGATTCCGCCGTTCTCGCAGCCGCGCTTCGGGCGCATGACCTCGCTCGCGAAGCACCGGCCCGACCTGCCAGCCTGGCTCGACCACCTCCTCGCGCGGACGGTCGCGACCGACCCGAACGCGCGCTTCGCGGACGTGATCGAATTTGCGTTCGAGCTGGAACACGGCTCGTTGCGCGCCATTCCGCTATCGGTGGCGCGCACGCCGCTGTACGAGCGCAATCCGACGCGCTTCTGGCAGGTCGTCTCGATGCTGCTGCTGGTCGCGCTGCTGATTTCGCTCGCGGTCTAACCCGCGCTCATTCCCAGCTTCTGCAGCACGTCCGCGCCCGTCTGCTTGACGCTGTTGGCCTTCGCGACCGCGCCCACGGCGTCACCGGATGCGAACGCCGAAGTGGCTTCCGCCCACACGGATTTCATCGATTCCAGCCCGGACTTGGCGGCATCGAAGGCCTCCTGCGAAACGTTTTTCGGCAGCTTGCGCGACTTGCCGAGGATGTCGACGCGACTCTGGATGGCCTCGACCATCTTCGGCACGTCGGCGCTCAGGCTGCTCCACTCCGCGGTCGCCGCGGTCATCGCGGCCTCGGCTTCCGACTTTTTCGTGCTGACGATCTGCTTGAGGTTGTCGATCGTCGCGGTGAGCTCCGGCGCGCTGGCGAGCACCGACTTGTAGTCGCCCTTGCCCAGCTTTTCCTTGAGTGACGCGAGCGACGCATCGATGTCCTTCAAGTCGCCGGGTGCGTACTTCGCCGCCTCATCCCTGAAGCCGGCGAGCGCCGATTCGACCTGTGCCACGGCCTGCTCGGCGGGCCCTTTCTGATTCGCGCAGCCGATGGCGAGCAATGCCACGGCAACGATGATCCAGCGTGGATTGAAACTACGCATGGTGAACTCCTGTCGGTGAACGACTATCAGGGGATTCGCAGCTTCTGGCCCGGCTTGATCTTGTTGGGGTCATCGAGCTGGTCACGGTTCGCGTCGAAGATCTTCGGGTACAGCATTTTGTCGCCGTAGAACTCCTCGGCGATCTTCGAGAGAGAATCGCCTTTCTTCACGATGTAGAACTGGGCGTAGGGGTTTTCCGCAGCCTTGTCCGAAGGCGTCTGGGGTCCGGTGGCCATGCGCGCTCTCCATTGCATGAAACCACGCCATGGTTTCGCCGCGCGCAGCGCGGCGCAATCCGACCAAGGGTTTAGAAGCGGCGCTGGCGAGCCGGGTTTGCGGCAGCGCGCTACGCGCCGCTGCGGCCGCGCAGTTCCTTCTCGACGTCGTCGAGCTTGGTGTGGCGAATGTCCTTGCCGTAGGCCATGTAGTAGACGTATTCGCAGATGTTCTTGGCGTGGTCGCCGATGCGCTCCAGCGCGCGCACGATCCACATGACGTCGAGCGCGCGGCGGATGCTGCGCGGGTCTTCCATCATGAAGGTGATGCACTGGCGCTGGATGGATTCGTATTCCTCGTCGACCACCCGGTCCTGGCGCGCCACGCGCAACGCCGCCTCGGCATCCATGCGCGCGAAGGCATCGAGCGCCTGGTGCACCATCTCCGAGACGATGCGGCCGAGATGCTTGATCTCGCGGTACTTGTCGGCAGGCCGCTCCATCGTGGCGAGCCGCGAAGCGATGTAGCCGATCTTCTCGCCCTCGTCGCCGATACGCTCGAGGTCGGTGATCGTCTTAATGATGGCGACCACCACGCGCAGGTCGCCGGCCGCGGGCGCACGCGTCGCGAGGATGCGCGAGCACTCCTCGTCGATCGACACCTCCATGCCGTTGACCTTGAAGTCGTCGCGCGCCACGGATACCCCGAGATTGCTGTCGCCTTCGATGAGCGCGGTCACCGCGTTCTGCAGCTGCTGCTCGACCATGCCGCCCATGGTCAGCACCTTGTTGCGGACGCGCTCGAGATCCTCGTTGAAGCGCCGCGAGATGTGGTGGGAAAGATCAGCGGTTTCCATGTGAACCTCAGGGTACGCGGCGCACGTCAGCGCCGCAAAAAAGTCTGTTGGTGCCCGATGACGATCTCATGACACGCGTGCCAACTGTCGTGCCGTCGGTCATGCGGTGGCGGCAATGTGCCGCTCGAGCACACGTTCCGCCGGAAAATGACAGGTGAATGTGCTGCCCCGGCCTTCGATGCTCTCGATCTGCAGGTGCGCGCCGTGACGGTGGAGCGCGTGTTTCACGATGGCGAGCCCCAGCCCCGAGCCGCCGGTCTCGCGCGATCGGCCCGGATCGACCCGGTAGAAGCGTTCCGTCAGCCGCGGGATGTGCTCGGCCGGAATGCCCGGGCCCGTGTCGCGCACGGAGAAATGGCCGCCGTCGGCGTCGGTCCACCAGCGGATCGCCACGCTGCCCTCGGGTGGCGTGTACTTGGCTGCGTTGTCGACCAGGTTGGAAAATGCCGACTGGATCATGGCCTCCTCGCCGATCAGCGTCGCGGCCGATTCAATGGCCACCTCGACCTGCCGCGGGTGCGTCGGGCGCGCCAGCACGTCCTTGCGCAACAGCGCCGCCATCGCCGCCACGTCGACCGGCGAGCCCTTGATGGGAGCGTCGTTCGCCTCGAAGCGCGACAACTCCAGCAGGTCTTCGATGATGCGCGTCATGCGATCCGTCTGGCGGCGCATCTCCGCCACCGGCGCAGCGAGCTCGCCGAGACCCGGATCGTTGCCGAAGGTCTCGAGGTAGCCGGCAACCACGGTGAGCGGCGAACGCAGCTCGTGCGAGGCGTTCGCGACGAAATCCTTGCGCATCTGTTCGAGGCGCACCTCGCGGGTGACGTCGCGCAACATCATCAGTCGCTGGTCTTCGCCGTAGGAAATGATCTGGAAGGCGACGTGACGCTCCACGGGCGTGTCGACGCGCACGATGATGGGCAATGAATATTGTCCGCCGCGCAGGTATTGCACGAAATCCGGATGCCGCACCAGGTTGTCGATGCGGATGCCAAGGTCGGCGCGGCGTGACAGGTCGAGCAGTTCGCCGGCCTTGCGATTGAACCAGATGATCTCGCCCTGCGGGTCGAGCATGACCACGCCGTCCGGCATGGCGGCCGTCGAGCGGCGCAGCTCACGGAACAGGCGCGTGAGCCGTTCTTTGTGGAATCGCTTGCGGCGATGCAGGCGCACCACCTGCGCGACCACGTCGCCCCACAGCCCCATGGCATCCGGCGGGTCGGCGACGCTGCGATGTTGCAGCCAGAACCACAATTCGCGCAGCTGCCAGAGATTCCAGGCGAGATACAGCGCAAGTGTGCCGCTGATTCCCATCCACACGGATCCCGCCAGCCAGCCGATCAGCGACCCCAGCAGCAGCGCGACGATGATTCGCAGCGCTACGTACAGGAAGGCCGTGGTGCCGGAGTTCATCCAGGTGTCAGAGGGGGCGTGATGAAAAGCGGTAACCCGAGCCGCGCACGGTCTGGATCAGCCGGTCGTAACCGAACTCCTCCAGCGCCTTGCGAAGCCGGCGGATGTGGACGTCGATGGTTCGTTCTTCCACGTACACGTTGCCGCCCCAGACGCGATCGAGCAGTTGCTCACGGGTATACACGCGTTCCGGGTGCGTCATGAAGAATGCGAGCATGCGGTACTCGGTGGGCCCGAGCGCCACGGTGCGTTCGCCCGAGCTGACGCGCTGGCTGCTCTGGTCGAGCACCAGGCCTTCGATGTCGATGCGCTCCGATCCTTCGGAGGGCATCGCGCGCCGCAGGACCGCGTTGATGCGTGCCAGCAACTCCCGCGGCGAAAACGGCTTGGTGATGTAGTCGTCGGCGCCGCCCTCGAGACCCGCGACCTTGTCGCCCTCCTCGGCGCGCGCCGTCAGCATGATGACCGGCAGCTCGCTGGTTTCACGATCGCGTTTCAATGCGCGGGTGAACTCGAGTCCGCTGGTGTCCGGCAGCATCCAGTCCACCAGCAGCAGGTCCGGGCGCCGGTTCGCGACTTCCTCCCGACCCGAACGCGCGTCGGCGGCCTCGCGTACTTCGAACCCTGCCCGGCGCAGACCAAAGGCAATCATTTCGCGAATCGGGCGCTCATCCTCTACGACCAGAATCTGTTTCGCGGACATGTTTCCTGACACGGCATTCCAGGTGACGGTTTTATGGCGTGCGGATTACAGCCGGAGTCTATTGCAGTTTGATTACGGAGCCACTGCAACCACGCGATCTCTGACATAAACGGGCAATGCACGCTCCGGGGGCAGTATCTGGCCCTTCGCAACCGCTGGCCGTGCCAGTTCCAGGACCTCGGTAGCGCGCGGCAGGAGGTCCGGATGCAGCTCGGCCCCGGCCGCCCGGCAACGCTCCGCCAGCTCCGGCGAGGCGTGCAGGCCGCGTCCAGTGGCCAGCCAGGAACCGCCCGATGCATCGGGCAGGATCACCGCTCCGCCGGCACTGACGTGCTCCTCCCCCACGGGCTCCGCAAGCGGATTCAGGCGGAAGTGCGCCCAGTAGACCTCGCGCATGCGTGCGTCGTTGACCGCCAGGATGTGGCGCACGCCGGACCCGAGACCCGCGGCGCGATGATCAATGCTCGCGGCACGTTGGGCGACGGCCGCGAGATCCGAGACCGGCACGACGCCGATATCGGCGCCGAAGGCCAGCCCCTGCGCGATGCTGGCCGCCAGGCGCACGCCGGTGAACGCTCCCGGTCCACGACCAAAGGCGATGGCGTCGAGGGAGGCGAGCGTCACGCCGCCTTCGGCGAGCAATTCGTCCACCATGGGCAACAGCCGCTCGGCGTGGCCCCGCGCCAGCTCTTCGTATCGTTCGAGAGTGCGCTCGCCGATACCGAGCGCCACCGAACAGGCTTCGGTGGCCGTGTCGAGCGCCAGGATTCTCATGCGAGTGCTCCGACCACCGGCGCGACTCCGGCGATGCGCCGCAGGAACCGGCTGGCCTCTTCCTCCTCGCGCGTGGCAGGCATCGGCGGCAGGCAGGCGCGAAACACGCGGCCGTAGGGTTTGTCGATCAGCCGCGGATCGCAGATGACCACCACGCCGCGATCCGTCTCGCTGCGGATCAGGCGGCCGACGCCCTGCTTCAACGCCAGCGCCGCCTCCGGCAACTGGTACTCGCGGAACGCGTTGCCGCCGCGGGATTTGAGATGCTCGATGCGCGCGCGCGTCAGCGCATCGTCGGGCGAGGCGAACGGCAGCTTCTCGATGATCACCAGCCGCAGCGCGTCGCCGCGCACGTCCACGCCCTCCCAGAAACTCGACGTGCCGAGCAGCACGCCGTTGCCGGACTCGCGAAAACTGCGCAGCAGCTGCTCGCGCGGCGCCTCACCCTGCACCAGCAGCGGAAATTCCCCGAGACTGGCCCAGCGATCGCGCAGCAGCGTGGCGGCGCGCTGCAGGGCGCGGTGGCTGGTGAACAGCACGAAGGCGCCACCCGCGGAAGCCTCGATCAGCGGCACGGCCGCGTCGATCACCGCCGGCGTATGCGCGGCGGTCGCCGGGTCCGGCAGTTTCGCGGGTAGATAGAGCAACGCCTGCGATTCGAAGTCGAAGGGGCTGGCGATGGCCAGCGTCTCGGCCTCCGCGAGACCGAGGCGCGAGGTGAAGTGCGTGAAGTCCTCGCCCACCGACAGCGTCGCCGAGGTGAACACCCAGGCGGCGCGTGTGCCACCGGTCATGGCCGCGAATCGTTCGGCGACATCGAATGGCAGCAGGCTCAGGATGAATCCGCGCTGCGTCAGCTCGACGCTGCGCGCGCCCTCGTGTTCTTCGGCCTGGGAAATCTGCGACAGCCGTGCCGCGAGCTCGTTGGCACGCGCCGCCGCCTGCGTGATGCCCGGCAGGCGCGGCTGTTCGTTGAGGGCCGCGGACACGGCGCGCAACGATTCACCCAGGTCGTGGGCCGCATCGGCCAGCGGCGTGTCGGCTGCCAGCCAGTCTTGGCGCGGCGCAGCCCGCAGGATTTCCGCGAGCGCCGCGAGCTTCTTCTCCACGTCGCCGAGTTCCGCGGCCAGCGCCGCCGCACCCGCGCCCGACTGCGCCAGCTCCTGGCGCGCATCGCGCAACAACAGCTCCGCCTGGCGGCTGCTGAAACGCGCGCCGAAGAATTGCGTCGCGAGGTCCGGCAGCTGGTGCGCTTCGTCGATGATCACAGCGTCGGCCGCACCCAGCAGGTCGCCGAAGCCGTCTTCCTTGAGCGCGAGGTCCGCCAGCAGCAGGTGGTGGTTGACGATGACGATGTCGGCTTCGATGGCCTTGCGGCGCGCATCCACCACGTGGCAACGGCCGATCTCCGGACAACGGGCGCCGAGGCAGTTTTCGCGCGTCGAGGTGACCTGCGGCCACAGCGGGTGCGAATCGCTCAGGCCCGGCACCTCGGCAAGATCGCCACTGCGCGTGCTGCGCGCCCAGCGTTCCACGCGCTGCAGGGTGCGGTCGCGTCCCAACACGCTGCCCTGCGCACCGAGCTGCTTCAGGCGGTAGCCGCAAAGATAGTTGGAGCGTCCCTTGAGCAGCGCGACCTTTGCGGGCACGCCGATGGCGCCGGCGAGCAGCGGCAGATCCTTGTTGAACAACTGGTCCTGCAGCGTGCGCGTGCCGGTGGAGATCAGCACGCGTTTGCCGGAGAGCAGCGCGGGCACCAGGTAGGCAAAGGTCTTGCCGGTGCCGGTGCCCGCCTCCACCACCAGCGGCGAACGGTTGGTGAACGCACGCGCCACGCGCTCGGCCATCGCGAGCTGTGAGCGTCGCGGTGAAAAGCCGGGTAGCGAGCGTTTGAGGGGGCCGTGCGGCCCGAAGACTTCGGCGAGATCCTGCATCTGCAGGGGACGCTAACGCGACGGGCGCAGGCTGTCGAGGCTCAAATCCTTGAAAGTATCCTGGTCTGCCTTGATGCGGATGCTGAGGTACGGGCCCTGCGCCGTGTGGCGGCTCGCCGAGAAGTCCTCGTCGCGGAACCCGGCGAAGTTGTAGCCCACCGACACCCACACGTTCTTCGCGATCGTCGTGCCGACATCCAGGCCGAAGCTGTAGTCCATGACGTCCGATTCCCACGAATGCAGCACCGCGGCGTGCACACCCAGGTCGAATCGTTTGTTGAGCTGGCGGCGCAGGTCGGTGCCGAAGATATCCGACACGCCGGCGAATTCGTCGCCGTCGAAGGTGCTCGCCACGTAGCGCGCACCGTACTGCAGGCCGAGCTGCAGTTTCGGATCCAGCTGCCAGTTGGCGTGCAGGTTGTTCACGACGCGCTGCGATTCGAACGACGCCGTCGCGGCGCTCTGGTCGTCGTACTTGAGCTCGAAGCGGTCGAAGACGATCCAGCGGCTCGAGTCCGGGCGGAACGCCCAGGCGAAGCGGCCCACCGCCGAAGTCGACTGGCCCAGCAGGGCATCGGCATCGAAGGCCTGCAGGGCCACCGACATGGCGTGACCTTCGACCGGCTCGCGATACCAGCCCGTGGTCGAGCTCCAGCGCTCTTCGTTGTCCGAGTTGCGATGCTCCAGGCGCGTGGTCATCTGCCACAACTCGTGGCGGTACGACGCACCGGCGAAGGCCGCGAAGAAGTCATCGGTCAGCGTGCCCGAGGCCAGCGGCGCGTTCGGATTCAGCGGCTCGAGCTCCGGGCCGCGGATCGTGTTGCTCTGGTCGACGCCGACGTCGAACGCCCAGCGATCCTTGAACACGAAGCCCTGCGTGAGGCCGAAGTTCGCGAACACGCGCGGGCCGTACTCGGTGGCCTGCGTGTTGATGCTCGAGTTGACCTGCGTGCGCTCCCACGGGCGGGTGCGCATGCCGAAGCGGGTGGTGTCGGCTTCGATCTGGTCGCCGCTGGCATGCTCGTACTCGGCATACAGGATGGTGTCGTCGGACAGGTGGTAGTCGAGGCCGAGGATGCCGCGCGCCGGATAGTCGACGCTCTCGTCCTTGCCGCCGATCGACGCGTCGGCCTCGCCGCGCAGCGTGACGCGACCGTCCCACACATCGACGCTGCCGGTGACGAAGGCCTGGTCGGAGACGCGCTCGTCGCCGTCCGCATCCTCGTCGGCCACGTGCCGCGCGCCGATGCCCGCGGTCCAGGTGTCCTTGAGCAGGCGCAGGTCGGCGCTGGCGAGCAGGCGCGTGGCGTCACTGGCCAGCACGGTCTGGTGCTGCAGTTCGCCGCTGGCCACCAGGTGCTCATCGAGCTTGTAGCGCGCGTCGATGCCGGCCGAACGCGTGCCGGTATCGGCGGTGAGCTGCTGGCCGACACCGAAACCGTTCTCGACTTCGCGCGCCCAGGCGCGGGCTTCCAGGTGTTCGGAAACGTGCTTGCCTTCGACCAGCCAGGCGGTGGAGGAATCCGGCCGCAGCGGATCGTCGGACTGAGACTGGGCCACTTCGGCGCGCACACGGGTGTTTTCGGTGGGCTTCCAGTTGAGGTCGCCGCCGACGATGTGCGTGTCGCCCGCCTGGGCGCCTTCGAACACCGCGCTGGCCCCGACTTCAACCTTGTCGTCAGCGAATTTCGCCGCCACGCGCAGGCCGCCCGTGGTCTCGTCGTCGCCACCGCTGCGCACTTCGTAATCGACCACGATGAACACCGGGTTCAGCTCGTGGTCGCGGCTGTGCACCGGCTCCTTGAAGAACACCGTGCCGCGCTGGTAATCGAGGTCGTAGTCGACGAAGCGCGCGAGTTCCTTGCTCTCGACCACGCGCGTGATCTCGAAGCGGTCACGCACTTCGATGCGCAGCTTGTCCGAGCCGATGACGATCGGTGTACGCGACAGGTGGTACAGGCCGGCGGTGCCGTCGCCCTGGATTTCATCCTGCACCAGGCCGGTGTCGGTCCTGGCCGCGAAGCCGGACACCGACACGCGTTCGCCCGCGTAGTCGGTGCGCACGCCCGAGAGGCTGCGGTTGTACTGCGTGAGCTCATTGACGGTGAAGCCGGTGTCGAAATCGCCGAACAGGGCCACGAACTGGCGGCGCTCGATCTTGAGATA
>Ga0315912_10000604_pt1 | contig 60462 bp, 48 predicted proteins | sample VfabasoilMG_FD_204469 | JGI IMG/M metagenome (GOLD analysis project Ga0315912, IMG submission 204469) | Garden soil microbial communities collected in Santa Monica, California, United States - V. faba soil | ecosystem: Environmental > Terrestrial > Soil > Garden | place: USA: California...
CTGCGTCCGGTTGCTGTTCCGCTCGAGTCGAGATTCCGGATTGAAAGGGCTTCTGCGGGAGACGTGCTTCGCGAGATCCGCGCGACCGGTCGCGTGGAAGCGGTAACGACCGTGCGGGTCGGGTCCGAGATTTCAGGGCGGATCGCCAGCGTCCTGGTGGACTACAACGCGCACGTCAGAGCGGGACAGGTCCTCGCGCGATTCGATCGGGCGACACTCGACGCCCAGCTGCAGCAGATGGACGCCGTCCTTCAGGCTTCCCGCGCATCGCTGGCGCAAGCGAAGACTGATCGCGACCGGACCGGCCGGGATCTGGATCGCCTCGACCAGTTGTTCCGCGCCGGTTTTGTCTCCGCCTTCGAGCGCGACGCGGCCGCCGACGCCGCGAGATTCGCGGTGCAGCGTCTCGACGCGGCCGAGGCCCAGCTGGCCGCGCAGCAGGCGGCGTACGCCGTCGCTCGCACCAATCTCAGTCACGCCATCATCACGGCGCCGATTGACGGCATCGTTATTACACGCAACGTCGATCCAGGCCAGACCGTGGCGTCGGTGCTGCAGTCGCCCGATCTCTTTGTCGTCGCCGCCGATTTGCGGAAGATGCGTGTGATCGCGGGCGTCGACGAAGCCGACATGGGCGAGCTCAAGGTCGGACAACGCGCGCGGTTCACGGTCAATGCGTACGCCAATCGCTGGTTCGAGGGCGTCGTGACCGAAATTCGCAACTCACCGGCCATCGTTCAGGATGTCGTGACGTATGGAACGGTCATCGAGGTCAGCAATCCTGATCTCGCGCTGAAGCCGGGAATGACCGCGGCGACACGCATCCAGACGGCGTTGGCGACCGGCGTCCTGCGCGTGCCTGCCGCGGCGCTGACGTTCACGCCGCCCGGTGAGCAGGCGGCTGGGAGTCCAGGAATCTGGTTGCTGGAACAGGACAAGGTCAGGCGGGTTCCCGTGACACCGGGCGTATCAGATGGCGAACTGACGCAGATAGCTCCCGGCGCTCTCGCGGTTGGGGCACAAGTGCTGGTGGACCTCACACTGGAGGGAAGGCGCGCGTATGGCCTCGTCCGCTGACGTCCGCGCGGGCGGCGCGGCAATCGTTCCCTTGCTGTCGCTGCACGACATCGTCAAGGTCTACGGTGAGCAAGCGGTGGCGATGCGTGCGCTGGACGGCATCACCTTGGAAATCGATCGCGGCGAGTTCGTCGCCATCACCGGTGCTTCGGGTTCAGGTAAGTCCACGACGATGAGCATTCTCGGCTGCCTGGAATCGCCGACATCCGGCGAGTACCGCATCGAGGACGTGCCCGTCCAGAATCTGCCGCCGAATGTCCTGGCGGCCCTCCGAAACGCGCGGTTCGGGTTCGTGTTTCAGACCTTCAACCTTCTGCCACGAACCTCGGCGATTGACAACGTGGCCCTGCCGCTCATCTATGCGGATATCCCGGCCCGGGAGCGCAGGCGCCTGGCCTCTGCCGCCCTCGAAGCAGTGGGTCTGGCTGGACGCGAGAGCGCACGTCCCAATCAACTCTCTGGCGGCGAACAGCAGCGGGTCGCTGTCGCACGTGCCATCGTCAACAACCCTGAAGTGATTCTGGCGGACGAACCCACCGGCAATCTCGATTCGAAGAGGGGCGCCGAGATCATGCGTCTGATCACCCGCCTGAATCAGGACCGTGGCATCACGGTGGTGATGGTGACGCACGACGCGGCGTGCGCGGCCTATGCGTCGCGGCAGGTGGTATTTCGCGACGGTCGCATCATCGCCGACGACCGGAAGGTGGCGGCATGAGGGTGTCCTCGATCGTGCCGCTTGCCACGGGCGCGCTCCTCCGCAACAAGATGCGCTCGCTCCTGACGATCCTGGGCATCGTCATCGGCGTGGCTGCCGTGGTCACGATGCAGTCGATGGGCAAGGGCGCGACCGCCTACGTGGGCGAAGCGATCTCGGGCATGGGGAGCAACATGCTGATCGCCGCACCGGGATCGTCGCGGGCGTATGGCCCGCCCTCGGTTGGTGTGCCGCTCTTCACCGTCGCGGATGTGGAGGCGGTCCGGCGGCAGGCGCGTGACGTCGCCCATCTGGCCGCCGCCAACCTCCGGGTGCTCCGCACCGTGGCCGGCTCACGAAACCACAACGTCAACATTGGCGGCGTCGCCCCTGAGTATTTTCTGATCCGGCAATGGGGTGTATCGAGCGGACGGTTATTGACGGCTGACGACGAGCGGCAGGCCGCGCCGGTTTGCATCCTCGGCCGGACGGTGGCGGATACGCTCTTTCCAGGCCAGGATTCGCTCGGCCGCGAGATACGCGTGCACAACGTCGCGTGCCGCGTGATCGGCATCATGGAAACGAAGGGCACATCCACCTTCGGCGTGGATCAGGATGACGTGGTCTTCATGCCGTTCTCCACGTTCTCGCACCGGATCATGGGCACGGACCGCGTCAGCTTCATCATGATTGCCGCGGTATCCACCGATCGGATCGACGATGCCAAGCGGCAGGTGGAGTCCATTCTGCTCGGCCGGCGGCACGTACCGCCCGGTGAAGAGCCGGACTTCGCCGTGCGGGATCCGCGCGAGATCCAGGCGCTGCTCGAGTCGGTCACCGGCATGCTGACGACGCTTCTGGCGGGCGTGGCGGCGGTGTCGCTGGCCGTCGGCGGCATCGGCATCATGAACATCATGCTCGTGTCGGTCACGGAACGGACTCGCGAGATCGGCGTGCGTCTTGCGGTCGGTGCGCGCACGAGCGACGTGCTGCTGCAGTTTCTGATGGAAGCGACGATGCTGTCGTCCGTGGGCGGAATGGTCGGACTCGCCATCGGGTTGACGAGCGGCTATCTGGCCGCACGCCTGATCGGAATTCCCTACATCGTGCCAACCGAGGCCATTCCGATTGCCTTCGGCGTGTCGGTGATCGTCGGAATCGCCTTTGGCGTCGTGCCCGCCAGACGCGCCGCGCATCTCAATCCGCTGAGCGCGTTACGTTTTGAATGACGAGAACCGAGGCAACCATGATTCAGATTACTGATTCCATTGCGATCGCCGATCGCGAGGTCACTCAACGGTTCGTTCGTGCCACGGGAGACCGTGGTCAGAACGTCAATCGGGACGCCACAGCCGTGGAATTGCGCCTCGATATTCCGAAGTCGTCGCTTCCGCTCGACGTGCGGGAACGGCTGATCCGACTCGCCGGCAAGCATCTGACCAAGGCTGGCGTCCTGATGATCGTGAGCCGGGCATCGAATTCACAGGAAACCAATCGTGACACCGCGCATGCACGGCTGCTGGCACTTCTGAAGCGCGCCGCCCTGACACCCAAGACGCATCGCATCCCGACGGTTCCGGCGCTGGACCGCGAGGCGAGGCTGACGTCAAAGCACCAGCGAAGTGCCGTGAAACGCAGCCGGAGGCCGGCCACCAAAAGCTAGAACGGCCGGGCATATGAAGACCTTGGCCCTATTCGATCGCCAGGGTCATTGGCCACGAACGGAGCCGCCCGTGACAAATCTCCTCTCAGCCACCCTGGCCGCGCTTCTTGCGGCTCTCCCCATCGTCGCGCTGCAACGACCGCCGGGAGACTGCGAAGTGCGGACCTGGAAGGATTCCTTTACCAACGACACGCTCACGGCGCTGACGCTGATGCTGAAAGGCCCGCGCGGACCCTTGCCGATCAATCTGTCGATTACCACCCGGCGCAAGCTTCGGATGAAGGCCGGCGAACCGATTGAGGTGCGTCTGGAATTCTACATGCCATTGTTCGTCGGCTCGCTGGACCTGAAACCACCCCATGTCCTGTTCGTGTTCGACGAAGGAACCGAGGACGAGATCACGTACAGCGCCAGTGTTGAGCCGACTGCGCCCATCCATGCGGTGAGCCGGCTGGGCATTGCCTCGGATATCGCGACGCTGGCGCAGTTCGGGAAGGCCGCCACGATTGATGGGCGTCTGTTCGGCGTTGAATTCTCCCTTACGGGTCAACAAATCCGCGCGGTCAGCGACTTCGCGCGCCGGGAACTTCGTCGTGATTCGTCACCGGGAGCTTCACAATGATTAGCCGAGCCGTCGTCCTGTTTGTGGCGTTGACCGTCCTGACGCCGTCGTTTGCCGCTGGGCAAACGCCCGTGTTGAAGCTGTCAGCGGGAGCGGTCGTCAAGGTGGCAACCGAGTCCGTTCACGGAAGCCAGGTGCGTCCGACGATTACCGATGGAACAGCACGGACGCCCGAGGTGTCCGCCGGCCAGACCCCGCAGGCCGCCACGCCCCAGAAGCGGTGGGTCCCTCGAAACAAGGCGCTCATCGTGTTTCTCGTCATCGTCAGCGTCGTCATGGGTGGCCTGGTCGTGGCCACACGACCCGACGACAGCCGCGATTGAGTCCAGTTGGTGACGCCATATGAGTGCCAAGCAGATTCGATTCAGAGCCGACGCGCGTGAGCGAGTCTTGCGCGGCGCCGCCACACTCGCCGATGCCGTTCGCGTGACTCTCGGGCCGAAATCCCGATGTGTCCTGCTCGAACGGCGATTCGGGCGACCCCTCGTCTGTGACGACGGCGTGACGATTGCCAAGGAAGTGGAACTGGCCGACCCGGACGAGAATCTTGGCGCGCAAATGCTGCGGCAGGCCGCCGAACGTACAGGGGATCTGGTCGGTGATGGCACGACAACGTCGACGTTACTCGCGTTCGAGATCTATGCCGAAGGGCTCAAGAACATCGCGGCTGGCGCCAGCGGCATGGACTTGCGCCGTGGTCTCGTGCGCGGACTCAAGGTGAGTGTTGAAACGATCAAGGAGCTCTCGAGGCCCGTGGAGTCCCAGATCGCCAAGGCCCAGGTCGCGACAATCTCTGCGCACGGCGATACCGCGATCGGCAACATGGTCGCCGAAGCCGTGACGAAGGTCGGCCCCGAAGGCGCTGTGACGGTTGAAGAAGCCAAGGGCACGGAAACATCGCTCGAAGTCGTCGAAGGCATGCAATTCGATCGTGGGTATTTGTCGCCGTACTTCGTGACCGACACCGAGAAGATGCGCGTGATCCTCGATGACGCGCTCGTGTTGCTGTCGGATCGGAAGATCACCAACCTGGCCGATCTGCTGCCCCTGCTCGAGCAAGTCGTGAAGATGGGGCGAAGCCTGCTCGTCTTGGCCGAAGAAATCGAAGGCGAAGCGCTCGCGACACTCGTTGTCAACAAGATCCGCGGCGTGTTGCCGTGCGCAGCGGTCAAGGCGCCGGGGTTTGGCGATCGGCGCAAGGCCATGCTCGAGGACATGGCCATTCTGACCGGCGGCCATGTCATCACCGAAGAGGCCGGCCTTCGGCTGGACAAGGTGCAGGTGGAGGATCTCGGGAAGGCGCATCGCATTGTGATCGACAAGGAGGCCACGACGATCGTGGGCGGCGGCGGTGATCGCGCGGCGATTCAGGCGCGCTGCCAGGATCTTCGGCGGCAGATCCACGACGCCACGTCCGACTACGACAAAGAGAAGCTCCAGGAGAGGCTGGCCCGGTTGTCGGGCGGCGTCGCGGTCGTGCGCGTCGGCGCGCCGTCGGAAACTGAACTGAAGAGCCGCAAGGAGGCGTTCGATGATGCCGTCTCGGCCACCAAAGCGGCGATCACTGAAGGCATCGTGCCTGGCGCGGGCCTGTCGCTTCTGCGCGCGATTGCCGCCGTGGAAAAAGAAGCCGCGACGTGCGAGGGCGATGAGCGGACCGGTGTGTTGATGCTGCGCCGCGCGCTCGAAGCGCCGACGCGCCAGATTGCCGCGAATTCAAACGTTGACGGCGGCGTGGTTGTCGATCGCATGCGGGCCGGAGCCGGGCAGTTTGGCTTCGACGCCGCGAAGGGCACCTACGTCGATCTCGTGGAAGCGGGGATCGTCGATCCGGCCAAGGTCGTTCGTCTGGCGCTGGAGAATGCCGTATCCGTGGCAGGCACACTGCTTCTTGCCGAGGCCACGCTGACCGAAATTCGAGAGAAGCCTCCCGAGCGCGCGCCGGCGATGGACGAGGGCTGAGCTGCGTGGCCTCTCCCGAACCGCGAGTTGACTGGAAACTAGGGGCGGGCGTTCACACTCCGCACGTACCTGTTGTTGCGGATCTGATCATCGCGTTGAAGCGACCGCTGATGGCTCCGGTGACTGACCGGCCCCAGGGCGCGCCGTCGCGCCGCCGGTGACCAGCGCAGCAGCGCGGCACGACGCGCACGACCTTGAGCCAATCGATCCTCCGCACTTCTTTGCTTGCCCGGATCCATCGTTGGATCGGCCGGCGCGGACTCTGGGACCGTTTCGAACACCGTGGCCAACGTCTGGAGCGGCACCGTCCTGAGCCACGACCGTACGCGCCATTCGACGAACAGGTGAGCCACGATGACTTCGAACGCCGTCGCTCGATGGGCGCCGATCCGGCGGCCACCCGACCGGCGCGCGCGCTGGTCGCGGTAGTTCTTGAGGCCGACGCGGACGAGTTCCAGGACGCGCGGCCAAGGCCGAGGCCCCCGCAGGTAATGATCCGCCGCGCTCAGAATGCACAGGTGCTTGATTTCGTCCCGCGCCAGGTTTCGGAGCAGGCCGTGCAGCGCGCCCGCCGCATGCGCGGCCATGACAACGTACGTCGATGAGGACGACCATTCGGCGGCCTCGCGTCCGACAAGATGGGCGATGGCCGCGTCTTCGTCGGCCGTGACGGCCCGGGGCTCGTTCGGATTGTCGCGCGGTGGCGCCACGTTCGTCAGCCGCTCGATCGCTTTCGCAAAGGCGTTTCCGTGTCGGCGCTCCTCGGCGCACCATGCGCTCTCGCACCAGTCCAGTCCGTGGGCTTTGGCATAAAGCGCCTCTATCTGGCTCCTGCCCATGAACCGCGCAAGCGATGGCAGGAGCACGCGGAATCCCTCGCCGTTCTGATGGCTGTATTCGACGATGGGATCCTCGATTTCCATCGCGACGCGCATCATGAAGGCCATTTCCTCGACGCTCATGCGTACGACGTCCTGCGGTCCGATGCTGGCGAGCTGGACTTTCTGCCAGGTCCGCGCCCGATAGTGCGGGTCGGCCCGGTCTTCGTAGAATCCACGAAAGGCCCAGAGATGTTCGTCCGCGGCATCGATCGAGCAATCGTCGCGGACGATTCGGTGAATCGTGTGGAGTGTCGTGAGGAGGCGGAACATTCTGAGGAGCCGGTTCACCCGCTCTCACGAGGCTACCTTCAGCGCCGTCCGTCGTGTATGAAGAAACCCGTTTTCGATGAGGATCCGTCGCGTAAACCACGGCAGGTTCAACAGCATCGTGGACGCGGCTGAGGTCAACCACGGCGGTACGGCCGGTGCGGGCCGGGCTCGTTGGCCAAAACGGCTACCGATATGTCCCGCGTAGGCGGCCAGGCGCGTCTGTGAATAGTCGCTGCCCGCGGCCAGAATGACGTCGGCGGCCATCAGACCGGACTCGACAGCGGCCAGGATGCCTTCGCCGCTCGGGGCGAGGGCGAGCCCCGCGGCATCACCAATCAGGAGCGCGCCGTCGGCGACGAGCCGGCGCCGTGCGAACTGATTCAACAAGTAGGCGTGGCCCTTCCATTTGATCGGCGCGCGTGGCTGCGGAATGCCGCGACGCTCGAGCATGGCCTGGAATTCGCGTATCGCCGGCGGCAACTCAGACGGCGTCAACCGCCCGGCGCCAAGGTTGAGAAACGCGCCCTTGCGAACGCACCACCCGTATCCGGCCAAATCCGGCCAGAAGAACAGCTCGGGTCGCTCCCCCTCGATGGGGCAGTGGGCGGCGGCCGACGCGTCGAGCGCGAACTCCACTTCTTGCGCCACGATCGTGCCGCGATCCGCATGGTGCGGGTTCAGCACGCGCGAGACCGGACAGAAGTGCCCGCCCGCTCCCACGAGCATCCGCGCCCGAATCCGATCGTTGACGATCCAGAAGCCGGCGTCGCGGCGAATGTCCACGATCGATTCATCCTGCAGCGTCGCAACGCCAGACCGCTGCAACAGGTACTCATCGAATTCACAGCGCCGGATGCCATAGCTGACGATCCGGTGGAAATCGGTGAGCCGTGGGCGCCGACCGATCCGGCTGGTTCGGAATCCCGTGAATGCCTGCAGCGTTCGCGAACGGGCATAGTCCTGCAGATCGAGTCCCACCGTCTGTACGACGGCCGGGGTGATCCATCCGGCACACACTTTGTCGCGAGGGAACCGCGCCCGATCGACCAGCAACACGTCCACACCGGCCTGGACCAGACGCGTGGCGCAACTCGAACCGGCCGGACCGCCGCCGACGATGAGTACTTCACAGCGCTGCACGGGTTCCGCCGGTCGCTCGCGCTATTCCGGCCTGTGGCTGGGCATACAAGTCTGACCGTGTCCATCGTTGGGTGTTATCCGTCGCGCGGCCAAACGTCACCTGGAACAACTGCATGTCGCCAGTGGTGAAGCACGCTTCCGAGCACGCGAGGTACATCCGCCACATCCGTACGAACCGATCGTCGAACATCGCGCTGACGTGTTCCGCGACGTCCTCAAAGCGCTGCCGCCAATGACGGATGGTTGATGCATAGTGCCGTCTGAGGTTCTCGACATCCATCACCGAGAGATTCCAGGGCTCCAGGACGTGTGACGTGACCTCACTCAGTGTGGGCACGTAGCCGCCGGGGAAGATGTACCGCTCGGTCCAGCGGGCAACCGGCATCGGCCGATTCCGGCCGCAGAAATGGAGCAGCCCGCGACCCGTGCGCGCGTCGATCACGCGGTCGATGATCTCGCCCAGGTTTCCATACTGGTCCAAGCCGATATGCTCCAGCATCCCGACCGACACGAACGCATCGCATTCGCCGGTGACCGATCGACAGTCGCCATCGATGAACGTGACCCGGTCGGCCACACCCTGGCGAGTGGCTTCCTGGCGGGCGTAGACGAGTTGCTCGCTCGAAATGTTATAGGCGCGAACAATGGCGCCGTGGTGTTTCGCCATGTAGATCGCGAGTGCACCCCATCCGCAACCGGCCTCAATGACGCGCTCGCCTGGCCGCAGATCCAGTTTCCTGCAGACGTATTCAAGTTTCGCCTGTTGCGCCGCTTCGAGCGTCATGCTGGCGCGCTCGAAGTATGCGCACGTATACACCATGGCTTCGTCGAGCCAGAGGCGGAAGAAATCGTTTCCGAGGTCGTAGTGATGGTGAATGTGGCGCCGCGCCGACTCCAGCGTGGCTCCTGAAGAGTGAGACGATGGCGCCGGCGCACGAGGCCGCTTCGCCTCGAGCGCCAGGTTGACGGACTCCATGGCCCGGGTGAAGTCGCCGGCGATCCGAATGGATCCGTCCATATAGCCCTCGCCGAATGCGAGGTCAGCTCGACGCATGACGCGCCACAGCGTCTTTCGATCCCCGATAGTGATAATCGCGAATGGCGGTTGATCGGAGCACGCGGCGACCGAACCATCCCAGAGGCGAATGTGACATTGCGCACCGTTGAATTGCCTGGCGAGCAATGACAGGCACCAGCGGTCCACCCTCGACGCCAACTGTGCGGCCACCGGCGACACGCCGAAACTGTGGTCTGTCTGCCTCCAGCCCCCCGCGACGACAGCTTTGTTGAGCTTCATATGCGCCTGCCGAAATCAAAGCAATGACCGTGCCGGTCCGCTATGGCGCTGGGATGGGCGGTTTCGGCACGGTTCAGTCCGACGGGCGGGCTGGCCCGCGTGGAGTCACACGGTGGCTGCGGGGTCTTTCGCAGCCAAGACACGGTAAAAGAACACCTTCACCACTTCGGTCGCGATGACGTAGAGCACCGTGATGGCGCACATCACGAGGAGCAGGAGTGCCGGGATCGGGATGAGGCCCACGACACCAGCGTGCGGCGTGAAGGGTAACGCCAGCGCGACGATCATCATGCCCACGGACGACCACAACAGAAGCGCTCCAGGCCGGCTTCGAAAGAACGGGCGCCGCGTCCGCACGACCAGGGCGATCGCCAGCTCGGTCAACAACGACTCGACGAACCAGCCGGTCCGGAACAGTTCGACGGACGCGTGAAAGCCCCAGAGCAGCACGCCAAACGTCAGGAAATCGAATGCCGAACTGAGAAGGCCGAACGCCGCCATGAACCGGGCGATGAAACGAAGATCCCAGCGTGTCGGGACCGTGACTCGTTCCGGATCGATCCGATCGTCGGCGATCCCGACGGCGGGAACGTCCGAGAGCAGATTGTTGAGCAGAATCTGGCCGGCCAGCAGTGGCAGGAACGGCAGCACGAGCGATGCCGCCGCCATGCTGATCATATTGCCGAGGTTGGCGCTCGTCGTCGTGAGAATGTACTTCAGAGTATTGGCGAACGTCCGGCGGCCCTCTTCGATACCAGCCCGGATCACATCCAGGTCCGGCTCCAGGAGTACAAAGTCAGCGGTTTCGCGGGCGACATCGGACGCCTGATCGACGGAGAGACTGGTGTCGGCGGCATGCATCGCCGGCGCATCGTTGACGCCGTCGCCGAGGAAGCCAACTACATGGCCGGCTTTCTTGAGAGCAAGAATGATGCGTTCTTTCTGATTCGGATCGACTTCAACGAACAGGCTCGTCTTGGGCGCCAGTCGCCACAGCGCCGGGTCATCCATCTGCGCGAGCTCCGATCCGGTGATCATCGGCTCGACCTTCATCCCGACCAACGCGGCAATGTGCCGGGCCACGAGTCGATTGTCGCCGGTGATGAGTTTGACGCCGACGCCGAGGCGCTCGAGATCCTTCAGCGCTTCGGTGACGCCGGCTTTGGGACGATCGAGAAACGTCACAAAGCCGGCCAGCGCCAGGTCCGTTTCATCCGTGCGGTCGTACCTGGCTGTTGAGGCAATCGGCTTGGTCGCGACTGCCAGCACGCGAATGCCCTGATCGCTCCACTGCTGGTACATCGACGTCGCGCGTGCCAGCACGGCCGGATCAACCGGTCGGCCATCAGCCGTGCGCGTGCACAATTCGACGACGTTGGAAAACGCTCCCTTGGTGATCAGACTGGCGCCGCCTTCTGCTTCGACGATGACGCTGAGACGTTTGCGGATGAAGTCGAAGGGGATCTCGGCAATCTTGCGACCCGGGGCGGCCCGGCCGGCGTGGGCACTGAGAATTGCTTCATCGAGCGGATTCTTCAGGCCGGTCTGCAAACCGGCATTCGTCGCCGCGAGATCGAGTACGGTTTGCGATGAGACGCCATCGATCCCATACGCGCCTTCGAGGCGCATCGTGCCCTCTGTCAACGTGCCTGTCTTGTCCGTGCAGAGGACATTCATGCTGCCGAGATTCTCGATCGCGTTGAGGCGGCGGACCAGCACGCCGCGTCTCGCCAATTCCTGGGCGCCTCGCGAAAGATTGATGGTGAGAATGGCCGGCAGCAGCTCGGGACTGAGGCCAACGGCCAGAGCCACCGCGAACATCAGCGTTTGCACAACCGGCCGGCCGGCCAGCATATGGGGGACAAACACAACCACCACGAGGACCAACATCGCGCTGGTCAGCAGATACCCGAACCGGCGGAGTCCGCGATCGAAATCTGTTTCGGGCCGCTGCGGGATGAGATGTGCGGCAGTGCGCGCGAATTCGGTCGATCGGCCCGTTGCGACGACCAGACACCGCGCCGTTCCGCTTCGGACATTCGTCCCGAGAAACACCATGTTGGGACGTTCGGCCAGGCGGGACGATGCAGGAGCGCAGTCCGGCCGCTTCTGCACCGGGAAACTCTCTCCAGTCAGCAGCGCTTCGCTGACGAAGCAATCACTCGCCTCGAGCACGATCGCGTCGGCGGGAACAAGACTTCCCGCCGAGAGCAGTACCACGTCGCCGGGGACGGTCGCGGCGCGCGGAATCGCCACGGGGGAACCGTCCCGCATGACCGTCGCAGTGGTCTGGAGGCGCTTGGCGAGAGCGGCGACGGCGGTTTCCGCACGGTATTCGCGCACGTACCCGACGACAACCGTCGCGACGACGATCGCGAGCACGATCGAGGCGTCACTCCACTCCCGGCTGACCAGGGATATCGCGACCGCAAACAGGAGCAACCATAACAGTGGGCTTCTGATTTGCCGAAGGAGCACGCGACTCTTCGACAGAAATCGAGGTTGGTGAACTTCCGCGGGTCCTGACGCCCGGAGGCGACGGTCCGCCTCCGCGGCCGAGAGCCCTGCTGGTGTCGTGGCGAACGTCCGGAGAAGCTCGCTCGTCGGCATCGACCAAAACGGTGGTCCCGGCGACAACGGCCTGTTCTCAGGTGGCTTCACACGGTCATGCCAACTCATCGGTGATCACGAATCATCAACCATCGAATTCAGGACGATGCCGAACGCGATCAGCAAGACCCTGAATTCGACACGCCGCCAGAGAGCAGTCACGGATGTTGCTCGGCGGCCCGGCGCGGCGCCACGGCTGGGCCATCGTGCGGTCGCAAGACCATGATGGCCATTACGACGGCCCAGGTCACGAACGCGCCGATGCACCATGAGACTCCGACACCTTCGATCGGAGGGTCGCGGTGGGCTGAATGAAGTCATGTCCGTGCGCTCGCACGGTGAGAACCGGACACGGCGACGATCGCACGAGATGTTCGGCGACGCTCCCGAGGAGGATGCGGGGCAGACCCCGCCGGCCGTGTGTTCCCGCGATCACAAGATCGATGGCGGCGTCTCTCGCATAGGCCACGATCGCCTCGGCCGCAGATTTCGACACCGCGACATGGAGTGTCAACCGCAAATCGGACCGGTCCGGCTCCGGCACCAGCGCCTGAAGATCGTCGCGGGCGTCTTGCTCGAGCGCCATCTGGAGCGCGCCGATGTCCTCAGGCACAGCCGGAATCGGCAACTGCGCCGCCAGATCGTCCGCGACGTGAACCACGTGAAGGCTCGCACCGAATTCGCGCGCGAACTCGGTCCCGTAGCGCAGGGCGAGCTCAGCGGGCTCACTGAAGTCGGTCGCCACGAGAATGTTCTTGATGGGCATGCCGGCGCGCGCGCCTGGAGTCTGGTTGTGGGGAATCACCGGCGCCCGTTCGATCACCACCTGGCCGAGGTGCTGGTCGAACCAGCGTCCGCTGATAGCGGCGACTGACTCCTCGGAATCGCCACCGACGTCCTTGCCCGAGAGAATTGTCAGACCGTGAGGAGCGCGCATGCGCGCGTTCGCCTTCCGATTCAAATCGACCACATGCCGATCGTCGGCAAACGCGACCAGCAGAACGGGCGCCATCGTCTTGTCCGGGACGTCATCGACCAGATCGGCGCGGCCGTCCACGGACACGATCGCCCGGATTTCCGGGTGGTGCACGGCCGCGCCAATGGCGGCGGTCGCCGCCATGCCCTCGACGAACACGCCAATCGGCAGGTGGACGAGGTTGGGTTGATGTCTGATCCACGCGAGCACCAGGCACATACGGTGCGTCAGGAACTCAGCGTCCAGGTGATACAGGCCCGAGGCGGTCTCCTGGGTTTCTTCAGCCGCCGTGAGCAGATCGACCGTCAGTGTCGCAAAGCCTCGTGTTTGAAGTCCGGCGGCAATCGGTGCGTCAGGGTGTGCCAGAGAATCGTTGATCCCGGCACTGGCAAGTACGACGAGTGCCTTCGGCTCTGCCGGCAGGCCGAGGCCGCCCATCAGTACTGCCGAGCCGGCCCGAATCCGAACGACGATCGTGTCGATTGCCATGAACAACTCCGGCGGTGTCGCGCCTGGTGCGAGCGGTTGGGTCTCTCAGTACACCGGCATTCCAAGTGCCAGTGCCACGGCAATGACACTCGACAGCGCGACAGCCATGGTCACGGCGCACACGCCCAGTGCGCGCCCAGTGCTCTCATAATCCAGCGCCTGACGGATCGCCACGACCATGGCCGCCAGCATCCACAGCCACGCCGCGATGAAGACCGGCATTCTGATGCTGGGAATGATCGCGAACACCTGAATGACGCCGGGCGCGGCGGCAAACCCGATGGTTCGGACGAGTTGTCCGAAGTCCACCCGAGTATTACGGGTCGGAAAGACCACGCCGCCCACATACAGGATCAGCGCGGCCCAGGTGAGCCAGGTCAGAAGCGCGGCGCCGGAGACGACCGCCAGGGTGATCACATTCGGACCATCCCAACTGCCGCCACCGACGCCGGCGGCGATGCTCGACAGAAGGACCACGAGAAAGGCCTGCCGCGTTGCCGGTCTCTCGACTTCGACCGCTTCGTAGGTCGAAGCATCGAGGACCGCTGCGCCCATGGCGCGATCCGCCAACGTGCCCACCGGTTCCTCCCGTCCGTTGCATCGGCAGGCCCGATCGTGCGGTACCTGCTGCATGTTCTGAGAGCAGGACCCGTGCCAGCGTCCGCCGCACGCGGATTTCTGCCGTTTGTCCACTCGGGCGCGCGCGGCTGCGGGCTTTCCCGCATTCGTCCGCACTAATTCTCTCGCTCTGACCAACATGGGGCGAAGTCTGCGCAAGGGCGAATAGACGGCTCCGGCCTCGAACTTGCAATTGACTGCCAGGCGGAATCGTCCGTCCACCCGTCGTGAAGTAGCGCGGAAGAATGGAGGCACTGATGCTCGCGGTCGCATCACGCTTAGTAGAGGGGCACGTGAGTCCGGGCTTTGAGTCGGTCGCCGAGGCGTTTGCCGAGAACTTCCACCGGCGGCACGAACTGGGCGGCGCCTGCTGTGCCTACGTACACGGCGAGAAGGTTGTCGACCTGTGGGGCGGCGTGCGCGACAAAGCCACGGGTGACCCGTGGGAGCGCGACACGATGGTGCTCGTGTACTCGGCCACCAAGGGTCTGGCCGCGATGACCCTGGCCATCGCTCACTCGCGCGGCTGGCTCGACTATGAAGAGCGCGTGGCCACCTACTGGCCTGAGTTCGCGCAGCAGGGCAAAGAGAAGATCACCGTTCGCCAGCTCCTCGCGCACCAGGCGGGCTTGTTCGCATTCGACGAGCCCGTTGACCGCAACGTTGTGGCTGATCTCGATCGGCTCGCGGCCGTGCTGGCCCGGCAGAAGCCGGCATGGGAGCCAGGCACGCGTCAGGCCTACCACGCCATCTCACTCGGCTTCTACGAAGGTGAACTACTGCGTCGCATCGATCCCAAGCATCGGAGCCTCGGACAGTTCTTTCAGGACGAGATCGCGACGCCGCTGGGCGAGGAGATCTACATCCGCGTGCCCGCCGAGATCCCGAACTCTCGGCTGGCCAGACTGGCCTCTCCCGGACCGATCGAGATGCTGGTCGGGTTTCGTCCCCTGCGGTTGATGTTCGCCGGGATGAGTCATCGTTCGAACATCTACCGTGCCCTCGTGACGAATCCCGGGTTCGCCATCGCCCACGATGAGAAGACCGTGTATGCCCGCAACCTGGAAGTACCCTCCGGTGGTGCGGTCGTTACAGCGCGAGGTTTGGCGCACGCGTATGGGGTCTTCGCCGCGGGCGAGGGGGAGCTCGGACTGCGCCAGGAGACATTGGATTTGCTGGCCGCACGCGCCGTGCCCCCGGCGCGCGGCTTCCGCGACGAATGCCTGAAGGCCGAGGTGCAATTCTCGCTCGGCTTCATGAAATCGTGCGAGACCTGGCGCTTCGGCAGCACGCGCTCGTTCGGTGCGCCGGGGTCCGGCGGATCACTCGGCTTTGCGGATCCGTTGGCCGGCGTGGGATACGGGTACGTGACCAGCCAGATGGGCACGGACTTCACCGGCGATCCGCGCGACATCGCGTTGCGAGACGCGCTTTACGCTTCGCTCAGACGCTAGCTCCCAACGCGCTATTGAACGACGACGGATTTCCGCAGGCGCCATGCGAGCGACACCAGGAAGACCGCGACAAAGAGGAACCACGCCAGTCCCGTGATCGTTGCGAGATACGCGAAAATCTCAAAGCGGCTTGGCGTGGTGCGCGTGCCGATCCACGGCTGCACCCACGCTGCGAGTCCGACCATCGCGAGCGAAATGACCGCGATGATTCGATGACGTTCCTGCCAGAGCCTGAAGGCCAGGTAGACGAAGAAGGCGCCGACACAGACGAGCATGGTCCGTTCGACTGGAAACGAAGTGGCGTTGTCCGTAGTGATGTCGTCCAGAGCCCCATAGGCCAGGAAGATCGCTCCGAAGGAAATGAGTCCGTCGCGCAGAAGCGCCTGACGGTCTTGGATCTTCTCTCGCTGCTCCATGATGTTCCTCCAGACCTCCACCCACGGTGGCGCCATCTACGCTCGGATAGCATGACTCATGCCAGACGCGGCTGGTCCGGGCGGTGATTTGAGAAGCGAAACGGGCCGCGAGTTTTTCCCTGGCGTGGGGAATAGTCCACGTCCTCGCGAGACCACGCCCGCCTGCACTCGCTGAAACCTCGGCGATCCACTGATTCGCGACAACGTGCGCAGCGCCGTCATTGCAATTGTTGAGTCGGTGAACGCCGGTCACGCCACCCGTGGCGGTAACAGGTAGAGCGTCATACCGAAAATCGCGTAGACCATCAGCAACAATACGCCGACGAACCACGCCGATCGCCCGCCGTTGGTGACCATCGAGGCCGCCATCGTGGCGATGAACATCATCACCACGGCGCCAGGCCAGAACTGCAGGTCCATCGGCGTCGGACCAATGACATAACTAATGAGCACCAGCACCGGCGCGACGAACAGCGCAATTTGAGATGCGCTGCCCAGCGCGATGCCCACGCTCAAATCGAGCCGGTTCTTGCGCGCGCCCGCAAACGCCGAGGCCATCTCCGCCGCCGCGCCGACCAGCGCGACGACGATGAAACCCACGAACGCGGGAGTCATGCCCAACGTCTCCGCGGCTTTCTGGACGGACTCGACAAAGATCTCGCTGACGAGCGCCACCAGCACCGTGACGCCGGCCAGCGTCGCGAGCGCCAGCCCCATGGACCACGACGGGGCGTGGCCCGCGTCGGCGGATTCCGCGCTGACGAACACGTCCGGATGCGTCTTTAGCGAAAACAACATGCTCAAGGCGTACGCGATGATGAGCAGGACGGACAGGCCCACGCTCAACTTCTGCGTGAACGCCGCTCCCGCCGCGTCGGCCTGAGACACGGCCGACGGAATCAGCAGGGCGACCGTCGCCAGGAAGAGCAGGCTCGCCTGCATGCGGGCGCTGATGCGGTTGAATTCCTGGACGCGGTACTTAAGGCCGCCGAGCAGAAGGGAAGCGCCCAGCATGAACAGCGTGTTGGTGACGATCGCGCCGGCCAGCGACGCCTTCACCAGCACGTACTGCCCGGCGCGCAAGGCGGCGAGCGCAATGACCAGTTCCGTCAGATTGCCGAGCGTGGCATTGAGCAAACCGCCGACGGCATCCCCCGTCTTCGCCGCGACGGACTCGGTGGCGTGACTGAGCAGGGCGGCCAACGGCACGATGGCCAGGACTGACAGCGCGAAGAGCAGCGTGGGCGAATCGTGCGCGAATTGTTTGGCGCCGAATACCACCGGCACGAAGACCAGCAGCCAAAGCAGCTTGTTATGCCGAATTTCGTCGAGTAATGGCTTCAGGGTCAGCTCGGCGGCAGTCTAGACCAGAATACGGTCCAGGCGGGCTACTTCTTCACGAGTGAGGGCGGCAAGTAACTGCGATCCGCCACGGCGCCCTTCGGCCGGTAGAAGCGGAAGGTCAGGCTGTAGTGCTGTCCCTTCGGCGTCGGTAACCAATTGCCGTCCGGCGCCTCGGCCGGCTTCGTGTCGGCAAAGTACAACGTCAGCGACCCATCCTTGCCGTATTGCGGGTTGGTCTCCTTATTGAGGAGGTAGCGCTTCTTTGGGTTGGGCAGCACGCGCCGATGGACGGAATCGACGGCAATGATGGACCAGAAGTGCGTCGCGAATTGCGAAGGCACCTGCTCTTTGGTGAAGTGCAGGGTGTAGGCGTTGTCTCCGGAGAGGGGAGCACCATCGGGGCCGACGAAGGCCTTGTAGTAGATGACTTCCTCGAACGAGTTAGCCCAGATGCCACCGTCGTTAACCAGCGTTCGCAACAGCCAGTTCGAACCGTACACGCCGATCGTCGACGGCACTGCCCACCCGTTCTTGACCGTTCCGTCGCCCAGCGTCGGCGACGCCTTCTTGATGTCGGCGAAGGCCTTCGTCTTGATGGCGTGGTCCACGCGCTGTCGCTCGGCGGGGTCCTTGCTGGCCTTCGCGATCGCGCGCGTGCTCGTCTGCAATGGCTCCATGCCGGGGTTGATGTCGGCTTCGCTGTCGAGCGCCATCTCAGCGGAGTCGAACGCCTCGACTCCGGGCAGGGCCTCGATGTCGAACATCGCCGTCTTCGGGATGGTCGGCAGGGCCGGCTGACCCGTCGCGCGGAACTCGAACTTATGCTGCAGCGCGACCGCCTGATCCGTGGTGGCACCAAGCGCCACCCGCAACAGCACGCGCAAGTACTTCACCGGCACCTCGACCATTTGCACGGACGGCGGTGCTTCGACCGGGGCCCCCTTAAGACACACGGCGAACTCGCCATTGGGATGTTTGGGATACACGCGTTCGTTGATATTGGCGACCGTCTCGCCCCAACCGTTCAGGAACTGCACGGTGTAGTAGCGGTCCGTGATCTTAGGCACCGTCACCATCAGACAGCTCTTCTCGTCAATCGCCACCCAGGCTTCGGAGTAGGCCACGTCGAGATTCGGATTCGGCCACTGAACGTCGCCCACCTTCCGGTGCACGAGGGTGTTCCACTTGAAACCCTCTTGAAAGTCGATCTGCTGCTGACGCAGCACCAGCAACCGGCTCAGGAGATAAATGTAGGCATCGCTGATCTGCTGGTCGGTCGTAGCGGGTGCCACGCTTGTGGACCGCGCACCGGCATCGCCGGCCGGTGCGCTTCCGCCGCAGCCGGCGGTCAACAACGCGCCGAGACAAGAGGCAAGAAGATAGGGTCGCACTGTCTTCATGATCATCGTCCTGCCTCTCAACGGACCTTTACGACGGCCGGTGGCGTCCACTGGCCGCGCGTGACCGCATCTTCTGGCCAGTACGCCCTGACATAAACCGAGAAGTCGGCATTCTTGGGGGACGGCAGCCAGTTGGCGCGCTGGGCCGGATCTCTCGGCTCGTCCGCCTGCACGTAGATCGTCAGCGATCCATCCGCTGCCTTCTGGAGATCCTTGTTCTTGGTACCCACGGAGTAGCGCTTGATCGCGTTCGGCTCGAAAAAATGATGCTGGTTGTACATCGTCAGCGACCAGAATCCCTTCACCGGCGGCACTTGGCCATTCGGGAACGTCACGGTGTATCGATTGGCGCTGTTCAGTCGCGCCCCGGATTCGTCCAGGTCCTGGTAGAAATACTTCGTCTCTCCGGGCTTATTGACGAGGATGTTCGATTTCGCGACGGCAGTACGGGTGAAGTAGTCCGTGCCGAACGCCGCGCCGTTATTGACAGTGGTCCAATTGTGCGGGAGCGGAATGCCGAAGTTGCGGAAGTCAAAGAGCGGCGCGACGAGCTCCTTGTCGGCCTTCGTCGCCTCGTCGATGATCGCCGCCTTCAGCTTCGGATCCTTCTGCGTCGTGGCGATAAGTTCCCGCAACGCGGCATACTTCGGCTCTTCACCGGGAAGCGGCGTCGCGTCATCGAGCAACACAGGCAGTTGATCGAAAAACGTGTCCGGAGACACCCATTTTGTTTCTGCGCCGCCTGTGTCCGGCTGTGGGAAATGTGGAAGCTTGGACCAGTCGTGCTTCTTCATTTTGCCGTCGAATTCAGCGAGCGGATAGATGTCGATCAGGCTGATGACGTCTTGAATCGCACGCTTGTCTTCAGGCGTGTCGTCCTGAAACGCGCGCGGGCCAAAGAAGCCCGTGTTCGTGCCCGATCGAAAGACCTTCGTGATACCCGCCGGGACCTCGCCCTTCCAGGTCGGCCCGACCAGCAGATAGAAGCCCGGCTTCGTGCCGTACATCGCGCCCAAATCCGCAAAACTATCTGTTCGCAAGTTGACGACCTGGTACACCCAGAACCGGCTGCCGAAGTCGGGTACCTGCACGACGACCGGGCTCACGTCGAGCGCCAGCAGTCCGCCGCCATAGACCACGTCCTGATTCGGACAGGCCACCGCGCGCTCCGCCGGGTCGACGTAATCGGTGAGCATCGCCACTCGGTTGAGCGGCGCGAAGGGCAGCACGCCACCCAGCAGTCCCGGTTCAGGCGACTTCGCGAACGCCAGCCGCTTGTTGTAGATGTTCGCCATTGGCCACGCCCAGAAGTAGGCGTCGCGTGCGACGAGTCTGGCGTAGGCTTCGGTGATGCGGGTACCGGCCATCGGTCCCGGTGGAAGCGGCGCTGTGGTCGCAGCGGCCGGAGTCGGTGAACTGGTTTCTGGAGCCGGTGCCGGCGCTGAACTTTCACAGGCTGTGGTCATCACGATAGCTGTCAGTGCTGCTGCGAGAGAGCGCCGCCACATAAAGGTACGACCTCCAAGTGAAGCCTGACGAACGCGCCGAGCCGCACCCGAATCAAACGGGCGCGGCCCGGCGAGCGAGTCGGTGTCTTGCAATCGTCGCCTACTTCAGTTCAATCACTACTTTATCCAGCTTGTCGCTGAACTTGAAGGGCGACGTGTATTCCCTGCGGATGACCGCGCCGCCGTTGTCCACGCCCACGTCGAACGGCTCGGACAGCGAGTATTTGCTCAAGACCACAGCGTCAACGGTGCCCTGGCCGGCTTGAGCTCCATCGATGAACAGCGTCACCTTGGCCGTATTGTCAGCCTGCTTCTCGTAGACCATTTTCACCTCATGCCTGCCGGCCATCAGAGGTTTGTTGGCCTTGATGCTGAAGTACTTCTCGTCGAAATAGTTGTAGCCGTAGGTGACGATGTTGTTCTTCACGTACAGGCTGTAGCCGGAGAAAAACCCGCCACAGGCGGCGATGACGCCATCGGTTCGGCCGTCAGTTTCCATCATGGCCGTGATCGTGTGGCTGCGATTCTTGATGGGCGGGGAGGCCGCTTCGGCGATGAACTCCGCGCCCGGCGGGAAGTAGGTAAACGTCGTCTTGCTCGGGGGGAAGATCCGGGCTGTGACATTGGTAAGTCTGGCCGTCAGATCATCGTAGAGCGGATAGACGTTGTATTTCAGCGCCTCCTCGTCGAACTTCTTCTTCAGCGCTTCGAGTTTGGCCGGCTCCGACTTCGCAAGGTTATTGGTCTCGGTCGGATCGTCCAGCAGGTTGTAGAGTTCCCAATCGTCCTTTTCGAAATCAAACGTCCCGCCTGGCACGGGTGGGTGAGCAGAGCGCGGTCGTATGGAAGTTCGTGTACCGCAGACCGTTGTTCGCCAGCTTGTCGAGATTGGGGGTGTCGATCAGCCCGCCATAGCTTCCCAACTGCGCGAATCCCACGTCATCGAGCAGGATGATCAGCACATTGGGCGCGCCTGCGGGCGCCTTCGGCCGTTCGGGCCAGTCTTCCTTCGAGTCTGCAAATGACTTGGCGATCTTGCCTTTGAAACCTGCCATGCGCGGATCACCAGATGGTGTCGCGGGTTTCGACTGCTCACAACTGGCCGTGAGCACAGCCGCGGTAACGAGAATCAGTGCAGCGAGCTGGGTCGTTCGTCTCATGAATGACTATCCTCAGATTGATCTATCGCCTAGTCGTCCAAAACGTGATTCGTCACTATACGTGAGCCAAAATATCGGCAGTTGTGATTCTTTGATGTCCTATGGAGTAGAGTTCCTGCTCCCGAACTGAATCCAGCCGGTCAACGTAAGTTGCACCATGAAGGTACCGGGCTCTACGCCTGTCTCAACTTCTACGTCCGCTGGCCTCTTGACTGGCTCCATGATGGACCTTCGGCATGCCATCCGGCTGCTGTGGAAGTCCAAACGCATTACCGGAACCACGCTCGTGACGCTCGCGCTGTGTATCGGGGCGACGACCGCAATCTTCTCCTCGGTGTATGCGCTGATGTTGAAGCCGCTGCCGTTCCAGGAGCCGGAGCAGATCGTCGAACTGTATTCGTCGGCAGCGAAGGCCGGGCTCGACCGCATGCCGGCCAACGTCCCGTTCTACCTCGACTATTCGCAGAACGCGACTTCCTACCAAAGCGTCGGCCTGTGGACATTCTTCTACAGTCTGGTCGGCGACAAAGATTCCGTCGCCCGTATCCCCGGCGCACGGGCGACCGCCGACATCTTCAACATCCTGCGCATCCAGCCCGTCATCGGCAGCTTTTTCACCAAGGACAACAACAAACCGGGCAACGACAAAGTTCTCGTCCTCACGCAGACCTACTGGCAAACGCAATATCAGGAAAGCCCAGAGGTCCTTGGTAAAGAGATCCGGATCGACGACGAGGCGTACAAGGTCATCGGCGTGGCGCCGCGCGTGCTCGAGGCGTTTGACGCGCGCATGAAGTTCGTCGTGCCGCTGAGCTGGCCTGCCGCCCAGGAGAATCCGCAAGGCCGGTATGGCGTCGGCATCCAGATGTTCGGGCGTCTCAAGACGGGCGTCTCGGCGGGCCAGGCCGACGCCGAGGCCAAGCTGATCGAGAAACGCTACGTCGATGCGGGACCGCCGCCACTCAAACAATTTGTGGAGCGGTCCGGCATGACGATGAATGTCGGCGGTGTTCAGGAACAGCGGGTGAAGCCCGTGCGGCCGACGCTGCTGTTGCTGCAGGGCGGCGTCGCCTTCGTGCTGCTCATCGGCTGCGTGAATGTGGCGAATCTGCTGCTCGCCCGTTCGAACGCTCGCCAGTCGGAGATGGCGATCCGGTCAGCACTCGGGGCCGGGCGCGCGACGATCGCGCGACAGTTCCTGATGGAAAGCCTGCTGTTGACGTCCCTCGGTGCGCTCCTGGGGCTCGGCGTCGCCTGGGGCGCGCTCAAGGCCACGAATTTCTACCTGGCGAAGATGTTGCCGCAGTCGCTGCCGGCGTCGCTCGACTGGCGCGTGCTCGGATTTGCCATCGCGCTGGCCCTCGGCCTCGGCGTGATCATCGGCCTGATCCCCGTCTTTCACACGATGCGTACGAACCTGGCGCGCGTCATCCAGAGCAGTTCGCGCAGCGCATCGTCTTCCCGCGGCGTCCGTGCGTTGAGCAGTGGCCTCGTCGTGGCGCAAATCGCCGTCGCGTTGATGCTGCTGACGGGCGCGGGCCTGCTCATCCACAGCTTCGCCGAGGCCCTGAAGGTGGATACGGGCCTCGATGCGACGAAGGTGGTCACCGCGCGCGTGGCGTTGACGCGCGAGTATCGGGCCAGCGACGAGGCCGCGGACAAGATTCGCGAGCGCCTGGTCCAGGCGATGCGGGAGATTCCGGGTGTCACATCCGTGGCGCTGTCTTTTTCCACGCCGTTTCAGGGCGGACTGCCGATCAACGCATTCACACTCGAGAACGACACGCTGCCGCCGGGTTCGCCGCAGCCGGGCGCCTATCGCGTGATCGTGACACCGGCGTACCTCTCAACGCTCGGATTGAAGTTGGTCGAAGGCCGTTTCTACGAAGAAGCGGACCTTGCACCTGGCCGGCGCTTTTTCGTCGTGGACCAGAGCTTCGCACGAAAGTTCTTCCCGAACGGATCGGCGATTGGCGGACGGTTCGCCTTTGGCGGCCGGCCGGCAAATCCCCAGGATTGGCCCACCATCATCGGCGTCGTGAAAGACGTGCCGCACAACGGGGTTGAAGAGAAGAGTGGCAATCCGTTCATCTACCAGATCTTTCAGGGTGGACGACCTGGCGGCTTGACGCTGTTCCTGCGAACCGATCGCGCGGCGAACGATGTGGTGGCGGCCGTGCGCGACAAAGTGCGCGCGATCGATCCGGCGCTGCCGCTATTTGAGGCTGGCGGTCTGGCCGACGCCGTGGCCTCGTCGTTCGACAGCCGTCGCGCCGTGATGCTGCTGCTCGTCGCGTTTGCCGGGTTGGCGCTGTTCCTGTCGGCGCTCGGCATTTATGGCGTGCTGGCGTATGACGTGTCACAGCGCACCCGTGAGATCGGCGTGCGCAGCGCCATCGGTGCATCGCGCGGCCAGATCTCCGGTCTGATCCTGCGTCAGGGTTTGTGGAAGGCGGCCATCGGCGTCGTGCTTGGCTTGATTGGCGCCGCCATGCTCAGCAGTTCCATGACGAGCCTGCTCTTCAACGTCCGGCCGACCGATCCCGCCGTGTATGGGGCCGTATCCCTGACGCTGATCGCCGTGGCGCTTCTGGCCAGTTATCTCCCGGCGAGGCGGGCGGCGCGAATCGATCCGCTGACCGCCTTGCGAGACGAGTAATTACAGGCATACTTAGACACTAGGAGCCGTCCATGACGAATCGAGCCTTCCATCTTCAGTGCCGAAAGAACGAAACCAACGCCTTTCACCGCGTGCTGAACGCGCTGCCACACGATAAATGGGACTATTCGCCGCACGCGAACTCCCAGTCGGCATCAAAAATCGTCTGGACGCTCGTCGGGGAGACGCAGGTCCTGATCGAGCTCATCGACAAAGGGGAATTCACGTTCGGTGCGCCGCCGGCGGTGCCCCCGGCGCATTTGATCGACCAATTCGACAAGGCGTGGGACACGCTCCTCGGCCGGATCGAGGCCATGGACGAGGCCGCCTGGGACAAGCCGGGCCGATTCGTGCTGAACGGAGAGACGCGCATGGCGATGCCCGTCAGCGGCTTCCTCTGGATGTTCTTTTTCGACGCGATTCATCATCGCGGCCAGCTCTCCACGTACATCCGCCCGATGGGCGGCAAGGTGCCGTCCATCTACGGACCGTCCGGCGATGACCCGACGATGATGTCCGCGAGCCACCGCAAGATGGAGTAGTGGGACGCACGTTGTCCTACGGTGTCTTCCCGGTCCGGTCGTCGCTGATGCCGAAGTACGTGTAACTCAGGTACGGATCGTCGAAGTGCTTCCGCGCGCCGCGAAGATCAAACACACAGACGGCGCCGTTACCGTTCGCGTCCCAGAACTCATCGACCTGATTGATGTTGTAGGCCTTCAGCGAGGCGAGGTCGCCGAGGTTCGTGCCGAAGATGTGATTCAGGTACGTGATCTTGGCGGCGTCCGTGGTGAATCCCGCGGCTTCAAGCCCGGCGTCGACGAGCCCCCAGAACGTGCCTGGGCCATCCCCGAAGACCTGTGTCGGACCGCCGTTCAAGAGCTTCGAGTCGCTCGGACAACTGCCTGGACCCACGGGTGATGACGCTCGAACTGCGGTGGACGCGATGAGCGATCCTGCGACGACGCCGATTCCGACCAAACGCCTGATCATGGGAGCCTCCTCCGGTGAACTGCGATTATGGGGATCGATAGTAAGGTCAAGCTCGGGTGAAGTGATACCGTTAACACACACACCATGAATATTTCCGAAGCCATCTCGACTCGTCGATCGATCAAGAAATTCACCAGCCGGGCGGTCACGCGCGAGGAAGTCGAGACCGTGCTCGCCGCCGCGGTCGCCGCGCCGAATCACAAACTGACGCAGCCCTGGCGCTTCTATGTGCTCGGCCCGGAGGCGCGTGAGGCGTATGGACTCGTGCTCGGCGGACGCAAGGCCCGCAAGATCGAAGACGCCGATGCCGCGCGCGCCATGCGCGAGACCGTCGCGGCCGAACACCGCGCATTGCCCGGGATGTTCTGCGTGGCCATGGTCGAGAACGAGAATCCCGAGACCCGTGAGGAAGATTACGCCGCGGTCATGATGGCGATTCAGAATCTGTCGCTGGCCGCCGTCGCGCTTGGTCTCGGCACCCACGTGAAGACCGGCGCCATCATGGCCGACCCGGCGGCGCGCGCCGCGGCCGGCGCGAAGGACGGCGAACGCATCGTGGCCGTGGTGAACATCGGTGAGCCCGCCGAAGTGCCGCCGGCGAAACCTCGCGAGCCCGCGACAACGTTCACAACCTGGCGGCCGTGACGTCTTGCCCGCCCTATTCTTCGCGAAGCGCCTGCAGGGCCTGCAGCGTCGTGATGCGTCGAGCGGGTAGATAGCACGCGAGCAACGCGACGCCCATTAACACCGCCGGTACGACCGTGTAGGTGATCGGATCCATCGCGCTGATCCCGTACAGGAGGCTCGCGAGAAAGTGCGCGGCCGCGGTCGCCACAACCAGTCCGGCGCCCGCGCCGACCGCGCAAACCGCCATGCCTTGCCTGATCACCAGCGCCAGTACGCTGGCGATCGGCGCACCGAGTGCGAGCCTGACGCCGATTTCGTTCTTGCGCTGCCCGACGACATACGCCATCACGCCATAGACGCCAACCGCCGCGAGGAGCAGGCCGAAAACGCCGAGCACGCCGAGCAGGGTCGCCGCGAGCCGCGGTACCTGTTGCTGCAGCGCGAGTCCTTCATCCAGGGTCCGGAACTGAAAGTTCGGCCAGCCTGTTGCGAGCGCGCGAACCTCACGCTCGATTGCCGCACGCTGATCCATCGGATCTCCCGTCGTCCGAACGGCGAGCGACTGCGCGAGATTGTCGCTCGGCGACTGCGCGTTCGGAAGGTAGACAAACGGTTGGGAAGAATCGGCCAGCGTCGCATATTTCGCGTCTTTCGCGACACCGACCACCTCGATGCTGGTGCTTCCGTCTCGGAGCCGCTGGCCAATGGCTCCGCCCACCGGCCAGAAGCGTCGCGCCAATGTTTCGTTGACGATGGCGACCGCCGGCGCCGAGGCGGTGTCCGATCGCGTGAAATCCCGTCCAGCGAGCAGAGGGATCTTCAGCGTAGCGAAGTAGCCCGGCGTGATGCTGGCGTGGCCGATGCGATCGCCGCCGCCCAAATTGGAATCGCCGGCCGCGAACCTGGCAAATCTCGCGCCGAACCAGAGCGGCACGGGGTCCATCACGCTGGCGGCTTCGACGCCGGGCAGCGCTGCTACACGGGCGGCCAGCTCCTCATCGAAGCCGACTGGCTTCTGGATCCGCACGCCCGCCTGGTTCGTGGAAATCGGCAGTAGCAAAACGTGTTCGGTGGCGAAGCCAGGAGTGACGACCGATGCGTTGAGCGCGCTCCGCACGAACAGCCCGCACGGAATCAGCAGCATCAGCGACAGCGCCATTTGCAGAGCGATGACGAAGCTGCGCAGGTTGAAACCCGGAGCGAATCGGCGATCCGTGGTGAAGGCAGCTTTCGTCGCCTGCAGCATGGCTGGCCGCGATCCTTGAAGGCCGGCCAGCAGTCCGACGACGACGGCAGTCAGGACCGACAGACCTAGAGCGAACGCGAACAGATGGACATCGAGTGCGAAGGTTAACGGCAGTGTGGATGCCTCCGACTCGCCAATCAGCGTCGGTGGTTTGAACGCGACCGCAAGATCAATGAGCCAGGCCGCGACCACGAGACCGAGCGCGCCCGCCGAGACGGAGAGCAGGAGGCTCTCGGCCAGGTACAGGCCCAACAGCCTGGCGCGGCTGCCGCCGAGCGCCAGTCTGACCGACATCTCGCGCTGCCGTGCGGCAGCGCGCGCCATCAAGAGATTCGCGACGTTGGTGCAGGCGAGAACGAGCACAAGCAGTCCGACCGCAAAGGCGCCTCCGGCGATCGCCAATGTGTCGAGCGCGGATCCCACCACCCGGTCGCGCGCGGATCGCACGCGCGTTGTCCACCGATCGACGACCGGATCTGCCTGATCGGCGATGGCCACGGCGGTCGCAGCCTGCTCGATCGCCACGCCTGGTCTGAGCCGTGCCACCGTCGTGATCCAGTGCTCGTCGCCGGTGAGCCGGCCCGGCTCGTGCATCACGTGCGCCCACGTCGTCATCGGGATCCACAGATCCGCCGAGGCTTCGGCATCCAGCCCTGCGAACCCCGGCGCGGCCACGCCCATGACCGTGAAGACTCGTGAATTCAGAATGAGCGGCCGGCCGACGATATCGGGATCCGACGCGAACCGGCGTCGCCAGTACCGATCGCTCAGCACCATGACGAACTGTGGCGTGGATGGGCGATCGACATCGGCCGTGAACGCCGCTCCATATTGCAGATTCACGTTAGCGATCGAAAAGAAGCCGGACGTGACCAGTTCGGCGTAGACCTGCTCGCGCCGGCCACCCCGCTGATCGACATCGAGCATCATCGGGCGCGCGCCGGTAAATGCCATGGCGGCGTCGAAGGTCTCGGTCCGATCTCGATAGCGCTCGAACGCCGGAAACGACGTCCCCATGTCCGCGCTCCCCGGCCTCGAGTGGTAGACGATCACCGCGCGGTCGAGATCGCGAAGGGGCAGTGGGCGCAAAAGCAGGGAGTTCAGTGCGCTGAAAATGGCCGTGTTGACGCCGATTCCCAGCGCGAGCGACAGCACGGCGACGAAGACATAGCCGGGCTGCCTCGCCAGGCTGCGCAGGCTGTATATGAGGTCCAGTCGCAGTCCGTCCATGTGGGCGCCAGAGGACTTATCTCATGGCTCGTCCTTGAACAGGGAAACGCAGCCGGCGCCACTTGGTTAACAGGCGCCAGGCGATCGATCTGGTAATCTTCGGTTTCCGCACAGCGTATGTCCTCTAACGCCATCGTCGACCGTCTCGCCGCGCTGCCGCTCCTCCAGGAGGTTCCGCGCCATGAGCTCGAGTGGCTCGCGGAACATGGTGAACTGCGCACGCTCGCAGAAGGCGCCGGCGTAAGCCGCGCGGGCGAGCCGATCGAGGAGATGTGGATTGTGCTCGCCGGGCGTGCCGGGCTGTACCAAATGAAGGGCGGCGGGGCCCGCAAGCTGATGGAAGCCAGCGCCGGCTACGTCATGGGCGTCCTTCCGTACTCGCGATTTCAGCGATCACCCGGCCACGTGGTCGTCGAAGAAGCCGCGACGGCGCTCGTGCTGCATCGGGATCACTTCCCGGTGATGATGCGCGACTACCCGGAACTCACGACCGCGCTGGTGCATCACATGCTGGACCGCGCGCGCGAGTACCGATCGGTGCAGCTCAACGATGATCGCCTGGAATCATTGAGCCGTCTCGCGTCAGGATTTGCGCATGAACTGAATAACCCCGCGTCGGCCGCGGCGCGAACCGCCCAGTTGCTCGTCGAACTGCTCGACGAACAGAAGCGATCGGCGCGCGATCTGGCGGCGGCGCGGCTCAGCGACGACCAACTGGCGGCCGTCGATGCGCTCTTTGCTGCATGTCAGCGGACCGCGCGGCCGCGCACGGCGATTGAGGCCGCCGATCGCGAGGACGACATCAGCGACTGGCTGGGCCGCCACGGACTGGCGTCGTTGTCCGCGGAAACGCTCGCCGCATCGGACGTGACCATCGCTGCGCTGGACGATCTCGCACGCGCGCTCTCGCCTGAAACCGTCCGCATTGCGATTCGATGGGTGGCCAGCGGCTGCGCATCGCGCGCCGCCTCACGACAGATCGAAGTCGCCACTGCGCGAATTCACCAGCTGGTCGGCGCGGTGAAAGGCTTTACGTTCATGGATCGGCAAGGTGTGCCCGACGAAGTGGACGTGGCGCGCGGCCTCGCCGACACACTCTCGATGCTCGAATCAAAAGCGCGCGCCAAGTCCGTCGTCGTCCAGCTCGAAACCGCCGCGGATTTGCCTCGTTTGCCGGGGTTCGGCAGTGAGATTAATCAGGTTTGGGAGAAGCTCGTGGACAACGCCATCGATGCCGTTGGCGACCAGGGCCACGTCACCATCACCGCCACCACTCGGGGCGATTCGGTCCTCGTTCGCGTGGCCGACGATGGCCCCGGCATTCCGGAGGACATTCGATCGCGCGTGTTCGATCCGTTCTTTACGACGAAGCCCGTAGGCCAGGGCGTGGGCCTTGGACTCGACATGGCGCGCCGCATCGTACACACCCACGGCGGCGATATCGGATTCAGCTCACAACCCGGCCACACGGTCTTCCGCGTGCAGCTGCCGGTGGCCGGGCTCAAGCCCGCGTCGTCTCGTCCTACTTCTTCTTGACTTCGTTCACCGTCGGAAACGGCGGCGCCGGGTACGGGGCGAAGGTGGCGACGATGCCCGCCCAGTGATCCGGCATGTCGTCGCTATCGGCGACCTTGTTGCTCACCGGTTTCACGGCCAATCGCAGATACGCGATGATCGACCGCAGGTCTTCGTCCGGCATATAGCGCCACGACATCCACGGCATGAACGGCCCGAGGTAGTGCGGCTCCTTCGGGAAGTTGCCTTGGCCCGGCGTGTTCGAGGTGATCTTCACGTCCGGCGTGTCCTGCGGCTTGAGGCCGTAGCGCAACGCGTTGAACAATTGCTGATCGGAATACTTGCCGATGCCGGTTTCTTTGTCCGGCGTGAGGTTCTTCGGCCGGCCATGGAAGCACGGCGCAGTCGGATCACCAAAACACGGACCGACCACAAATTCCTGCGCCGGCGAGGTAATGCCGGCGAGATAGCCCTTCGCCGCCGGTCCGACTGGAGACTGATGGCAGTCGATGCAGCCGTGGTCTTGCACAAGCGCGCGGCCCCGAAGGACGCGCGCGAGATCTTTGGCGGGGACCTGCAGTTCATTCTCCGTCGGGTACTTGGGCGCAGGATAGCTGCCGATTTTCTCCGGGACCATTTCGCTGGCCCAGAAGTCCGGCGGGCCTTCACTGTCTGCGACTTTGTTCACGACCGGTTTCAGTCCGCGCTTGAGATACGCAGCGATGGCGCGCAGATCGGCGTCCGGCATGTGGCGCCACGCGGGCCACGGCATCGGCGGCGCCAGATAGTGCGGACGCATCGGGAAGTTGCCTTTGCCTGGCGTCGTCGAGGTGATGAGGACGTCCGGCGTGTCTTCGGGACGAAGTCCGAAGCGCAACGCGTTGAACAGCTGGCGTTCCGTAAAACGACCCATGCCGGTCGAATCATCCGGCGTCAGGTTGCGCGGCCGCGTCGTGAAGCAACCCGTCGCTTTGGGATCGCTGCCGCACGGGGGCGGTCCGATCTTGAACTCGCTTGCCGGTCCGGTTGACCCGATGAGCCAGCCTTTGGCCGACGGATCCTCACCACCGCCGTGGCACTCACCGCAGGCGTGGCTGATGATCAGATATCGACCACGCGCGACGATGTCGACGGGCGCGGCAGTGGCCGGCGCCGCGGTCGCTTTGGCCGGAGCCGTTTGATCCATAGCCTCCGGCGATGTGGACACACCAACGGCGCGCACCGCAAGCGCGGTGACAAAGACCATCGCCGTGACGATGAACGCACTCGTGAATGATCTTCCCAACCAACGCATCGCAGCCTCCTTAAGGCGGGGGGACTTCGTCCCCGCCGCACCCCCCTTACGCGCTCACTCGTTGCGACTCGCCTCCGATGAAAGGCAGTCAGGCAAGTCTCAACTGCGTTCGCGCGGGCGCACTACGCTTCGCTCGTGCGCTCCCAGTTCCTGTCGTTTTCCCGCTCTCGTTGTTCCCGTCGTTCTCGTCGTTCTCGTCGTTCTTCTTATCGCACCAGCAGAATTCCCATCATGCCCATGTCTTCGTGATCGAGGATGTGGCAATGGAACATCCACTTTCCGGGAAAGTCTTCAAATCTGATGGCGACGCGGACCTTGCCGTGCTTGGGCACGTTCACCGAATCCTTCCAGCTCACGTACGGTTCCGGCACGCCGTCACGATCGAGAACCTGGAAGCGGAAGCCGTGCAGGTGAAATGGATGGTCCATCGCCACCACGTTTTCGACCTGCCAGATCTCGGTCGTGTTCAGGCGCGAGGTAACGTCCACCCGCTTCATGTCCATCGCCTTGCCGTTGATGAGACCCTGGCTGAAGACGATCGTCCGGCGCGCGGCCACGAGTTTCGTATCAATGGCCTGGACCGCGCGCAACGCAGCGGGCACCGTCATGGCCGGCACCGGCGCATCCGTTGACGTGCGCAGTTCGAGCAGGTCGCGCGGCTGCTCCCAGTCCTTCGGCCGCGTGTGCGGATCGTAGCGATCGTAGGGGAGTGATTGCAGCACGACGCGGCTCCCTGGCGCACCTCCTCGCACGAGCATTTCGACACGCTCCGAGTTCGCGACGAGCAATTCATTTTCTTCGCGCGGGGCCGCAAACAGGCCGCCATCACTGCCGACGTGGATCAGCTTCTGGCCGGGGATCGCCAACCGGTAGATGCGCGCGGCGGATGCGTTGATGATGCGCAGGCGCTGCAATTCGCCCGGCCGAATTGAAATCGCGGGCATCGTCCGGCCGTTGACCAGCAGCACGTTGCCTTCGCGCCCGTTCTCGGCGTCCACGTGCGACTCGGGCGACATGTGTTCGGGAAAGTCCACCGAACCGTCGGCCTTGAACCGGTTGTCCGAGAGGATCAGGAGGCGATCGCGGATGCCGGCCAGCGGATCGTCCGCGACTTGCGCCGGGCGCACGACCAGCGCGCCGTAGAGTCCCTTCGCGACCTGCTCGGTCGTCGTCATGTCGGGATGCGGGTGGTACCAGTAGGTGCCGGCAGTTCCCACAGGAATCTTGAACGTGTAGTCCTGGCTGCCGCCGGGCGGCACGGGATTCAGCGGGCTGCCGTCCGCACCCGCGGGGATGTGCAGCCCGTGCCAGTGCACTGTTGTGGTCTGCGCCAGTTTGTTGTGAAAGTGAATGGTGACCGTGTCGCCTTCGCGCAACTCGATGGTTGGACCGGGGACCGTGCCGTTGTACGCCCACGCGGTCGTCGGTTTGCCGGGCACCATTTCGACCCGCGACGGTGCCGCCGTCAGATCGAGCTCGACGACGCCCGGTTTGGCCGACGTGTTTTGCAGTACCGGTGGCGACGTGAACGTCTCGGCTGTTGACGCGGGTCCGGTCTGGACGGATGACCGGTTGGCGCCTCCGCCCGGGGCCGCCGACAGCACAGCCACCGCCAGGAAAAGGGTGAGCGTGACGTGACTTGACCGTACCTGACCTGAGCGCATTGTTTTGAGGCCCAGAGCATCTCATAAATCGGGGCCAGGATTCACCAGGGGCGGGTTTACCTAAGCCGTGCGTGCAACGAGCGCACCCCCGCACGGCGGTTCACGCCGCGCTACAAAGGCCGTCGAACGGCGCGCGGACGCTGGCGTTCGACAGCTAAGACCGGTCGTCTGTTTGCGATGGCGTCGGAGGCCGCACCGCCCGCGCCGCCGCCCGCGGCGGGCGCGCCGGCCCAGCTCGGCTATCCTCAAGACGTGCACACCACTCGTCTCGCGGCCCGTCTGCTTGTTGTCGTCGCGCTACTGACCGTCAGCGCCTGTACTGCGTCGCGGGGCAATCCCAAAGTGCCGGCCGGCGCGAAGAGTTCGGGCGGGATGCACGGCGTCATCGAAACCGACAAGGGACCGATTACCATCGAGTTTCTGCCGGCCGATGCGCCGACTGCCGTCGAGAACTTTCGGCTGCTCGCCGAGCACCAGTACTACGACGGTCTGACGTTCCATCGCATCGTCCGCGGATTCATGATCCAGGGCGGCGATCCGGCCGGCAACGGCACTGGCGGCCAGAGTGCCTGGGGCCCTGATTTCGCTGACGAAATCAATCCGGACTCACCGCTGTATCGGGGCGGATACCGGCGCGGCTATCTCGCGATGGCTAATCATGGACCCAACACGAACGGCAGCCAGTTCTTCATCCTCCATCAGGACTATCCGTTGCCGCCCGACTACGTCATCTTTGCCAAGGTCACGGCCGGCATAGAGATCGTTGACATGCTCGCCAATGCGGCCACGACGATGAGTGCCGACGGCGAGCCAAGCCAGCCGCGTGTGCCGCCGGTGATCACACGGATCACGATCCGGCCGTAGCCGTCCAACGCACGCGATCGATCACTCGATCCGCAGGGCCTTGATTGGATCCAGACGCACGGCGCGAATCGCCGGAATGAGGCTGGCCAGGAGGGCCGTCAACAGCGCAACGAGGCTGATGGCGACGAAGGTGCCGGGATCTGTCGCGCTGACCTGGTAGAGCATGGACGTCATCGATCGGCTGAGGGCGAGCGCGGCGCCCAGGCCTAGAACCAGGCCGGTCAGCGCCAGCGGCACCACTTCCAATCCGATGAGTTGCAGAATGCGACCCGCCGGCGCGCCGAGCGCGATGCGGACGCCAAGCTCGCGCGTCCGTTGCTCGACGGAATAGGCCACGACGCCATAGATGCCGACCGCAGCCAGCAGCGCAGCCACGATGCCGAAGATCGAAAGCAGGAGCGTGTTCAAGCGGCGCTGTGCGGTCATATCTCCCAGCAGTGATTCGATCGGTTGTGCGGCCTGTACCGCAATGCCCGAATCGACCTGGCGGACAATCGCGCTCAACGAAGGCACAAAGGCTGCGGGATCGCCCTTCGTGCGAATCACCATCATCAGTCCGCTGTCGGGTGATTGCGCGTGCGGCAAATACGTTTCTGGGCGGACCACGGCGTCATAGCCGGTGCGGCGCGTGTCCGCGACGATGCCCACGATCGTCATCCAGGGCCCTTGCGACGCGAGTTGGCCGTACTTGATGCGGCGGCCGATCGCGTCGCCTTTCGGCCAGAATCTGTCGGCCATCGACTGATTAATGATTACGGTCGCCGGCGCCGTCGCGGCATCGCGCTCATCGAAGAACCGCCCCTGACGCAACGCCACGCCCATCACGCGAAAATAGTCCGGCGTGATCGAATCGACGGGTACTTCGACCGCTTCCTCGGGCGCGAAATCCGGACGGCCCTCGATGCTGAAATTGGTCGAGTTCGGCGTCGCGCTGAGAAACACCGTGCCGATGCCGGCCGCGCCTTGCACCGCCGGATCCGCGGTCGTTGTTGTGATCACCTGCCGGAAGAATTCGACCCGCGCCGCCGGCTCCCGGTATTTCTCGCCCCACAGCACCAGCCGCGCGGTCAGAAGCCGTTCCGGCGCGAATCCCAAATCGACGCGGCGCATCTGATCGAAACTGCGCAGCATCAGGCCCGCGCCGATCAGCAGCACGACGGCGAGCGCGATTTCAACGACGACCAGGCCGCGCCGGAGTGACCGGCCGAGCGCGCTCGATCCGCGCCCGCCCTCTTTCATCGTCTGTCCCGCATCGGTCCGTGCGAGTTGCAGCGCCGGAATCAGGCCGAAGACGACGCTGGTGATCAGCGCGAGCAGTGTCGTGAAGGCGAGCACGCGCCAGTCCATCGAAATGGCGTCGAGCCGGGGCAGGTCCTGAGGAGCGCTGGCAATGAGCAGGGACACACCGAGCCTGGCCAGCGCCACGCCGATCGCGCCACCAGTCAGGCCGATGAGCAGGCTTTCGGTGAGAAGTTGCCGGACGAGCCGGCCGCGTCCCGCACCGATGGCCGCGCGCAGGGCGAGTTCGCGTTCGCGCACCGATGCGCGCGCGAGCAGCAGATTCGCGACATTCGTGCAGGCGATCAGCAATACGCACGCGACTGCACCGAGCAGCACCAGGATCGCCGGCCGGATCTTTCCGACGACTTGGTCAAGATAACCGGCCACGTATACGCCGTAGCCTTTGCGGTTCGGAAACTGGCGGAGCATGTCGCCGTTGACACGAGCCAGGTCTGCCTGTGCCTGCTCGACGGATATGTTCGGCTTCATGCGACCGATGACCTGGAGCCAGAGCGATCCCCGATTCGTCCGCTGTTGTTCCGACGCGCCGGTCGGGACCCAGAACTGCGTATCGCGATTGGGAAACGCGAATCCTTCAGGCATCACCCCGATGATCTGCATCGGTCGTCCGTTCATCGACAGCGTGCGACCAATCGCGTCGTCGCGGCCGCCGAATCGGCGCTGCCACAGTCCATGAGACAGGATGACGACCGTGTTGGCGCCGGCGGTGTCCTCGGCGGCGGAATACACGCGGCCACGCTCGGGACGCACGCCGAGCACGTCAAAAAGGTTTGCCGAACTGTGGGCGCCGAACACGCGTTCCGGATTCTCGTCGCCGGTCAGCGTCCGCGCCGTCGTATTGAAGACGGCCATGTCCTCAAAAGTCCGGCTCTGCTGTTTGTAGTCGAGATAGTCCGGGAACGAGTGCCAGTCCTCGCGCAGCGCGATGCGCGCATTGTCCATCCAGACCATCGCCAGCCGTTCGGGCGCCGGGTACGGAAGCGGGCGCAGCAGCACGCCGCTGACGACGCTGAAGATCGCGCTGTTGGCGCCGATGCCGAGCGCGAGCGTGACGACGGCCGTCAGGGTGAACGCGGGACTGCGCCGCAGCATGCGCAGGGCATACCGAAGGTCTTGTCGAAAGGCCTCGAATGGCATGGCTATTCGACGATGTTACGCCCCTCGCAGTTTGCAGGGCCGTTGCCACGATAAAATCTGCCATTCATGACCCTCGTTCGAACTGCCGCCAGACCGGGCGCCGTGACGACCGGCCAGGCGATTCTGACCGGCTGGTTGCTCTGCGGCGTCCTCGACATTTCGGCCGCCTGCATCCAGTCGTGGATGCAAGCCGGGCGCACGCCACCAGAGGTGCTCCGCGGCGTGGCGTCGGCGTTGTGGGGACGCCCGGCGATCGATGCCGGCGCGGGCATGGCCGCCATCGGTCTCGCGATGCATTTCACCGTCGCGCTGACCGCGACGCTCGTGTTCTATGCACTCAGCCGGCGGATCGCGTTCCTGCGCACGGCGCCGCTCTGGCTGGTCGGACCGCTGTATGGCGTGGTCGTCTTCTGCGCCATGAACTACGGCACGATTCCGGCGCTGTCGTGGGTGCGGAGCCTGTACCTCCACACACCACCGCGATGGCCCGGCTCCATGAGTTGGCCGCAGGTCGCCATTCACATGGTGTGTGTCGGGACGCCGATTGCCTGGGGCGTCAGGCGCGCGGACTAATGGCTAGTGCGCGTCGACTGCGGGTGCACCGCCGCTGGGCCTCGGCCGTTTCAGCACGAACACGGCCGGGATGACGCACAAAAAACAGATGAGGAGCAGGATCCAGGCGTCGTTGTAGGCCTGCATGGCGGCCTGCCGCATCATCGCGCCATCGAGCATCGCCAGTGCGCGCGTTGGCGCATCCGCAATCGACGCGCCCTGCGACACGAGCGCACTGATGATCGCTTGATACCGCGCGTCGAACGCGGGATTACCGGGTGTGAAATTCGTGACCAGATCGGCGCGGTGATAGGCGATGTGCCTGGTGAGGTACGCACCCAGCACCGCGATGCCGAAGCTGCCGCCGAGCTGCCGCGCCAGATTGATCAGTCCGGATGCCTGCTGTGCCTCGGACGGCTTCAAACTGCCGAACGCCACGTTATTGATAGGTGCGAACAGCAAGCCCAGCGCGGCGCCCCGAATAATGAGCGCCCATCGCGCGTCCGCCTCGCCGGCCACCGTGGATAAATGCCCGAGCGTCCACATCGCGAGGAGCATCAGCGCCAGACCCGACAGGATCAGCGCGCGCGGATCGGCGAGGGGCTTGTCACCCGTGAGCAGCCGCCCGCACAACACGGCCATCGCGGCCGTCGCCAGGCCGCCCGGCATCATCGCCCAGCCGGTCTGTGTCGGCGAGAATCCGAGAATCGTCTGCGTGAACAGCGGGAAAATGATCACGCCGCCATACAGCCCGAATCCCAGCACGACGAACAGAAAAATGGACGCCAGCAACTGGCGGTTGCGCAGGACGCGTAACTCGATGACGGGCGCCTTGTTGCGCGACGACAGCTGCCACCACAAGAGAATGCCGAGCGAGATCGCCGAGGCGATCGACAGATAGACGATGAGCTTGCTCGAAAACCAGTCCTTGCTGTTGCCTTCTTCGAGCACGTACTGCAACGAACCGACACCGACGATCAGGAGCGAGATGCCCAGCCAGTCCACCGATCCCGTGCGGCGCCGCTGATCCGGCGGGTCGTGCAGGAACGTCGTGACGAGAAACGCTGCGGCCAGGCCGATGGGCAGATTGATGAAGAAGCACCAGTGCCAGCTCGCGTTGTCCGTGATCCAGCCACCCAACGTGGGGCCGAGCGTGGGTGCGACGATCACACCGAGCAGGAAGATCGCCTGAACCAGGCCTTGTTCGCGGGCAGGGAAGACCTGCTTCAGCGTGGCCTGTGCTGTCGACAGCAACGCCGCGCCGCCGGCGCCCTGCACCAACCGCCAGAACACCAGTTGATTGAGGCTGGAGGCGGTGCCGCAGAAAATCGAGGCCGCGATGAACAGCAGGATGGAGAACGTCAGGTACCGCTTGCGACCGAACGTCTCCGTAAAGAACGCCGTCATCGGCAGCACCACGACGTTCGCCAGGATGTACGACGTACTGACCCACGCGACTTCTTCGTGTGCGGCGCTGAGATTACCGGCAATCTGCGGCAACGCCACATTGACGATGGTGGTGTCGAGTACCTCCATGATGGCGGCCGTGATGAGGCCGAGCAGGATGAACCACCGCGTGGCCTTGACGCCCTCGTCGAACGCGGCGCGATCGGGATGCACCGCGGTTGTCGCCACCGCGGTGCTCATCTGATGAAGACCGTTGCTTCGACCGACATGCCGGGCCGCAGGACCATGCCGTCGGTAACCGGATCGAGCACGATCTTCACCGGCACACGCTGCACAACCTTGACGAAATTACCGGTCGCATTGTCGGCGGGCAGCAGGCTGAACGTCGCGCCGGTGGCCGCCGCGATGCTCTCCACGTGGCCCCGGTATTCATGACCGCCGCGCGCATCGACGCTGACCGCGACACGCTGTCCCGGCCGCATGTCGCGCAGCTGGGTCTCTTTGAAATTCGCCGTCACCCACACATCGTCCAACGTCGTAATCGACAAGAGTGGCTGACCGGGTTGCACGACCTGTCCGACTTCGAGTGAACGGCGGCTGACGATGCCAGTCGCGGGGGCGCGGACGACGGTTCGCTCGAGATTGAGTTTGGATTGATCGAGCGCCGCTCGCTTCTGCAGCACTTCCGCGTCGGCGACGGAGGCGCGCGCTTCGCTGAGTGCGATCTGCTGCGGCGCGGTGGCCGCGGCCGTGGACTGCGCCTGCGCCTGGAGCAGCGCGGCCGACACCTGCGCTTTTCGCGCAACGGCCACATCAAGGTTGGCCTGGGCTTCGCGAACCGACGCCTCGGCGGAATCGACCGAGGCGTGAGCCGTCAGTGCCGTAGACGTGACGGCATCGAACTGCTGGCGCGGGATCTGATCCTTGGCCGCGAGCGGGCGCAGCCGTTCAAGATCCTGGTCGGCTTTCGCGGCGTTGGCTTTGACCTCGGCCAGCCGTGCCTTCGCCGATCCGACTCTGGCGGTCGCGGCTTCGACCTCGCGCTCGGCGGCTTGGAGACTGGCCTCGGCGCCACGGCTGCCCGCTTCGGCGATGTGCTGATCGCCTTTGGCCGCGGCCGACGTCACCGGCACGCTGTTGCGTGCGGCACGCGCATTGGCTTCGGCAGACGCGAGATCCGCCTCCGCACGCGCGACGGCGATTTCATAGTCGCGCGACTCGAGCTCGACCAGCACGTCGCCGGCCTTTACGGGCTGGTTGTCGACGACCTTGATCGCCCGGATCGGTCCGCCGACGCGGGCTGAGACGGCACTCACGTGTCCGCTCACCTGCGCATCGTCGGTCGTCTCGCGAACCGAGAAATACCGCCAGGTAGAAAAGCCCGCGACGCCGAGAATAACCACCGCGACGAGCGCGATGCCGAGACGGGACTGCAACGATTTGAGACCGGCCATTACCGAGATCCTCCGATGAACGAGAGCAGGCGCGTTTCACCCTCGCCCAGGGCTCGCGCGAATTGCGCCTTCGCGATGTTGTGCGCGTAAACGCTCGTGATGTATTGCTCGCTGGCGCGCGCCACCGCTTCCTGCGCCTGCACGAGTTCGACAGTCGTCGCCACGCCGGCGCGGAAGCGATCTTCCGCCTGTGTCAGCGTTTCGGCCGCAAAGTCCCTCGCACTGGTCGCGGAGCCCACACCCGCTTCGGCGGCCTTGAGATCGAGGAGTGCGGCCGTCAGTTCGTACCTGACACCTGCCTCCAGATCCGCGAGTTCCGCCTGACGCTGTCGCTTGACGGCGTCGGCCTCGGCCGTTCGCGCACGCGTCTGGCCAAGGTCGAAGATCGGAATGTGCACGCTCGCGGCCACGGTGTAGGTGCGTTCGGCCGAACTCGGCGCCGGGCCAATCGCGCCGATGTCGCCGTCGACATGGAGACTGGGAAGCCGAGCGGCCGACGCAGCACTGGCTGTTGAGCTCGCGGCCTCCGCGCGGCTGCGCGCGGCCTTCACGTCCTGACGCTGGGCCAGCGCGACCGCCAGCGCGATGTCGATCGTCGTGGGTGGCGCCGGTGTAAACGGGGCACTGTCGGTGAGGTCGAACGCCTGGCCGGCCGGCAGGCCGATCGCGCGCGCGAGTTCGAGTTTCCGCTTGGCGAGTTGATTCTCCGCTTGAATGGCCTGCGTGCGCGCCGACTCCAGCTGCGCCTGCTGACGCAGCACGTCGATCCTGGCCGCCACGCCGGCCGCGTGTTGATCCGTGCTCAGGCGGACCAACGCATCGGCGGTCGCGACCTGAGCGGCCGTCGACACGGTACGGGCCTGATCGGCGATCGCTTCCAGGTAGAGGTTGCCGACGGCCAGCACCACGATCTCGCGAATCTGCCGGGAGTCGGCACGCGCGGCGTCTGCCGTCGATTGTGCGGCGCCCAGCGTCTTGAAGCCGGCGACATCCACGATCGGTGATGACATGGAGACACGTGCGTCGAACAGGCTGAAGGGACCGATCAGGGTCGGCAACCCGCCGAACCCGCCAAATCCGAACGCGGCGGTGTTGAAGATCTGCACGCTCTCGCGCACGTTGAACGCCGCGCGGGGCAGCAGTGCGCTCATCGCCTGCAGCCGGCCGGCCGATGCCACGCGCGTCTCTTGTTCCTGAAGAATGATGGCCAGGTTGTGCGTCAGGCCGCGGCTGACCGCATCGGCCAAAGACAGGTGCAGCACCTCCGGCGTCGCTTGGCCCGACGGTACGCCGCCACCGACCGCGCTGGTGGGCACTCGAGACTGCGCGCGCGCCGGATCCGTCAGCAACACGCAGAGGACGACGACGATCGACAACGTCCGGACGCAATTCACCCGCAAGGTCATGACGTGGCGACTCCGTTCAAGGTCAGGACTGTCGCCACCGCCGCCGATTCCTCCACCGTGCCGGAACCCCACCCGCGCAGCCGCTGAAGCGCCAGGCCGTGCGCCAGACTGACGATGGTGCGGGCGATGGCAGGGGCGTGTGCGGCGTCCAGGCCGGCGATGGTGGCGCCGGTTCGCCGCGATTCGATCAGCACATTCGTCCAGGCCTCGGTCTGCGCGGTATAGATGAGCCCGAGCTTCAGCTTCGCCTTCTTGCGGACATCCGGCGACATGCCGAGGTGGCATTGCTCGATGAAGTCGCGATTGCGCTCGAAGAAGCCGAGCGAGGCCCGGAAGTAGCGATCGAGCCGTTCGGCGAGGGTGCCGGCGCCCGCGATGGCGGGCACGGTTTCAGCCTCGAGCTCCGACAGGTCGGCCGTGAGCAGCTGCCGGAGCAGGTCGTCCTTTGACTTGTAATAAAGGTAGACCGTGCCTTTGGCGATTCCCGCGGCCTTGGCGATCTGGTCAACCGAGGTGTCGGCGACCCCGACGCGGACGAACGTCTGACGCGCGGCGTCGAGGATCTGGCCGCACCGGAAGTCCGTGACCACGGCCGTTTTGGACGCGTGAGTCGATGTTTTAGAACGCATTAGTTTAATGAAATGACCGGTTGGTCATTTCATGGACACTATAGCACGCCGCACTGACGGTGCAGGGCTCTGGCCTATTTCCGGCGAAGACCCAGGGCTCGCAGGCGTTTATGGAGGCTGGTGCGCTCGGTGCCGAGAATGCGGGCCGCGCCGGACACGTTCCAGTCGGTCTGGTCGAGCGCCTGCCGGATGCGCTCGCGCTCGGCCGAATCCCGCACTTCCTGGAGGCCGGTGGAGGGCCGGGCCGGCTGGGGCGATCGCACTTCCAGTGGAATCGATTCCGCGGTGAGCCGGTCCCCCCGGGTGAGAATCGCCATTCGCTCCACGACATTGCGCAGTTCGCGGACGTTGCCCGGCCAGTGGTGGCGTTCAAGCACGGGCACGACATCGGCATCGAAGGCGCGCGGGCGCATTGCGTTACGCGCGCAGAACTCGGCGAGGAAATAGGCGGCGAGTTCGCCGATGTCCTGGCGCCGCTCGCGCAACGCCGGCACACGAATCGGCACGACGCTCAATCGATAGTAGAGATCCTCGCGGAACGATCCGGCGGCGACCAGTTCGTCCAGACGACGGTTCGTGGCGGCGATGACACGGACGGTGACGCGAATCGACTGCTCGCCGCCGACACGCTGGAGCTCGCCGTCCTGCAGGACCCGCAGCAGCTTGGCTTGCGACGCACCGTGCAGGTCGCCGACTTCATCGAGGAAGATCGTCCCGCCATCCGCGAGTTCGAAACGGCCGCGCCGCATGCCGGCCGCGCCCGTAAACGCGCCCTTCTCGTGACCGAACAACTCACTTTCGATCAGCTCGGTCGGAATGGCCGCGCAGTTGACTTTGATGAACGGCCCCGAGGCCACGAGGCTTTCCCGGTGCACGTGCGCGGCGAGCAGCTCTTTGCCCGTCCCCGATTCGCCCAGGAGGAGCACGCCCGCGTCCGATCGCGCCACCTGCGTCGCCTGGTCGACCGTCTGCCGGAACGCGACGCTGGTGCCAATCATTTTCGGCGCGTCGCCCACCAGTTCGCGAAAGCGCTGATTCTCGCGCTGAAGGTCGGAGCGCTCGATCGCATGCTTGGCGACGAGCAGCACGCGATCGCGCGCGAGTGGTTTCTCGAGGAAGTCGAACGCGCCACTGCGCGTGGCGTCCACCGCGTCGCGAATCGTGCCGTGCCCGGAAATCAGCACCACCGGCGTCGTGTCGTCGCGTTGCCGTACCGATTGCAGCAGATCGATGCCGTTGCCGTCGGCCAGTCTCAAATCAAACAGATAGAGGTCGGCACGTGCGTTCGATCGTTCGGCTTGGAACCGCGCGGCCGACTCGAACACCGTGACGCGATACCCGGCGCCCTCGAGAATCAATCGCAGCGACCGCCCGATATTCGGCTCATCGTCGACCACCACGACATGTCGGGTGCGGGTCACGACGCGGCCCCTGGATCATGGATTTTGGCGAAGGCCGGCAGAGTCACTTTAAACGCGGCGCCGCCGAGCTCGCTGGCCACGGGCACGATGTCTCCGCCCGACAGCAGCGCATGACGTTTCGCGATGGAGAGCCCGAGTCCCATGCCGTGTTCCTTGAACGTAATCGTCGGTTCGAACAGTGTCGCGGCGGCGTCCTGGCTGAGTCCGGGACCCGAGTCGTGCACCTCAATCGACACGAGACCGTTGCTCGTGCGCGTGGACGCGAGCACCGATCCGCCGGTGCCCGCCGCCTCAGCGGCATTCTTCAGCAGATTGGTGAGAATGCCTTTCACCAAATCGGCGCCCGCGAATACGCGCGGGCCGCGGGCATCCAGATTGAGATGGTATGTCGTTTCCGGATGCGCGGGCCGCAGCAACGACACGCGTTCGCTGACGACCGCATTCACGTCCAGCACTTCCGGATTCACCGGCGGCTCGCTCGAGAATTCGGAGAATGCGCGCACGCGCCGTTCCAGCGAGTCGATTTCAGAGACGACGATTTGGACGGCTTGATCGAGGAACGTGCGATCGGCCGGCTGCAGGCGGGCCTGCATTTCCTCGACCGTGAGGCGAATCGGCGTCAGCGAGTTCTTGAGTTCGTGCGCGGTCTTGCGCGCGAGAGACTGCCAGCTCGCGACTTGCGTCAGATGGACGAGCCGCTCGCGGCTCTGACGCAGTTGATCGGCCATGCGATTGAACGCATCCACGGCCTGGCCCACTTCATCAGGTGCGCGTGTGCCGGGCTCGCGGCCGGTCTCCAGTCGTCGCGACCAATCGCCGTCCGCAAAATCCGTGAGGCCCGCCGTCAGCTGTTGAATCGGCCGGCTCGTTCGGTGCGCGATGTAGACGAGCGGCGCCAGCGAAATCAACCACGCCGCGCCGAGCAGGAGGAGCAGCGTGAGTGTGAATCCTCGCCGGAGATCGCGCCCTTCGATCGATTCCACGCGCTGGCGCGTTTCGCGCAGCTGGACCGAGAGCTGATCCATGCGCACGCCGTGCAGCTCGCGGCTGTACACCTCCACGCCGCGCCGGGCGCCCGCGCCGGCATCCAACCGCCGCAGGTAATCGACGTGGTCACCGCCCGCTCCAGAAAGACCAAATCGTTCGGCTTCGCCGCTGTCCCAGAACGCGCGGACGGCCTCCGGCCACCGCGTCGCGTCCGCTACGTTGTACGACGTCGGCGGCACCCGACCGGCGACCGCGTCCTGTTTGAGCGCGTCGCGTTCGCGCTGATACAGCTGCCTCACCGTGGATTCAAGCGAGCGCGACACTTTGTCGAGCTCGCCGGTGGTCGCGTACTCCAGGCTGCGATCGAGCAGGGACGTCGTGATCCACACCGTGGCCGCCAGCGGCAGAACCGTGGCGGCCAGAAAGGCGAGAATCAGCCGAGTGCGCAGTTGGTTCATGGCGATCGCGACTCGTCGCGCGGGTTACTGCTTGAGCCGGAACGGTCCGGCTTCGATCACGTGGCTCAAGTCCTGGGCCTTGCGACGCCGGCTCATCGTATCGATGAGTCCTTGCAGCGTGTAGCCACCGCCACTGTTCGCCGCTGGGGGCGGATCACCGTCCAGGATGCGGTACTCGAGCCGAATCCAGAACGGAACGTCTTTGCCCAGCGGCCCCAGCGCGCTGACGGCGACGGTTAATTGCTCGAGACACCAGGCTTCCGCCGCCGCCGATGTCAGATATGCCGCCGATCGCGAGGGCGTGCCGGACGGCGTGCCGACGAGTGTCACGGCGAAGCGCTCTTCCCAAAGGTCGTAGCTTAGAACAAACGTCTGTTTGGCCTGCGCCACGCCCGCTGCGCCCGCCTTGGGCAGCACCGCGAGGTCGAGATCGACGCGGACGGATCGGCCGTCTTTGAGTCGCGAGAGCGGCTCTCCTTTAATAAAGGTAAACCCGGGTGCTTTCACCGCCACGGCGTCTCCCGTCCGATTCACGGTGACTGCCTGGGCGCCGAGTGCGGCCCACAGCAGCAGCGTGAACGTGGCGAGGACGACGTGACGGTGTGATCGGCGGGCCACGTCAGTACTTCGAAAAGCCGAGGCCTGAAAACCGGAGGCCGATCGTGAAGACCGCCCTGAGGTTGTCGGTGTTGAGAGGGACGCCGACCGTCATAAAGAATGGCCCGGCGTGTACGCCGACGCCCGTCGAAATGCGGAATTTCCGCTGCGCGTCGTGGTCCCAGACGGATCCGGCATCGACGAACATCGCCAGCGCGCTGTAGCGGTATTCCACCGAGCCATAGGCCACGTTATTACCGCCGATGGGCGAAATGTCGTACTTGTCCCAGCCGCGAAGCGTGTGGGCATCGCCGAGTGAAAACCGTTCGAAGAGCGGCGCATCGCCGTTGATGACGCCGGCCATGCCGGACACCAGCAACTGGTGACCGCCCGCTTCAAACCGGTACTCGGCTTGTCCGATCGAACGCGTGTAAATGAAATCGCTCTCGAGTCCCTCCATGCCAGATCGCACGGTCAACGCCGCTTCGAAGTCGTGCCGCGGGTCGTCGCCATGCTTGCGATCCTTGTGCCGCAGACTGTAGCCGATCGAGCCGATCGCGACGTTCGCCATCGATGAGTTGGGGAAGCTGAGAAACGTCTCCAGCGGTTCCAGCTCGGTGATGCCGACGCCGCCGCTGAGACGGAGGTGCCGCGTCGCTGCGAACGACACCATGGGCGTGAACGTCGTACGCGTGTCATAGAGCCCGACGCCGGGATTCAGGGCCGCGGCCGCCACGGTTGAACTGCGCCAGCTGGGTTCGTACCACGACCACTCGAGGCTGGCGCCGAACCGATCCGAGCCGATCTTTCGCGCTTCGAAGCGCAGGCCGAGGCCCGAGATCTCTTCGATCGAATCTTCGGTGGTATCCCACGCCACGAGGGGGGACACGCGCACGTTGTCGCTCCCGATCGGCATGTCGAAAAACGCACCCCATCCCTGGTCGGTGTGATAGAACGCGTGCGACTTGTTTGGTTCGAATTGCAGCCATCGCGACGATTCGCTGCGTGTGAGCACAAAGTCGATCGTCACAAGGCCGGTCTGGTCACCCTTCATCGTCCGCCGGGACACGTCGTAATCCGGGAAAATCGCCCTCAGCCGTGCTTCGAGCCGATCGGCCTGTTCGGGTTCGAACGGCTTGCCCTTCATCGCATCCATCTCGGCTCGCAGTTCTGCCGTGATGGCGCTGTCCGGCACGCCCTTGATCTTGATCTCCTCGACGTTGTACTTCACGTTGATGTTGGCCTGATGCTCCGGGTCGCGCATTCGCGCCACGACGATGACGACGCGCGCGCCGCCGGCTGGATCCGGAGTGACGCGCACCGCCGCGACGTAGCGCGGCAGTTCGCCTTCGATCCGCGCGGCCAGCTCCCGGAGCTTCGCGCGATCGAGCGGAGCACCGGCGATCTTGCCGATCTCCTCTTGTAATCCGGGACTCAGCCTCGTCAGCTCGAGGCCGGAGACCTGTGCGGACGTCACCGGCGTGCCGTCGGGCGGATCGGTCTGTTGGCCGAGGGCCGGTCGCGGCGACATCAGCAGGAGGGCACTAATAAAGACGGGCAGAGCGCGGTGGAGGGTTCTCATGCCGGCTCGACATAGCAACATTGGGGCCATCAGCTAACTTGTTGATGCTAAACCAGATCACCCGCGACAAGGTGTGCCGTTCGGTCACAGCTGTGCGGATGCGGCCACAGTGATTTGCAGATCCACCGTGCCTCGGCACACCATCGGATCGACGTGCTGTCCGCCAATGCCGCCCTCAGATCATTCCTCGTGGCCGCTTTCATCCTCGCGCCGGCATCGTCTGCCAGGGGGCAGACGACGCAGCCTGTCGCGTTGCCGACCCGATGCGAGTATGCGGCCGATAGCCCGACACCGGGGTCCCGCGAGATCGCGTTTCCGGACGGCGATTTGTTCAGGCCCCTGCTCGCCGCTCCCAAGGAGCCGAGAAGTTCGTTCACGCTCCTGAAGGTCAAGATCCTCGATGATGGGAACCCCGCCACGACGGAGGCGTCGGATTTTAGCGCGGGCGACATTGCGGTGGGCGGCGTCGTGGGTATATGGGCCCACGCGACCAGTGCGTGCAGTGGCATTCAAGTCAGCCTGCTCGGCGGCGTGTTCTCGCAATTCAATCTCGACGCCTATTCCAAAGATCTGATGAACACGGACTTCATCGTCGGTGGGCAGGTCTCGATGCGATCGGGCGGCCTGTCAGGTCGCGTTCGCATTTATCACCAGAGCAGCCATCTCGGCGACGACTACCTCCTCCACAACCCGACAGAAGGGGACATCAACTTCGGGTTCCAGGCGATTGACGGTCTCGTGTCGTTCGACCGCGAGTGGTGGCGCGTGTATGGCGGCACGGGCTATTTGATCTTCCAGAACGACGAGGGCCACTCCGCCCTCGCGCAAGGCGGCGCCGAATTTCGCGGCCGGCGAATGCTGAAGATGTTTCGACCCGTCGCCGGCGTCGACCTGCTGAGTTTGCAGAGGCGATCCTGGGGCCTGACTACGTCGGCGTCGGCCGGCTTCGAGTGGACCAGTCCCTCCGAAACACGACGCCTGCGCGGAATGATCGTCTTCCACGACGGGTACACGCCGTTCGGCCAGTTCGCCATTCAGCAGCAGTCACGCGCGATCGGTCTGCAGCTGCAGATCGAGTTTTAAGGACCTTCTGCCTCGTTATTGAGGTGCAGGTGCGACCGTTCCCAGGAACCGTCGGAAGATGTTGATGTCGAAGCCAAACATCACGAAGACGCCGGACTTCATGACCGTGCGAACCGGCGCGGCTGTCGTACCGGCGGGGAGCACGGTTTCGTCGACGACGTAGCCCTTCTGCAACGCCGTACGATCGCCATAGTGCCAGCCCACCGCGAAGTCGATGCCCATCGTCGGCTCGAAATCCACGCCGATGAAGAACTGCTTCGTGTTCTCGATGCCGATGCCAAAGAGCGCGCCTGGGATCCAGCGTCTGGCGCCCGTGCGCGCGCCGGGGAAGGAGTCCTGCGGCACGAGGTAGTAGTTGAACGCCACGAGGTAGTGGACGGCCGGGCGCTGGTCGTTGGTGACAATGGGCACGAGTACGTCGACGCCATCGCGCGTCACGGTGCCAACTCCGAAGGTTTCCTGGCGTAGCGCCGAAAAAACAAAGCCGCCGACGATATTCGCGCGCCACAGCTTGTGGAGTTCGATGGTGAAGAACCGCTCGAGATTCTTCGGCAAATTAGCCTGGCTGACCGTCAGATTGGGATTCGGCGCGACAGTCAGCAGGACTCCCGTGCCCGGCACGGACGCCGGGATGGCGGGCGTAGCCGCCGTGAACTGATACGGATGGAATCGCTCGTCCGAGATCAGTTTGCAGTGCACGATTCGGTTTGTGCCGGCCTTCGCGCTCGTGTCAATCAGCCGTACGGTTGGAGCCGGATCGGCAAACGTCAGGTAGACATTGTCGATGTCGGCCAGCATGGCGGCAAAAGCCTTGTTCAGCTCATCAACGGCGCTGACAATTCGTTGAGTCGATGAGACGAGGTCGCTGCGAAGCGTGTCCACCTCGGTGGGAAGGAAACTCACGATCCGCTTCTGAGTCGTCCCAACTCTGGCGGAGGTGGCGGCATCGTTATCATTCAGACCGGCAAAATCCAGCAGATCGCCGATGACTGTTTTAATGCGACCCGCCAGGTTGGATCCCGTCAGGACGGCCGCAGCCTTGGAAGCCAGGTCATTCAGTTCCTTGTCGTCGATAGCCGTGCCGTACTTATCCTTGAGTTGTTTCCTGATTGCGGCCCGGCGAGTTGCCTCGAGCGCCGCTGTCGTCAGGTTTGGGCTGCCAATGATCGAGATGATGCTATTGACGTCGTTCAGGGTTCCCACTACGACGTCGAGGTTCTTCTCGAACGTGTGAAGCCGGGTCATGAGCGTAGCGGCTTCGGTGTCGAGTCGATCGGCCACGAGCGCGAAGTTGTACTCGATGAGCCGTCCCCGAATCAGGCCCAGGCTACCGATGTGCCGGTCGACGGCGCTCACGACGCAGTCGAATTCGTCGGCCGTCCAGCCGGGCGCGGGACTCTGGCAACCGCCCTTTGTGTGATGAATCGGCGTCAACCCATTGTTCTTATTGATCCGGTCTCGTGTCTCTGCCAGGCATCTGCGAAGGTCGGGAATCGTCGGGGCACCAGACAGGCTGATGCAGACGCTGTCGCTCACAGCGGTTATGCGCCCGACCTCGGCGTCAAACAGCAGCTTTTCGCGACGGACCGCGTCGTACGCGTCGTTCAGATCCCGCGCCTGATCTCTTAGCGTCACAAGGGGTTCGCTCAGTTTGGACGGATCGATCAGGCTTTCGAGTACGCCTGCCGGCGTCATCGCCGCGATCGTGATCGTGGACGGCATCCGTCCACCATGAGGAACCGGCGTGCCGAGCAGCGACAAATTGAGCGGCGTCACGTTGGCGAGACCGCGCGGTTCAACAATGCCGCTGCCCAGGTCGGTCTCCGCCACGATCGAAACGGAATAATCGGCGCGGAATCGGGGATTCAGGATGATGAGCGTGTAGCCGTTGCCATCCTCGAACGGCCGCATCTGGCAGTGCTTTGCGACGAGATTCTCGAGGCCCTTCGGGTTTGCCTTGAACGCGTCGAATTCCGCCTGGTCGATCGCGCAGGGGCCTCGGTTGTTGCGGGCGTCAAAAACCAGCGCCACACCAAACGACCGCGTGGACTTGGGCGCAGGCAGAAGCTTGATCGGCTTCGACTTTTCCGTTTGTGTCGCCGTTTGCGTCGCCGGCGGTGGCGCCGCCGGTGTGGTCGTCGGCGTCGGTGGCGGCAGTTGCGCTAAGGCCGTCAGCGGTGTGGCGAGAATGAGCGCGATCCAGATGACAACACGCATAGAGGTCCTCACGCGGGCAGCGACGGATCGCCCATCAGAATGAATTGCAAGGCCGTCTTTTGTTCGAACGCACTCATACCGTCGGGGGCCCCTTGGCGAGCAAGGACAAACAGCCGCCGGCCTTCGCTCAGAACCGTGCCGATCGGCAAGCCAACTCCCATCCGGCCGATCACGTGTTTCGCGAGCGCGTCACCAGAATCGATGTAGGCCCATGGCCTGAGTACCGAGCCCCAGACGAGGCCCGTGGCGGCGATGACTGTTCCACCCGCGACGTGTGCGCTCAACGCACAGCTGTTCGCAACTGAGCGATCGGCCACCTGGCCGCCATAGCACGCTTCCGAAACTACGAACGAGCCTGCCGTTGTGGCTGCAGTAAACGACTCTGGCGTCAACACATCGAGGAAGACATCGTTGCCGGCGTCATACGACTTCCACGCAATCTGGCCATCAAACCCATGCAGGTTGATGTAGACCACCCGCCGATCGAGGTCGGTGCGATTGGCCGCGTTGACCTGGTAGGGAGGCGACATCTGCAAGTCGAGGGGCTTGGCAAGTTCACCGGCCACGGCCACGCTGGCTTGCATCCATTCACCGTTGTAGATGGCGCACGATCCATGACGGGGCGCCGGCGCCTCGTGATTCGCAATCACCGATCGGATGGCGTCCGCGAATGTCTGCACCGATCCCGCGTCGTAGATCCGTCCAATGGGCAGCGTCGGTACGAGCCAGTCTTGGCCGCTCGCGGTCGCACTGATGACGCCGTACGGATTGTCGGATGGGACGGTCGCGTCCGGATCGAGCGCTCGATCGATCACCGGATTGACGAAGTTGAAGAACGGAAAGATCCGCGGGCCGCCGAAGAGCAGCACACTGTCGAGTCCGTTGCCATTGGCGAGTAGCGCCGTGTGTGCCTGGCCGATCACCGCCCGAACCAGGTCCGCGGAGATCGACGCGAGCGGCATCATCCCGAATCTCGCCATGCTCTGGGCGTCGTCCACGATGAGCACGTCGGCCTCGATTCCCTTGCTCGTCGCGGCCAAACGATATCGGTCCAGCAGCGGATCGATGACGGCATTTGCCGTCGATCCGAGCGCAGTGGTGATCGCCGATCGCGCCGCAACAGCGAGGTGCACGGTTTCAGCGCTCCAGCGGGCCCGGCCGGTAGATCTCGCTCTTCCTAAAATCCCGAATACCGACCGCCTGCTGGACGATGACGGTGACGGGTGAGGCGGTCGATGCGCTCGCCGCCGCCGACGCGGCCGGCTCCGGCTGTTTCTTGCTCGGCGTGCTGTCGCTGGGCTTGGGCTCCTTCGCGGCGGCCGCTTGTTTCGCCGCTTCAGCCTGTTTGTCGATGCGTCCCTGAATCAGTGCCTGGAGTGCGGCGCGGTATTGATGGTAGCGCCGCGTACTGGCGGACTCGAGCCAGATGACCATCGGCAGGATCAGCCACGCGAGCCCCCAAAAGAAGGAAGGCGATTTCTCGGGAGAGTACACCTCGTAAAGGAACAGATCCCAGAAGGCAGCGCCCACGCAGACGACTGAAATTGTCACGCCAAACCGCCGGTGCCATTCGCGGCCGGGCTTGTCCTCCAAGAGGGCGCGTGCGCGGTCACGGTCACGTTGGTCCGCCGAACCTCGCCCGTCCTCCGGATTCTTCGATTGAGGTGCGGGCGCAGCCGCGACGCCACCGTGAACATCGCCACCCTCCGATGACGGTTCACCTTCGTTGTCGTCTGGAAACATTCAGCCCTCCCAGGCGCAGATCAACCGAACAGCTGTTCCCGGATCTGAGGCCAGTGCGTGTTGAGGTAGAGACCCAGACCGGCCAGGAAAACGGCTCCGGGCAGGATCAGATTGAGCAGCATCTGCGCCGGGTACATGTAGCGGCGGCGCAGTGTCTCGATGTCGGCGTCCGTGATCAGGCCCAGACCGAGCGCATAGTTCATGTTGTAAAACGTGAGCTGCAGATTCCCGGGCACCACCTGGACGCCGCTGACGGCCACATTGAGGCGCTTGATGCGGTCGTCGCTATACAGGATCGGCTGAATCAGGCCCATGATCGGATCGATGATCAGCCCGCATACGATGCCGAGCAGGATGAAATACATCACGCGATTACTCAGCCGCTGCGTGACGTCGGCAAACGGCTCTTCTTGTTCACCGCTATGGGAGATCTGGCTAATCGCGTCGCTTTCCTTCGTGAGGCGCGGCAGCAGCAGGGTGTAGAACGCTACGAGCTCCTCCGCGCCCTTGTTCAATGCACGCGCCTCATTTGCGTATCGCAAATAGTTGTCGGCTTCCGCCTTGGTGCCCGCGGCCATCGAGTTCCGAGCGAGCGCCTCCTCTCCGTACTTCGTCAGAAAGGACGCGGCGAGTTTCTGGTTCGTGTCGACGACCTGGGCGGTCTCGGCGATCACGCGTTGCTGGGCGATGATCCGGCTGCGGAGCTGGTATGCACAGTTGTCCAACGCGCTGCGCCGTTTCTGAAGATTTTCGTAGTCAATCATCCGGATCCGGCCGGCCGTGCCGCCGCTCGTGCGATAGTCCTGCGAAAGCTTCAGGCAGTCCTCCGGAAAAACAAGGTCGTCGATCATCGCTCTGTCGAAATCGTAGGCTTTGACTTCGTACTCCGGCGCTTTCGTGGCCGCGTGGAACAGCAGCAATGAGCCGGCGAGCAGCAGGCCTGGCGCGCTCACGTTCGCGGTCTTCTGAAAGCTGAAGAAATTCGTCAAACGGGTGATGAATTCGCCCATAGAATCTCGCCTGCGTTAGTTTTGCGGAGCGGATGGATTCTACAGGCGTTCGATCGGGAGTCAAGCGGGAAATTGCCGTGAAATCATCGCTGAGAGCTAAACGTATCTCCGTACGGGTACGTACCGAAGGTAGGTTTACGGAACTTTTGTCGAATCCTGCGTCTTACCAGGGCGGCAGCGTCTTGTACAGAAACTCCTTGATGTAGGCGTCTTCGCAGGCCAGCAGTTCGGCGGCATCGCCCTGAAAGTGGATGCGGCCTTCGTGCAACACCATGAATTCAGCGTGCGTGGCGTCGGACTCGGCCGTGGGAGTGACCTGTGGGCCATCGGCGCCGCGCGTGGCCTTGTGTGTGGCCACGTAAAACGCATCGCGAATCTGATGCGTGGCGACCAGCGTGGTGACCTGTTCCAGGTCTCTCAGTTTCACCACTTCGTCATCGACCGTCGTCGCCGTGATGGGATCGAGCCCGGTGGTGGGATCGTCGAACAGCAGCAGGGCGGGCTTCGTGGCCATCCCGCGGGCGACGCCGACGCGGCGTCGCTGACCGCCGGAGAGCTCTGACGGCATCCGGTCGATGAACTCGCTGAGCCCGATGAAACCGAGGACTTCCTCCACACGCGTTCGGACCTCGGCGAGCGGCATGCGCGTTTCTTCATACAGGCGATAGCCGACGTTTTCGGCCACTGTCAGCGAATCGAAGAGCGCGTTTTCCTGGAACACCATCCCGATATCGGCGCGCACGCGGAGCAGTTCATCTTCCGGCAACTGGTCAATGCGGTGGCCGTTGACGGTGATCGCGCCGGAGTCAGGCCGAAGCAGTCCGAGAATCAGTTTCAGCAACACCGATTTGCCCGATCCGCTGGCGCCCATCAGAAAACGGAGGCTGCCTTTGGGCACGGTGAAGGAGACGTCCTGCAGCACCACGTGGTCGTCGAAGGCGAAGGACACGTGGTCCACGCTGATGACGGGAGAATTCATCGCTGGAGGCATCATACGGCGGTCAAAGGTTGACAGCCAAAAGCACTTTGAAATATAAAGTATCTATTACCCATGCAGGGCCCTTTGCGTGTGAGGTTCGTGCTGCCCGCGCTGACCGAGGCGACCAGCCCGTATTTCAGGCCCATCAAGTATTCCTTGTTCCCGCCGCTCGGCCTGGCCACGCTCGCGGCCTATCTGCGAGCGGACGATGAGGCCGTCATCCACGATGAGCACGTTCACGGCCCATCCGCCTTCGCGCGAGGCTTCGGCGGACGGCCGCAGTCTGATCAGCGGCGGCCGGACCTGCCGGACCTGGTTGTCCTTCAGGTGTACATCACCAACGCCCGGCGTGCGTATCGGCTGGCGGATCGGTATCGGGCTCTGGGTGCGTTCGTGGCGCTGGGTGGTCTGCACGTCACGGCGCTGCCGGATGAGGCAGCGCGGCACGCAGACGCCATATTTCTCGGGCCCGGCGATCAGACGTTTCCCCAGTTTCTTGCCGATTTCCGTGCCGGCCATCCCGCGCCCGTATATCGCTCCACGACCGGTCGCACGCTTGATCGCATCCCACCGATCCGCCGCGACCTCATTGATCGCCGCCGCTATCTCGTCCCGAACTCCATCGTCGTCACCCGGGGTTGTCCGCAGCATTGCGACTTCTGTTACAAGGACGCGTTCTTTGACGGCGGCCGCTCGTTCTACACGCAGCGTGTGGACGAGGCGCTGGCGGAAATCGATCGGCTGCCGGGCCGGCATCTCTATTTTCTCGACGACCATCTGCTGGGCGACCGACGATTCGGCGAAGCGCTGTTCGAGGGCATGCGCGGGATGGGCCGGCTGTTCCAGGGCGCGGCCACGGTCGATTCGATTCTCCGCGGCGATTTGATCGAGCGCGCGGCGGCCGCTGGACTTCGAAGTCTCTTCGTGGGATTCGAAACGCTCACCCCCGGCAATCTCGCCAGCAGCAATAAACGGCAGAATCTCGGCCGCGATTACGCCGCTGTCACCGAACGGCTGCACGGCCTCGGCATCATGATCAATGGCAGCTTCGTGTTCGGGATGGACGACGACGAAGGGGATGTCTTTCGACGCACGGTGGATTGGGCAGTCGAACACGGCATCACAACGGCGACGTTTCACATTCAGACACCGTATCCCGGCACACGCCTGTTCGCGCGCACCGAAGCCGCCGGCCGCATTCTCACGCGCGACTGGGATCTCTACGACACGCGCACGGTCGTTTATCAACCCGCGCGGCTCACGCCCGAGGCGCTGAAGACCGGCTATGACTGGGCGTATCGCGAGTTTTACCGTTGGTCGTCAATCGCACAGGCGTCGCTATCGCATGGGTCGCTCAAACATCAGGTCAAGCACTTCTTCTATGCCGCGGGCTGGAAGAAGTTCGAGCCGCTGTGGGACGCCGTGATCCGTGCAAAGCAACTTCGCGCGATGACGCCGGTGCTCGAGAGTGTGTTGTCGAAAGTCACCGCGAAGCCGGCGCCGATCCGGCCACGCTGGCGGCGGCCCGATCGCCACTCGCGTAGAATGTCCGCCCATGACACTCCATCGTCCGGTCCACGCTCCCAATCTGCCGAAACCTGTCGGACCCTACTCGCCCGGCATGGGCTTCGAGCGCCTCGTCTTTGTTTCCGGCCAGGGCGCCACCGATCCGGCCACCGGTCAGTTGGCGGGCGCGGATGTAGAGGCGCAGACCGAGCAGTGCCTCAAGAACGTCCGCGCTATCCTCGAGGCCGCCGGCACCGACATGTCGTGTGTCCTCCGTTGCGGCGTGTTTCTGCTGGACATGCGCGAGTTCGATCGCATGAACGCCGTCTACGCGCGCGTGTTTGGCGCCCACCGGCCGGCGCGCACGACGATTCAGGCGGCGGGTCTACCCGGCGACGGCCTGCGCGTCGAGATTGACTGCATCGCGTATGTGAAGTGACTGATCCCTGACCTGCATCTCGGTTGCGTTGATGGATCCGGCCTTCGGAGCTTGACGCGAGAAACCTTTCGCTCCGTCCGCTCGCGTGCGACCTTTCGCCCAACGCGCCGGTCCGACTGAGCGGACAGCGGCGCGTGCACGCTTCGCTCCCTACGCTCGGGTTTCAGGCTGACGCCCTCGCGTCACTCCGACACGGCCTGATCCATCAACGCAACCGAGATGCAGGTCACGTCACTGACAATGGCGGATCACTTTGGGATCGGGACGGGCGGCCGTATCGGAGTGGCCCGATGTCCGTCAGTGTGAAATCGCGCTGGAGGGAAGGAGCGTTTCGAGCGCGACCTGCGTGGCTTGAGCCAGAGGTATAGCAGTCGCGCGATTGGCGTCAGTCCGAAACGCGACTGGACAGTCCTGATCCCAAAGCGATCCGCCCGCGGTCTGAGCGCAACGCGTCCACTCAACGGGGCTTTGGTCGTGTCGCTACTTCCAGCCCGCAACCATCTGCTGCGCATACGCGGCGCGGCCGTCGAGGAAGGCGCGCGGGGAGCCGTAGCGGCCGGTGCCGACTTTTTCGACCGAGTCGACAAGCTTGGTGATCGCCGCCGGTGAGAACGCCGTCGTGGATAGTTCCTTCAGGATGTCGCGGTAGCGCGCCATCACCGCCGGATCGTCCAGCAGCCAGTAGATCAACGCCTGCTCGTTGCTGTACGGCTTGAGCAGATCGAATCCGTTGACGCCGTTACGGCCGCCCATCGACAAATCGAGGTCCCACGGAATGAACCGGACTTTGTCGACTTTGGGATCGAGGTAGACGTAGTAGTTGTGCCCGCCGCCGATGTAGCTGTCCGTGTTCACGATGAACGCGTTGACGGCGACGAATCGCAGGAACTCGTCCACGTCCAGATAGGTGCCGATCTTTGACCTGAACAGCTGGACGTCCGTTTGCGAGACCAGCTGCGAGAACTCCATGATGTGTTTCTGCTCACGCGGCGTCGCGTCGCGATCCGGCCGGAGCGCCGTGACGTAGGCGGACCAGCTGTCGCCCTTGCTGAGAATGCCGCCGCGCAGGCCTTCGGGCTTCATGATCAGGCCCGTGCCCGGTGGCAGTTCGCGTTCGAGGAATCGACCGTTGACGTCCTCGACCATTGTGTAGAGGCCGCCCGCGACATCCTGATAGAGGCCGGGCACGGTGAAGATCAGTTCGGCATACGCCGTGCGAGGCGCCGGCACGCCGGCCGCGCGGAAGATGGCGAATCCCAGCGCTTCCTTCATGCGGGACTGATCGAGCACGCCGGCCTGGAAGTTGAACGTCTTTTCACCGTCCCACGATCCCTTAGTGCCGTGGAGATCGATCTTCAATTTGAAATTCGCAAACAACGGCGCCGCCGCCGACGAGGACGTAAAGCTGAAATTGCCCTTGTAGCGGATCCCGACGTCTTTGAACTCGGCCTGCACCCCGAGGCCCGCCGTGTCGTCCATCCGCACGTCCGCGTGCGCCCAGGGAAAGTACCCGGCGAATCCGCTGCCGACGTGAATCAACCGTCCGTCGGCGAGCCGGTAGTCCGTGCCGCCCGTGGCGCCGCCGTTGCGCGCGTTGCTGGATTGCAGCACCGCCCACTCGGCGGCCGAGATGGTGAGCCGTATCTTGTGCAGCTTCGCGATGCCGAAAATCTTGTCGCCAACGGTCGCGGCCTTCTGCGCATCGACGGACACGCAGAACAAGCCGAGGGCGACGATGGCGCCAAGGATGGCGGACTTCATGTGGACTCTGGCCGATCTTACTAGTGGTCGGTACAATCCTCGCAATAGAAGCCCCTATGACAGATCCCTCCGTCACCCATCGCCCCGAAAAGGACACCTCGAGCGGCAGATTCGAGTTGATGGCGCACGGCAAGTCCGTGGGCCATTTGGAGTATTCGCTGCCGGATGCGCGCACGATGACGGTGGACTACGTCGAAGTCAGCCCGGCGCTGCGGGGGAAGGGGATGGGCGAACAACTCGTCGACGCTGCGGTCGCGTGGGCGCGCAAGACCAAACGCCAGGTGGTGCCGCACTGCTCCTACGCGCGTGCGGTGATGAGCCGCAAGCCGGCCTATCAGGACGTGCTGCAAGCGCCCAGTCGATCGCGGGGTCAGTGACCCCTCCGATACGCTATTTCTTAATCGCCCCCATCCAGTTCTGAAGCAACACCAGCCGCGCTTCGTCGCCGGGTGCGGTCGGCGCGATACGCGTCATCAGCAGACGGCCGTCGGATGCGATGTCGAAGCCGCCCACAGACGGAGCGCCGGGCGTCGCGGCGGCGGACAGCAAGACTCGAGACGCCCCGACCGTGAGGGGAGTGGCGGTGATCGGCACGACTCGCAACTCGCCTTGCGTGAGGCCAGCCGCCTGCGTGCGCGTGCCGGTGAGATAGAACAACTGACGACCGTCGCGCGAGAAGCGCGGTTGCGTGCCGCCCTGCGACGTCACCTGCTGCCGCTGACGCACATCCGGATATGTCGTCACAAAGATGTCCGACTGGGACGTGATGGGATCGGCCATCGTGAATGCCAGCAGATGCCCGTCGGTCGAGAGATCGAACCCGCGCACGTTCGGCTGGTCCGGCCCCTGGAACAGCAGTTCGGCCTTGCCGGCCGATCCGTCCGCCAGCAGCGGCGCGCGATACAGGCGCACACCCGACCGGTCGTCGCGCATGAAGATCACCGCGTGACCATCGGGCGTGATGCGCGCCACGATCCCCGGGACCAGCACGCGCCCGTTCGCCGACCCGTCCGACGGCCAGTCGTAAATCTGGCTCGACTCAACGCCGCCCGACGGATAGAGCAGCCGCCCGCCCGGCGCCCAGTTGACGCGACCGCCGGTCGTCACGCCCGTCGGCGCGAGCGGTGGCGGCACGCGTGTATCAGTCCCCGTTTCCAAATCGCGAATCAGCAACTCCTCCTGACCCGTTTTTGAGCGCGCTTCAACCAGCGCGCGGCGGCCGTCGGGCGACAATACAACCGACGACGACGCCGATTCGAATGGTGCGCCCCGCATCGAGGACACCGATCGAACCGTTCCATCGGGTGTTGCACGGGCGCTGGCCTTGTCGAATTCGATCCAGACAAGATCGCGCCGCTCCTTGGATGGCATCCGCGAGACGAGCGTGCCCTCGAACGACACGTTGAACGAACTGGCGCCAGGCTCGATAGATACGGCATGAGCTATATCGAGGCGGCCGTTGTCGAACGGCGCCATCCAGACGCCGGCATTGGCTCCCGTGCGATCGAACAGCAGGTGGTTCGGCGGCCGGAACTGGGCGCTGCCGATGGCGAGGTCGTCCGTGATCGGCGTCCGCTTGCCCGAATCAACCAGGTCCAGGCGCGGTGTATCCTGCGCGCGCAAATGCGTGATCACGATGAGACGGTTGTCCGGCAGCGCCGTCACGGAATGGAAATCAATTTCGGTGTCGCTGTTGATGGACGCCACCACTTCCGGCGTGCCGCCCGCAGCCGACACCTTGTAGAGACTGTCGCGCCACGCCGTGATGTAGATCGTGCCGTCTGCCAGCCAGATTCCGTCCATTAAACGCCCGCGCGCCGGCAGCTTGCAGATCGTGAACGTCGCGCCGCCATCGACCGGCACGGATCGCAGCGTGGACTCCGCGCTGTAGGCGATGCGCTGGCCGTCGTGCGAAAAAAACAGCGTGTCGCTTGCTGTCGGCACCTGGCCGAGGTCGGTGGATTCTGCGCGGCTGAGATTGCGCACGTACAGATGGCCATCGAGGAGATAGGCGACGCGGCTACCATCTGGCGCCACGGCAAAATCGGTGGCGCGGGCCATCGCCGCGGAAAGATCGAATCGCCGGACAGGGGTTTCACCGGAGGTAGACTTCGCGCTCCACGCCACCGCTGCGGAGATTCCCGCGAGGACGATCGCGCCGGCAATTTCGGCGAGGCGCGGGAGTCGCGACGACGATGTGGACGGAGATGACGAGGGGGCCACGCTCGCGGGGTCATTGACTCGCTGCAGCAGAATCCGCGCTTCGCCGATGTCGCGCAAACGCAGTTTCGGATCCCGCTCGAGACAGCGCGCGAGCAACTGCCGAATCACCGGCGGCGTGTCGGGCGGCAACGCACCAAGGTCGGGCGCGTCCTTGATCACCGACGCGATGATCTCCGTGACGCTCTCGCCGCCGAACAACTGCTTGCCCGTCAGCATCTCGTAAAGCACAACCCCGAACGCCCAAATGTCGGCGCGTTTGTCGACGGTCCGACCCTTGGCTTGCTCCGGGCTCATGTAACCCGCCGTGCCCAGGATGATGCCCTGTTGCGTGGCCGCGGGCGACAGCATCGTGGGACTTGACGCCGCGGCCACCGCGTCGCCCGCAGCGGACGGGTCAACCGCGCGCGCCAGACCGAAGTCGAGCAGTTTCACTCTTCCGTCGGCGATACCGGACGCCGAGCGCGTAGGCGCGAGGCGGCCGTCCGTAAGGCGCGTGGGGGTGGCGCCCCATGCGCCCGTGATCTTGATGTTGGCTGGCTTGAGATCGCGATGCACGATGCCGAGGTCGTGGGCGGCCTCGAGGGCTTCGGCGATCGATGAGGCCATGGCCACGACTTCCGACATTTCGAAGTTGCCTCCGCGCCGCTCGAACTGATCGCGAATGAGTTCGTCCAGCGTTGGTCCCGGCACCAGTTCCATCACCAATGCGGTGCCGTTAGCGCCGAAGCTCTCAATCCCGTAGATCTGCGCGATGTTGGGGTGATAGTGCGACGCCAGTGTCTTGGCCTCGCGCTCGAATCGCCGCACGCGGTCAGGGTCGGAGGCGAAGGTGTCCGGCAGGATCTTCAGCGCGACATCGCGATCGAGCTTCAGATCGCGAGCGCGGTAAACCT
>Ga0315912_10000605_pt1 | contig 60360 bp, 50 predicted proteins | sample VfabasoilMG_FD_204469 | JGI IMG/M metagenome (GOLD analysis project Ga0315912, IMG submission 204469) | Garden soil microbial communities collected in Santa Monica, California, United States - V. faba soil | ecosystem: Environmental > Terrestrial > Soil > Garden | place: USA: California...
GGCTCGAAGCACCAACTACCAACCGATTTAAATTCCGCCAGCCACCCTTAGTCTCCCCCCCTTGCCCCTCGTTTTCATACTTCGTTGTGAAAAAACGAAGTCCCCGTCATGGGCATTCCCCATGCAAAGCCACCAGCGGACTCTTCCCCGCAGCCTTCTGAGCCGGCAACAGAGTAGCCACTAAACCTGCTCCCACTATCAAAACCGCCGGCGCCAAAAACGCCGAAATCGCAAACGGCTGCACGCCAAAAATCTGCGTCCGCAGCAACCCCGCCACCACGGCCGCCCCTGCCGACCCAATCAGTACTCCCACCCCCAGCACCAAAGCACTTTCGCGCAGGAACAGCCGCACAATATCGCCCCGCGACGCTCCCACCGCCATCCGGATTGCCACCTCCTTCTCCCGCTGATGCGCCGCAAATGCCGCTACGCCGTAAATCCCCAAAACCGAAAGAAACAACGCAAAGGCGGCAAAGCCGGTCAGCGACGACATCAAAAATCGAGGCCCCGCGAGCAACTTCGAGACTTCATGCTCCAGCGCCGTCCGCGCCGGAAAATCAGACGAAATCTGCACCTGCGGATCGATCGCCGCCGCCATCGCCTCCACTTTTTTCCATTCCGACACCGGCTTTCCGGTCTTCAGGAACAACTGCGCATACCGGCTAGGCGCCTGCGCAAACGGAATGTATATGTCGTTCAAATCCAAATCCGTATGCGTCTGCCGCACATCGCGCACCACTCCCACCACCGTACGCCAAACCGTCAACGGCGAATCCGGCACTGGCTGGTCCGCCGTCCTGATTCGCTTGCCCACCGCCGAACTGTTCGGCCAGGTCCGCCGCGCCAGTGACTCACTAACAATCGCCACTGGCTCCGACCCCGCCCGATCTCCTGCGTCAAATCCCCGGCCCGCGAAAACCTTCATCCCAAACAGCTCAATAAATCCATCGCTAATCGCCAGCAGCCCACCCCGCTGCGCCGCCGCGCCCTCAACCTCCATCGTCTGCTTCGGCGCCTCATAAAGCAGAATGAAGTTCGCCAACGCAAACGGCGTCCTCTCGTTCGAGAGCCGGTACACCAACCTCTCATAAAACGGCCCAAATGTCGCGGCCTCCGGGTAGGTTCTCATCGGCAGCGCTACGCGCGCGCGCACGACATTCTCCATGCTCATCCCCAGGTCCGTCCCCACCAGGTTCATTACCGTTCGAATCATCAAACCGCTACCGGCCAACAGCGCCAACGACGCAGCCACCTCAACCGTCACCAACGCATACCGCACCCACCGCGACGACTCGTTGCCCGCGCCGCCCCGTCCGCCGGCCTGCATGCTCTCCGCGAGCCGCTCCTGCCGCTGCGCCAGCAGCGGAACGAACGAAAGCAGCACAGCAATCAGCAGGCTGCACCCCGCCGCGGCCGCATACACCGTCCCATCCAGCCCAATCGCCTCCGCCCCGCCCGGCGCCGCCAATCCCAATTGCGACTCAATCGCCGGAGCCAGCCATCCCAGCACCGCCCTCGATACGATCAACCCAATCGCCAGCGCACCGCCGCACAGCAGTAACGCCTCCGCCGCCACCATCCGCAGAATCTGGCTCCGGCCCGCTCCCAGCGCATGCCGCACCGCGATCTCCTTCTGCCGCCGCATCGACCGCAGCAGCATCAACACGGCAATGTTCACGCAAACGGTCAGCAGCACAATCCCCGCGGCGGTGCCCATCGCCGTTAGCATTGGCCGCACTTCGGCTATGAACCGTTCCCGCGCCGGCTCCAGCCGAATGCCGTTCCACTGCGCCGGAATCGACGTCGCGATTCTTCTCGCCGCCTCCGTCAGCCGCTTCTCCGCCGCCTCCACCGGTACCCCTCCTTGCAATCGAACAAAGTAACTCTGCGCGGGAACACGCAAAGGAATGACTATAGGTACCGTCCCGCGGCGCAACTCGCGCGCATAACGGAACTCCGGCGGAAGCACGCCGGCCACCCGGTACGTCTCTTCCGGCTCGGCGATATTCAACCGGCTCGCGCGGAAGGTTCGTCCCAGTGGGGATCCGTCTTCTCCGAAGTGCGACTTCCACCAGACCGGGTCCACCAGCGCCACCTGCTCGGCGCCTGCCTGAAAATCCGCAAGCTCTAACGGCCGCCCCGCCACCACCCTTACACCCAACATCTCCATCGATCCCTGCGACACCATCAGGCACTGCGCATCGCGCCCGGCCGCTCCGTTGTTAACCAAAAACCGCGTCAGCAGCGACGAATCCGCCAGTTCCACCACATCGGCCAGCTCCCGGAAATCCATCCGGGACATCCCGCGTGGTTCCGGCCGCCCCTGCGGCGCGTAGCGGACATGGTACAGCCGGTCGGACTCCGGATATGGCAGAGCGCGAATCAAGTAGGCATTCACCACCGCAAACGTCGATGTAGCCAGCACAAAACCCAGCGCCAGCGTGACGATAACGGTCAGCGCGAATCCCGGCGCCCGCCGCATCTGCCGCGCGGCCAACCGAAAATCGCGCCGCCAGTCGTCCAGCCAAACCAAGCCCCAAACATCCCGCGACTGTTCCCGCAAATGCAGCGGATTTCCAAAGCGCTTCGGCTGCGCCATGCTCTCCCGATGCGCCTCCATCTCCAAACGCAACGCTTCTTCAAACCGCCGCCGGTTGAGCAGGTACCAAATCTGCCGCATCCACTCCGCGAGCTTGGTCATCACGCCATATCCAATACGGCATTAATAGCCAGATTCACACGCCGGTACGCGTTCAACTCAGCCTCCAGCGCCTTCTTCCCCAAAGCAGTAATCTGATACTCCCGTACCGAGCGCCCAGTCTCTGAAATTGCCGGGAACGCTTTCACCCACCCCTTCAGCAACAGCTTCTGCAGCGCGGGATACAACGACCCCTCCTCCACGCTGAGTTCTTCGCTCGAAAGCGCCGAAATCCTTTGCGCGATCGCATACCCATGCAGCGGACGGCTGGCCACCACACGCAGGATCAGCATATTCAGGGTACCGGGAGGGAGTCCGTCTTCGCGAGGCATAGTTGAACTATGCCTATTCTCTTCCGTGCCGGTCTCGTAGTCAAGTGATTCGTCCCCACCAGCGAATGGTATGCTACGGTTGCTTCTTCGATGGGAAAACGGACACTCCGCAGACTGATTCCACTCCTCGCCCTGTGCAGCGCCCTCTACATCGGCGCACAATCCCAGACGGACAGTTCCGCGAACGGAAACAGCGAATACGCCCCACCCATAACCTGCGCCGGGTGCCACCGCGCCATTTGGGAAACCTACCGGCTGACCGGAATGGGCAGATCGTTTTCCCGGCCAACCGGTGCGAACACGCTGCCAAACGGAACCGCATCTTATTACCACGCGCCGTCGGATAGTTACTTCACGATGACGCAGCGCGGCGGAAAGTACTTCCAGCGTCGGCATCAACGGGGTCCGGATGGGCGCGAAACGAACGTAATGGAGAAATCCGTCGATTTCATCATCGGTTCCGGCAATCACGCCCGTACCTACCTGCACCGGACGCCGCGCAACACCCTCATCGAACTTCCCCTGGGCTGGTACGCCGACAAGGGCGGCCATTGGGCGATGAATCCTGGCTATGACCGCCCGGATCATGAGGGATTTCGCCGCAAAGTCACCTACGACTGCATGTTTTGCCACAACGGCTATCCAAAGATCCCCGCGGGGCATGAACAGCCGTTTGCCGAGGCGGTTTACCTCGATCCGCTGCCTGCGGGGATCGACTGCCAGCGCTGTCACGGGCCCGGAAAGAAACACGCCGATATTGCCGGTTCCGGCAACGCTACGCCAGATGCGATTCGCCAGGCCATCGTGAATCCGGCCCGTCTGAGCGCCCGGCGGCGCGAAGAGATCTGCATCCAATGCCACCTGGAGACCACAAGTTTCCCTCTACCGAATTCGCTTTTGCGCTATGACCGCGGCCCCTTCGATTTTCGGCCCGGCCAACCGTTGAGCAATGACTGGCTCTTTTTCGATCACGCGCCCGGTGCCGGACGAGACGACAAATTCGAGCTCGTCAACGCCGTCTACCGGATCCGCCGTTCCCAATGCTTCCTCCAGAGCAAAGGCGCCATGGAGTGCACCACATGCCACAACCCCCACGACGTTCCACGCGGCGAGCGAGCCATCAAACACTATGATGCCGCCTGCAGGAAGTGCCACGGCGAAGCCTTCACGCGAGCGGTGGAGGCCGGCAAACACACGCGCGCGGCCGGCTGCGCGAACTGCCACATGCCGAAAAGGCGCACCGAAGACGTCGTGCATTCGCTGGCGACTGATCATCTGATTCAGCGCCACAAACCCGCTGGTGATCTCCTCGCGGAACGCGCCGAACGCCATGAGATCGGCGATCGCGCCTATCGGGGCGAAGTGGTCCTATACTATCCCGCCGACCTGCCGCCATCGCCAACCCGCGAGTTGTACTCGGCGCTCGCGCAAGTGATCGACCGGAGCAACCTGGAAAAAGGCGTTCCACGGCTGGCTGGCACCATACAACGTTTCCCTTTCGCGCGTCCCGAATTCTACTTTCAACTGGGCGAAGCCTACCGCAATTCCGGCAAACCGGCCGAGGCCATAACGGCATACCGCGAAGCTATCCGGCGCAACCCGCAACTGGTAGCGGCGCACGAAAGCCTTGGCGCGGCACTGCGCCATGAGGGGCAACTGGATGAAGCCGTCGCGACAATGCGGCGCGCCGCACAGCTTGCTCCGAACAAGCCCGCTGTGTGGCACGAACTCGGGTTGGCTTATCATGCGCAGGGCAAAGTAGCCGAGGCTGCGGAAACAATCAGGAAGGCGATTGCCATGGATGCCGATCTGCCGGAGCCACATAGCAATCTCGGCATCGTCTTGCTGTCTTCCGGCGACCACCTAGGCGCCGAAGCCGCATTCCGCGAAGCCATCCGGATTCAACCCGACTATTCAGACGCGCATGGCAACCTGGCGAACCTGCTGGCGGGCAAGGGAAATCTCACCAGCGCGCGGCATCATTACCAGACAGCACTGCGGTTCAAGCCCAAGGATGCGGCGGTGCGATACAACTATGCGGTGGCGCTGGGCAAAGGGGGCGATGTTGACGAGGCGCAGCGCCAGTTGGAGGCCGCCTTGGAGTCCGACCCCTCCCTCGCCGATGCCCACGAACTGCTGGGAAATCTGCTGATGGCCCGCAACCAGGCTGCGGCTGCTCTGCCGCACTACGGCGCATGGGTGCGGTTGAAGCCGGATTCGCCGCAGGCGCAATTCGGATTGGGATCGGCGTTGGCGATGACAGGCGACCGGGCCGCGGCAATTCCATATTTGCAAAGAGCCGCGAAAAGCAACGACGCCGCCACGCGCGGCATGGCGGCACGGCTACTGCGCGAGCTTGGTGTTGTGCAATAAAAAAGGGCCGGCCAGGTGGAATCCACCGGCCGGCCCTTTCGAACAACTCGAGCCTTTTCCTAGAACGTAAAGCGGCCCGTGAACTGAATCTGCCGCGGCGTCCAGTACGAGCTCTGGAGCTGCTGAATTCCGTCCGTTGTGTTGGGATTGACAAGGCCCTGGATGTTGAAGGCATTGAAGGCATCCACATTGAACCGCAGTTTATAACGCTCGGTGATCGCAAACTCCTTATAAAGCGAAATGTCGGACTGGAAGTTCTTCGGACCCTGAAGAACCATCGCGTTATAGGGTTGGACACCGCTCGGCCCCGGATTGAAAGCCGTGGTCACATTCTGGCCGTTGGCCAGCGTCTGCACAACGTTGTTGTTGCCGAAATTGGTCGTGCCTGGCGTGTTGTTGATCGGAGTTAGGTACGGCGTATAGTCGGAAGGAACTCCCGTGACCCCGCGCGTGGCGGCGTTGATAACCGTGGGTGGCAGATACCCGTTGAACCACATATAGGCCGGGCGGCAGACCCCGGACCGGCAATCCGTTACCGGTACCGAGCTCTTATACTGTTTGATCGGGCTGTGTGGGCCGTAGTTGGTGTTAGCCACTTGGAATGACTGCGCTACCACCGTTCCAACAAAAGCGACCTGGTAGCCGCCGAGAACGGCGTCCACAAATTTGTTCGCGTTCTTCAGGAAATGACGGCCCTTGCCGACCGGCACGTCCACTAGTCCGTTAAACGATACCCGGTGCAGCGGAATGGCGGTATCGGCACGGTAATTCTGCCAGCGGTTAAATTCCCGGCTCGGTTCATATTTGGTACCCACGTCCATGCCCTTCGGAATTGCTCCGGGTGCATAGATGTCCGCGGGATAGAGTACGTTATCGCGGAACGTGTTGCCGCCAACGCGGAACGCCCTCGAGAACACATAGAAAACCTGGTAGCTGAATCCCTTCCGGTACTGCTTCTGGTAATTCATTTGCAAGGCGCTGTCGTTCGAGAAACCGTACTTGGTGGACTGTGTGATCCCGCCCCAGGTCTTATTGTCATAGGGCCGGGTCGCGACGCTTGCCAGAGGGCCGGTGGGCGGCGTGGTTCCCGTCTTCGCTTGCCAGGTATACGCGGAGGGCGCGTCGTTGATTGCGAAGTTCTGGTCAAGGTTTTCGCCATGCGTGTACACGTAGGAGACGCGGAACACCGATCCATCCTTGAACGGCTGCTCGATGGTAAAGTTCGCTTCCCTTACCGCGGCCGGCGGGTAGTAAGCGCTGGCCACCGTGCCAGGACTAATGCCCGGCAGAAGTGCGGTAGTCGAATTCGTATCCACGACATCGGCAGAATTCACGCCCGTCACGACCTTGATCGGGCCGCGAAGAAGCGAATTTGGAAGGCCGTCGGGCGACTGAGCGGCGGCGGTGTAGCTCGTTGAATAGGCCGCCGTGAATGGATAGCTTGCTGTCAGGTAGCGGATCGAGTTCCGCACCGGAACCGGATAGATGTAGTTGCCGTAACCGCCCCGGATAACCGTTCCATTACGGCCGAAGCTTGGCATATAGGCGAATCCGACGCGCGGCAGGAAGTTGGCGTTGGCGCCGGCGATGCCCCGCGATGGCATTCCGCCCTGCTCCAAGGTCTCGAACTTCACGCCGAGATTCGTGAGATTGGTGAGAAGCGCCGGGGTGGTAAGACCTTCTTTCACGTAGTAGTCCAGCGTGCGAGGAAGCGCCAACGCCGTGTTCTTTATGTCGAAGGCGACCATGTAGTCGTTGTTCGCGCGCGGCCCCGGATGCGCTTCGTAGCGAAGTCCGAAGTTCAAAGTAAGGCGATTGTTCACGCGCCAGTTGTCCTGGATATAGGCGTCATATTCCATTAGGGAGCAGATATTGAAAGGAGCGTTCCGCCGTTGGCTGTAGCTGGCGGCTGCACCCAGGAAGAAATCCGCATTCTGATTGCCGGTATTTGCCCTTACGCCGTAGTTTGCGCCGGTGGTCGGATCGTAGATGCCCGTCGCCTGGTTGGTGTAGGCAACCTCGTCCACCGAACGATCCGACAAGTACGCGAAATGCTCGTGGCGCAGACGGGCGCCGAAAGCGAACTGATGCTTGCCCCAAATCTTGTTCAGGTTCTCGTCAAGCGTTGAAATGCGCTGGCTCATGCCGTAAAACCATTGCGAGCCGCCGTATGGCATGAAGAGATTCGCGCCAATCGCCGGGAACCCGGGATTCCCAAGATTGTTCGGCAAACCAAACTGCTTTTCGAAGTTCTTCATGGACCGGTCGGGACCCTGCACGTACATCCGCTGCCACTGCATGCTGACAATCGTCTCGGAGAACAAAGTTGGGGAAAAAGTCTTGTTATATCCGAGCGCTCCGCTAATGGTCTGCACAGGGATGGCCTGGTAACCGGTGGATCCTTCCTCCAATTCGGAGGTCGCAATGTTTGCTGGTGAATTAGAGGGGTAGTTCCGCAGCGCCTGTTGTTGCTGCCGGATATCCGTAAAGCGGAAATACATCCGGTTCTTTTCGTTGAAAACGTGGTCGAGCCGGATGGTATAGTTCGGTACGGTCTGCGTTGTGGGATTCTGCCCGGTTAAGTTGAAGTTGATCATCGGATTGTCCGCCGATGTTGGGGTCGGCGTGGCGGCATACAGCGTCTTCGCCAGCGGGCTGATGCGCGTGATCGGAATCTGGTTATTCGAGAAGGGAAGGCGGGAGTAGTTCATCGCAGCGCCCTGCGTCGTCGCCGGATCATAGAGCTGCTGCAGGACGTTTGCGCTATTGATAAGCCCGCTGAAATCGCCGGTCCGCATCGCCATCGTCGGCACATACATCAGTTGCTGGCTGGCCCGCCGGAGCGAGAAGCGCTCGTACGCGGCGAAGAAGAACGTCCGGTTCGTGCCGTCATACATTTTCGGGATCTTGATCGGCCCGCCCACCGATCCGCCGAACTCGTTGCGGATGAGCTTCGGCGCCACCAGGTTCGAAGGATCCTGCCGTGCCTTCGCGATACCGAAATAGTTGTTGCGCGCTGTCTCAAAGACCGAACCGTGGAACTGATTAGTCCCCGACTTCGTCGTCAAAATCACGGTCGCCGGCGTGGCGAACTGAGCGCTGGAGTTCAGCGTCTCGAATCGCATTTCCTGCACCGAGTCCGGATCCGGCAAGATCGATTGCGCCGTATTCGACGGACTCCCGAAGTTGCGATTGGTCATGGGCGCGCCGTCCTGCGAATACTCCATCGCTTCGCCCATCAGGCCGTTGGCCCGCGTGCCGCCCGCTTCCAGCCCCGGCACCGTGTTCTGTGCCAGGCCCAGGACGTTTCGCCCATTCTGGGGAAGTTGAGCGATGCGTGCCGCATCGAGTTGCGTGTTCACGGTTCCACTGTCGTAAGTAGCGAGCTGAATCGTTTCTCCACTCACGGTGACTTTTTCCGACACCTCGCCGACCGTCATCTGGGGGTTGAAGACCAGCACTTGTCCGTTCTGGAGCGTGATTGTACTTTCCGACTTTTTCATTCCGGCCGCGGATACGGTCACCCGGTAGGTGGCGGCCGTGAGGCCCTTGAGAGCGAAAAAGCCGGCGGCGTTCGATGCGGTCTCGATGGAAACGCCCGTGGCTGTATTGAGAGCTTGAATTGTGGCGCCTGGGATAGCAGCGGACGTGGCGTCCTGGACTGTCCCCTGGATAGTGCCGGCGCCGCTTTGTGCGGTCAGTGGAGCCGTCGTGCAGAGCAATGCGAACAGCGCCGTTATGGCCACGGCAACGTTTTTGCGTTGAATCATCGGATTACCTCAGCTTCTTGAGATCGCACACCCTAAACCCAAGCTGACCGGGCCCAACTGCCGTTCAGCATTTATGAACTCTTTCGAGTTTCCCTTTCGCAAGCCTGGAAGCAGGATGTTTGGAGCATTCTATACCACGGCAACGCCAGGCGGCAAGCGAATGTTCCCGCCGGGGTTTTGGCCCAGGATTCCGGTAGAAAGTCGCTGGCCACCGGGAAACCGCGGGCAGAAAGAGAATCCGATTAAGCGATATGGACTGATTTCTGCGAAATGCGTTCCGACACGCCAGGACCATGGTCGGCGAGGGTGAAGGTTCCAACCTGCCGCGCGCCAGCGCGCCGTTGGGCATCACGCACTGATACGGTCGGCCCGCCCATCGGTTTGCCATCCTCGTCCACCACTTCCGTCTCGATCCACGCTTTCAGGACCTCGGCCGTTTTCAGTAGTTCGCCGATTGTTTCCGCCGTCGCCCCGTTTCCGCGTGGTCGATTGCTTCATGAGCGGCAGCAAAACCCAGCGGCCGGTGACGAAGGCATACTTCATTACCTCCGCCCGCGAATGGCGTCCCAGCGGCCGACCCATTGTCCGGCGCTGACCAGTGCCGGCAGGGCCGCATCCATCATTTTGATGACAATCCTATTCACTCCAAACCGGCGGTGCGCAGCGCTCGGACAATTTCTTCTTCGGAGACGAGGGATCCAAAAGATGCAACAACGCGGCCTGAGCGGTCGAGAATACGCGTGTCCGGGATCCCGTGCACGCGATAATGATCGAACACCTTGCGAGTTGGATCCAGCAGCACCGGCACGTTGTACTGGAACTGCTTCTCATAGGACGTGACAATCTCCGGCGCTTCGTCACTGATCGCAAGTACCGACAGGCCCTTGGGGCCCCAATCGCGATATAACCTGGAGAAGATCGGCATTTCCGCACGGCAAGGTAGGCACCAGGTCGCCCAAAAGTTGACCAGCACGACCTTTCCCCGTTCGTCGCTCAGCTTGCGCAGTTTGCCGTTCGGTTCGCGGAGTGTGAAATCGAAGCCCGGCTGTACGGCATCTTCAAGGTCCATCAGGGCCAGTTTGGCTCTCAGAGACGGATGATCGGAATCCGGCCTAACACCAGCCCAACGAATTTGGCGCGCAGTCTGGTGGAAGTTCACGGAACTCTGCCAGCCGTCCTTCAAACGCGCAGGCAGCCCGGCTCGAATTAATTCCCTGGCGCCTTCAAGGATCTCAGCACGTTGTTTCAGAGAAAGATCGCTGCGCTCAATGAGGGCTTCATACGCGTCGATTTTGTCCCCGTTCTTGGAAATGCCCTCAATTGCGGCAAGGGCTTCGGCGAGCGGTGCGCGCCTGAAATCAAGTCGGGGGCCGCTGAAGTTCGGCTGTGCCAGTCGGCTAAAGATGGGCGCGATCTGGTTCGACCGCATGGCTTCATCCCAAGGCTCGAACAACGTGCTTGACTCTTGATAGACCTCGGGAGCAAGGATGTGAACGTACGTGCCGAACCGGAATAACACAGCCTGGTGGGGATCCCGTATCTCGACCTTTAGAGCACCGAATTGGCGGTCAACGGCGGGCACATTGGATCCCGGACCCGGAAACTCCGGATTTGTAACGACCGGAATCAGGAGACGCAATGCACCGGCGACCTCAGCCGGCTTGGATTGCCGGGCCCTTACGAAAGCCTCTAAAATCCTTCCAAGGACCGCTGCCAGATCCGCTTGCGCATTCCCCTCGCGCGCGGCTTTCGCCAAGTCGCCAAACAGCTCAGCGGCCGCTATTGGATTGGATGAAGTAAGAGGCTGCATAACCCTGCCAAAGCCCCATAACTTGTCAAAATCTTTTGCCACACCTCTGGTGATTCCCGTCTTGAGGATGGTTAAAGCTCTGTCCAACTGCCCTCGCGACGCGAGGTGCCAGAGAAGCTGGTTATACGCCTCTATCCTGTCCGTTCCCTCCAGGAGCACCTTTACGCCATCGGGCACATCCAGCGCGACCACGCAGGTGGTAATGTTCCGGTTCCGTTCGACCTCGGGATGGGCCCGCAACGACTCCATTCCGGAAGCCAGGAATTTCTCCGCCAACTTCGGCTCGGACGGCATCAGGATTTGCGCCGCGCGCAAGCGTGTGTCGATGGAAGATTCAGTTTGCTCCTGCGCGGCGAGATTCCAGATCCGTTCGACCAGGGCCGGAATCGTCTCAGCACCAATGCACGCACCAGAAAAAAGGATAAGGCAACCTGTCAGCCGTTTCATTGGGCACTCCTCCCGAGGAAATTCTCAATCACCCAGACTTCGTTTTTGCGGGCGCCGGAGGTGAAGGCAATCTGTCTTCCTCCTGGCTGCACTCGCAATTCAGACACATCCGGCAAGCCGACATCCATCTTGAGAGTGGGTCCTCCTGCTGCCGAAACTCGCCAATATACTGGGCGGCGATCGTTCGCTTTCGCATATACGAGGTGGCTATTCCCCAACCACTCGACGGAACCGCCGGCGACGGTAGCGAACTTCTCTACGCCCGAGAGGGTAAGGATTTCAGTTGGGCGGTCTCCCGATACCGGAACCACTATAAGCTTGTTATCAACGGCGACAGCCAGTCGGGTGCTGTCGGGCGACGGCCGCATTCCGTATAACCAACTATCGTTGCCCCCGGTGTACACTTCTTTCTCATCGTTGGTTTCGACCTTTCGAGCGAACACCGAACTGCCCTGGCGCCGGAAGGTCCATTTTCCATCGGGTGAGACAAGTAGTGGAATAGGACCGCTCATCAGCTCGCCTGTTCGGGCATCGACTTTGGCGAACTCGACTCCCTTGGCTCCGCGGTCGATTCGCAGCACCAGTCCAGATCCGTCCGGCAGCCAGCCGCTGAGGCCGAAGTTCGAGAGTTCTGGTACAAGTACCCGCTCGTGCCCGTTTTTCATGTCATGGATCGCCACTGAAGGATGATCGTCAATGCCGGGCCGGTAGGCCTGATAGGAAATTGATGTCCCGTCCGGCGACCACTGCGGCTGAGAGTTCCCACCCGCGAATCGCTTTGCCAATGCGGATGGCGGAACGAGAACCTTTCCTGTTTCCGGACTCAGCTCCGCCGTGTACACATCGCGCGACTCCACGCGCAGGGAGTAATAGAGGGCGCCCTGCTTTGTCACGCCCATGGAACTAATTCCGCCTATATCCTTTTTGATGAGCTTGGGATCCCCTTGAGCCCTTCCATTCGACACGCCGATACTCCAAACGCTAGTTGCCCCGGTCCGATTGCTGGAATAGAGAACTTGCCTTCCGTCCGGCGACCAGCCGAGTGCGCGATCATCCGCGCCGTGCGTCACTACCGGTGCGTCGTATGCGCCATCGGTGGACATGACCGACACATCCATCTCCCGGCTGTTGTCCTTTTGCGGAGTGGAATAGACAATGTATTTGCCGTCCGGGGAAAACCGCATGTGATCGAAATGTGGAAACCCCATTGTCTTGAGAAGCCGAACGGAGCCGTCGGCCACAGCGATGAGTGCCATTTCGTTCTTCCTGTGGTTCTCCTTTTGGAGAACAGTGAGCACCTGATTGCCATCGGGTGACCAATCGTACAGTTCGACGTAACGAACCGCTGGATTGCTGTAGAGGACCTTCATACCCGTTCCATCGGTGTTTATTACGCGCAAGTCGCATCCTTTGTGGCACCAGCCATAAGCAATCCGCTTCCCGTCCGGTGATGGAACGGAGTATTCGGCATCGCCGTCCGCGAGCGACTTGTTGGTTGTCACGCGACGCATTTCGCCGGTCGCCAGATCGCGGAGTGCCAGATCGCCCGTCTTCGGATCCGTCGCAGTCAGAAAGCTCCCGTCGGCAGCGACGGCGCCCATCAGGTCGCCGTGCGGGTCGGCCCAAACCTGGCGAACGGAAATTCCCGAAGGACGCGATTTCTGCAGTATGGCCAAGCGGGCGCGGGCCTGAGTTGCCAATTCCGGAACGTCACTGTAGTTGCGCAGCACCAACTCGTAGGCTTTGCTTGCTTCCGTAATTCCCAGGCGCTCGTAGCAGGCGCCTAGGCGGAGTTGCGCCTTGCCGGCCACGGATCGGTCGGAAGCATACTGCGCCAGGATCTTCTTATAGGTTGCGATGGCGGCCTCGAGGTCGCCTTCGGCTTCTTCCTGGTGAATGGCGGCTCCCAACAATACGTCGGCCTTCTTTTTTGACGCGGCTACCAACATCGTGCCCAGTGCAAGTGCGATGATTGCGCGTTTCATTTCACTCCTCTCTTGTTGGCAGACTACGCGTCTTTCCGGCGCGCTGAGTCAAGTTGCCGTAAAGTCTGCATCAAGAATCGAACCGGTACCCGAGGCCGCGAACCGTAACGACATGGCGCGGATGCTGCGGGTCGTCTTCCACCTTTTTCCTTAGGTTGTTCATGTGGGTGTAAATCACACGGTCGGAGATAAATGCATCTTTGCCCCACCCTTCTTGGCAAAGCCGGTCAATGGATAGCATTTCTCCGGGATGCAGCAAGAAAACCTGAAGCAGCTTCAGCTCCAGTGCCGTTAACTCAATCCGCCTCCCGTTCTTCCAACCCTCGCAGCGCGTGAAGTCGATCCGGCAATTCCCGAACTCGACAGTCTTCGTCTTCACAGTGGCCGTCATGGCGCCACGCCGCAGAGCGGCTTTCACTCGCGCCAGTAGCTCACGGCGGCCAAACGGCTTGGAGATGTAGTCGTCAGCGCCCAGTTCGAGACCGAGTACCTTATCCGCCTCCTGGCTGCGCGCAGTCAACATCACCACAGGAGTGAAAATGCCAGACGCTCGAAGCTTACGGCATATACTCAGACCGTCTTTCCTGGGGAGCATGATATCGAGCAGAATCAGGTCGAATTGCCCGGAAAGCCCTTTCGCTTCGGCCGTCTCACCGTCCGTCGCAAGTTCCACAGCGTAGCCTTCCAGTTCCAGATCGTCCTGCACTCCGGCGGCGATGGCCGGTTCATCTTCAGCCAGTAAGATACGTTCCATGGTTACCCGCTATTCCGGAGGTGAATGGTGAATTTGCTGCCTTCCCCCTCCTTGGACTCGAACTCCACTTTTCCGCCGTGAGATGCGACGATGTGATTCACCAGACTCAGTCCCAATCCGACTCCCTTCACTTCGTGTGCCGGATCTCCGCGATAGAATTTTTCGAAGATGCGTTTTTGGTGCGGTTTTGCGATGCCAACTCCGCAGTCGCGCACCGAAATGGAAAGGCCGTGCACGCTCCCGGCGGCGTTCAGCCAGACGGTCCGCGAGTCAGCCGAGTATTTGACGGCGTTGTCCAGTAGATTGTGAACTGCTGTCGTAAGCGCTTCCCGGTCTCCAACGAGGTCCGGCAAACAATCAGGGATGGAGGATTCAATCTTAAAGCCGGCGCCTTGTACTTCGGCTTGAAAGTCTTCCGCAACGATTCGCAACCAGGACGACGGCGCAAATGGCTCGAGGAGATACTGCTTGCGTCCGGCTTCAATGCGCGAGAAATCGAGTACGTTTTCCACCAGGCGCCCCAGGCGCTCAGTTTCCTTCACGATCATTTCGTAGTATTCCTGACGCCTCCGGTCATCCTTGACTCGGCCATCGCGCAACATTTCGCCTAGCTGATGCACGCCTGCCAGAGGTGTCCGAAATTCATGCGACACGGTCGATACAAAGTCCGACTTCATCTGCGCTACGGACAATTCCGTCTTTAGGATTCTACCCATCAAATACGAACCGAAGCCCACCAGGCATACCAACATCAGCAGCATCCCGATGTAGAAATTCCGTTCCCGAAGAGCGCGGGCATCGAATCCTGGGTCGCTCAATGGCCATGCGTGCAGACGTAATGCAGGTTCGAAAGGAAGTGTCCTCGATAGGAGCGGCTTTCGTTCGCTCGCTTCGTCTCCAAACAACACTTGTCCGTCAGGACCTGTCAGACGGATACCGGCGCTCGCCATACGCTGAAGGTCCGGCCACACGCGCTCGCAAAGGTATTGCTTGCCCAGCAATACTCCACGCAGCGGTTCAGTTCGCCAGATCGCCACTGCATATCCCTCCGGCGTGAAATCGAAGGAGTGCGGGCTGCGCAAGAACCGCTCCGCCGCTTCCGTCAACAACAGTTTGCGCCGTTCCAGTTGTTCCAGGCGAGCTTTGCTTTCTCCCTCTTCGAGATGCTCCCGGGTGGACTCCGAGTAATACAGGTAGTTCGCCTTTTCCAATTCCCAACGGCCTCCCACGAGGTCCCCGTACAGCCGCTCCCAATCCCCTAAAGCATGCACCGCAATCAGAGTAGAAGGAAGCGATCCGATTCGTACAGCCGGCTCCTGCTCCAGCCGTCGAAATGTCGCCTTGGCCTCGGCTGTCCGCCCTGTTTTGTTGAGGGTTCTGGCTAAATGATGCAGCACCACGGTACGCTCTGGATTGGATACAGTTCCCAACAAACGCCGGTAGCCATCGACTGCGGCGGCGTTATTCCTCTCTCGCAATTCGAGTAGTTCCACTTCATTGAGCGCGCCAGAAAAAGGTGAAATGGGCGCGGACTCCCCGAGGCTGTATAGCAGCGCGTTCGGCGGTGTCACCCGCAGCCGTCCCTCGTCGCTCGCCACCATTACTACGGAGTCAGTTCCAGCAGCCAGGCGTGCGAACCGATTCTGGTGATCCAGCGCGCCACGCCAAACATCGAACTCTTGTTCCAGGCGTCTCTCCACGGCGTTCATGGATTCCTCTAGTCTTTCCCGCGCCTGCTGCACGACTAACTGGCGCTCGAAGTAAAGTGCCCGGAAGCCATAAACTCCCAGCAACACTCCGGGCAGAAGGATGGTCGCCAGAAAGAGAAAAAGAAGTCTCTGACTTGCACGGTGGAGGCTTAACACGTTTGTGGAGTCATTATATTTCCGGGCTGTTTCCCGGTGGGTAAAGAGCTGGTAAAGTTGCATTGGGCTAACGACAACTTTGCCGCGATTGGTCCGGCTTCGCTCCGGCCGCACTTGCATTTGGTGTGTGCGCATCCTCTTCTCGACGTTTAGCGCCTGGAAGCTCTCGGTTGGCCCGCAATTTGAAAATTACCCATCGTCAGCCAACCCCACTAGATATGTGCAACCGAAAATCCCGCAAGTCCAACACCCGCCTGCCCGAGCTGCTCCTGGACACCGGGCAGGCCAAGCGGAAGCGGCTCACCCCAAAACCATTGTTTCCTGCGATGGAAGGTGTTACCCTCCCGCCATGCGTAGAAATCAGCTCTCCCGTCGCCGAATCCTTCAGGGAATGACCCTCGCCGCTACCGTTTCCGAACTTTCCGCCACCGACCTCCAGGTGCCCACTGAAGACATCGGCCTCGGCCCCTTCTACAAGCCCGGCGCTCCGGAACGCCACTCCCTCCGCGAAAAAGGCATGGCCGGCGATCCTCTTCGCGTAACCGGCAAAGTCCTCAATACACGCGGTAAACCCATCCCCGGCGCCCGGGTTGAAATGTGGCACGTCAACACCAAGGGCGAATATGACAACGAAGGCTTCCTCCTCCGCGGTCAGGTCCCCTGCGCCGCCAACGGCGATTACTACTTCGAAACCATTGCGCCCGTCGCCTACAGCGGCCGCTGCGCCCATGTCCACGTCCGCGTCTCCGGAACAGGCGCCAAAACTCTCGCCACCGAAATCCAGTTCGCCGGTGACCCCACCGCCACCCCCAAAAGCGGCGCCCGCCCCAGCCTCGCCATGAAGACCGCAACGGTCAAAGGCGAACGCCAGGGAACATTCCTCTTCGTGCTGCGCGACGCCTGACATCGATTACCCTGAAAGTGCATGCGGCTCCTCCTCCCGCTACTCGCCGGCCTCGCCTCGCTGGCCGCCGAACCCCTGCGCTTCCACGTAACGCTTGACCCGGCCATTGCTCCCAAAGGCGCTTCTGGCCGCCTTTTCATCTTTCTTGAAAAAGGCGAGTCAGTCTCCGAACGCATCGACGTCGGGTTTCTCCCCGGCAAAGTCTGGCTCGCCGCTAAAGAAGTCCCCTTCTGGAAGCCCGGTGAGACCATCACACTTGACCCTGACGAAACCGCCTACCCCCAGCCCTTCTCGAAGGCCGAAAAAGGCAGCTACGTCGCAATGGCGCTCCTCGACCCGGACCACTCCTTCGCCCGCGAACGCCAGGACCCCGGCGACCTCACCAGCCCCGTCGCCGCCATCAAAGACCTCGATCCCGCCAACGCCAAACCCATCGAGCTCAAGCTCACCGCTATTACTCCCAACGATCCGGTCAAACCCGATACGGCCAACATCAAAACCGTAGAGTTTCAAAGCCCGGCTTTGACCGCCTTCTTTGGCCGGCCGATCGTGATGCGCGCCGGCGTCGTCATCCCTAACGGCCACAGCAGCGACAGCCCGGCCCTCCCCGCCGTCTATCACGTCCACGGCTTCGGAGGGAATTACACCGAGGCCTGGACCAAAGGCGATGGCATAGTCCAAGCCATGGAGAAAGAGGACGGCTTCAGGGCCGTTCACATCTTCCTCGACGCCAACTGCCCCGGCGGCCACCACGCCTTTGCCGACTCGGTCAACAACGGCCCCTGGGGCCAGGCATTGACCGAAGAACTCATCCCCCATATCGAACAGCGTTTCCGGCTCGTCCCCTTTCCAGCCGGCCGTTTTCTAACCGGCCATTCCTCCGGCGGCTGGAGCACCCTTTGGCTCCAGGTCCGCTACCCCGACTTCTTCGGCGGCACTTGGCCAACCTCGCCCGATTCCGTGGACTTTCGAAACTTCACCGGCATCGACGTCACCCCAGCCTCCTCCGGCAACGCCTTCAAAACTGCCGCTGGCAAGGAACTGAACCTCGTCCGCTTCGACGGCAAGGAGACCATGTCTTTCCACGAATTCTCGCGTCTTGAAACTGTCACCGGCGAAATCGGCGGACAACTGGCCTCCTTCGAATGGGTCTTCTCCCCCCGCGGTTCCGACGGCCGGCCGCTCCCGCTCTACAACCGCGTAACCGGAGCGCTTAACGAAGGCGTTCGCGAGTACTGGCAGCGCTACGACATAGCGCGGACCGTCCGCGAAAACTGGGCCGTCCTTGGCCCCAAACTCCAGGGCAAAATCCGCCTCGTCATTGGCGACGAAGACAACTTCCATCTCAACGAATCCGCTGCGCTCTTCTGCGGCTGGCTAGCCGAAAAGGGCCGCGAAGACGCCTGCGAAATCGTTCCCGGCCGCGACCACTTCACCCTTTACCGGCCCCACAAAACCTACCCCGATGGCCTCCAGAAGCGCATCTACCAGGAGATGCGCACGCAGTGGCAGAAGAACCACTAACCCTTATAGGCCCGGTCCAGCACTTCCACTACATGCAGCACCGGCTGCTCCTTGCCGTGCAGCTTCGCGCCGGCCTGCAATTGAATCATGCAGCCCGGATTGGCCGTGACGATGCACTCGGCGCCGGTCGCGTTCACCGACTGCATCTTCTTCTTCAACAGGCTCATCGCCATCTCGTTGTGCAGCACGTTGTAGATGCCCGCGCTTCCGCAGCACATGTCGCTCAACGCCATCTCCTTCAGCTCCACGCCCGGAATCGCCGCCAGTACCTTCCGCGGCTGCACCCGGATCTTTTGTCCATGGCACAAATGGCAGGAGTCCTGATAAGTTACGGTCATCGCCAACGGCTTGGCGGGCGGCCGGATCTCAATGCTCGCCAGGAACTCGTTGATGTCCTTCATCTTGGCCTTGAACGCAAGCGCCTTGTCCAGGTACGCCTCATCGTGCTCCAGTAGTTCGTCGTACTCCTTCAGTGTCGAGCCGCATCCGGCCGCATTCGTCAGAATCGCATCAAAGCCGCCATCGATCGTCGCATCGATATTGACCTTCGCCAGTCGCCGCGCGTCGTCCTTCCGCCCCGCATGAACATGCAGCGCGCCGCAGCAGTTCTGGTCCTTCGGTACGTGGACTTCGCAGCCATTTTTCTGCAGCACGCGAACCGTCGCTTCGTTCAGGCGCGCGAAGCTGATGTTGGCGATGCACCCGGCCAGGAAGGCGACCTTATACCGTTTCTCGCCCTCGGCTGGAAACACCCGCCCGATCTGGCTGAAGAAGAACGGTGTCTCCGCCGCGGGTGACAGCATCTCGATTTCATGAAGCCGTCCGAAGAATTTCAGCAGCCCGCTCCCGCGAACCAGCTTTTGCAGCCCGCTAGCCTGATAAAGGAATAACCCCGCCCCGGCAAGGCTCAACATCCAGCGCGTCGACAACAGCGAGCCAAATACAAAGTCCCGCGCCATCCGCACATGCCACGGCCGCGAAATGTTCTGGTCGATATGCGCCCGCGCCGCTTCGATCAGCCGGCCATACTGCACTCCGCTTGGGCACGCGCTCTCGCAGCCCCGGCAGGCCAGACACAGCTCCATGTGCTCGATGTAGGTCTCGCTGATCGGCGTCCTGCCGTCCACGACCTGGGCCATCTGGTAGATCCGCCCGCGCGGCGAGTCCATCTCCACGCCCAACTCCCGGTAGGTCGGGCACGAGTTCAAACACAACCCGCAGTGGACGCACTTGTCGAGATCCACTTGCCGCGGAGCTTCCGAATGTGCGCCTATATGCGTGAGGTTAGATGCGGCCATAGAGCCGTCCTTTGTTCAGCAAGTGCCCGGGATCGAGCATCTCTTTAATCTTCTCCATCACCGCAAATCCATTGCCCGGCTCCGGCCACAGTGTATCGCCCTTCCGGTCAACAGGACCCGCTTCCATTATCGAATGGGCGCCGGGCGCCGGCCACGCCCCTGCCGGTTTCCCCACCGCCTGCGGCGAAACTTCATGGAACAGGTACGCGACGCCATTCGCCGCTCGAGCGATCACCGGGCCTTCATGCCCGCTCACAACCCCCGCCAGCTCCTGCAGCGCCGTTGACGCCCTCACGACTGCCCCGCGCGGGTGCGCCTCCAGAAAGGTTTCCGCAAAACTCTCGACTCCCTGCCAGAAGGCCCGCTCCGCTTCGCCTTCCAATACTTCAGCCTTCGACAGCTCCCGCGAGTAGCGGTCCACCAGCGCCTGGCTCCCGCCCGTCCCGATGGCGAGCAGCCATCCGCGCCCGGAAGCCGCCGGGTTCATCAAATCCACCGCCGCCGGCTGCAGCACGCTCTGCAAAATGCGGCTCCGCTCGGCCAGCGCATCCTGGGCCGACTCGAACACCTGCACAAACGTCCGCCGTGCCTTGTCCTGGGGAATTAGTTTGAAGTTCACCGTCGCGATGGCCGCCAGCGTTCCCCAACTGCCGATCATGAGCTTACCCATGTCGAGTCCGGCGACGTTCTTCACCACCATGCCGCCCGCCTGCACCAGTTTCCCGGCGATCGTCGCGAACTGCATGCCGATCACCAGGTCCCGTCCGGTCCCAAACAGCCGCCGCCGCGGGCCGCTCTGATTGGCCGCGAGAACCCCGCCAACGGTCGCTCCGGCGGCGTATGGCGGGTCCAGCGGCACCATCTGATGGTTGGATGCCAGCAGCGCCGTCAGCGCCGCGTACGGCATTCCCGCTTCCACCGATATCGTCAAATCGCGCGGCTCGTACTCCAGGACCTTGGTCATCTTTGCCGTCGAAACCCGAACATCGGACTCGCAGATCGGCCCGCCCCAACGGGTCTTGGTGAAGTTTCCCCCGAGCTCAACGCGTTTCCCGGCCGCGCCCGCGGTGCCTAACGTGGCCGCAAGTTCCGCTGCGCTCTCCGGTTGTTTGAAATCTTGCATGCGAACTAGTCAGTATAATCTTCCACGATGAGCAAATTCATTTCTCTGCTGTTTTGTTGCGGACTCTTCGCGCAGGACGTGCGCGCCGTCCTCGACGAGCAGACTGCCGCCTGGAACCGCGGCGATCTCGAAGCCTTCGTCGAAACTTACGAGAACTCGCCGTCCATCACGTTCCTCGGCAAAGAACTTTCCTTCGGCCGCGACGCCGTTCTGGCCCGTTACAAGCGCAGCTACAACACCCCGGAGAAGATGGGTAAGCTCCGCTTCGAAGTGCTCACCGTCAATCCCCTCGGCCCCGATCACGCCATGGTGCTGGGCAAGTTCTTCCTTACCCGCACCGCGGCCGGCGGCGGCGATGCCACCGGCCACTTTACCCTGCTTCTACACAAAGGCCCCAAGGGCTGGAAAATCATCCACGACCACACATCTTAAGATTTGCGCATCCATCAAACGGGCTCGCTCATCAGTTAGGCAGTCATCAAACGGGATGACTGAGGAGAAAGAAAATGAGCAAGCTAAAGGGTAAAGTCGCCGTCGTAACCGGGGGAGGCAAGGGAATTGGAGCAGGCATCTCCAAGCGCCTGGCGGCCGATGGCGCCGCGGTGGTCGTCAATTACGCCAGCAGCGCCGCCGACGCGCAGAAGACGGTCGACGCCATCGTCGCCGTCGGCGGGCGGGCCATCGCCGTGAAGGGCGACGTGGCTAAACGGGCGCAGGTTGCCGGTGTTTTCGACGCCGCCAGAAAGGAGTTCGGCCCGGTCGATATCCTCATCAACAACGCCGGCGTCTATGAGTTCCGGCCCCTCGGAGCCATCGACGAAGAACACATCGACCGCCAGTTCAACACCAACGTAAAAGGGCTCCTCTTCGCGACGCAGGAAGCCTTGAAGGACTTCGACGGCGGCCGCGGTGGCACCATCGTCAACATCGGTTCCATCGTTTCCCTTACCCCGCCCGCCAACGGCAGCGTCTACTCCGGTACCAAGGGCGCCGTGGACGTCATCACCAAATCGCTGGCTCAGGAACTTGGCCCTAAGAAGGTCCGCGTGAACACCGTGGCTCCCGGGGTCACCATTACTGAGGGTTTCCACGCCATCGACGGTCACGAGGGCTTCCTTCAATTGGCCGAGGCGCGCACGCCGCTCGGCCGGCCCGGAACGCCGGACGACATCGCCGATGTGGTCGCGAACCTCGCTTCGAACGACTCCCGTTGGATCACCGGCGCGGTAATTCCCGTTGGAGGCGGGCTGACTGTCTAACGGCCGAAGATGAAGCGGAGACGGCGGGGGTCGGCCCCGCCGTCGAGCACGCCGTCGCGGATCAAAATCACCGTCGGCGCTGAGCCGTTGCTCCAGTCGCCGCTTGGTTGGACGATGTGGCCTTTCTCGCTCAGCGCATCAAGAACGGGCTTCGGCACGCGGCGCTCAATGCGCGTTCGGCCGGGCACGAACTCATGAGTTGCGAAGGAGCTGTAGAAGTGCTCGGTCTGGAAGCGCGCGGCCTCGACGGCCTCTTGCGGCGCCATGCCGAAATCGATGATGTTCAGCAGGACTTGGAGCATGGCCTGGTCTTGGTTGTCTCCCCCGGGCGTGGACATGGCGAGGAACGGTTTGCCATCCTTCAGCACGATGGTCGGGCTGAGCGTCACGCGAGGCCGTTTGCCGGGCGCGAGTTCGTTGGCATGGCCTTTGGTCATCACGAAACTCTGCAGCCGAGTCGAGAGCGGGATCCCCGTATCGCCGGCGATCACGCTGGGCAGCCATGCGCCGCTCGGAGTGGCCGAGTAGACATTGCCGTCCTTGTCCACGACGTTGACGCAAGTCGTATCCTGGACGCTGTTGTGCTCGCTGGCGACCGCCGAACGCATGGGGGCGCCCATGGCGCCGGGCCGCGATTCCATCGAAGCCTTATTGGGGTCGATGAGCTTTCGGCGCGCCGCGGCGTAATCGCGCGAAAGCAGCGTCTCGACCGGGATCTTGGAGAACTTGGGGTCGCCGTAATGGGCATCGCGATCGGCGAAGGCGAGCTTTACGGCTTCGATGACCGTGTGAAGGTAGGGGGCGCTGTTATGGCCCATGGTCTTTAAATCGTAGCCTTCGAGAATCTGAAGCGCCTGCAGCATCACGGGGCCCTGGGTCCAGAAGCCGGGCTTGACCACGGTGTAGCCGCGGTAGTCGGTGGTCTGCGGCGTATCGATCTCAGATTTGAACATGTTCAAATCTTCGAGCCTGATCAGGCCGCCATTGGCTTCCGAGAAGGCGGCGATTTTCTGGGCGATCGGGCCGCGGTAGAAGTAGTCGCGAACGGCTTGGATTTTGCGAGTCCGGTTGCCGCGCTGTTTCTTTTCGGCGGCGGCGAGTTCCCGCAGGGTCTTGGCCAGGGCGGGCTGCTTGAAGACCGTGCCGCGTTCGGGAACACGGTCGCCGGGGAGGAAATGGGCCTTGGAAGTGGGCCAGGAGGAGAGGAGCCGCTCGCCGTTGCGGATGAAGTTGGAGAACTCTTCGCCGATCGGGAAGGCATCGGCGTATTCGATGGCGGGGGCGACGACTTCAGCGAAGGACTTCGTGCCGTACTCCTGCAGTGCGAGCATCAGGCCGTCGAAGACGCCGGGAAGAATCGCGGCGTTGATGCCCTCGGCTGGAATGGGTGGCATGCGGGCTGGGTCTTCCCAAGCGCCGGGCTTGCGGGTCCTGTACCAATCGGTGGTGGCAAGCTTGGGCGCTGTGCCCACGCCGCTGATGACGACCACGGGCTTGTCCTTCATCTTGATGAGCAGCGGCATCTCGCCGCCGAGCCCAAAGCGAGCCTGTTCGGTGACGGCCGCGGCGAGCGTGGAGGCTACGCCGGCATCGACGGCATTACCGCCGGCGGCCAGCATACGGAATCCGGCCTCGACTTCGAAGTTGTTGGCGGCGCCCACCATCTCGCGGGTACCGCGGACAGGGGGGAACATGGTCTGCTGCCCGAAGGCGGCAGCGGCGAGGATTAGGAGGTAGGCTCGGCGCATGATTCCTCTTATCTTATGCCCAGCCGGAGCTCGCGGTACTTGCGCAGGAGTTCGTAGAGCAAAACGCCCCCGGCCGTGGCGACGTTCAGCGAGTGTTTGCCGCCGAGCATGGGGATGCGGACGTGGACGTCGCAGCGCTCGGCAATGTGGGATTGGATGCCGTCGACCTCATGGCCGAAAACGATACATACGGGGAAGCGGGGGCGCCAGTCGAAGAGATCGACGGAGCGGACGCTGGTCTCGATGGCGGCCAGTTCGACTCCCTCGGCGTGCAGCCGATCGAGCAGCGGGCGGACGTCGCGATGGTGCTCCCACGGCACGCGGTCCTCTGCGCCGAGAGCAGTCTTGGTGATCTGCTTCTGGGGCGGGTAGCCGGTTATGCCTCCGAGATAGAGACGCTCCATGGCGCAGCCGTCCGCGGTGCGGAAGAATGCGCCTACGTTGTAGAGGCTGCGGACATTGTCCAGCAGCACCCGAACGGGCAGGGGCCGGATTCCGTCGTAAGGCCCAGAGAGGTGGGTGGCCGAGAAGGGGAGCCGCTCGTCGGACAATCGATCAGCCGCCCGCCTTGGTGGCGTTAGCGGCACCGGGCCGCATTTTGTTCATTGCGCGGACCATCAGGAAGATTACGAAGGCGAGGATGAAAAACTCGACGACGTTCTGTATGAACTGGCCGTAGGCGATAACAGGCGCCTTGGCCTTAACGGCTGCCTCCAGGTTCTCGTAGGTCTTGCCGTCGAGCGGCGTGAACATGGACTTGAAGTCCACCCCGCCCAGCATCAGGCCGATCGGGGGCATGATGATGTCGTTGGCCAGGGAGTTGACGATCTTCCCGAAGGCCGCGCCGATGATCACACCGACGGCAAGGTCCATTACGTTGCCCGATACCGCGAACTGCTTAAACTCTTCCATCATTCCCATGAGACTTTCTCCTTTAAGTGAGTGCTGATCGGAATACTGAGAACCGGGTTACTTCCCGGAAGCCCATCTGTTCGTAGAGACGGCGGCCAACGGTGCTCGATTGTAGCACGCAGGCCTCGAACTGCAAGCGATTTCGCATGGTTTGATGGGCTTCGCGCATTAAGGTTTCCGCATACCCGCGGCGGCGGTAGCCGGGGAGGGTCCCAACCGAGTAGAAGCCGCAACTGGAGCCGGCGACGCAGATCATTGAGATGGTGACGGGGCGGCCTTCGACGTAGCCGATGAAGCCGGCGTTCTCGGCGGTCCAGCATTGATTGCAGCCGTAGACGTCGAGTGTCATCTGGTAGGGAAGGTCGAAGATGACGGAGACCAGGTGGGCGAAGGTCAATTTGGAAGTGGAATCGGAGACCTCGCGGACCTCAATCGGCATGAGGGGGCGGCGCGGCGGGGCGAGGCGGTCGGTGTACATGCCGGGCGCGGTAAGGATCGGTTCCATGCCGTAGGTGTAGCAGGTGTCGCGAAGAGACGTTAGGGTGGTGACGTCGAGGTGGTCGTGGCAGACCCAGTAGGACCAGCCCATTGCGAGAGCGCGGAAGTAGATGGCGGCCATGCTGAGGCGGCTGCCGAGTCCCCCATCGACACCGGGGACCGGGGAGGTAAGGAGGGCGGAGTTGAAGACCGGGTAGTTCCAGCCGCAACTAATGGCGGAGACGCCGGGCATCTGACGAACCTCTCCTTCTCGACGCGAGCCGGCATAGAAGGCCATCGCCTGGCGGAGGTTCTGGTCAACGACCTGATACGGCTGTAGACCGGTCAACATGCGCGGCCAATTACAACAGAGAAACGGGATCGGCGTCAATGAGCCAGTTTCGGACTCTCACGACGGCCAGTCGGAAAGTTGGCGACGAAGGTGCGCGTCGACCTCGGCTTGGCGAGCCGGGTCCATTTTGAGCGTGGCGACAGGGAAAAGGCTGATGGGCCCGCGAACAGTCAAAACCAGACGGCCGGGCGCACTCCAGCGATAGCTCTCGATTCGAAGCCAGGATATGAAGCGTCCACCGATCATAATGCCGTTCTGACGGATCTCCCAGTATCGACGGATGAGGAATTGATAAGCGATTCCTAGGGCCATGAAGATGTTTAGGTTAAAGTCGCTGGTGATACCGTGCGTCTCGATTATGGGTTGCACAGAAGGGAGGCCGCGGGTTTCGCGACTCGCATTCCAGCCAGCTACGGCCCCCTTTCGGGATTCCACACTAAACGGCATCGAGGCAACGTACATGAAGATGATAAGCGGCACCAAGCCGTATCGAACGCGCTTGCCGCGCGCGACAAGATGCCCCGTTCGACGCCCACGCGTCGCCCATTGAAAGCCTCGGATCACGATCAGTAGTGCGGCAACGAGGTAAAGATGTTGAGCGTACCAAATTGACGCTCCAGGTGAATTGGATTCCCACACGAACAGCCCAATAACGATGGCAACGAACGCTGAGAAGGAAATGAGAGGCAGGTCTTCGACAAATATTTCGTACGCTTTCGCGCCGAGACGGCGGTCGGCTGCGACGGTCCAGATTCCGATAAGCGCCGCGGCGATGCCGAAGTAGACGGCGCCGGCCCGACTGAGTTGCAGCGCGCCGGTGGCAACGGCCATCACAAGCGCCGCGCCTAACAGGATTTGCATACGATATCGATGGATGAACCGGCCCGCACTACGAAGGTTCTGCTGTCCGCGAGCCTGAATGGGATGTCCGTTCAAGTGGGCGTCGATGTCGCGCTGCAGAGACTCGACGGATCGGTAACGTTCCTTCGGCCGTTTGGCCAGAGTCTGCACCAGTATGTTGTCGAGATCGCCGGCGAGGCGGCGCTGGAGGTCGACCGATGAGCCTTCTCTGGTACCGCTGAGTAGTGCAGGCGCCAGGGTTACGGTTTCCCCGTTGGCGCGCAAGCGCTCTTCGGGTTCGGTGGCGGCGGTGCTCGGCAGGCGAGGCGGTTCCTCGCAAATAATCCGGGCGACCTCATGAAAAATTCGCGTCTTGAGGCGATAAGGGCGGCGGCCAGTCAGGAGTTCGTAGAGGACCATTCCGAGCGAGTAGACGTCGCTCATAGGAGTCATTTCCTCGCCGCGGACCTGTTCCGGGGAGGCGTATTCGGGGGTCATCAGGAGGAGGTCGGTGCGGGTGGCGGCGGATCGGGAATCTCCCGCGACCGGCTCGACCACTTTCGCGATGCCGAAGTCGAGTAGTTTGACCGATCCGTCGCTATTGACGAAGATGTTTGACGGCTTTATGTCGCGGTGGATAATGCGGTGGCGATGGGCGTATTGAACCGCGTCACACACATTTAGAAAGAGGCGAAGGCGGTCGCTAACGGATAACCGATTGGCGTCGCACCAGACATCGATTGGCTGCCCGTCCAGATACTCCATTACGAAATAGGGCCAACCCTCTTCGGTAGTACCGCCGTCGTATAGCCGGGCGATGTTTGGGTGATCGAGTGTGGCGAGAATGGCTCGTTCCTGCTGGAAGCGGTGGACGAAATCGGAGGAGGCGATATGGGGATTGATGACTTTGACAGCGACCTTTTGCTCAAACAGCCCGTCGGCGCGGCGAGCCAGGAAGACGGTTCCCATACCGCCATGGCCGATTTCACGAAGGATCTCGAACGGACCGAGGCGGCGGCCCTCCATACGAGCGGGATCGGTTCGAAGATCGGGCGGCGCGGTGAGCGTGCCGTCCAGGAAACTGACGCGGCGCTCATGGGCTTCGAGGAGGCGCTGGACGTCTTCCAGATAGTCCGGGCCGGCATTGGCGAGAAAGGCTTCGCGCTCGCCTGGCTGTTTTTCCAGCGCGGCCTCGAACAGGTTTCGAACTTGGCGGAATCGATCGGGTGTCATCATAGGGCCTCCGCACTGGAATGTGCGAAAGCCAGGAAAAATAGTTCTAGTATACTTGGGCCGTGGGAACGGACCGGCCGATCACGATGTTGTTGCGGGCGTGGGCAAAAGGGGATGAGGCGGCGGGACGGGACCTGATCGTATTGCTGCAGCCGGAATTGCGGCGAATCGCGGCGCACCGTATGCGGCGTGAGAGGCCCGGCCATACGCTACAGCCAACGGCGCTCGTGAATGCGTTGTATTTGGAACTGATTGACGGCTGCAAGGTGGAGTTCCAGGACCGGGCGCATTTTCTGGCGATTGCGTCCAATTTGTTGCGGCGGGTGCTGGTGGAACATGCGCGGCGAAGGGGCGCGGCGAAGCGAGGGGGCGGGGCGGTTGTAGTGGAGTTGAAGGACGATGCCGGCCTGGCGGGGCCTATCGCTGAAGAAATATTGGATCTCCATGCGGCCCTGACGGAGTTGGAAGCGCTGGACCCGCGAGCAGGGCGATTGATTGAGTTGCGGTATTTTGGCGGGTTGACAGAGGGGGAAGCGGCGGAGGCGCTGGGAATCTCGATGTCGACGCTGAAACGGGATTGGGTGGTGGCGCGGGCGTGGCTGGCGGACCGATTGCAGCGTTAAGGTTGTGCGGTTACAAGAGCGAGACCGGATCGACGTCAATGACCAGGGCCGTGGCGACCCACTTTTGCCCGGCGGCGAAGCGGCGGATTGCGTGGAGAGTTTCATTGAGCTTCTTACGGTCGGAGCTTTTTAGCAGTAGTTGGTAGCGGAACTCGTTTTTCAGCCTTGGGACGGGGGCGGGGGCGGGGCCCATGACTCGCATCTCCTTAGGTTCGGGGCGGAGCAATCGTTCGAGTTCGGTGCTCTTTCGTAAAGCCTCTTCCTGGATCTCGTCGCGGACAAGAATGTTGGCCAAGGCGCTGAACGGCGGGTAACGCATGGAGCGGCGGAAGAGGATCTCCTTTTCGAAGAACTGGGCGTAGTCCTGCTGGGAAGCCAGGCGGACGGCGTAGTGCTCGGGGTTGGAGGTTTGCAGGATGACCCGGCCGGGAACGGTTCCGCGCCCGGCCCGGCCGCTGGCTTGGGTCAGGAGTTGGAAAGTTCGTTCCGCGGCGCGGAAGTCGGGCATACCGAGGCCGATGTCGGCGGAGACGATGCCGACCAGCGTCACATTGGGGATGTCGTGGCCTTTGGCGATCATCTGGGTTCCGACGAGGATGTCGAAGTTGCCGTCGCGGAAGCCGTGGAGGATGGTTTCGAAGTGCCGCTTGGTGGTTATGGTGTCGCGGTCCATACGGGCGATGCGGGCCTTGGGGAGGGCCTTGTGGAGTTCGTCCTCGACCTTCTCGGCACCGGTACCGATGAAGTGGAGATACTCGCTGTCGCACTTTTTGCAGCGGTCGGGGACGCGCTCGGCGTAGTTGCAATAGTGACAGAGGAGGCGCCTGTCGCGGCGGTGGAAGGTGAGCGTCACGGCGCAGTTGGGGCACTGGACGCGCTCACCGCAGGACCGGCAGTTGACGAAGCTGGAGAAGCCGCGGCGATTGAGGAGAAGCATGGTCTGCTCGTTGGCGGCGAGGCGCTCGTCGAGGGCTTCCAGAAGCCGGCGGGAGAAAGTGGCCATTTGGCGGGTTTGCAGGAACTCTTCGCGCATATCGATGAGTTCAACGACGGGCATAGGGCGGCCTTGGACGCGTTCGGGGAGTTCGAGGAGGCTGTACTTGCCGCGCTCGACGTTGTAGCGGGTTTCGAGGGCCGGCGTAGCGGAGCCGAGCACGACGCAGGCGTTGAGCTCGCGGGCACGGATGACGGCGACGTCGCGGCCGTTGTAACGGGGAGCTTCCTGCTGCTTGTAGCTGTTGTCGTGTTCTTCGTCGACGATGATGAGGCCGAGATTGACGATAGGCGCGAAGACGCCGGAACGGGTGCCGACGACGACCCGCGCCTGGCCGGTGCGAATGCGTCGCCATTGTTCGGTTCGTTCGTTGTCACTAAAGGCCGAGTGGAGAATGGCGACGCGGTCGCCGAAGCGGTGAAGGAACTGGCCGGCGACGGCGGGGGTGAGGGCGATTTCAGGGACCAGAAGGAGAGCGGAGCGGCCGCATTGGAGGGTGTGTTCGATGGCGCTCAGGTAGACTTCGGTTTTGCCGCTGCCGGTGACGCCCTGGAGGAGAAAAGCCCCGAAGGAGCCCGCGGTTATTTGGTCACGGATTTTATCGAATGCGCCTTTCTGCCAGGAGTTGAGCTCGTGAGGCGGGCGGATATCGGCGGGTGTGCTGAGGGGCGCGATACGGAGGTTGGCGAGGCCGCGGCGGGCGAGGGCGCGGGCCGCGCGGGAGGCTTCCTTGACGGACTCCTCGAGCGGGGCGAGCGGGTGCTCGCCGGGGTGGAGTTCGAGGTGGGCGAGGAGTTCGCGTTCGTTTTTGGGAAGCTTCAGGCCATCGGCGCGGCGGGCGAAGGCGACGCGGAGTTGCTCGGCGGGGGCGCGCATGGGATCTTTGGCGCTGACATCCTCTTCGACGATCACCAGGCCTTTTTGTTCGAGGGCTTTGAGATAGTTGGCCGCGTCATCGACTTTGGTTTTCAGGTATCCGGCGGAGAGGGGACGGACTTCGAGGAGGCGGAGGAGGCGGGTTTGGGGAGACGGGTCTTCGTCGCCGAAGAGCGACTGGCGGACCATGTCGCGTCCGGAGTCGGTGAGGGTATAGACCTTGGAGCGGCTGGTTTCGGCCGATGTCGGGGCCATACTGCGCAGGACTTCGCCCAAGGGGGCGCAATAGTAAGCGGCGACCCAGTGGGCGAGCCGGAGGAGCGCGGCGTCGAAGATGGGCTCTTCATCAATGAGCTTTTCGACGAGACGAGCCTGGCGGTTGGGGGCTTTGTTATGAATAGCCAGCACTACGCCGGTGAGTTTTCGAGTGCCGAACGGCACCACGACTCGGGCTCCGGGTTTGGCGCGGTGGTAAAGGGATCCCGGGAGGGCGTAGGTGTAGGCCTGATCGAGAGGGACCGGAAGGCTGACGTCGCAGAACACGGCTTCAGGCCAGTTGGTCTACAGCCTGGAAGCTGGCGCGGAGAGCGGGATACATGGCCTGGTAGACCTTGTGGGCGCGCTGGTAGAAGGCTGCGGTGGCGGACGGCGCCAGGGTCTCGACTTCGCGCACGGTGGCGCCGCAGGCCTCAGTAATCGAGGAGAATGCGCCGGTGCCGGTCATTGCCAGGAGTGCGGCACCGTAGGCCGAACCTTCCTGCGTTTCCAAGATGGAGACGGGCGTGGCGAAGACGTCGGCGAAGAGCTGTTTCCAGAAGGGGCTCTTCGCGCCTCCGCCGGAAAGTCTGACGCGTTCGACGGGACAGCCCAGGCCGGCGATGATGTCGAGGCAGTCCTTCTGGCTGTAGCAGACGCCTTCGAGGACGGCGCGGGTCATGTCGGCGCGAGTGTGAGCGGCGGTGAGGCCGATCCAAGCGGCGCGGCAAGTGGAGTCGAGGTGCGGTGTGCGCTCGCCCATAAGGTAGGGGAGCCAGAAGAGGCCGCGGGCGCCGGGGGCGCTGGCGCCGGCTTCTTTGGTCAAGTCGTCGTACGTGGCCCCGGCGGCGAGTTGGTTGCGGAACCACTGGAGGCTGAGGCCTGCGCCCTGGGTGACGCCCATGACGTGCCATTTGCCGCGGACGGCGTGGCAGAAGGTGTGGACGCGGCCGGCAGGGTCATAGGCTACGGCATCCATGTGGGCGAAGACGACGCCGGAGGTGCCGATGGTGTCCGAAACGAGGCCGGGAGCGACGATGCCGTTACCGACCGCGCTGGCAGCCTGGTCCCCGCCACCGCCGATGACGGGCGTCCCCGGTTTGAGGCCCGTGGCCTGGGCGGCTTGCGCCGAGATGGCGCCGGTCACTTCTTCGGATTCGTAGACCTTGGGGAGGATAGCGCGATCGATGCCGAGGGCATCGGCGAGTTCGAATGACCAGCGGCGATTGACTACATCGAAGAGTGCGGTGCCGGAAGCGTCAGAGACTTCGCTAGCGAATTCGCCGGTGAGTTGGAATCGGATGTAGTCCTTGGGAAGGAGGAGATGGCGGACGCGGTCGTAGAGGGCGGGTTCGTTATCCCGGACCCAGAGGAGTTTGGGGAGGGTGAAGCCGGTGAGAACGGGGTTGGCGATGCAGTTGAGGACGAAGTCCTTGCCGACTTTGGCGTTAATCGCGTCGACTTGCGCCTGGCTGCGCTGGTCGCACCAAATGAGGGAAGGGCGGATGACGTTATGATTCGCATCGAGGATGACGAGACCGTGCATCTGGCCGGAGAGCGAGATACCCTTGACGGCCGAGCCATCGATGCCGGCATCAGACAGAACTCCGCGAATTGCCTGTTGACATGCCTCCCACCAATTTTCCGGGCGCTGCTCGGCCCAAAGGGGGCGGTGCATGGTCATGTCGTCGTGAGCGGCGGTGCGGGCGGCGAGGATGCGGCCGGATTCGTCGACGAGCAGCGCGCGGGAACCACCGGTTCCCACATCGATGCCGAGCCAGGCTGCGCTCATGATTTCAATCTCAGGTCGGTTTCGAGGAACGGAAGGTATGCGGCGCCGATCAGACCGGCCTCACTGCCGAGGGTGGCGCGTTTGATAGAGGTTTTGGAGTTCCGGTAAGTGAACGACCGCTTTGTGACCTCGGCTTCGAGCTCGGGGAAGAATTGATCCCACGCCGGGAGCATACCTCCGCTGAGGAGGTACAGGGGGAAGTTGAAGGTGTTGATGAGATTGGCGAGCGCTATCCCGAGCGCACGGCCCATCTGATCGAAGATGGCCTGCGCCTTTTTGTTGCCGTTCGCGGCGAGTTCGAAGACTTCTTTGCTGGTGAGGGGGTTCGCTGAGAGGCTCATGAGCATGGCGGTGCTCTCGACTGCAGTGGCTGAGGCGAGTTTTTCGAGGCAGCCGAGGTTGCCGCATCCGCAGGGCGGGCCGAATGGATCGACGGTTAAGTGACCGAGCTCGGCGGCCATGCCGTCCATGCCGTGAAGGACGCGTCCGCCCATAATGATTCCGCCACCAATGCCGGTGCCGAGGGTGAGAAGGACAAGGTCATCGACTTCGCGGCCGGCGCCCATCCATTTTTCGCCAAGTGCGGCCGCGTTGGCGTCGTTTTCGAGAGTGATGGGGGTGCCGAGCCGCTTTTCAATTTCGTCGCGGACCGGGAAGTTCTCCAAGTAGGGCAGGTTATTGGAGTTGGTGATGAATCCCTTCTTGAGGAGAATGAAGCCGGGTACTCCGATGCCGACTCCGGCGAGGCGAATATCGGTGTAGTCATCTTTCAAGTCGTTGACGCTTCGGACGATGTCGCCGATGACGGCATCGCGGCCGCCCACATAGTTGGTATCGACCGATATTTTCCGGAGGATTTTGCCGGTGCGGTCGACGGCGGCGGCGCGGAGGTTGGTGCCGCCGAGATCTACTCCGATTGCGTATTCATTCATGGTGGAAGACTTTCGTATGGTATCAGCGAGTGATGCCCATGGTCATCAGCAGGAAGGCGTATTGTTCGGCGGTCTCCTCGAGGGCGGCGTAGCGGCCGGACTTGCCGAAGTGGCCGGCGCCGAGGTTCATTTTCATCGCCAATAAATTCTTGTCCGTTTTGAGGGTTCGCAATTTAGCTACCCATTTGGCTGGTTCCCAGTAGGGCACGCGAGGGTCATTGAGGCCGCCGGTGGCGAGGATGTTCGGGTAGGCGGCGCGCCGGGCGTTGTCGTAGGGCGAGTAGCTCTTGATGTAGTCGTAATAAGGCTTGTCGGCAGGGTTGCCCCACTCTTCGTATTCGCCGACAGTGAGCGGGAGGGTTGAGTCGGACATGGAGTTCAGGACGTCGACGAAGGGGACGAGGGCGAGGACCGTGTGGAAGAGCTCCGGGCGGAGATTGACAACGGCCCCCATGAGGAGACCGCCGGCGCTGCCGCCCATGATGGAGAGTCTTTGGGGACTGGTGTACTTGCCGGCGATGAGGTGTTCGGCGGCGCTGATGAAGTCGGTGAAGGTGTTCTTCTTGGAGAGCAGTTTGCCGGTTTCGTACCAGTAGCGGCCCATCTCTGAGCCGCCGCGGATGCTGGCGATGGCGAAGGCGAAACCGCGATCGAGAAGGCTGAGGCGGGACGGGCTGAAACTGGCTTCCGAGTTGAGACCGTAGGAGCCGTAGCCGTAGAGAAGCAAGGGGGACTTGCCGTCCTTGCGGAAGCCCTTTTTGTAGACAATGGCAATAGGGATTCGGGCGCCGTCGGCGGCGGTGGCGAAAGTGCGTTCGCTCTCGTATTGGGAGGCGTCGTAGCCGCTGGGGATTTGCTGCTGCTTCTTCAGTGTTCGCTGGCGGGAGGCGAGATCGTAGTCGAAGACCGAACTTGGAGTTACCAGCGACTGATAGTTGAAGCGAATGGTTTTGGCGTCGTAATTGGGATTGCCGGTGGGCTGGAGCGCGTAAACGGGTTCGGGCATGGCGACGACATGATCCTGTGCGCCGTCCCAGTGGCGCGCACGGATGCGGCGGAGGCCGTTTTCGCGTTCGGTGATGGTGAGCCAATCTTTGTAGGTTTCGACACCTTCCAGGAAAACGTCCTTGCGGTGGGGGATAACGACCTTCCACTTTTCGGGGGACGAATCGCCGACGGGGGCGGAATCGAGCTGGAAGTTTTGCGCCTTGTCGTTGTGAAGAATGAAGAACTGTCCATTATGGTGGTAGGCGCCGTAGAGGACTCCCTGGCGGCGGGCGGCGACGGGGGTGAATTTGCCGCCGGGCTTGTCGGCGCTGAGATAGAGAACCTCCGAAGTCATCTTGCTGTCGGAGCTGATGAAGACGTATTTCTTGTCTTTGGATTTGGAGATTTCGACGTAGAACCGTTCGTCGGGTTCTTCGAACACGATCTGATCGGTGGCGATGGGGGTGCCGAGCACGTGACGGTGGACGCGCCAGGGCCGTTTGGCGGCGTCCAAAGTGACGTAGAAGAGCGTCTTGTCGTCGTTACCCCAAGCCAGTCCGTAGTAGACGTTAGGCACCTGGTCGGAGAGGAGTTTGCCGGATTGCAGGTCCTTGAAATAAGTCGTGTATACTTCGTCGCCTTCGGTGTCGGTGGAGTAAGCGAGTAACTTATGAGTAGGACTTACGGCGAAGTTACCGAGACGGAAGTATTTGTGGCCTTTGGATAATTCGTTGCCGTCGATGAGGAGCTCTTCTTTGCCGTCGAGGGTTTCGTATTTGCGGCAGTAAAGCTGGTAGTCCTGTCCCTTTTCAATGCGTGTGTAGTAGTAGTAGTCATCGCGGCGTTCGGGAACGGAGAGATCGGTTTCCTGAATGCGGCCCACCATTTCGGTGTAGAGGGTCTTTTGAAGCGCTTCGACCGGCTTCATGAGAGCTTCGCGATAGGCGTTTTCCGCTTCGAGGTATGCAATGACTTCGGGATTGGTCTTTTCGCGAAGCCAGAAGTAGGGGTCGTTGCGGGTTTCACCATGCTGGGTGATCGATTTGGGGACGGCTTTGGCAACGGGTGGTTTGAGATCGGCTGCGTTCAACATGAGTGTGGCTGTGGGAGTGGCTAGGAGAGAGATGGCGGTGCGCCGGGATATGGGCTGGTTGGCCATGCCTTTAAGGATAGCTTTTCGGACGGGGGGGAATCAGCACTCGGGGTGGCTTGCTGCCAAAATGTTTACGAAACTTGTAATTCGGCGACGCGTCCGTATAATCAAGAAACTAAAGCAGTCCCAGTCCGCTGCCGATGAGAGAATCAGCGAGGTGCCAGATGGAGATCATTGGGAATCGCAAGTTTGTCGAAGTCGCCGGGGACAGAACGCATGATCTGCCTCCGTTGCTCGTCGGTGATGCGGGATTGAGCGCACGGCGACTGGAGAAAGTGCTGACGATGGCGACGGAGCTAGTGGAGCAGGAGTCGCTGATACCGATCTCGGCGGCGATCGGCCACGATGAGATCGATTTGGAGCGGCGGCGATATGAGTTGGCACTCCAATTTTCCGAACAGTATCTGGGATTGACGACGCATTGGAAGTGGGGCGATTCGGTGCTGGAGTGGATACGGCAGTGCGAGACAACGTTCGAGATGCGGACAGAGTTGCGGGCTTTGTTGCGGCCCGATGTTTGGCCTCATGCTGGGCGGGTGAGTTTCATCACGCTGCTGCAGGATAAACACATCGATACCGGTGGCGTGGATCTGCATAAAGCGATCGGGCTTCGGCTGGCGTTCCGGCAACTTCCGCCATTGGGGTATTGTTCGGATCAGTTTTTGATCTATTTGAACAATTCGGTGGCGAATTCGGCGTTCGATACGTGGTCAGCGATGTCGGTGGATCCGATTGCGAGTCTGCCGCCTGAGCGGTTTGAGGTTCAAGTGGTCAGGATGTAGCGAGCAAGCCGGCCCTTCTTCAACTTTCCCTGCCCCGGAGTATCGCCGACATGGTGCGTGGGCTGCGGTGACCGTGCAGTACGGCAATTACCCACAACGGTTTTTCGTTCGGCGCGTAGGCAATCAAGTAATCCCGCACTCGTTTGAAACGAATCGGTTGGCGAGTGATATCCGGACGACGATGGCCAGCTTGTGGAAATGGAACTAGCCCGCGAACAGCGAATAGGATTTCCGCAACGACTCGATCCGCCGCGTCCAAATTGTCAGCTCGAACAAATTCCCAAATCTCTTCAAGGTCAAACTTGGCCTCCGGATGAAACTCGTATCCTGTCATGAACGACGAGCACTCTCGCTCTTCTCGCGAAAGTAGTCTTCAATCTGATCGCCCGGTATGAGTTTCACATTGCCGCTTTTGATCTCGTCATAGCGACGATCCAACATTCTGCTCGTGCTCGACAACTCGTCAACCACGTCGGCAACGACATCCTGTACTAGCTCATCAGCCGACCGCCCGCTCTTCGCGGCCAAGTCGTTTAGTCGTTTTTCAAGCTCGGGACTGAAATGTACTTCCATGATCGAGACCGTTTCTTCCTACAATACCGAATTTTCGAGAAGCTATCACGAGACTCAGGGTCCATTCCTGTCACGCGGTGGGTCACCCGGCACGCCCGAAAAGCGCGGTGCCGTCAAGCCTGGCCTAATTGCAAGTTTGGGGTTAATGGTGAGTTGCGGTGATTTGGAATTTCGATCTAATGCTACTTTGGCCGCCAATGCCGGTGGATCCGGTAGCGAGCTTGCCGCCGGAGCGTCTTTGCGCCTGCCCCGTTTTGGGAGAAAAAAGTTAAGACACTGTTTGCCGTTCTCTGCCATTTCTTTGCGCCCCAACCCGGAACGGTTTTAGGATGAAGCTGCCGGTGAAGCGGGGACGGGCAATGCTGGCGAGCAACCCGATCGAGGAATAGCCGGCCGGAACTCATCGCGGACGATGAACAGGGCGCGCAGTTCCTCCCGTCGCGTCTTTTGACTGGGACCGGGGGCCGACCAACGGGAGGCGGTGCCCCACCCCAGGTTTTGAGGTTTTTGAAAACTACATCGGACTGATAGATTCCGTCATGCCTTAGAAAACGCATTTGAGGTTCAACGGAGATAGTCTCTGATGTTCCCATCATTCCATTCCTGAATTGTCATCGCCGCCGTAAAAGAAGGGAGGCCACGTTCAGAGGCAGCGATCACTCTAAGTGCGTCGATCGCGTAGATTTCATCAACCGCGAGGAGCATCGCCAAGGCCGAGATTTGGACGTCCAGATCAGGATGCTGGGCCACACGCTTCAATATCGCGCCGCCGCGATCAGGCAGGGACCGAAGCTCCTTCTTTAGCCGGTGGAGTTTATCGTATTCGCGATTTGCGGCTTTAACATTGTTATTTAACAGCCGCGATCGGTTCACGGCTGTCGTCAGGAAGAGTTGCCCGATCTCATCCGATTGCATGGTTCCCCGAGATCCTACTCTACTCATAAGCGCTCCAGTCCCAGAGCGCCGTCGCGTTCCGCACGCTGCGATAGAGCCCGTTCGAACTCCACTGGCGGGCGGTAGTCGAGTGCTGAATGCAGGCGCTTCTGGTTGTACACCCGCTCCAGGCAGTGCTCGATGGAGGCGTGGGGTTCAGGTGGTTCGGATGTAGTGCCAAAGATGAAGACGGAGTCAAGATTGTGTGAGAGGTTTTTGGGTTGAGGTCGAGAGTTCTTTGAGGTTCGAGTGGTCAGGATTTGGGCCACAGATGAACTCAGTTGAACTCGGATGAGTCAGGATGGGGTGAGCCATTTCTTGGCGAGGGCTTCCGGGTCGGAGTTGAGGTCGACGGGTTCGAGGGCGGTTATTGCGCCTTCGACGGAAAAAATTCCGAGGATGCCTTGGGCATTGGGCTGGAGGTCGAGACGCTTTTCTCTCGCGTCGAGGCGAAGTGTGGTTCCGATCCAACTCATGCCGACGCGGACGCGCTGGCTATGACCGATCGTTACGCAGTGGGTGAGGAGGTCCTGCGTCCATTTGCCGTTTCGGAGGGCTTCGGCGTGCGGAGCGGCGGCACGAATTTCCTGCAGTTCGGTGGCGCGGGAGAGGGTGGCGGCCATGTCGTCTTCGCGTTCGTTGGATCGTTCGGCGTTATTGAGAGTATTTTCCAGATTGTCTAAAAAGCCCATCTGCCTATTCTACGCATCGAGTTTTGGGGAGATGAGTTCCTGGATCTCGGGATCTGATAGCGAGGCCTTGGTGACGAGGCGGACGGGGAGGTCGAGGCGGCGCTGCGGGGTGCGTCCGGCGAGTTTCTCGGTAAGGGACTTGACGGCTTCGTAGCCGATGCGGGCGGAGTCCTGGACCATCATGATGTCGATGGTGCCGTTGTTGAGGGCCTCGACGTGGGACTGGCTGGTATCGAAGGTGATGAGGCGGACCTTTCCGTTGAGGCCGCGACTTTGAAGGGCCTGGATGGAGCCGAGAGAACTGGCCTCGCTGGAGGCGAAGAGGGCGGAGATCTCCGGATGGCCGGTCAGGATGTTTTCGGCGACGCCTCGCGCTTTAGCGCGGTCGGCCATGCCGTACTGACGGGCGGCGATGGTGACGGCGGGGAACTCGGCGGCCATGGTTTTTTGAAAGCCTTCCTCGCGAAGCATGGTGGATGTTCCGCCTGGTTTGTGCATAACCATGCCGATGGTGCCTTTGCGGCCGATGAGTTCGGCGATACGGCGGGCGGCGGTGCAGCCGGCGCCGTAGTTGTCGGTAGCGACGAAGGTGACGTAGCCATCGGCTTCGACCCCGGAGTCGAAGACTGTTACGGGGATGCCGGCGGCGATAGCGCGTTCGACGGGGGCGCGGAGGGCTCGTTCATCGGTAGCGGAGATGGCGATGGCGGTGATGCGCTGGGCGACCATGGAGTCGACGATCTGGATTTGGCGGCCGTGGTCAGTTTCGTCCTTGGGGCCGTTCCAGACGATTTCGACGCCGGTTTCGCGGGCGGCGCTGCGGACGCCGGCATGGACCGCGGCGAAGAAGAGATCGCCAACGGACTTTGGGATCACGCCGATGGTTGTCGACTTTTTGGCGTCACATGCGGATATTAGCGGCAGGGTCGCCAGCCAGTCTCGCCTGGAGAACATGGTGAATAGCATATCGCCGTATAAGGTTTTTTCCAGCGAAAAATACGTAGGATTCGGATTGGGCGGTGGCGTGGGAACTATTGGCGCAGAGTAGCGCGCGTTTTGTCATGGAGAGGGAGTTTTGAGGACACAGTGGCTCAAAACGGGCTGGTTCTATGACTTTTGAGCTACGTAGCAGGACTTCCGGACAGCCGCAGTTTGGAAGAAGTGTACTATTGGCGCGGCGCGGCCGGTTTCTTATGCTGAATACAGAGCAGGACGGTGCGGTTGCAGTTCCCCGGGATGCTCGAAGTTTCGTAGTACGGTTCTTTGTTAGTCCTTTTCCTCCTATCGCAGTGACACTCCAAAGTGCGCGGCTCCTTCACCGGGAACCGCGCCTTTTTTTTCGTGGCGCTAGGAATCCGTACCGTTACAGCCGCAAGAGGAAGAGAGCGAAGCTAGCGACGCCAGCAAGGATGGCCGCCCAGCCCCATTTGCGGAGTGCCGGGAGGGACCACCACATATACAGGCCGGAGGCGATCCAGATCAGGAATGCCAGGCAGACGAAGTCGATGATGACGGCCCAGAGTTGATTGAAGAACCGGGGGTCCTCGAAACCGCCGCGGGCGTGCATACCGGTCAGGAAATGCTCCCAGCGGAAGCGGCGGTCTTCAGCGGTAAGCCGTTTTTCATCGATGAAGTATTTGAATTGGGTAGACTTCCAGAAAGTATGGACGTAGATGTTGAGCTGGACAGGGCTCTGGCGGTAGACGCCGTAGCTGGAGTCTTCCATCTTGAAGTCGCGGACGATACGAGCGCCCAGGGACTTTAGTTGGCTGGATTCAGGGATGGGACCGAGATCGTAGGGGCCGTCGAAGGTCTTGGTCCAGAGGGGCTGGTTGAGGGCTTTGTCGCGGGCTTCGAAGTAGTCGTTGTGGGAGAAAGGGATGGAAGATACAGCGTACATGAGGAACCACGGTGTGAGGAAGAGACCGAGGTATAGATGAGTGCGGCGGTTGATGTGGGGGAACTTCATTACATCACCGCCAGGAAGGTTGCGAATAGGGCGATGCCGGCAATTAGGGCCAGACCGCCCAGGCGGTGGGTTACACGGAGTTCCCACCACATCCACAGGCCGGAAAGGGAGAGGATGATTAAGGCGGCGATGGTGAGATCAACGGAGGCGGCCCAGAGGTCTTCGAGAAGGTAGTCGTGCTGGAAACCGCGGCGGCGATGCATGCGTTCGAGGAAGCTGTGGGCGGCGAAGTCGAGCGTTTCGATAACGACTTTTTTGTCGGCCGGGGTGAATGTGATGCGACGCGGCGAGACGGGGTGCTGGCGGTAGATGATGAGCTTTTCGGGGTTGATGGGGCGGGCGATGGCGTGGGCACCGTCGAGGTCGAGGGTAGCCAGCAGTTGGAGGGCGATCTGCTGCGAGGTGGCGCCGGCCGGCAATTCGCCGGGGTATGTGAACTCGCGTTCTGTTGTGTATTTGGGAGGGGGTTCGGGCGGGCGTTCGTGAAAGAGGAACCGGTGGTTCATGACGAACGTGGAGACGGCGTACATCAGAATCCACGGGATGAGGAAGAGCGCGAGGTACAGATGGATGCGCCGGAGGAGCAGGGACAAGGAGCCCCCTTTACTGGGCCGATTGGGCGGTTAACGCTTCGCGGATTCGGAGAAGGACGAAGCGGCGGTTGAAAGTGCGGTCGAGCCGGAGGACGGATTCCGGAACGAGACCATGGCGTTCAATGTCCTGCGCGCTGCGGGAAGTTGCGAACAGTGTGCGAATGGCGGGAATGCGCTCGCGGACGGATTCTGCGAGGGCAGGGCCGGTCATGCGCGGGAGGGTAATGTCGCTGACCAGAAGATGGATGAGCTCGTTGGATTTGTGGGCGATTTCCAAGGCTTGCAAGCCACTACGGGCGTCGATGACTTTGTAGCCGGCCAACTCCATGGCCTCGCGAAGGCTGCTGCGCTCTTTGTCGGACTCGATGGCGAGGAGGATGGTTTCGTCGCCCTCGAGGGATTCTTCGTCGACGGGTTCGGGCGTTGGGCGTGGGACCTGGTCGGGAGCGATGGGGAGGAAGATACGGAAAGTTGATCCGTATTTTGGGGCTGAGTGGACGACGATTGCTCCTACGGCCTGGCGGACGATGCCATAGACCATGGCGAGGCCCATGCCGTTGGAGACGGGGGCTTTTTTTGTGGTGTAGAAGGGCTCGAAGATGTGGGGCAGGGCTTCGGGGTCGATGCCGCATCCGGTGTCAACGATGGAAAGGGTGGCGTACTCGCCGGGCCCGATGGGAGGGCGGGCATCGAGGCGGGTGCGGTTGAGGGAGCGGAGGCCGGTTTGAATTTGCAGCGTGCCGCCGTTGGGCATGGCCTCCTTGGCGTTGGCGACCAGATGCATGATGCACTCCTCGATCAACTGGGAGTCGGCGATGACGAGGGGCAGGTCGTTTTCAAGAGAAAGATCGATGTGGATGGACTCACCGGCCATGACGCGGACGAGGCGTTCGACATTACGAACGGATTCGTTGCAGTTGATGGGGCGGGCATTGCGGGGATGGTTGCCGGAGAAGGTGAGGAGTTGGCGGGTGAGGGAGGCGCCGCGGTCGGAGGCGCGTTTGATCTCCTCGATGTCGTTGCGGACGGGATTGCGCTCCTCGAGGTTGACCATCGCGAGGCCGGAGTAGCCGGTGATGGCGGTAAGGAGGTTGTTAAAGTCGTGGGCGATGCCGCCGGCCAGACGGCCGGCCGTGCGCAAGGATTCCGCTTCGCGGCGACGTTCGTCGAGGAGGCGGGAGTTGGTAACATCGACACCTGTACTTACCAGGTGAGTGAGCCGGCCATATTCGTCGCGGAGGGCATTGTGGGTCCAGGCGATGGTGCGGGTGGTGTTATTGCGGAGGGACCATGAGGAGTTGCTTTGGGAGGGGAATTCGCCGGCGAGGACATCGAGAAGCTGCTGTTCGGCTTCCTGCATGGCGGCGGGGGCGGCGACGGCTTGCCAGAGGTACTGGCCGCGGATTTCGTCCTCAGAGAATTGCGTGAGCACTTCGCAGGTGCGGTTGAAGCGGACAATGCGTCCGTCGTGATCGGTGACGACGAGGAGGGAGGGGAGGATGTCGAGGAGAGAAGACGTGAAGCGGCGCTGGCCCTCAATTTCGGCCTCGGCGCGATTGCGGTCGGAACGGTCGCGGACGATGACGGAGAAGCGTTTGCCGTTGTTGCCGGGGAGTTCGCTAAGGACGAGATCGAGAGGGAAGCTGCCGCCGGATTTGCGCACGCCGACGAGTTCCTTGCCTTCGGCGGCATGGATGTAGTTTTCGCGGCGGCGGCCCTTGGCGGGCGGGGGGATGAGGGCGGAAATACTCTTGCCGCGGAGTTCGGAAAAGGGGTAGCCGAAGAGTTTTTCGGCGGAGGGGTTGGAACTGAGAATTTCGCCGGAATCCTGGATGACGAAAATGGCGTCGCGAGCGTGTTTGACGATTTCAGAGGCGCCGGGGTCCGGGGCGGCTGCCGGTTCGGAGGCGGCGTGCTGCGTGCGGCGAGCGATGAGGAGGGCGATGACTGCGGCGAATAGCGTTACCGAAAGGCAGGCGAGCGTGATATTGAGGGCGGAGAGCATGGCGGGTTGGGCCGGAGCGGCGACGGAAGCGGTCGCCGAGATCGCTAACGTAAGGGCTAGGTTAGCGGCGCGAGAGCTGGGATTTAGCGGGGGCATCTAAGGTGATTGATTGCCATCCTAGCGAATGCTCAGGACTTCTGGCAATGCTAGGACGGGCAATTCGTACTACGGAAGGAGAGAAGGAAGTAATAGGTCTCGCCGGTACTTTCGGGCCTGTCACAATGGATTGGTTAGGAGGCAGAAGATGGCGGAATCGTTTTCGATTCGCGGCGCGACCGTGGACGATGTGGAGTTGATCCTGCAGATGATCCGGGAGATGGCGGCATCCGAGCAAAGGCAGGAGGCGGTGACGATTACTCGGCCGTCGCTGGAACGGAGTGTATTTGGGGAACGGCCGATCGCGGAGGTGTTCCTGGGATTTTGGGATGGAGAACCGGTCGCGTACTTGATGGTGCAAATGCGGTTTTCAAGCTATGCGGGGGATCCGATTTTGTATGTGGAGGATGTCTTCGTGCGGGCGCGGGCGCAGGGACGGGGCCTGGGAAAGCGGTTGATGGGGTACGCGGCGGAACTGGGGCGGAAGCGGGGTTGCGGGACCTTGAACTGGAGCGTGGGGGATTGGAATACGCCGGCGCTGGTATTTTATGACCGATTGCAGGGGAGACGGGAGCGGGGCCGGGTGCATTATGAATTGTCGGGAGCAGCGATGGCGGCGTTGGCGGCCGAGGCGCCGCGGTAGGCACGATTCACTGGTTTTCCCACAGGAATGCACAGGTTTTTCCACAGGCCGTGTTTCGTTACATGGCTTGGAAGGTGTTAGTCTTAAAGAAGTTAGGCACGATGTCAGATAAAAAATTGCAGGTCATACCGTTAGGCGGACTCGGTGAGTTCGGGATGAATTCGATGGCGATCCGGTACGGAGATGACATTATTGTTATCGACGCCGGGATGATGTTCCCCGACGCCGAGTTGCTGGGCGTGGATATTGTCACGCCGGACTTTTCGTATCTCAAAGAAAATAAAGAGAAGGTCCGGGGGTTGTTGTTGACGCACGCGCATGAGGACCATATCGGCGGCGTGCCGTTTTTGTTGAGTGAGTTGAATACCCCGGTTTATGGGACGCCGTTTACCTTGGCGATGGTGGAGCGGCGGCTGGAAGAACACAATTTGCTCTCGTCGGCGAATCTGAACGAAATTCAGCCTGGGGACCGGGTAAAGCTGGGGCCGTTCGATATCGAGTTCATTCATGTAACGCATTCGACGGCGTCGTGCGTGGCGCTGGCCATTACGACTCCGTTGGGCGTGATTATCCATACCGGCGATTTCAAGGTGGATCCGACGCCTTTGGATGGCCGACCGTTCGATTTGCACACGTTTGCCGAGTATGGGAAGCGGGGCGTGCTGCTGTTGCTGTCGGATTCGACGAACGTGGACCGGCCGGGTTATTCGGAAAGCGAGCGGTCGGTGGGACCGCGGCTGGAAGATCTGATGGTGCGGAGTGAGCGGCGGGTGGTGGTTTCGTGCTTCAGTTCGTCGGTGCACCGGCTGCAGATGATCTTCGACATGGCGCAGAAGGCGGGGCGGAAGGTCGGGCTGCTGGGGCGGAGCATGTTGTCGGTGAGCGAGATCGCGCACCAGTTGGAGCTGTTGCAGATTCACGATAACCTGCTACTGCGGCCGCAGGATATCCAGTTGGCCGATCCGGCGAAGGTGTGCGTGCTGGTATCGGGAACGCAGGGAGAGCCGATGAGCGCGTTGTCCCGAGTGGCGGTGGATAACCACAAGAGCCTGAAGCTGGAAAAAGGCGATACGGTGGTGTTGAGCTCGCGGATGATTCCGGGGAACGAGAAGGCGATCATGCGGATGATCAACCACGCGACGCGGCGCGGGGCCAATATGGTATTCGGGTCGATGACGCCGCCCGTGCATGTTTCCGGGCACGGGTATGCCGAGGAACTTCGGCTGATCCTGAACCTGGTGCGGCCAAAGTATTTTGTGCCTGTGCATGGGGAGTACTGGCAGCTTTCACGGCATGCGCACCTGGCGAAACATTTGCGGGATCACGGGTTGGAGGCGTCGTTCCTAATGGAGACCGGCGAGACGCTGGAGATCGATCAACACGGGGCGCGGAAGGGGGAACGGGTAACGGTGGGGCGGGTGTGCATCGACTCGGGCTCCATTGATGAAGTGGTGGCGGATCTTGTGATTCGCGACCGGCGGCATTTATCGGAAGACGGGTTTGTAATGCCGATTATTGCGATCGATAAGTCGACCGGGAAGCCGGAAGGGCAGCCGGAAATTGTGAGCCGGGGCTTCCTTTCCGACGACAGTAAGGAGATTCTGGCGGAGGCGCGGAAGGTGGTTTCAAGGACGCTGGAGACTTCGAGTCAGGAAGAGCGCGGGGACTGGGGGGTGATGCAGGAGAAGATACGGGCGGATCTGAAACGTTACCTGACGAAGCAGACCGCGCGGCGCCCGTTGATCATGCCGGTTATTTTGGAAGTATGATTTTCGAGGACGCCTCGGGATATACCGGAGAAGCAGAGCGGTTGGAGAAGCCTGCGACGGTTGAGGAGGTGTCGGCGGTATTGGCGGAGGCGTCGCGAGCGGGCGTGCCGGTGACCGTGGCCGGCGCGGGATCGGGAGTGACGGGCGGGGCGGTGCCATCGGGAGGCATTGTCCTGTCGTTGGAGAGGTTCCGGCGGCTGGAGATTGGTTCGGGGGAAGCGCGCGCCGGGGCCGGGTTATTGCTGCATGAGTTGCAGTCGGCGGCGAGGAAGTCGGGACAGTTTTATGCGCCGGATCCGACACATAATGCGGCGGCACTTGGGGGGACGATTGCGAATAATGCGAGCGGGTCGAGGAGTTTCCGTTATGGATCAACGCGGCGCCATTTGAAGTCGCTGCTGGTGGTGTTTGCGGATGGGACTGTTCGGGAGTTGGTTCGCGGCGAAAAGATTGATTTTGAGGTTTCTCCCGTTCGGCGGCCGGCAACGACGAAGCATCAGGCGGGGTACCAGTTGGCGCCCGGGATGGATTGGGTGGATTTGATTTGCGGGAGCGAGGGGACGCTGGCGGTGGTTGTAGAAGCCACTTTTGGGTTATTGCCGGCGCCGGGGGAGCGGTTGAGCGGGGTGGTGTTTTTTCCGACCGAGGAGTTGGCGATGAATGCGGTGGATGCGTGGCGCGGGGTGCCGGAACTCTGCATGTTGGAGTATGTGGATGCGGCGTCGCTGCGGTTGATCGATGGTCCGCGAGCGGGGGCGGGGTTGTTGATTGAGCAGGAGAATCCGGATGAGGATGCCTGGTTATGCCGGCTGTTGGCGGCTGATGCTTTGGAGGAGGAGTCGTGGTTTGGTGCGGCGGAGGCGGACCGGGAGCGGTTCCGGAAGTTTCGTCATGCGCTGCCGGAGAAGGTCAACGATACGGTTCGTCGGCGCGGCTACATGAAGATGGGGACCGATTATGCGGTGCCGGTTTCGCGGCATCGGGAGATGCTGGCGGTTTACCGGGAGGATTTGGCGGGGTTTTCGGGAGATGCGGTGATTTATGGGCATGTGGGGGATGGGCATTTGCACGTAAACATGATGCCGGCCAACGATGCGGAGAAGGAGCAGTCTTGGGGCTTTTTGCATTCGTGGGCGAAGGCCGCGGTGGGGTTGGGCGGGACTGTTGGCGCGGAACATGGTTTGGGGAAGCGAAAGCGGCATCTATTGGAGTTGATGTACACTCCGGGTGAGATTGATGCCATGCGGGCGGTGAAGACGCGGTTAGATCCGGGCTGGATTTTGGGACGGGGAAATTTGTTTGCGTATGTTCCGAATCATTGAACCTTGTTCGCGGCGATGGGCGGATTTCCCAGGGGATGGGCGCCGGCGATTTTGCGGGGAATGCGGGAAGTTTGTTCATGATGTGGCGGGTTATTCGGAGGCCGAATTGCGGGCCTTGGGGCCGGTTTGCGGGTATGTGGGCGGGGAGACTTGGGGTGCTCCGCAGAGCCGGCGGGCGGTTATTGCGGGTGTTGTGCTAACTACTATTTCGCCTTTGTTGGCGCAGGATGGACGGGTGCGTGTCGTGGTGACGGATGCGGCGGGAACTCCGGTCAAGCACGCCGATGTGACAATTGGGGACCGGCGGTTGAAGGCGGATGATCAGGGTGTGGCGTCGGCGGTTGGGCTGCCGGTTGGCCGGGTTGAGATTACTGTTTCCACCATGGGATTCAAGACCTGGAAGGTTGTGCACACGGTTTCGAATGGTGGGGAATTGAAGGTGGATGCGCGACTGGAGCTTGGTGAGGTAGGAGGCGGGAGAGCTTACGTCGAGCCGGTTAAGGCTGGGTCTCTTTGGGTGCGGGTTCTGGATCCGACAATGTCGGCAGTGGTGACTGCCGAGGTGACAATCAGATTCTCGGGCGCAATGCCGCGAACGGTTCGTGTGGACGGAAATGGATCCGTATCCCTGCCATCGTTGCCTCCCGGAAAGGTTGAAGTAGAAGTTCGCGCGCCGGGGTTCAAGGACTGGCGCGGGTCCACGAAGATGACGGGGGCCAACGAAGTGATTGAGGCACGGATGGAAATCAGCGATCCGGGGACGAGAATTGCAGTGAAGCCTTCGGTGGGGCGGCGGTTTGTGGATTGGCTGACGTCTTGTACGCGGCGGTGAATTTCCAGAGTGTTAGACTGGCGGCAATAGACATGAACGTCTTTATTTCGTATGGCGGGGCAGCAGATCAGGTGACGGCCCTACGGCTCCAGGCGTTGGCTGCCGTTAATCGGTTGACGGTTTATGTGCCGCCTGCGTACACCCGCGATTTGCATACCGTTCGGCTGGAACCAAATATTGCCGAGAAAATGAAATCGTCAAAGGTTGTGTTGGGCGTCGTCGGCGCGGGTTTGTCGGATGCGTGCCGGCAGGAATTAAACGCCGGCTTGAAGCAACGCAAGCACATGATTGTGATGGCTGACCCTCAGTTTGGTCCGCTTTTGCAGCCTATTTTTGGAACCAACCTTGTCTTCATTGACCAATCTCAACCCCACCTATCCGAGCGCGGTATCGTGGATTACTTAAAGACAATTGACGCTGAAGAGAGCGCGAAGAACGCTCTGCTGGTGCTGGGAACCCTAGCGCTTGGGCTGCTCCTGTTCTCGTCGGCCGGTAAACGCTAAGTCCGGATGCCGACTATTTGCTGCACCATTGACAGTTCCTGTGTCGTCGCATTGCAGCATGTGGGCCTTTTACCTCAGCTCAGTATGCTCTTTTCGATCGTGCTCGTTCCGAAGGCCGTTCGCGCTGAGATTTCAAAGAGGAAATCGGGCAAAGATCATCTGCGGAGGATCTTCGACGAATACTCCTTTTTCAGGAGGTGCGACAAGTTTGAGAAAGGCGCGATTGATTTCCTGCTCGCTGAGCGCCGGCGCGAAGGATCACGGGACCGCGGAGAGGTAGAAGCCGTTGTCCAGGCGTCACAAGAAGGTGCAATGGTTATCATCGATGATCACTGGGGACGCAAATTGGCCGAAAATTACGCCCTCGAGTGCCACGGAACGTGCTGGGTGTTGGAACGTATGTCCGAGTTGGCGTTGATCTCTCCCACGGAATTACGCGAACACTTTCTTGCTTTGCGCGAGATTGGTATTAGACTGCCGTGGGGGATCGTGAATGACCTGCTGAGCAAGTCTGGAGGGGAACCGCTTCCTAATGCTTCCGGCCGATGATGGCGTAGTCCAGGCAGCCGAAGAAAGCTTCGCGGAAGTCTTCCGGAAGTGACGCCAGGCTGGGCATGGAATCGACCGCTGGGGCGAGACGCTTGACTTCGACTCGGCCGAAGCCAGCCTCTTCCATGTGGAAGGCGGCGAGGGTCGGCGGTACGGGGCGTTCGTGGGTTGGATCCAGGTAGAAGTGCGTGGCGAAGATCGCCAGACATTCGGGGTTCGGGGTTTCGAGGATCAGGACGCCGCCGGATTCCAGCGCGGCGGCGCAGGCGCGGATGAAGCGCGGGAGTTCGAGCGGCGGAAGATGCTCGATGACCTGGCTGCAGAAGAGGATTTCGAATGCTCCGGCGGGTTGGGATTCGAGCCATTGGAAGAGATCGGCCTTTTCGGCGCTGAGACTTTTCGACTGGCAGATGGCGATGGATTCGGCGTCACCGTCGATGCCTGTGGCTGGGATTCCGTTTCCCCGCAGGAGTTCTAGCATTTCGCCCCGGCCGCAGCCTAGATCGACGACTCGGGTTTTGCCGGTGAAGTAACCGAGATAGTTTTCGAAGTTCTGGCGGACGTAGGCTTCGGGGCCGCGGAATCGCTCGGCGAAGCGGAGGAAGTCGTAGGAGTGTTCCTGCCCGGTTGGCGGTGCCGGGGCCGGCGGCAGAGTAGCCGCGGCGAAGGCTTTTTGGCGGACGCTGCGGAGTTCGGAGTGAATAATGGTTTCGTACTCGGTGCGGATACGGTCGAGATCGGCCCAGAGGCGCTGTTGGACGTCGGCGGTGCTGCGCGCGAGGGCAGCTTCGAAATTCGAATGCTGGGAACTGGCGATGTTCTGGAAGTTGCCTTCCATGATGCCGGAGCGATGGGTGAAGGCGGCGTTGAGGTCGGCGACGCTGCGGAGGAACTGAGCCTCGTTAATGGCGAGTTTGCGCTCCCAGTCCTTGCGCCATTCCTGCCAGTGTTTGGTGATGTCGGCGAGTTCGGCGGCGCGCGCCTGGAGGGTTTCGGCGCGGGAGGCTATGGCGTCCATGCGATTGTTAGTCGCAATGAGCGCCTCGGGGATCGGGGCAACTTTATCAATGCGGGCCTGGCATTCGCTGATGGCTACGGCGATGGCTTCGAGCGCACGGTTTTGATCGTTGAAAGCTTCTAGTGTCGCCTGGACGCAGTTCATTTGGGCGCGGTTGAACTCGACCTGTTCGCGGACGTGCCAATCGAGGATCCTGGCGACGAAGCGCTTCCATTTCTGCACCAGGTTGTTTTTGAAACCGGGGGGACGTGGATTTACCGTGCCGATAGCTGCTACTTTAGCCTCGGCTGCGTCGCGAGCGTGGAGAAGCGGCAGGAGATGGGCCAACGGAACGCCGAAGGCTCCGCGTTCGCCCTGGGGATGGCGGGCCCGGACGCGCTCCTGAATTTCGCGGATGGCCTGTTCGAGCTCGCGGAGAGCGGGATCGGTCTCAGCGGCCACGCCTGGACCCTTTTTTGCCGCGTTCATAGCTGGCGCGGATGACGGTAGCGATGCCGCCGCGGGGGGTGAAGTCGCCGATAACGGTGGCGCGAATGGGGGCGGCGTATTTGACGACGTCACGGAGAAACTTGTTGACGATGTTTTCCTGGAAGATGCCTAAATTCCGGTATGCGAGCCAGTACATTTTCAGCGATTTCAGCTCCAGGCAGTGCTCGCCGGGGGTGTAGCGGAGAGTGAGAGTACCGTGGTCGGGAAGGCCGGTTTTGGGGCAAACGGAGGTGAACTCAGGGTTGATAATTTCGATTTCGTACTCTTCGGTGTACTGGCTGGGCCAGCATTCGATGGGAGGAAGTTCGGCATCGACGCCGGAGGCGGCGTGTTCGTCGGTATAAGCCTTGGTCTTTTTCATGCGGGGATCAGTTTTCGAGAGAGGTGGTCGAGGAAAAGGCCGACATCGGTGACGACTCCAACGGCCTGGCCGGTACCGCGATCGCTGACCTTGGTGGCAACGGCCGGGTTGATGTCGACGCAAACGATTTTGACCCAGCTTGGGAGCATGTTGCCGGTGGCGATGGAGTGCAACATGGAGCTGAGGCAGAGGACGATGCCGGCGCCCTGGAGGTGCTCATTGTAGGCGTCCTGGGCTTCGTTCATATCGGTGATGGTGTCCGGCAGCGGGCCGTCATCGCGAAGGCTGCCGGCGAGCACAAAGGGCACGTTGGCCTTGACGCATTCGTACATGACGCCGGTGCTAAGGCGGCCGGATTCGACGGCGCCTTTAATGCCGCCGGCGTGGTTGATGGCGTTGATGGCGCGCATGTGGTTGCGGTGGCCATGTTCTTCGAGGCGGCCGTCAACGACGCGGACGCCGAGGGAGGTTCCGAGGAGGGCGGCTTCGATGTCGTGGACGGCGAGGGCGTTACCGCAGAGCAGGGAGTCGACCCAGCCGTGGCGGATTAGCTGGGAGAGGGGTTCGACGCCGCCGGTGTGGACGACGACGGGGCCGGAGACGACGACGATTTTCTTCCCGTCACGTCGGACCTGCTCCATGATGGCAGCGGTTTGGCGGACGGCAGTTTCGACCTGGCGCTCCGACGAGATCTCATTGCTCATGAAGGAGAAGCCGTGGCGGTCGCGTTCCTTGGACTCCGGGATGACGCGGATTCCGCGCATCCCGACCACGACGGCGTCGCCGGCCTTGAGGTCGCGAAGACGGCGGCAGACGGGCCCTTCGGGGGCGAGGACTACCATGGCATCCATGCGCTGGCGATCGACGCGCACCCAATCGTTATTGATGCGGACTTCGGTGCGGTTATTAGTGGTGGAGTAGAAGTCTTCGGGTGCGCAGGAGTCCTTTTCGACGATGCGGGTTTCGGCGTCCCCATCTTCGGCGGGGGTGCAACCAAGGCCGAGGAGTTGGCCGAGGAGACTGTCCATCTGCTCGCGGTTGGGGGCTTCAATTTTGAGGCGGAGATGGGAGGGATCGGAGTTGGTGCGGCCGATTTGGAAGATCTCAACTTCGAAGCGGCCTTGAAACTCGACGACGGTGTCGAAGATCCGTTCCATGATGTGAGAGTCGATGAGGTGTCCGTGGGCCTCAACCGTTTCCTGGAAAGGAAGAGGTTGCGTAGAAGGTTCCATGCGTCCCTTTCAGGATACCGTCTAAACCCATCTACAATAAAGAAACGAGACCCATGACGATCCCGATTGCCTGGCAACCGGACCCCGAAATGCAGGCGCGGGCGCGGTTAGCGGAGTTCTTGAAGCAGTGCGGCGAGACGGAGTTTGCCGCGCTGTATCGCCGGTCGATCGAAGATGTGGAGTGGTTCACCGGGGAACTGCTGCGGTTCCTGAATGTGACGTTCGATCCGCCTTATGAGAAGCTGCTGGATGTATCGGCGGGAGTGGAGTGGGCGCGTTGGTGCGTGGGGGGCGGGCTGAATATTAGCCGGGCCTGTTTGGCGGATAAGGATGCGGCGCAAACGGCGGTGGCATGGGAGGGGGAAGAGGGTGTTTCGCGCGCCTGGAGCTACCGGGCGCTGCAGGTGATGGTGAAGAAGTGCGCGGCGGGGCTGCGGGATATCGGCGTGAAGAAGGGCGATGCGGTGGGGGTTCATCTCCCGATGATGCCGGAGACCGTGGCGCTGATGCTGGCATTGGCCCGCGTCGGTGCGGTGGCGGTGCCGTTGTTCACGGGATTTGGGCCGGGAGCGATCGCGGATCGATTAAACGATGCAGGGGCGGTTGTGTTGTTCACGGCCAATGCATTTCCGCGGCGCAAGCAGGTGATCGCTTCGAAGGCGACGGCAGATGAGGCTTTGGCAAGGTGCCCGGGCGTGCGCCATTTAGTAGTGGTGGCGCGGATGGAGGGTATAGAGATTCCGATGGTTGAAGGGCGGGATCTTCGCTGGGAGGAGCTTTGCGAGCGGAACGGCGACTCGCAGATTGAAGCGACGACGGCGGAGGATCCGTTGCTGATTTTGTATACGTCGGGCACGACGGGGCGGCCGAAGGGCATTGTGCATTGCCATGGCGGGTTTCCATTGAAGGTGGCGGCGGACATGGCGTTTGGGTTTGACGTCGGTTGGCGGACCCGCATTGGGTGGGTGACCGATATCGGGTGGATGATGGGACCGTGGCTGATTTATGGTTCGCTGCTGTTGGGCGGAACGATGATGCTGTTTGACGGGGCGGTGGACTATCCTCATCCGGCAAGGCTCTGGGGGATGGCGGACCGGCAGAACGTGGCGGTTCTGGGAGTGTCGCCGACGCTGGTACGGGCGCTGGAAGGGCATGGCGAGGATTGGCTGCAGCGGCATAGTCTGCACTCGATGCGGCTTTTTGGGTCGACAGGGGAGCCGTGGACGCCTGATGCCTGGTGGTGGCTGTTTGAAAAGGTAGGGAAGGGCAAAATACCGGTGATTAACTACTCCGGGGGGACCGAGATTTCGGGTGGGATTCTTTGCAATAATCCAATGCTGCCGATTAAGCCTTGCGGGTTTTCGGCGCCTTGTCTAGGAATCGCGGCGGATGTGGTGAACGCTAAAGGGGAGAGCGTGCGCGGGGAAGTAGGAGAACTGGTGATTCGCAAGCCTTGGCTAGGCATGGCGCGCGGTTTTCACGGCGACCCGGAGCGCTATCTCGACACGTATTGGCGGACGTTTCCGGGCTTGTGGCGGCATGGGGACTTTGCGCGGATCGATGCCGACGGGCACTGGTTTATCGAAGGTAGGAGCGACGATACCATTCAAGTGGCGGGCAAGCGCGTGGGACCGGCGGAAGTGGAACGGGCCGTGGCGCTGCATCCGATGGTGCGGGAGGCGGCGGCGGTGGCGGTGCCGGACGCGATGAAGGGTGAAGCGATTGCGCTATTTGTCGCCGTGCGCGAAGGCGCGGCGTCAACGTTGGAGGAAGAGTTGAAAGAGCTGGTGTCGCGGGAGTTAGGCAAACCGATGCGTCCGGCGGTGGTGAAACGCGTGAGCGGGATTCCGAAGACAAGGAACGGGAAGATGATGCGGCGGCTGGTTCGGGCGGCGTGGCTGGGCGAGCCTACGGGCGATTTGACGGCGCTGGAAGATCCGGAATTGCTGGCGGAGATCGGCCGCCTGGGCCAAAGATGAAGCTATTGTGAGCCTTCGGCGGCGCGAACTATGCTACGATGCGCCCTGAATGGACGTCACAAGGGTATTGGTGGTTGAAGACGAGAAACGCATCGCGGATTTCATTTCGCGGGGCTTGGAAAGCGCCGGCTATCAGGTAGCTACGGTGCATGACGGGGCGACGGCGGTGGAGAAGATCCACGAGATCGAATTCGATCTGATCGTGCTGGATCTTGGGCTGCCGGATATCGACGGACTGAAAGTGCTGGAGAAGATCCGGAACCGGAAGACGACGCCGTCGGTGCTGATCCTTTCGGCCCGGGGGAATGTGGACGACCGCGTCAAGGGACTGGAACTCGGCGCCGACGACTATATGGTGAAGCCGTTTGCGTTTGTGGAGTTTCTGGCGCGGACGCGCGCGCTGCTGCGGCGCGGATCGAGCATGCCGGAACGCTACCAGGTGGGCGACTTGACGCTGGATGCGCTGCGCCGGAAGGTCACGCGGGCCGGAGAGGTAATTGAACTGGCGCCAAAGGAGTTCAGCATTTTGGAACATCTGATGAGGCACCGGGGCAAGGCGCTGAGCCGCACGATGATCGTTGAGCATGTGTGGGACATGGACTACGACGGGTTGACTAACATCGTCGATGTCTACATTCGACACTTACGCAGCAAGATCGACGACGACTATCCGGTGAAGCTGATCCACACGGTGCGCGGCGTCGGGTATATGATCGATTTACCGGCTGAGTTAAAGAGTTAGCGGTTCAGCCAACCTTCGGAATGCCTCATCGAATCAAAAGCCTTCGATTCCGGCTGACGATCAGTTATGTGCTGATCTTCGGGATATTGCTGACCGCGATCGGGTTTACGTTTCGCACGCGGTTGATGAACATTATTCAGGATCGCGTGGAAGAGGCGGTGGACCAGGACTGGAGCGCAGCGCGCGGATTCCTGCGAGTGGAACGAGGGCAGGCGATCTGGCAGGTAGATCCGCGCGAAATGGATCAGACGCTGTTCCTGGAGCGGCTGCGGCGTTTGGTCGTGGTCGCCGATTCGTCGGGTGAGATTCTGGAGATGTCCAACGGGTACCGGCAGCAGGGGGTTGAATCGGAGGCCGAGATCCGGACGCGATTCAAAGAAGGCAGTCCGCGGCTGGTGGTGAAGGAGCAGGGCAAGGATCGGGTATTAATGCGCTACGGCGTCTTCCGGTCCGAGGGACATCTCTATCTGCTGGGCGTGGGGCGGCGGATGACGGACGTGGGCGGACTGCCGAATGCTTTTATGACCGATTACTTCACGGTGCTGCCGCTGCTGCTGCTGGCGACGAGCGTACTCGGGTGGTTTATGGCGGGCCGGGCGCTGATGCCGGTGAACCGGCTGGCGGAGGCGGCGCAACGAATCTCGGGTTCGAGCCTTCATCTTCGGATTCCGGAACGGTACGCCAACGATGAACTCGACCAGTTGATCGTGGCGTTCAACAAAATGATGGAACGGCTGTCGGAGAATTTCGAGCAGATCCGGCGGTTTTCGACGGACGTTTCGCACGAACTGCGCACGCCGTTGACGGGGATTCGAGGCCAATTAGAAGTGGCGCTGATGACGGCGCAGACGGCCGATGAGTACCGCGACGCGATTGTGAATGCGTTGGAGGACGTGGACCGAATTTCGAATATTGTCCGCGCGCTGCTGCTGCTGTCGCAGGCCGAGACGGGGCAGCTTGCGCTGCAACAGCAGCCGGTAAACGTGACCGAGGTAGTGGAGGAGCTGGTGGAGCAGTTCCATGTGACGGCCAAGGAAGAGGGGCTGCGGCTGAACAGCGATCTGGAGCCGGACGTCTATATTCGCGGCGACCGGACGCAGATGGACCGGCTGGTGACGAACCTGTTGACCAATGCGCTGAAGTACACGCCGAGGGGCGGGTTTGTGAACGTCGTCGTCCGGCGCGACGAAGGCAATGTCGTGATAAAGGTGGCCGACAGCGGAAAGGGTATTCCCGCGGAGAGCTTGCCCCATATCTTCGACCGCTTCTATCGTGTGCCGGGCGAGGACCCGAACAAAGGCCTGGGACTGGGCCTGAGTTTCGTGAACTGGATTGTGAAGGCGCACCAGGGACATATGGAAGTGAACAGCGAAGTAGGGCGCGGGACGGCGTTCACGATTACGCTACCGGGAAATCACGAGGAAGTGCTTGAAAACAGTTCCATTCGCCTTGAGGAAGCGAGACAATAACGCCATGGACCTTACGATATCGGAACGTACCAAAGAGGGCATCGTTATCCTGGACGCCAAGGGGCAGATCGTCGCCGGCGACGGCGCCGACCGGCTGCGGGAGCGTCTGAAGGCGCTGGCAGAGGCCGGGCAGGCAAATGCCATTCTGAACCTGGCCGGCGTTGACTATATCGATTCGTCGGGCCTCGGCGCGCTGGTGATGAGCTTTTCGGCGCTGCGCAAGAAAGAAGGGACGCTGAAGCTGTTGAACCTGACGCGGCGCAACGTGGAACTGCTGGTGCTGACGAAGCTGGAGACCGTCTTCGAAGTTTACGATGAAGAGCAGAGTGCGGTGAACAGCTTCTTTCCGAACCGCGAGATCAAGAAATTCGATATTCTTTCGTTCCTGCAGCAGCGAAACAAGCCCGTGGGTGGCTAAGCGATGGCCGCTGTGGGCCAGCCAGCGCCCGCGTTCGGACCGTTAGAAAATCTGGCGGCGCCGGTGCTGCTGGCGTTTTTCAAGATCGCCTGCCCAACTTGCCAGATGACGTTTCCGTTTTTGCAGCGGCTGGCTGACCGGGGCGGGCCGCGGATCGTGGGGGTGTCGCAGGACGATGCCGAGGATACGGCCGAATTCAAGAAGGCGTTTGGTGTGCGGTTTGAGACGGTTCTGGATCCGGGATATCCGGTGAGTAATGCGTATGGATTGGAGTATGTGCCGACTCTGCTGCTGGTGGAACCGGATGGGCGAATCAGTTGGAAGATTGAAGCGTTCGTGAAGGCGGAGTTGGAGGAGCTGGCGGGGCGTTTCGGAGTGACGCTATTTGAGGCCGGCGATAGGGTCCCGAATTTCAAGCCTGGTTGAGGGTCCAAGAACTGATTCCCGGGGGGAATCGGAACTGACTCCCGCGGGGAGTCGAAACTGACTCCGGGACGGAGTCGCGATACACTGGAGAACGAATGGCATCCAAACTCTCGGAAGTGCTCGGCAATACGGCGGCGATTGTAAAGGGATTGAGCGTCACCTTCAAGGAAATGATGGCGCCGACGATTACCGAGGACTATCCGGCATCGCCCGCGATATTTCAGGAGAGGTTCCGGGGAACGCACGTACTACAGCGGGATGAAAGCGGCCTGGAAAAGTGCGTCGCGTGCTTCCTGTGCGCGGCGGCGTGCCCGGCATCCTGCATCTACATTGAAGCGGCCGAAAATACCGATTCCAAGCGCATGAGCGGCGGGGAGCGCTACGCCGAGGTTTATAACATCGACTACAGCCGGTGTATCTTTTGCGGGTTCTGCGTGGAGGCGTGCCCTACAGATGCGATTACTCACGGGCACGGTTTTGAGACAGCGAGCTATAACACGGCGACGTTGATTATGCGGAAAGAGCAGATGCTGACGCAGATTTCGCCGGCGGCAATTCCGGCCAAGCCGTTGGGCGAGGGCGCGGGCGCGCACTAGCGCCTACTGGATGTGATACTGGCTGCGGAGGGAAACGATATTTTCCTTCGCTTGGGCCTGGAAGTTGCCGGCTAACGCGGCGCACTGTTGGTTAAAGAGAATGGAATCGAGGATTCGATTCCGATCGTTCTTCAACTCTCCGATACGATGATTCGCAATGCCTAGATGAAAGTAGGCGTCACTGGCCATGCTTTTGTTCTGGCTGAGACCGGGGAGGGCGGCGCGGAGGTGGACATCGGCGTCGGACCAGCGCTGCTCGCCGCTGGCGATCATGCCAAGCATCCAGTGTGCCATTCCCAATTTTTGGGATTTGTTAGTGGCCCAATCGGCATCGGCTACGCCAGGAGGGACGGGTTTGTTGGGCATGGTTTCAAGGATTCGCTTTGCGTATAGAGTGACCTTGCCTTTGTCGGAGCGCTCGTAAGCCTTGGAGGCAGCAAACAGGAGCATGTCGTCGTTGTGACCGTTGGCGCGGAAATCTTCTTCCGCCATGGCGAGGGCGCGCGCCGTTTGGCCGGCTTTCTGGTAGGACTGGAATATCTGAGTCTGCAGCAGGGCGTTGTAGGGGGATTTGGGGCTGTGGCTGCGCAGAATGTCGCTCAGTTCTATGCGTTGATTGAGGTCGGAGGCGGCGTTGGCCAGCGAGAACAGAGAGTAGTCGCAGTAGGCGTCGACTTGTTTGCTGAATTCCAGGTCGGCCTGCCATGCCGCGGCGGCGGTGGCGTCTGAGGGGCTAGGGGCACCCATGATTCGGCGGGCAGTTTTGGAGGCCGTCAACGCCCATTCGCGGATGAGCACCGGGTTTTTGGCGCTCTCAGCGGCTTTGAGGTTTGCGTTGGCGATGGCGAGGTCGTCGGGATCTTTGAGGAGGATAGCGGCGCCGATGGCGATAGCTTTATCGAACTGGCCATGTTTGGTATAGGTGGAATGGAGTTCCGCTTGGACCCAGGATGTGGAGACGTGGTTGGGGTACTTGGCAACGAACCCTTCCATGAGGGTGGTTTTCCAGGCGGGGTCGGGTTCATCAAGGAAGTGCTTGATGATTGCGCCTTCGCTGGTGTCCAGGTCGGTGACGAGGACGCGTTTTGCGCCGTGGCTTGGAGCAGCCAACAGCAGTGCAAGTGCGAAGTAATAGGACAGGCGGTTCATCGAGTTCCCCTTAGATGTTCCGAATGGAATTTGGAATATGAGCCGATTGTGGGAGAATCGAAAGTTTAGAACAATCGGGCGAAAACCTTATCCTCGGTACCTAGAGGCGGCGCCGGAAATACTGAAAGCCATCGGCGTTCAGCCTGGTTTCAAGCTCTTTTTGTTGCGGCGTGGATTGGATGGGTCCGACGAGAACGCGGGAAATTGGGGAGTTATCCATACGGGAGAGTTTGACTTCATACCCGCGGGCGACGAGGCGGTCCTGCATAGAGCGATCGATGGACGGATCGATGAGGCCGACCTGGAGGTAGAGGCCAGATGGAGGCGCATCAGGAACCGGGGCCGGTGCGGCGGCAACGGAGGGAGAGGGTTTGTTCATTGGTTGCACCACAACGGGACCGGGGGGAATCTCGGTACGAACGACGGTGGCCGTTTCGGTGCGGATCTGCGTGACGGTGCGGCCGGCGAGATAGCTGAGGCAGGCGATGAGGCCGGTCAGTAGGGTCATGCCGAGGATAGCGGTGGTCAAGCGGCGATTGGCCAGGGTGAGTTCGCGGTTTTCGGTATGTAACTGGGGAGTAGGTTGAGGGAGAGGGAAGTCGCTCATTCTGGGTGCTCCTTGAACTACATAGCTATCGGTTGACTAGGTGAATAGCTGTAGGGGAGTAAGGGAAAAAAGCTTGGGAGTAGGGGGTTTGATGGATCTTGGCCTGCAAGTGATTGAAAGTAGAGAAGTTACTTGATGGTTTTGAAAAATCTGAGGGAGACGAAAAGTCATTCCCGAAATTTTGAAATCTTTATTTCCTTTAGAATCAGCAACTTTATATTGTAAAGTACCGGGCGGGCTGGCGGCGTCTGCTAGCTTGGGGTTGTGAGTCGATCACGCGGTTGAGCGCCGGCCCGACAGCCCTGGGGATGGGGTCTAGCGGTGCTGCTTGCAGCTCCTGCAGTGATTAACTTGTGCTTACCGGTTCAGGCGGAAGAGTTTCGCTGGGACCGGAGGGAAGCGGCGCGCCGTTTTTGGAGAGGCGGCGCGCCGCGTTTTTTTGCGAATCGAGGTTTGTAGGCCGAGCCGGTACGGTCGAGCGCCGGGGCAGCCAATCTACGGGATGGATTGACGCCCTCCGCTGCTGCTCCTGTATGGTTCGGCCTGCAATCACGGTCCAGGTGGTGCCGGACCGTTTTCATAGCGGTGCGCCTTTTTTGGCGAGGAGGCGCACCGCTCTTTTTGCAGCTTGAGGTTTGTAGGACGGGCCGCACGGTTGAGCGCCGGGGCCTCCAATCTATGGGGATGGATTGGCGAGCTCCGCTGCTGCTCCTGTGTGGTCCGGCCTGCAATCACGGTCCGGGTGGTGCCGGACCGTTTCCATAGCGGTGCGCTGGTTGACTCCTTTCCAGCGCGCCGCTCTTTTTAACAGATTGAGTTTGCAGGAAGGACCGCTTGGTCGAGCGCCGGGGCCGTCAATTTATGGGGATGGATTGGCGACCGCTGCTGCTGCTCCCGAAGAGCCCTTCCTGCAATCGGTGGCGCTCCCGGGTTTGGGCGGGGGCGCCGCCTCCTTTGAATCGAGTTTGCAGGACGGGCCGCGTGGTTGAGCTCCAGTGCCGCGAGCCTATGGGCTGGGCTGGCCGCATTTGTGCAGCTCCCGCACCGCTTGTCCTGCAATCGACGGTCCGGGCGGACCGGACTCCGGAATCGGGGCCCGGAGTCTGCGTCCACCCGGACCGTCTCTACACGGTGCGTCACTGTGGGAGTAGTGGCGCGCCGCGCTTAAAAGCTAGCCAAACATATTTGAAATTTCCGAACCGAGTTGCGCGAGGCGCAGGGTTGGGTAACCGAGGGTGGTGCTGATCGTGCCGGTATCGCGATCAATGAAAGTGAAGACGTTGTCGTTGATCCGGTA
>Ga0315912_10000606_pt1 | contig 60272 bp, 51 predicted proteins | sample VfabasoilMG_FD_204469 | JGI IMG/M metagenome (GOLD analysis project Ga0315912, IMG submission 204469) | Garden soil microbial communities collected in Santa Monica, California, United States - V. faba soil | ecosystem: Environmental > Terrestrial > Soil > Garden | place: USA: California...
ATTCGCCGCGCCAAAGAATGAGAGGTTGGACAGCCGTTGACCCTGCCATGAGCGCATTCTCGGGCGCACGATTTCCATGTTGCCGCCACGCACCATCGTTCATCTCGATGCCGATGCCTACTTCGCCTCGGTCGAGCAGGCGTCCGATCCCAAGCTGCGCGGCAAGCCCATTTTGCATTATTGAACCAATAGGTGGAAGAAACGTTGGGTCGCTACTACTGTGCTCGCGTCGCTCCAAACCGCAAGTCCAGTAGAGTCAAAAGAGAAGTCCTCGATCAGCGTATCAGTCCAGTTCAATAAATCATTCGACGATCTCATGTAGTAAGAGCGGTTTGAAAGATATGGGAAATGAATAGCGACTCCACTTTGCCCAATCATCTCCAGTTGGATAAGGAGACAGCTAGAAGGATCGTTTGGATCAGTCCCAAGCAGGAATTCATTGCTATTGCTAAGACCGTCTCCGTCCCAATCTCCATCGAGGTCGTTCGGCCCCGTGCCGGCCAAGAGCGGACTGATGCCGAAATGCTGCATGGCCCAGGCGTCTTGGATCCCATCTCCATCCAAATCTTCAGATTGGAAGTCTGTTGCGATGATGGAGGTACCGGTGTTGTCTATCCGGAAGGAAGCTAGTCGATCGCGGGTGAGCAAGCGTTGGCCAAAGACGATGTTGGAAAAAGCGGATGCAATGCTTCCGTATTTGATCAAAACAAAACTTTGTGAATTGGAAAGAGTTACACCTGGATTGATCGATATTTCCAGATTTCCAGCCAATGAAACGCTCCCGGTGACGACGAGGGAACTGCTCTGCGGAAAGCCCGGCGCGCCAGCGATTGAGAAGGCGAGTTGGGATGTGGAATCCAGCACAAGATTGCTTTGAATTGTGATGGTCGAAGGCCAGAGTGAGCCGCGATTTGTGACCGCGCCGATGATTACTCCGCCGCCGGTTAATCTTGAGTAGCGGCGGACCTCCAGCCCGCTCCGGCAGAAGTTCGTGCCGCCAAGCAGATTTAAGGTGGCCAGGTTAGTCCCATCCCCAATCCGGAGGGGAATGCCTGTTGAAAGATCGCAAGCCAACCATTCAGCATTGCCCGCACGGATATTGAGGACGGAGGCGCTGGCACTGCTGGCGGTCACCTTGTCGGCGCGGAGCAATCCACGATTCAGATCGAGCGGTCCGTTCACGGTCATGTTAGCTGTTCCGGAAGCGTTGGTCACAAACAGTTGTCCGGACCGGATCATCAACGAGGCCCGACCAAAAGTTGAACTGCTCAATGTCAAAGATGGGGAAACAATTTTGGCTTTGCTGCTGACTGCAACAGCATTGGTCCAAATCGAAGAGAACGAGGCGCTGATTGTCAGCCCCCCGGTAAGTTTCCAAAGACTGCCTTGCCCGGCGATGTCCGCCAGCGAACCAGATGAAGCATTTAAGACTCCGTTGCTGGTGAGCAAGTTTGCACCACCGGCGACTTGCAGCTTTGACTGCGAACCTGAAAGCAAGATTTGAGTTGAACAGTTTCCAATCGCGCCAGTTCCGGTAAAAGACACGAGCGCGCTTGAACCACTGCCCACGATTTGTGAGCCCGTAAAGACGCCGCCGGTTTGAATCAGAAACTGATTTTGACTGCCTGATACGGTCAGACCATTGGTAGCAAAGCAACTTGAGCTCGCGCCATTCAACGTCAGACGATTGTTGTTGCCGCTGCTACCTCCGATGATCGCCGAACTGGCGAGGAGCTTGCCACCAAACTCCACGAGCAATTGATTTTGCGAACCACCTGCTCCGACCGCGATGGCGTTGGGAGTCAACCATGTCGAGCCATTGCCTGAAATCGTGGCACTGGCGTTGGAACTTATAGAACTGAACCCAACGTGGCTCGTGGCCCCGGTATCGTCCCGGAATAACCCTCCCTGCTGCACCCGGAACACGCCGGAAGTCAGAGTTACCGACGCTGAGGAATTTGCCATGAATATGCCGCCGCCCTGACCGACCACGAGTTGCTGACTCCGCCAGCGACTCCCACTCCCCATCCGCAATCGTTCATACCCTCCCGCGCCTGTCGCAAAGGTCTGGGAAATAACGAGCGCGTTTGTGGACCGTATCAACTCCAGTCCCAGCGCGCCGGCAAGTCCTGCTGGCGGGGTTACTGATGCGGCTGGCGTGTCAAGATACGTCACCCAGCCATCTTGAAAGGTGATCATCCCGCTCGGCACTGTGCCGTCGTCGTTCGGAATGATTCCGCCGGCACTGATGACAAGCTTTCCACCTTTTGATGTGATGGAACTTGCCTGAACCGCAATGCCAGCGGGCACGACAATATCCGTCGCTGGCAAATGAAGCCCACCGGCGAACAGCAGGAAGCCTTGCGATCCTTGGAAGCTGGAAGTCGCTGACAAAGTAACCGGGCTGACAAAATGCACGGTGCTGTTGCTCAGTATGATTTGGCCGCGATTTGTAAATGTGCCCGTGATAGTTGCCACAGTATTCGTTGCCGCCAAGGCCGAGTTGGTTTCAATCAAGATACTCCCAGCCTGTATCGCCGAAGTTCCTCCGTTAAGAACCAACCTTGACCAGGTTGAAGCATCGTTCCCCCGAAACATGAGGGACGCCATTGACCCATTGGTGGCCTGAATCAATTGCAGGATGGTTGAGCCATAACGCTGAATGCGACCCGCGTAAGGCGGGTTCCTTAAGTCCAATTCGGCAGCGACGGCGTTCCGAAACGAAATCGTCGCGTTTGTGGTTATAACCGCATTGCTCGAAATGACCGGTATTGCCGAAACGAATTCCAACGTGGCTTCCTTCACTGCGATTCTGGAAGTTGGGGCGTTGCAATTGCCGATTTGGAGTGTCGCTGCGTTACTAACCACGACTGTTCCGCCCGCGCCAACGATAAGATTCGGAGTGAAGAAACTAGAAGCCGGTCCGCCAAGAATCAGCAAACCCGAGCTCCCTGCCGAAGCACTTACGTTTGCCACGTCAGCCTGAACCAAACCGCTGTCGACACGAAAAGTTCCACTGCCCACTCCACCGACAAGGAGAGATCCTGTTTGCGAAGCATTTGTCACGAACGCCCGTCCACCTGTCATTGTCACATTGCCGTTATCACCGGCCAACGCGCCCATTTGCCAACCGCCGACTTCCAATTGGCCATTCAGCGACGCGAGGGCCATGCTCGCACCACCGACTCGAAGCTCCCCTGCGCCCAAATTCCCATGATGCCCCATATACAGATTACCCAGCGTTTGAATTACTGCGTTCGTTCCGCCAGTCATGTTCAACTGATCAATTGTCCCGGTTCCCACTTCGAACCGTAAAGTTCCGACAGCAAAAGTCAGCGATCCAATCCATAAGCTGCCATCCATGACGTTCAAAAGCGTTCCCGGAAGACTCCCCGAGGAACCGTAAGTCAGTTGTCGTGCCCAAAACTTTCCGCCGTTGGTCACCAAAATCAGATTGTCCAAATTGCGAATGGGACTCCCCCAGACTTGGCCGATGTCGGCAACTCCGTCACTGTGGAACCAAGAATTTGATCCCGTGACGATGATCCGATTCCCACCGGTGTTCGCCAACGCAGTGAAGTGTTGATCAGAATACGATGTGCCTCCGGTCCTGAAATAGCCCCCATTCGTGATAATCATTATCTGCGCGCCAGAGTGCATCCCGAAATACATCAGGTAATCGTTAATCCACGAACTGCCCGAATCAGCAATCACTACAACATTACTGGCGCCGCCCGTCTGAAGCCCTAATTGGACAGAAAAAGTCTGAAATTTTGCTCCCCCGCTGACAAGAATCTCGTTGCGACCGTATGTGTCCAGCCCGGGAACCGATAATATGGTGTTCGATCCGCTGAGACTGACCCTCGCACGACGACCGCCACTAGATGCGCCAAGGGTTAACCCACCGTAATCGAATTGATCGGTGATAATACGGCTGGTCCCTCCGATAGCATTCCAAACAAACAAATTGCTGGCCGTAGTCCCCAAAGTCAGTTTGCTGGCATTGCTCACTGTCATGCCACGCAGTGTGGTCAACTCTCCGTGCCCGAATGTCAGGACTGAGCGACTGCCGTTCGTCGCCAAAAATGTGTCAGCCACTACGCTACCACCGCGCAAAGCCAACTCTCCTGTCCCAATACGACCAACGGACAAAACACCCGCGCCGGCTACGTTAGTCACGATCATCGAACCACTGATCACTGTAACTCGCGAAGTGCTTCCCACCATTTCCCCAACCCGCCATTCGTCAGTTAATCGCCATGCGCCCGCCGAAAGTGCCTGCGTAACACTACCCTGATGGAAAAACGCTGCAGAATTAGTCGCGCCCGCATCAACCGAAAACGTATATGTGCCTGCGTTTGTGAATGAAACGCTATCGGAAGCGGCAGGAATTCCATTCGGGGACCAATTTGACGCGTCGGAATACAGTCCACCCAAAACATTCGTCCAATAAAACACAGCGGCATTCGTCTCGCGCACCTGCGCGGCAAATAGAAGCGAAAGCAAAACCAAAGTGCGATGGCACTTTTTGACGATGTAAGGCGGTTTCTTCATGATATGGCGCCTTTCGCGTTCGTGCTGGTTGCAGTAGCTATGTCGGTGCGCGGCACGTTGGAGCGGAAGTGGCGGCCTGGTCCGTCCACGCCTTTGACTTTGAACAGAGCGTTGGGGAGGACGAAGTCGAAGCCGCCGGCCCGATACGCGGGAGGTTTGTCAACACGGCTGCCACAGCAGGATAGGGGGCCGGCTTTTTCCAGCTTGGCGCGCTGGGCGGCAAAGCGGACTTCGGCGAAACGTATGAAGGTGAGGCCGGCGTCGGCGCGGAACTGGTCGGCGGCGTCCCAGAGACGCTTTTCCAAGGTTGTGGTTAGGGCCTCCTTTTCCGATGGGGCAATCCAAATCATGGCGTCCAATTCATCATAAGGAATGCCTATCCCAAGGCAATTTCAAAACGTCTCAAATCCATTCATTCAGCCACCGCCGCGTTGACGTTTCAAAAAGATGCAGACTTCTATCATCGAGCCAGAAGGAGGTTGGATGCGAACGGCGATGTGAAGTCGAATCGCCGTGGTATTGACCTGGATAGCCACAGGAGCAGACGAACAACGGATTCGTGACCTGCAATTGCCATGGAGATAAACGGGCGCGATGGAAAGTGGCCGGTGCGAAAAATGAATGATGCTGCGTCCCCCATGGACGAAGTAGGTAGGCGAAAACTTAGACCACGTAAACAAAGGCTCATGAATACCCGCGTGAAAAGTGAAGCCACTGAAAGCAGGTCAGGCCTCTGTGAATGGGTTTGATCGCGAGAATTGTTTTGGCAAAAGGACGCCCGCGTGAACTGCGGCTGCGGTCGAGAGGTAGGGCCATTCCGCCAACCACTGGACGGGCAGGTCAAAGCTATTGACCCACTAGAACCCATATGGAGGCGGGAAATCTGGGGCAAATGGGTTTGGCGGTGAAATCGATTGTCACGATCGTCACGGTTGTCACAGAGGGGGAAGAAGAGAGTAGCTATTCTATCTATCTCAAAAGAAAGTTAACTAGAAAGAGGCGGTGACAACCGAGACATACGTGACAACCGATGTCGGGCGGTTGTCACGATTGACGCGATCGTCACTGGGGCGCGGCAGGAATCGTAACAATCAACGCTGGCTTGCGTTGAAGGCGTGGCGAAGCCGTTGATTATCGAGCTTCTGCCAGCAGACGCCGCAAAAGTATTTGAAACCGCGCAAACCGCCCTCTGGAAGCTTGGCTTGAGCAATTCTAACCGCGTCCAAAACTTCCATCGGCGGCAACCGTTCGACGAATCGGTAGACTTCAGTTTCAAACACATCGCGTGGGCATGAAAGCCAGGCTTCGAGTCCTTGGAGAGCAAGTTCAACGGGATCGGGTTTGAAAGCCATGGCTTAAGCGGGAACGGGGGTTCTTACGGCGCGATAGATGCGCGTGGTTTTTCCGCCACGCGCTGGGGTGATGTCCTCCCCAACGAGCAGACCGTCGGCTTCCATCTTGCCAAGCAACATGTGGGCTGCCGCGGCACTGGCGACGATGCGGGCGCGGTGGACATGGCGCACCGTGGTGAAGTCCTGGCTTTTACGCTGGTAGGTGGTTTCGAGTAGGTCGAGGACTTCATCCTCCAACCTGGCGGCGGCGGCGTGACGACCTTTGGCGAGAATCTCGCGCTGCGAAGCCGCGAACCAGTCCACGATGCGGACGGCATTGGCGGCAGTTTCGGCTACCAGAGACTCGTGGGGGGCGGCAGCGGCCCATTGCGTGGCGTGAAGGGCTACTGAAACCCGCCACGCGTTTTCTGCATAGCGAGCCGCAAACGCGCCGATGTCGGCAAGATCGGCGGCGCGGCGGTCCACAATCGAGTTGTGATAATCATTTAAGACCGCGACCGCTTCCGGCGTCGGCGTTATACAATGCGCTTTGTCAGCGGCGTGGAATGTCGCGATCAGGTCGGTGATGAGTTGAATCCATTGGCCGCGAACGGACTCGGAAACCATTTGCGCCTCGCCTTCGATGCGCCGAGGCGTGGCGTTGGTGTGACATACCAGCAGGCGCGGCAGGAAGCCACTGGCGGAAAGGCTCTGCTCATCCAGCATGGTCGCCAGCAAATCCGGCTGAACGAACCAGCACAGCGCAAGGCACGGCTTGTTGAGGACGACGGCATCACGGCTCTGCCGATCAACTCGGACGAAATCGCCGGAGTAGGCCGAGAGGTAAATCGATTCGTCAGTGGTTTTGCCCGGGTTGTAACGGCCAAGCAAATTGTCCACGAGCTTCCGGGCGTCGGCGCTGGCGGAGAAAACGACTTCGCGATTGTCGCGCAGCAGGACGGCGAGCCGTTCCGTGGTCACGTCCTGAGCGATGATGCAGGGCATGGCGGCACGGGCGGCAAGTTGATCCTTGGTGGCAAGTTTGTATTCGAGTTCGCCACGTAGCCGTTCACGTTCCATTGGATCGCCAGACTTTGCAGCTTTGCGTTCGAGCGTGGCGATTTCCTTGTCGAGCACCCGGATTTCAGATTGAAGTTGAGGGGAAGTTTTCTGTTTCCACGATTCGATCAGGTGCGACTGGTACTCCACGAGCGGCGCAGCAATAAGGCGAAAAGTCTCAGATTTACCGCTGCCTGACTCCGCGCTAGCAAGCAAATAGAGATTGGCGCGAGTAACGCGGTTCGGGCCACTGGCGACTTCCAAGCCCGAGCCAATGGCGGCGGACGCCACGCCCAATGCACACACGGCAGGCAAGGCCGGCGGGACGCGCTCAGTGCGGGACACAGCAGCTACGATGGTCGCCATCGCGGGCGGGAGCGCGTCCAGGGGAAACGGCGCTACTTCTGGCTCGTCGAGTTCTTCGAGCAGGGTGACACGGTTTGAATCATCGAGCCTCGGCCGGGCGGCAGCCTCGGTCGCAGCGCTAATATGGATTGCGGCCTGAACTTGTCGCGCAACCTCGGGGAGGCCGACCATTCGGTGCAGATCGTTGAAATCCGTCGGCTTCGACGAAACGTCCTGAAACTGCGGCACGGCGAGTTTGGCGTGAATATGCCTTGCCGCTTCCGTAGCTTTCGTAAGTCCAGGGTTGCCGGGGGTGAATTGGTCGTTGTCGGCAGCGATGATGATCTCGCGGTCCGGCAGCTCGGTGCGCAGAGCCTTGGCGACGGATTTCAAGTTGCCCGCGTGCATCGCGCAAACCACGGCGAGTCCAGTCGCCTCGTGGATGCTCGCGCCCGTGGCGTAGCCTTCACATAGCACAAGGGCGCCGGCGGCTTTTTCTGCAAGGGTGTACGAACAGGCAGCGATGCGCCCACCCGTCAGAAATTTCTTTGAGCCGTCCGGACCAATGAACTGAAGACTGTGTAGTGTTCCGCCAGCATCGCGCAGAGGCAGCACCAATGCGCCATGCCGCTCGCGAAGCTCGCCGAGCGGTTGAACACCTTTGTGCGAAAGATAGTCGTGAAAAACCCCGACGGGACGGGAACGGCTCAGAATCCATGCCGCCTGATGTTGCACCTTTGCGTGTCGCGCCAGTTCGGACAGCACCCGTTCGCGCTCCGCCTTCTTCCATTGCTCGCGAACCTGATTCCACTCATCCTGAGACAACTGGCCATTACGATCGCACCATGATTCCTTCATTCCGCGCTTCCAACATCCGAATGCGCCCGCGGCAGGCGGGCCGGCGTGCAGCACATACCAAGTGTTGCGGTCGTGGTCACCCTCAGCCTTGAAGCGGTGTAATTTCCCATCGGGTGTGACTGGGCCGGCATAGACCAACCCAGCAGCTCGTAGGGCCGCGCGAAAGTTCTCCTCTGCGCTCATGCGTTCCCCTGCCTTCCTTGTTCGACAGGCGCGGCGCTGATGGTCTGGCGGCCCATACGCTGCAAGAACGCCACGAAGTCAGATTCACGGACGAAGCATTTCGCACCAACGCCGACGGCGGACAGGCCAGCCTTACGGTAGCGCCAGAGGGTTGTGCGGCTGAGTTGGTATTTTCGCTCGTAGTACTCGAGCGGTAACGGTGTGTCACGGAGATCGAAGGGTGCGCTCATTCGAGGCCACCTTTCTGGTACCGAAGTAGTGCGGCATCAACGGTGGGCAGGTGAAAACCAAGTTTCCGTGTGCCTGGGAGACGCACGGCTGGGATAATCTTCCGTTTTACGAGTGCCCGTAGAGTTCTTTCGCCGTACATCGGCAAATGGCGGATGAGTCCTGGGAAGTCCGTAAACGGACTGGCTGCGATCGGGGTTGCAGTCACTTGGAAGCTGGCGGCATCTGACTTCACCACCTCTGCGGCTAATGACTGACTAGCGCTATTGCGTAACAACATGCGGCAAGTTTGCCTGCGAGTTTGGCTGAGCGCTGGGGACGGTAGTGTTACGTCATACAAAGCACCCCACGAGCGGCAAGTCTGGAAGGGCGTTCTAAAGTCCCTACTTTTTGCGTTACGTCACGAACTTCGCTGTTTGCCGGTCGGCTTGAATCCAAAAGTGCGGAATGATGACGACAGCCTCTCAAGGTTGCTTGGCATGGCGACATTGAACACTGTGTCAGCCGTGAAAAGTAAAACCTCCGGTGGGTAGCTAATATTCAATTTGCCCGATTCAAGTAACTCCACAGCCTGTTTTGGGTCCATTTGCTTGAGCCGCTCGAAGTCTGCGGCGGAAAGCCTTGGCCGGGCACGGGTACCGGCAAAACAAATCCAGGGGTCGGACCGCGGGTAAGCGCCGTCCGCCGGAAACAGTTCTTTTTTTCCGTCACGCCGGACGCCGACAAACGTTCTTTTCCCGCCTTTGTTCCAAATCTCTACGGTTACTATTGATTCTGGCCGTTGGGCATACTCGATTTGAAGCCGCTGTACGTGGCCAACAACGCACCAAAGAAACTGCAGTTTGAATTCCTTGGCGAAAGTCTGAGCGAGGTCAGGGTCCTGGGCTTCAACCAATTCGAGCAGTTGTTGCCAAAATCGCTCAACGGGAATCGTATTGCCCGATTCCCAATTGAGTTCGCTCAGGTAAGTGGCTGCGGCAAATTCAAAATCTAAGAGCGGGTTGCCCTTCCCAACGCCTTGAAGGCGTGCTGCTGCAATTCTCAGCAAATCGGGCTCTTTCGCGTTTGGACTCCCCAATGCCTGGGAAATCTTCTGCATCGATTCCTGCTTGCCTGTGCGATGCTTCTTGGCCCGGCCAGCGCCGGTCATGCGTTTCTTGAACGGATTACGTTTAGCATCCTCGAAGTGGCGCGCCTGCTCCCCCGTCTTTTTCCGACCTGGATCGTGCTTGTCGTTCATTCCCTATATTTAGACTGCATCAATTGCAGCAGACTCGCGCAAGATTATGTTCCTATCACGTCTGGCGGACTTGGCTGGTTTCACTGCAAACCATGTTTCGGCCTCCTTTTTCGTCGCCAGTCCTTTATAGTGTGCGTGGATCATGACGGGCGAATTGCCAGCCTGCTGCGCGGTCCAGTTCTCACCGTGCAGCATGTAGGCGTAGGAGCAGAAGCTGTGGCGCAGCGCGTTCTTCTTCCGCGGCACACCGGCGACAGCCCACAAGGCTGCTGCCGACTTAGTGAACACGCTTTCCGTGTTATCCCACAACGGACCAGTCTTGAATTCCCGGAAAGGTTTCAGCCAGGCGACAAGCGCGGCGCCCGTTTCCACCAGCCGGCGCTGGCGCGTCTTGGCCTTGCTCGCCGTGATTTCAATATGCCCCTTCACCCGCCACACGTCGCTCCAGTCCAATCGGAGCAATTCTTCGGTGCGCAGACCAGCGAGTCCACCCAATGCGATCATGGCGCGCAATGCGCCAGAGGATGCCTCCAAAAGTTTACGAAATTCCTTTGCCGTGTAGCATTGCACCTCGGCAGTGTTCGCCTTCTCCGGGCGCATCTTGTCTGCTTCGCCCAGCCGATGGCCTGCCGGCAGGTAATCCTTGCGCACGCACCAGGCGAGAAACTGGGCGATGGCCGTACGATGGTGGTTGCGGCTTTTGGCTGATGATTCCGCGAGCACATCGGTGGACATGAAGGTATCAAGATCATGCTTACCAAGGTCGCAAACCGCATACCCGGGGAATGTGCCAGCAAACCTGTGCAGATAGGCAGCCCGGTTGTTGTGGTATTTGGGGCTGAGTTGAGGCCGTTCCCCGTTCATTGACCTGGTGCGCGGTTCTTCACCAGCGACAAACTCTTCAGCGGCTTCGGCTAGATCAAGTCGCTTCACATCAGCGGCATTGCGGAGGAAGCCAGTGATGGCCTCGCCAAACGTGTGCCCCCGGAGCTTGGCGGCGTTGTCACAGTAGTCGGAGACAGCAGCCAGCAGGGAAAGACTACGTCCTGTGGTTTCACGGAAGCAGTTTAGCCGCTCGATCGCGGCCAACGCATCTGTGGCCTGAGGCGGAGTCAGCATTGTCGCTGGCGATTGTCGCGCCAGATCCTTGACTAGTGACTCGGCGAACTCTCTCGCGCCACCTCTGGCCGCGTAGTTGGCGAAGGACTTCATCCGTCGCTCGCCCGCCGCATACCACACGACGCGATAAGATCCCCGTCCTTGACAGGGACGATAAACCTTGGCGAGAACCTTGTTACGGTGCTTCACCTTCTTGGGCCACTTGCTCATTTCCTCCGCGCCAATTTCCGCACAGATTTCCTGAGGTTGTTGTGTCGAAACTGTGTCAGGAGTTGAAGATTCACCATTTTCCTCAGGAAAGATGGTGCGCGCTGTAGGTTTCGAACCTACGACCCCTACCGTGTGAAGGTAATGCTCTACCACTGAGCTAAGCGCGCTCCAGCGACGAACAAATTACCGACCGCACCGCCAACTGCAAGCCAATCTTGACACCGGCGCGGGTCGGGTCGCACGCTCCATTCGTGAACCGAAATCTCCCGACGCTCTGGTTGTCGCTGGCGTTCACTTCGTTATTGTCCTTCGCAGAAAGCCCTACAGTCCAAACCATCGGCAACTCTATTCCTCCGGCCCAAATGCAGGCGATTTACGACGAGGTTAAAACGCCATTCAAGCACGGGATCGTGCTCGATCCCGCGCCGGGCAAAAAACTGGATTGCCCCAACGTCTTCCGTCACGGCCGCAAATGGTTCATAGTCTATGTGCAGCTTGAAAACGATCCCCAGGGATACACCACGCAACTGGCCGGGAGTGCCGACCTGTTGAAATGGAAACCCTTGGGCACGATTCTCCCGCGCGGCGCATCCAACGCGTGGGATGCCGCCAACGCCGGTGGCGGCCTTGCGTTATTCGACACCAAATGGGGCGGCAGCAACAAACTCAAGACCCACCAAGGACGTTACTGGTTGTCATATCTCGGCGGGCCAAATCCTGGCTACGAGAAGCTGCCGTTGTCCATTGGCCTGGCTTCCACCGATACACCCGATAAAGCTCGACCCTGGCAAAAGCTGCCGGCCCCCGTATTGCGGCATGACGACAAAGAAGCGCGCCCGTTCGAAAGTGACGTGCGTTACAAAAGTTACATCTTTCGCGATCCCGACAAAACGCTCGGGGCACAATTCGTCATGTTCTACAACGCCCGCCCACCGAAGGGCGACGAAGTCATTGAGCTGGCCGTATCGGGGGATTTGAAAACTTGGAAGCGCGTCGGCGATGGCCCGGTGTTGTCAAACGCGCGGCCTGAGAATCTGAAGCATGGCGTGATCAGCGGCGATCCGCAGATTGTCCGCATGGGCGACGTGTGGGTCATGTTCTATTTTGGTGCGTTCTGGAAGCCCGGCGCGTTCGACACGTTTGCCGTGTCGCGCGATCTGATTCATTGGACGAAATGGGAGGGCGAGGACTTGATCAAGCCATCAGAACCGTATGACACGCCGTTTGCGCACAAGCCGTGGCTGCTTAAACATGACGGGGTGATCTACCACTTCTACTGTGCCGTTGGCGGCAAGGAGCAACATCGCGCCATCGCCCTGGCGACTTCCAGGGAGTTCAAGCGTCAGCGGGCCTGAACGATTACGCGGAAGGCGCGCCCGAGAAAGTCGGGATGCGTCAACGTCTGAAACTGCCGCGTCTGGCTTGCCTGCCATTCGCCAAAGCCGCCGGCTGGCTTCCAAGCTTCGCCCGCCACGCGGGTGAGGAATTGATTTTGCGTTCCCAAGAATTCCGTGCGCATCCCCGCCACTTCGCCTGCCGTGCGAATGGCGTCAAAGTTCACGTGCGCGGTGATGTCCTGCTTGCCCGGTTGAGCGAGTACATCTGACCCCAACTGGTGGCGGTGATAGGAACGTAGCGTGCCGTCCTTCCGCTGCGGCTGAAAGAGTTCGAGTGCTGTGAGTCCGTAGTCCAGAGTCACCAACCAGCCGTGGTTTAATGATTTGGCGGCCCGCGTCCACCAGGCCGCCGCGGCGGGACTGATTTCGGTCGTGAAGCCATCAGGCAGGACGGACAACAACTCAGCTGGGCAGTTGAGCTGGGCTGCAATTTTCGCGGCTTCGTCCGCAGCCAAACTCAATCGCGCCCAGACGAAACTTTCGCCAGCAGCATCCACCCCCCACTCGAACCAGTGACCGGCTTTTGCGTCCCAGCCCAGCCGGCGCACGGGCATGGCATCGAGCAGCTCATTGGCAAAGAAGACGCCAGTGAATTGTGCCGGGTAGAAATCCGCGAGCCACCTAACCTTTCCGGCGAAACCAGCCAATGTGCTCTGCTGCCACTTCTGGCAACGATTCGATGGTTCAAGAATGACGTACTCCAGACGTTCATAAAGTTGCGGCCGTCGGAGTTTCATCCACGAGAGTATATCCCGCGCCAGTTTTCCGTCGTGCGCTCCCGCCTCAATGAGTTGAACTGGCCATTCCAGATTTTGAGCTGCGAGTGTCGTAAGTTTGGCGGCGAAATCGAATGCCAGCAGTTCCCCAAACAGGTTGCCCACGCTCACGCTCGTGTAGAAATCGCCGCCGCGACCAACGGTGTCTGCTTCCGCTTCATAAAATCCATATTCGGGACAGTAAAGGGCCAACTCCATGAAGCGGGAAAAAGGAATCGGGCCGAGTTTGGAGATTTCCTGAAAAATTATCTGGCCGACGCCCATGATTTTATCAATCGTTACCGTGTGGTTCGGATTTAGCTAATACTCGCGCGAATTGCAAAGTTCTTATGGCCAAAATTGACGCCTTCTTCAACTTGATGTTCGAGCAAAAGGCCTCCGACCTGCACATGTCGTCGGGCAACAATCCCATGCTCCGCATCAACGGTGAACTCAATCGCATTGATCACCCGCCGCTGGATAACGACGAGCTCAAAAAAATGCTCTACGAGATCGCGCCGGAGTACAAAATCAAGGTGTTTGAAGAAACCGGCGACGTGGACTTCGGATATGAGATTCCCGGCATCTCCCGTTTCCGCGCCAACTTCTTCCAGCAGAAAGTCGGGATCGCAGCCGTGTTCCGCCAGATCCCGAGCAAGGTGCTTTCGTTCGAGGATTTTGAAAAATTCGACGCCCCACTGCCCGCGGTGCTGAAGAAATTCTGCATGCTGCACAAGGGATTGATCGTGGTCACCGGCCCGACGGGCTCCGGCAAATCCACGACACTCGCGGCCATGCTTGATTACTGCAACAAGAACCGGAAGGACCACATCATCACGATGGAGGACCCGATCGAGTTCGTGCACGAGAGCAAGAACTGCCTGGTGAACCACCGCGAAGTGGGGGTTCACACCAAATCGTTTGCCACTGGTCTGCGCGGGGCCTTGCGCGAAGACCCGGACATCATTCTCATCGGTGAAATGCGCGATCTTGAAACCATCGAACTCGCCATCACCGCCGCCGCCACGGGTCACTTGGTGTTCGGCACGCTCCACACCCCCAGCGCGGCCAAGACGGTGGATCGTATCATTGACGTCTTCCCCGCCGATCAGCAGAACAAAATCCGCGCGACGCTCTCCGAAGCACTCAAGGGCGTGGTGGCGCAAAATCTTTTCCGGCGGGTGGACAAAAAAGGCCGGGTGGCTGCGCTGGAAATCTTGGTGTTCACCACTGCCATCGCGAACCTCGTGCGCGAAGGCAAGACGCATCAGATCCCCGGCATGATTCAAGTCGGCAAGCGCCTGGGCAACCAGCCGCTGGACGACGCCATCATGGATCACCTGCGCATGAAGCGCGTCTCGCCGGAGGAGGCGTACGACAAGTCTCTCGACAAGAAAAAATTCCGCGGCTTCCTGCCCACACCGCCGGACGACGATGATAATTGATTATGCGACGCCCCGAACTTGATTCCATTCTATCGACAATGCTGGAGTCGCAGCCGGAGGTTTCCGACTGCTTGTTCACGGTCGAAAAGCCGCTCCAGGTGGAAGCCTATGGCGTGCTGCAACCAGTCAACACTGACCCGCCCATCGCCAAGCTCACCCCGTATCAGACGGAGATGATCGCGATGAATCTGATCGGCGAGAACCAGTGGCAGATTGAGGATCTGCTGCGCCACGGTTCGTGCGACGGTTCTTATTCGCTCAGCGACCGTGCGCGTTTCCGCGTCAACGTGTTCTCTCAACGCGGGAATTACTCCATCGTCTGCCGCAAATTGAACACGGAGATTCCCACGCTGGATTACCTCCAATTCCCCGACGTCTTCCGGGAGATTCCCAAGGAAAAAACGGGCCTGGTGCTGGTTACCGGACCGACCGGCTCCGGCAAATCCACAACGCTGGCGGCAGTTTTGAACGAGATCAACGAAGCCAAGGCCGTGCATATCGTCACGCTGGAAGATCCCGTCGAATACGTGCATCCCCACAAGGTGGCCACGTTCAATCAGCGCGAGCTGGGCATTGATTTCGATAGCTTCAGCAACGGCCTGCGGGCGGCGTTGCGGCAGGCGCCCAAGGTGATTCTGGTCGGCGAAATGCGCGACCGCGACACCGTGAGCATCGCCTTGAGCGCAGCCGAAACCGGCCACTTGGTGTTGAGTACCCTGCACACCGTTGACGCCGGGCAGACGATCAATCGTATCCTCGGCATGTTTGAGCCGGAGGAGCAGGAGCAGATTCGCATCCGCCTTGCGGATACGCTGCGCTGGGTCGTCAGCCAGCGTCTCGCGCCGAGGATTGAAGGTGGCCGCTTTGCGCTGCTGGAAATCATGGGGGCGAATCTCCGCGTGCAGGAAGCCATCCGCATGGGCGAGAGCGAAGGCAAATCTTTTTACGAAATCATCGGGGCCAGCTATCCGTTCGGCTGGCGCACCTTCGACCACGCCGCGACCGAGGCCTGGGAACAAGGCAAGATCACGGAAGAGAACGCCCTGCTCTACTGCACCAAACGCGGCGTCGTTACCCGGGCGATTGACAACATCAAGAAATCCCGCGGCGAGTCCACCACCGATGCAGCATCACTGAAAATGCAGTTCATTGAACCGCCCAAACTTCCCACGGCCGAACCGGCCAAAAAAGGCCTCCGCCTGAAATAAGCCATGAGTGACACCTTTGATTTCGTCAGCACGTCGGACAAACCGGCGTTGATTGCCTTCACCACGCCGGACTGGCTGGAAGCCGCCAAAACTGCGCTCAGCGAGTTGGGCTACAAGGTCCACACCGCCGCCACGCACAGCGACTTTCTCATCCGGTTCAGTCAAGTGCGTTATCAAGTGGTGCTGCTGGAGGAGCGCTTCGCCGCGAACACCATTGAAGAAAACCTCACCCTCCACGCGCTGCAAAAAATGCAGATGAACCAGCGCCGCCATTGCACCTTTACCCTGCTGGGCGATTCATTTCAAACTTTCACCCCGATGCAGGCCTTCCAACAGAGCGTCCACGCGGTGATCAACAGCTCCGAGCTCTTCCTGCTGAAGCAACTCATCGAAAAAGCGGTGGCGGACAACACGTTGTTCCTCACTAATTACCGGGAGACCCAGCAGCGCGTATTCACCTCGGCGAAGAGGGACTAAGCGCCGAGCTCAAATCCTTCCCCGCGGCCTCGAAAGCTTGCCCGCGCCGGCTGCGTTTTCCACACTCGGTTCGTGACTCGACTGGACCAAGCGTTGGTGGAGCGTGGACTTTGTGAAAGCCGTGAAAAGGCCAAACGCGCCATCATGGCCGGCCAGGTCCGGATCAACCAGCAACCCGCCTCCAAACCCAGCGATTCGGTACGTCCGGCCGACGAACTTTCGGTGACGGCCGGGGAACGATTTGTCAGTCGCGGCGGCCACAAACTCGAACATGGGCTCGCACACTTCGCACTCGACGTAACCGATATCACTGCCATCGATCTCGGCGCCTCCACCGGTGGATTTACTGATTGCTTGCTCCAGGCTGGCGCCCGGCGTGTGTTCGCCGTTGATGTCGGCCAAGGCCAGCTGGCGTGGAAACTTCGCCAGGATGCCCGGGTGGTCGTAATGGAGAAGACCAACGCCCGCTCGCTTACCCCCGCCAGCTTTCCCCCACCCTTCGCCCCGGTTGACTTGATCGTGGCCGATTGTTCTTTCATTTCGTTACGGAAAATTCTGCCACCCGCCGTTGCTTTGCTGCAACCGGCCGGTAGAATCGTCGCGTTGATCAAACCGCAGTTCGAAGCCGGCAAGGCGGAGGCGGATCGCGGGGCAGGCGTGATCACCGATCCGAAAGTGCATCAACGGGTGTTGACCGAACTGAAGGAGTTTGTGGCATCGTTGGCCGGCTTGCGCTGGGTGGAGGTGACGGAATCTCCATTGCTCGGGCCGGCTGGCAACAAGGAATTTTTGGTGCTGATTGAAAAAGCGAGCTGACAAAATTCAACGGGTGGGACTGGTCGCGCATTCCGGCAAGATCGCGGGCTCGGATCTCTTGCGCCGCGCCGCCGCCCTGATTCGCGCGGCTGGGCGAAGCGTACTGGCGGACGCCAGCACGGCCACAAGTGCTGGCCTCAAGTGCCCTGCTCTGCCCGACGTCCACACGCTGGCCAACAAAGTGGATTTACTGCTCGTTTTTGGCGGGGATGGAACTTTTCTAGGCGTGGCGCGCGAAACCGCCGGATGCACGACCCCGTTGCTGGGCATCAACATCGGTGGGCTGGGTTTTCTCACCGCCGTATCCTCGCAGGAACTGGCGCGCGCCCTGAAACGGATCTGGGCCGGAGAATTCACGTTTGAGTCGCGCGCGTTGCTCGAAGCCAGTGGTCGCTGCCTCGGCCGACCTGTGCGGCGGACGGCGCTCAATGACATTGTCATCAGTCGCGGCGTCATGTCCCGCTTGATCGCGTTGGATGTCAGTGTAAATGGCGAACCCGTCACCCGGTATCGTTGCGATGGCTTAATTGTCAGTTCACCCACCGGTTCAACCGCTTACTCGCTCGCTGCCGGCGGAGCGCTGGTTTACCCCACGGCCGATGTCTTCGCGCTTACGCCAATCAATCCGCACACGCTGTCGAATCGCTCGTTGATATTGCCGCTGACCGCCTCGATCCGCATCAGCGCCATCAATCCGAAGCCCTCGACGATTCTCAGCGCGGACGGCGAAGTGGTGGGCGAACTGGACGCCGGCGAAACTGTGACTGTCCGTCGCAGCCGGCACCACGTGCGGCTGATGCATCTCACCGGCAGTTCTTTCTTCAACGCGCTCCGCGTCAAACTTCAGTGGCGGGGGGCAAATGTGTAATTCGAGTGGGCGGCCTTCCTCATCGCCGCTCCTCGGCCCAACGCAATCCAGAACGAGAATCTAATTTCCATGGTTCGACTTAAAGACATTGCAGGGCGGGCCGGGGTTTCCGTGATGACGGTATCCAAGGCACTGCGAGATGCCCGGGATGTATCGGCAGCCACCAAGGCGCGCATCCGCCAGATCGCGGAGGCAATGGGTTATGTGCCCGATACCGCCGCGCGCGGCCTGCGGACAAACACCACCAAATTGTTCGGCGTCGTCATTTCCTCCATCACCAATCCCGTCTTTGCCCGCATGGTGAGCGCCATTGAGGAGAACGCATTCGAAAACGGTTACGAGATCGTCCTGATGCATTCGCTAAATGAGCCTGCCCGCGAGGAACGATGTTTTCGGCGGCTGCTCTCGCGACGTGTGGATGGCTTGTTCATTTCGCCGGCCTACCGGCTGGAATCTGAATCGCGCATCTACCAGACGCTGGCGGCCCGCGGGACTCCGACGCTGCTGCTGGGACACCCGGCAGCCTTCTGTCAGGGCTTTCCATTCGTCACTACGGACGACCTGGTCGCCAGCTACCAGGCCACGCAACACTTACTGAAGCTCGGCCATCGCCGAATCGCATTCCTGACCGGCACAATGACCGCGCCGTGGGCAACGGAGCGGTTCGAGGGTTATCGTCGCGCGTTGCGCGAAGTGGGCCTCGATGTGGACGAAAAACTGGTGTTCCCCGCCGGCAGCAATTTTGAGGACGGCGCAAAAGCCGCAACGCAATTATTGAACGAAGGCTGCAAAGCCACGGCCATCCAGGCTGTCAATGACCTCGTGGCGGCGGGCTGCGCGGATACGTTGTTGAAGCAGGGCCTGAAGATTCCGTCCGACATTTCCCTGATTGGGTTTGGCAACGTGCTCATCGCAGAACATTACCGCGTCCCCCTCACCACAATGCGGCAGGCGAAATTCCGACTAGGCGCAGCAGCAGTTGAAATGATGCTCAAACTCATCCGCGGCGACCGACCGGACTCCCGCCGCATCCCTGCCGAACTCATTGTCCGGGAGAGCACTGCCGCACCCGGCGGCTGATGCGGTCAGGCTGGCATCCGATATGCGTTGGATGCAGGCATGAAAACAGTCGTTTATTCAACTTTACTCGTCCTGCTGCTGCTTTGCGCTGGCTGGCAGGCGGTTCGTGTCGCCGGCAGCAAGCTCGACACCCGGATCGCCAAGTTTAACAAGGACGCTGATGACCTCATCCAGGGACTCCAGCAGTTCAAGGAATTCGTCGGTGCCTACCCCTTGGGCAACAATGTCGAAGTCGTGAAATCACTTCTTGGACAGTCGGACAAGAAGGTCCTCATCCTCGCCATCCGCAAGTCCGACATAAATTCCAAGGGCGAGGTGGTCGATCCTTGGGGTACCCCCATGAAGTTTTACATCTCGGGCGACAGCTTGCTGATCCGCTCCGCCGGTCCGAACAAGGCGTGGGAAGACAGCACGGTGCTGACCTCCGACGACTTGTTCCGCTCAAACAACTAAGCTTTCCGCTGCCAGGCCGCAACGAACATCCCGTTGCCACCCCAATCCTGCGGCCAGATCGTCAACGTGGCTGCGCTCGAAAGAGCGCGGCCAATTTTGTTTGGTGGAGGTGGAAGCGTCAGGAGCAACGGTTCAAACGCAGATTGAGTCTCATTGAAGGTTTTCAACACTTCGTCCGTCTCGGCCCGCGTCAACGTGCAGACCGAGTAGATCAATTTTCCCCCTGGTTTCACGCCCGGCGCGACATGCGCGAGCAATTGCGTCTGCACCCTGGTTAGCTCTTTCACGTCCTCCCGGCTCACCGTCCAGCGCGCGTGCGGATTCCGTTGCCAGGTGCCAACGCCACTACACGGCGCATCCACCAGCACGCCGTCGAACTTCGTCTTCGTCGGCAGCTTCACGCCCCCGTCCCAAAGCGCTCCTCGATAATTGAAAGCCTTCGCCCGCGCCGCCCGGCGTTTAAGATGCTTGAGCCGCCACTCCGCGCGGTCGCTCGCCCAGATCAGTCCCTTGTTCTGCATCAACTCCGACAAGTGCATCGTCTTGCCACCTTCGCCCGCGCACGCATCCCACCAGGTTTCGCCTGGCTTGGGGTCGCACAAAACGCTGACCAACTGCGACGCGATGTCCTGAATTTCAAACTCACCGGAATGGAACTCTGGCGTCTTGAACAAATCCGCTTCCCCTTCGTGCACGAATGCTTCCGGCAAACCCGGCGTTTCAATCAGCCCCAGCTTCCTGGTGAGCGCTTTCCCCTGCCCTCGCTTCGCCCGCAGCCACAATTTTGGTGGGGTCTGCAACGCCCGCAACCATTCAATGCTCACATCCATTTCATCGAACAACCACGCGGGAATGGCTCGGGCCTTCAAGTCCGCGAAGGCAATGGATTCAGGACGTGACTGAAACTGTTCCTCCAGATGGCGGGCGACACGGAGTTTGTTCTCCAGATTCCGCTCGTCCCGCACCCAGCCAAACCAGCGATAATGCCGGAAAACCGTCCGACTGATCTCAGCGGCATCGAACGGCGGCAGGTCGCGCTGCCGCTTCAGCACTTCGCGCAATGCTGCATCCGCCGGCTTTTCTCGGCTCACACTGCGGATGACTTCCGCGGCAATCTCAGAATTGGAACGGCGCACCGCGACAGAGTGAGGTTTCGTCTTCAGCTTGGCGAGCTTTCAGCTATGGCCGATGCTGTCTTGGTAGCAATCCTCGCGCTGCGAGGATTGGCTGCCCGCAGTGCGACCAACTCCCGTTTTCAGGGGGCAAATGGCAACTTGAGCTGGCTTACGCGTCCGTCCACCAATCCACTCACGCCCAACCCGATCAACCGCAGCGGGCGGTTCACTAGTTTCTCCCGCGCAAGCAGCCAGCAGCCCAACCGGTAAATCTCCTTCGCTTCCGTGATCGGCTCTTCCATCGAAATCTGCCGCGTCAGCGACGTAAAGTCACCGTAGCGCAGTTTCACTTGCACCGTGTGCGCCGCCAGCCGGTGCTTCGCCAGACTTCGGGCGACGTCTTCCGCCTGCTCCTTCAAGCAGGCCCGCAGGGTTGGGCGATCATCCGTGTCGCGCAGGAACGTGCTCTCGCTGCTGATGCTCTTGACCTCGTCGCTCAAATCCAGCGGCCGATCGTCTTCACCCATGGCGAAGCGTTTCAATTCCGGCCCCCATGAACCCACCAGTGCCCGCAAGTCGCCGGAGTAATCCTGCAAATCGCCCACCGTGTGAATACCAACGCGATGAAGATTCTCCTCCGTCACCTTGCCGACTCCATGTAGCGAACGCACGGGTAACGGACGAAGAAACGCAATCTTCTCCGATTCGCGAATCAACGTCAGTCCGTCAGGTTTTTTGAAATCACTGGCCAGTTTCGATAAAAGTTTGTTCGGCGCGATGCCGATGGTAGCGGTAAGCTGCCGGCGCTCGCGAATCGCCGTCTTGATGGATTGCGCCAAGGGCAACCCGGCTTCGAGACTCGCGTCCGCCGTCGCCGCCTGGCATTGCGCGCTCACATCGAGGTAAGCCTCATCAATTGAAACCTGCTGGATCAGTTCGCCGGCGAAGTCGCCTACCACCGCCATGATCTCGCGCGACTCCGCTTTGTAAGCCTCCATGCGTGGCCGCACGAACACGCCTTTTGGACACAACCGCCCTGCCGTCACGCTTGGCATCGCTGAACGCACGCCAAACTTTCGCGCCTCATAACTCGCCGCGGCCACCACGCCTCGCTGCGTCGGCGGCGAACCGACGATCACAGGCTTTCCCTTCAGCACCGGATTGTCGCGCTGCTCCACGGACGCGTAGAACGCGTCCATGTCGAGATGGAAGATCACGCGATACATAGGAGTGCGGAGCTCCAGCTCCGCGTGTTGATAGTTTGTGGCTATTCGGTTGGCGGTGGAACACGCAGAGCCGGAGCTCTGCGCTCCGCTACGTTTGGCACCCCAGGCGCCGGTACTCGTCCCGAAACCTTGCGCTGCTGAACGGCCATTCTGCTGCCACCGGACAAAGTTTTGCCTTCACCGGATTGTTTTCAATGTAATGAATGGCCGTCCGCTCTTGTTCCTCGTCGCGCATGAACGTGTCCCAGTAGTCCGGTTCCCACAATGCCCCGCTGCGACTGAGGGATTTATTTATCTGTGAGGCAGAATAGGACTTCCAGCTTTGCAGGATTTTGCAGAGCGGAGTTTGCCAGACATGAATCAACGCGTGGACATGATTTGGCATGACGCACCACGCCAACAGTTCGTAGCTCTGGTTGTGGCTGTGACGCAAGGTTTCCCCGGTTACCGCTGCAGCGCGTTCATCCCTCAAGTGACATTCGCCGATGCCGCGGTCGAGGTAATCCTCCAGTTGGATGCGTTTCTCCCGCTCATCCTCAATTGAAAGCAAACGTTCCCATTCACCTCGACGCGAGGCCGGCATCGAATCCGCGAGCCGGAAGGTGACGAACTGGACGAGCCCGGGGAAATCGCAGTGCGGTAGATAACCGCGTTCGTGCCAGCCGAGAAATCCAAGCGCTTTCTCCTCAGCGGTCAGCGACGGGAACGACTTGTTCTTCGCTTCAACCAGTTCGTGAAGATAGCGGCGCTTGGCCCGGAGGTTCATGCGTCAGGAGCGCGGAGCTCCAGCTCCGCGCGATGATAGTTTGTGTTCGTTTCGATTCGGAACACGCGGAACTGGAGCTCCGCGCTCCTATGCTTAGGCCTTCGCCACGATTTGCCGCAGCACATACGGTAGGATTCCGCCGTGCTGGTAGTAATCAATCTCGATGGGCGTATCAATGCGGCAGCGGACGGGGACATTTTCAACCGCACCGTTCTTGCGCGTGATCTTGAGCGTGAGATCTTGCTGCGGCTTAATGGTCGCGTCGAGGCCAACGATGTCATAGGTCTCCGTGCCGTCGAGCTTCAAGGTCTGTGCGGTCGTTCCGTCCTTGAACTGCAGCGGTAGCACGCCCATGCCGACGAGGTTGCTGCGGTGGATGCGCTCGAAGCTTTGCGCGACGACGACTTTCACGCCGAGCAGGTTCGTGCCTTTCGCGGCCCAGTCGCGGCTTGAGCCCGTGCCGTATTCCTGTCCCGCAATCACGATGAGCGGCGTGCCCTTCGCCTGATACGCGACGGACGCATCGTAGATGGATGTCTTCTGGTCGTCCGGTCCGATCGTGTTGCCGCCTTCTTCGCCGCCGAGCATCAGGTTCTTGATGCGGACGTTGGCGAACGTGCCGCGCGTCATGATGCGGTCATTGCCGCGGCGCGAGCCGTAGCTGTTGAAGTCGGCGAACTCGACGCTGTTGTCCGTGAGGAATTTTCCGGCAGGCGAGGATTTCTTGATCGCGCCGGCAGGCGAGATGTGGTCGGTGGTGACGCTGTCGCCGAAGATGCCGAGCGCGCGCGCGCCGGTAATGGGCTTGATGCTGCCCGGCGTGAGCGAAAAGTTTTCGAAGAACGGCGGCTCTTGGATGTAGGTGGACTGGCGGTCCCACTCATACACATTGCCGGTGCTGGACGGGATTTCGTTCCACTTCGGATTCTGCGCGGCGAAATCCTTGTAAAGCTTGCGAAAGACTTCGGGCTTGAGCGCGGATTGCATCGCGTCGCGAATTTCCTGCAACGTCGGCCAGATGTCGGCGAGGTAAACGGGTTCGCCATCCTTGCTCGTGCCAAGCGGCTCGCAGCTCAAATCAATGTCCACCCGACCTGCGAGCGCGAACGCGACGACAAGCGGCGGCGACATGAGGAAGTTGGATTTCACGTTCTGATGCACGCGTGCCTCGAAATTGCGGTTGCCGGAGAGCACGCTGGCGGTGACGAGATCGTTCTTCGTCACAGCCTCCTCAACCGCGGGATGCAGCGGGCCAGAGTTGCCGATGCAGGTCGTGCAGCCGTAACCCACGGTGTTGAAGCGAAGCTTGTTGAGATACGGTGTGAGGCCGGTCTTCTTGAGATAATCGGTAACGACGCGCGAGCCGGGGGCGAGGGACGCTTTCACGACGGGATTGACCTTCAGCCCTTTCTCAACCGCCTTCTTCGCCAGCAAACCAGCGGCAAGCATCACGCTCGGATTACTCGTGTTGGTGCAACTCGTGATTGCGGCGATGAGCACAGAGCCGTGGCGGACTTTACCTTTCAACGGCGGAACGGTCGTGGTCACCGGATCAGGACTGGGACGATTCAAAACCATTTCGCGTTCGGTCACGGGATTTGTTCCAGCCGCGAGCGCCTGTTGCTGCGAAACCGGTTCCTGACTGCCGCCGCTGGGGTGGACGGGGCCGTTGCCCGTCAAGGTAATCACTTTGCTGAAATCCGCCCGACTCTTGCCGAAACCGTTTTCCGTGACGGGTCGCTGAAACGCGCTGAAAAATTCGCGGCGCAGGTTCGGCAGTTCGATGCGGTCCTGCGGACGTTTCGGGCCGGCGACACTGGGCTTCACAGTCGTGAGGTCGAGTTCGACAACTTGCGAGTATTCAATTTGGCCGGCTTGTGGAATACCCCAGAGGCCCTGCGCCTTGTAGTAGTTCTCATACATCATGCAGTGCGCCTCGCTGCGACCGGTGGCCCGAAGGTAATTCACGCATTCCTCATCAATCGGAAAGAAGCCCATGGTCGCGCCGTACTCGGGTGCCATGTTGGCGATGGTCGCGCGATCCACAACTGGCAGCGCAACTGCGCCCGGGCCGAAGAACTCAACGAACTTGCCGACGACCTTGGTCTTGCGCATGAGCTGCGTGACCGTGAGCGCGAGGTCAGTGGCGGTGACGCCTTCCGTGAGCGCGCCGGTGAGATGCACGCCGACGACGTCCGGCGTGAGGAAATAAACCGGTTGACCGAGCATGCCCGCCTCGGCCTCAATGCCGCCAACGCCCCAGCCGACGATGCCGATACCGTTGATCATCGTCGTGTGCGAGTCCGTGCCAACGAGCGTGTCGGGATAGTAAACGCCATTCTGCTCGAGCACGCCCTTCGCGAGGTATTCAAGGTTCACCTGATGCACGATGCCGATGCCAGGTGGCACGACCTTGAACGTGTCAAACGCCTGCATGCCCCACTTGAGAAACTGGTAACGCTCCCGGTTGCGGCTGAATTCCAGTTCCAAGTTTTTCTGCATCGAATCTGGAGAGCCCGCGAAGTCCACCTGCACCGAGTGGTCCACAACGAGGTCCACGGGTACGAGCGGTTCGATGATCTTGGGATTCTTGCCGAGCTTATTCACGGCGCTGCGCATGGCCGCGAGATCCACGAGCAACGGCACGCCGGTGAAATCCTGCAACACGATGCGCGCGACGACGAAGGGGATTTCCTCAGTGCGCGTTTCTGTTGGTTTCCAGTTGGCCAGCGCGCGAACGGCGGGTTCGCTGACGCGCTTGCCATCGCAATTGCGGAGGATGGATTCCAGCACGAGCCGGATGGACACCGGGAGGTTGGAGATCGAGCCGACGCCAGCCTGTTCCAGCGCGGGGAGTGAATAGAATTTGCCCTTCTTACCGTTCCCGAGATCGAAAGTTTGCAGTGAATTAAACAGATTGTGTTCGTTGCTCATAAAAGTGATTGGCCTCGGCCAATAGACGGAAAACAGTGAAGATTCAGCCCGCGCCCGTCAAGCCCGGCAGTACTAAGTGGCGACGTGTAATTCCAGCGTCAACCAGCTTTCGACCGCCGGGCCGGCGGGAGTGTCGTCGAGCCCCAGCAAAAAGCGAAAGCCACCCGGTCGGGTGGCTTTCACGGGGAAATGTAAGCAGGCTTACTTGGCCGCTTTGGCCGTTTTCTTGGCTTTGACAGCAGCCTTTTTGCGTTTGAGGTAGTTGAGACGGCGTTTGCGTTTGATGGTCTTGTTTGATTGTTGGCCCATATCAGTCTTTACTTTGATTTCGTGTTACGATTCTGTTGAGTCACTATGATAATTCGCGTGACGCGATTCAACCTCTATTTCTCGCTGACGTTGCTGACCGCGGTGTGTCTCGCCGGCTGTCAATCGCCGGAAAAGAAGAAAAGCAAACAAGAAGCATCGTTCCGCGTGCATCTCGAGGTCACCGACAGCCGGATCGATCATTCGGTCGCGCCGATTTATCGGGCGCAACCCGTAAACATTCGCGTTGAGAAATCTCCGTTCCTTACTGAACTGAACGTCGCGGACGCCAGAGTGATCACGAATCAAGGCGTGCTGGCCGTGGTGATTCAACTGGAACGCAAGGGAGCTTGGACTTTGGAAAACTACACCGCCGCCAATCCCGGCCGGCATTACGCAATCTTCTCGCAGTGGGGTGACAAGCAAACCAACACCCGCTGGCTGGCGGCGCCGCTTATCAGCTACCGCATCACGGATGGCATCCTCTCATTCACGCCCGATGCCACCAAGGAAGAGTGCGAAGAAATTGTGATGGGGCTGCGGAACGTGGCGAAAGAAGAAGGCAACCTGGCGAAGGAAACCAAACCCAAGGAAACCACGCCGAAGAAGCAATGAAGTTGATTGCCTGCCGGCTACTTGCCGTTTTCTTCCTTCAGTCACTGTTTGCCGCCAGCGCGGCGGACCTCTTCCACCTGCCCACCGCTAACCAGGCCATTTATGAGCGCGGCGCCGGCGAGCGCTATTTCGTCGGCACGGCAGGCAAGCCCTGGACCAGTGGCACTTTCGGTTGCGTGCGCAGTGACGGCTGGCAGATTCACGAGGGCCTCGACATCCGCTGCCTGCAACGCGACAAACGCGGCGAACCCACCGATCTCATCCACGCCACCGCCGATGGCACGGTGGCCTACATCAATCGGAAGCCGTCGCTCTCGAATTACGGCAATTACTTGATCATCCGGCATAACATTCAGGGCATCGAACTCTACTCGGTGTACGCGCATCTCAGCGAAATCCGGCCGGACCTCCGCTCGGGCGCGACGGTAAAGGCCGGCGAGAATATTGGCATCATGGGCCGCACGGCGAACACCCGCCAGTCCATCACGAAGGATCGCGCGCATCTGCACTTCGAGTTGAATCTGCTGGTAAATGATCGGTTCGCCACGTGGTACAAGAAGGCCAATCCCGGCCAGCGCAACGATCACGGGGATTGGAACGGGCAAAACATGCTGGGACTCGATCCCGGACTGATCCTTTTGCAACAACGATCGCAAGGGACAAACTTCAACCTCGTGCAGTTCATCCGCAGCCAGCGCGAACTCTGCCGCGTCCTGGTGCGCGACACGGAGTTTCCATTCCTGCGACGGTATGCTCCGTTGATTCGGGCCAATCCCCGCGCCCAGATCGAAGGAACCGCCGGCTATGAAATCGCGCTGAACTTCAACGGCGTGCCCATCGAGCTGATCCCGCGCGCGGAATCGGAGTGCAAATCCAAGTCGCGCATCCAGCTGCTTTCCGTGAGCCAAGCCGAACGAAAGGCCAACCCTGGCAAGCGGCTCGTCACCGAACAACGCAACGGTTGGAAGCTGACAACCACCGGCGAAAACCTGCTGGAGTTGCTGATCTACTGAATTCAGTTATCGTCTCGTTGAATCCTATGACGAGCAATCGCCGGCCCCGCCGAGAGCGCTTCAGGACACGCGCATTCACGCTCATTGAACTGCTCGTTGTCATTGCCATCATTGCCATTCTCGCTGCCATGCTGCTGCCGGCACTTTCTCGCGCGAAAGCCCAGAGCCACATGGCCGCCTGCCTCAACAACCTCAAGCAACTGACGCTCTGCTTCACGCTTTACGCCGGTGATTTCAACGATTACATGCCGCCGAACAATTCCGTTTATGACATCAACACCGGTCAGCCAATTCCCGGACTCGATTTGAGCCAGACGTGGTGTCCTGGCAACGCCCGCGCGGATCTCAGCCCAACGAACATCGAGTCCGGTCATCTCTTTCCCTACAACCGGAGCGTCGGCATCTATCGCTGCCCGGCGGATAAAGGCAAGGTGTTCCCGCTCGGCGGCGGCACGGTGGACCAACCCCGCACCCGCAGTTACAACCTCAGTCAGTCCATCAATGGCATCGGTGGTCCCGCGGCCGGACTTTGGTGGATACCGAGCTGGCAGAAGTCGGCCGAGGTGAAAAACCCCGTCGGAGTCTTTGCTTTTATCGATGTGCACGAAGACGGGATTCTCGATGCACTGTTCGGCATTCCGCCCCGCGGCAGTCCGTGGGAAGGCATCTGGTTCGATCTGCCGGCCAATCGCCACAACCAGGGCGGGTCACTATCGTTCGTAGATGGACACGTCGAGCGGTGGAAATGGAAAGCGCCCAAGCTCTTTCATTCTTTGGGCCAGGCGGTTCGTTCTGACGAAATGCCTGATTACCGGCGGGTGCAAGAGGCCGTCCGGGACAAGTGGGATTAGAATAATGGTCAGAATGCGGCAAACCACAACCGCTTCCACTTTCGTTCCGGTGCCGGGAATACCTTTGACAAGCAGGCTCAATTAGTGTTTCTTGGGCGCGCAACAAACGATGAAAATCGCGTTGACCAACATGCAAGTATGCCTGATTGCCCGTGGGACTAAGTCCACGTGGCAGCACACTCGTCCTGTTTGGCACCGCGGTTTAATTGGCTGAAGAACTAAGAAACAATTTCCCCAAGACCCGCGGTTGCCAGAGGCAATCGCGGGTTTTGTGTTTTGGGGACTCCCCCGCTAGTCGGCGGGACGCAAAGAAAGGCAAATATGAACCTAACTAGAGCAGGAACGGACGGATATGCGCCCCGGGTGCTATTCAGTCCTGGCACACCGCCCGATTTGAACTATCGGGCCACAGAAACTAACGAGCTCGAGCGATTGAAGCTCCGGCTGCTCCGCGAAAAGCTGGCGGACGAAGCGAACGGCGAACTCACCGTGCCCTTGCGACGTGCGGCCAATGAAGCCGCAGCTTTGGCCTGGGTGACCACGCATCCGCTGCTGGTGTTTCCCGCGTTGTTTGAAGAAAAGGCCCGGATCACGCGCCGGCATTTTGAACGCCAACTGGCCGTGCGCGCCCGCAGCCGGGAGCTGATGGCGGCATGAACTCTAACAACGCCAAGATTCAGGTCCGGGGTCGTCGTCATCAGATGCGTGATTGCCCACGCGTTTGATCACGGCGACTCCGGGCATTTCAACGAGTTGATGATTGAGGCTGCTGGCCCTGCCCGATCGCGGTGTGGCAGAGTGCGCTAGACAGACCATCCTCACATGCTTAGGGTTGCCTAATGAACAGGGATGGAGCGTCAATTTCGCAGCCAAATGCAAGTTGGCCTCAGCACCAGTATTGGATCACTTACTGCCTATTGATGCTTTCAATTGGTGCGGTTGCATCAGGCTGCAGAACGCTCTCGTCACGACCATTTTACGTGCAAGTGGTTCGGTTGAGCTCACTGCACCAGACGACAGTGGTATTTGATACCAACCGCTATTCGGGAATAAACCTGATCATTACGAATGACTTGGGCTCGGATGTCTTTTTGAAGTTTGAGCCTCAGGATGGGTTCGAGTCTTACCCGCAGCACACTCAAAATCCGTTTCGGATGCCTGATTCAGATGAAAGGTATCGTGGTTACAGGGAAGCAGGCCATCATCCGCTAATTGTAGCGGATGTTTTCATGTACATCTGGTCGGGAAATACAGGTTGGTACCACATCATCCACCCCGTTCTATCACCTGAGAAAGATTACTTTCTTCCGATTACATACTACCAATGCAAGGACGCCGGATTCTCGACCAAGTCTTTGAAAATTGTGGCAGGGAATGCCGCGGTGAGCGGTAAAAGCCATTAATCGCCCACGCGCACTTTCCGTCGCCATCCCGGTGGCAATGGAACGGTCGCAGTGGCATGAATCCCCTCACACCACCGTCACCCGATTTCGCAACATCCCAATGCCGCTGATGCGAATGATGACTTCATCCCGTTCGGCCAGAGTAAAATCATCCGGCGGTACAATTCCGGTGCCCGTGAGCAGCACCGCGCCGTGGGGAAATGTCTGGCAGCGGAACAGATAACCTGCCAGTTCTTCGAAGCTCCGCTTGATCTTCCCGACGGAGGTTTCCCCCGCAAAAATTCTCTCGCCCTTCCGCTCAATTTCGATCGTGATCTGCCAGGTGCGAGCTTCGGCCTCTGAAATTCCCAGCGTGATCCAGGGCCCCAACGCACACGAGTTGCGATAGGTCTTGGCCTGCGGCAGATACAGCAAATTCTCGCCCTCGATGTCGCGCGAGCTCATGTCGTTGCCGATCGTGTAGCCGACAACCCTTCCCCGTGAATTCAACACCAGCGCCAGTTCCGGTTCCGGCACGCTCCATTTCGCATCCCACCGAATCCCTACCGGTTCGCCCTCTACGACCACTTTCTCGGCAAGTGATTTGAAAAAAATCTCCGGTCGCGCTGCTTCATAAACGCGATCATAGGCATTGGCGCTGAACTCGGATTCCTCCATCCGCGCCGTCTTGCTGCGCAGATAAGTGACGCCCGCAGCCCAAACTTCTTGCCGCTCGACGGGCGCGCACAGTTTGACGTTTGACAATGCGAGGCGTGGCAAATTCGTAGTATCGATCTGTTTCAATCTCGCCACCGGATCATCGTCCTCCAGCAACGGTTGCAGCTCGCAGATCCCTGCGGGCGTCAGATCGAGTACCATCGCGTCGTCCGTCACCAACCCAATCCGAACTTCATTGCTTTGGTTTTTGAACCGGCAAATTCTCATACTGGAATCAGGCTATCAAGAGAGTCGAATGATGGGTATGGAAGATGTTATGTCTGCGCTCCAAGTGCAATCCACGTTAGTTATTCGTTTTAATGTCGTCTCCGCGTGAGCGTGGCGACTTCGGCAGGGCGAGCGTGAAGGTGGCCATCCCCAGCAAGGCCGCGCCGAGAAGCAGCAGCGCGGCGACGTTGCTGCCGGTTTTGTCTATGAGCACGCCCACGAGATGCGGCCCCGCGTAGCCGCCCAGGTTGCCAACGGAGTTGATGAAAGCGATGCCCGCCGCCGCGGCTGTGCCGCCCAAGAACGCGGTGGTCATCGCCCAGAAAGGCGCAATGGTGCATTTGATCCCGATGAACGCCAAAGTCAGCGCGGCCATGGCGAAGTAGGGATTCTTGAAGTAGGCGCTGAGAGCGAAGCCCACGGCGGAACTCGCGGCAGCAATGGAGACAACCAGTCGGCGTTCACCGGTGCGGTCGGAATATCGCGCCACCAGAATCATCACTACGCCGGCAGCGAGGTAGGGAATCGCGTTGATGAGGCCGAGCACCAAGTGGCTCGTGGTGGAGAAGCTCTTGATGATGGTAGGCAGCCAGAGTTCATACCCGTAGCCGCCCACGTTCATGAGAAAATAAAGCAGACAGAGCAGCCAGACGCGTCCGCTGGTAAATATGGCGACCAGCCCGTGACGGGGACGGCCGACGGGTGGCGCGTCATCATTGGTGAGCCGGCCTTGGATCCATTCCTTTTGCGCCGGAGAAAGCCACCGCGCGTCCTGCGGACCATTGGGCAGCACGAACAGGACGACCAAACCCATGAGCACGGCAGGAAGACCTTCCAAGAAGAAGAGCCATTGCCAGCCCGCCAGACCGCCCAAACCATCAAGTTGCAGCAACGCGCCGGAGATGGGCGAACCGATGACGCCGGCCAGCACGCCGCCGACCACAAACATGGCAATCGTGCGCGCCCGTTCCCGGGCCGGAAACCAGTAGGTGAGATAGAGGATCACGCCCGGAAAGAAACCTGCCTCCGCCGCACCAAGCAGGAAGCGCATGATGTAGAACATGGTTGTGCCCTTTAGAAACATGAAGGCCATGGAGACGATTCCCCACAGGATCATGATGCGGGCAATCCAGATGCGCGCCCCCACCCGTTGCAGGATGAGGTTGCTCGGGACCTCAAAGAGAAAATAGCCAATGAAGAACAAACCCGCGCCCAAGCCATAGGCGCTGCTGAATTTTGCCTCGCTCACGCCGAGCACCTCGCGCAGTTGTAGTTTGGCAAAGCCGACGTTGATCCGGTCAATGTACGCGATGACGTAGCAAAAGAAGAGCAATGGGAGTAGTCGCCAAATGACCCGGGCCAAAGTAGCATTTTGGGCCTCGGATGTCAGTGGGGTGGCCGCGTGGTTTGGAGGGGGGGTGGGCGTCGGGCCAGGGTTGCTCATGGGTCGCGCAGAAGTTTCAAGTTTACCAAGGCGACGGCAAGGCCAAAAGCGATATTGGCATCCGGACACCACGAAGCGGCGCGCCATTCTGGATTGGCCCGGAGTTTTCTCCATCTCGCCGACTAAAAATATCCGTGTCCATCCTCGATTGCCCGTGGTTAAACTTTTCCGCGATGAATTCCAGCCATGACGTGTTCGACTCCAACACGCCGGAGATTTACCAGGTCCAAACGCAAGCGAGCGGCCCGGCGGGAAGTCTGCCGCTCACGGAGGAAATGCTTCGGCACAATCCCAGCGGCGACATTTTTGGGATGACGCAGAACGCCGGCATGGGCTGGAATCCCGCCGAGGTTGGGCGAAAACAGTTCCTCATTCTCAGCACACAAGGCGGACTCCGCGCACCCGACGGCAAACCCATCGCGCTCGGCTATCACACCGGGCATTGGGAAATCGGCCTGCTAGTGCAGGCGGCGGCAGAGGAATTTCGTGAACTGAAAACCATCCCTTTCGCCGGCTTCTGCTCCGACCCGTGCGATGGTCGCACACAGGGAACGGTTGGGATGTTTGACAGCCTGCCCTATCGCAACGATGCCGCCGTGGTTTTTCGCCGCCTCGCCCGCTCGCTGCCTTTACGTCGTGGCGTGCTCGGCATCGCCACATGCGACAAAGGTCTGCCAGCGATGTTGATGGCGGTAGCAGGCTTGCATGACTTGCCGTGTGTGGTCGTGCCCGGTGGAGTGACGTTACCCGCAACTGGCGCGGAAGACGCAGGCACCGTGCAAACGCTCGGCGCACGATTTGCCCACGGATTGGTCTCGCTGCCAGAAGCGGCCGAACTCGGCTGCCGCGCGTGTGGTTCGCCCGGTGGCGGCTGCCAGTTTCTTGGCACGGCAGCGACATCACAGGTTGTGAGCGAGGCCTTGGGACTTTCGCTGCCGCACTCGGCCTTGGCGCCATCGGGCCAACCCGTGTGGCTGGACATGGCGCGGCGTTCAGCTCGCGCTCTGCATCAACTGGACGAACGCGATCTCAAGGTGCGCGAAATACTCACGCCCGCGAGCATTGAGAATGCGATGGTGTTGCACGCCGCGTTCGGTGGCTCAACGAATCTGTTGCTGCATATTCCAGCGATCGCCCACGCTGCTGGGTTGCAGTGTCCGACGGTGGACGATTGGATTTCCATCAATCGCCGCGTGCCGCGTCTGGTCAGTGTGCTGCCGAACGGCCCGATTTATCATCCAACCGTGCGGGTGTTCCTGGCCGGAGGCGTTCCGGAAGTGATGTTGCATCTGCGGCGACTGAATTTGCTGCATACGGATGCACTCACGGTCACAGGCAAAACGCTGGGCGAGAATCTGGATTGGTGGGAAAAATCAGATCGGCGAAAATGCTTTCGCGAATTGTTGCGGGAATTGGACGGCATGGATGCAGACGAAGTCATCTTCCCTCCGGACAAGGCGCGCGAACGCGGAATGACCAGTACGCTTGTTTTTCCCCGCGGCAACCTCGCGCCGGAAGGTTCAGTGGTGAAGGCGACGGCGATTGATCCGTCGGTCGTGGGCCCAGATGGCGTGTATCGCAAGGAAGGTCCGGCTCGGGTATTTGTCAGCGAGAAAGCGGCGATGGCGGCCATCAAAGCCGGTGGCGTTCACGCGGGGGATGTACTGGTGCTGACGGGCATTGGGCCGCTGGGCACCGGCATGGAGGAAACTTATCAGGTGACCGGTGCGCTCAAGCATTTGCCGTTCGGTAAGCACGTAGCGCTGCTGACTGACGCGCGGTTCTCCGGTCTTTCGACCGGGGCATGCCTCGGCCATATCGGCCCGGAAGGATTGGCAGGCGGGCCGATCGGCAAAGTTTTGGACGGCGATACCATTCGGATAGTCATTGATCGCAACCGCGGCGAGGGCAGTGTTGATCTTGTAGGTGAAGGCGATCGTCGCTTCACACCGGAGGAAGGCGCAAGGATTCTGGCACGTCGCGCACCGCGATCAGATTTATCACCGCATCCGGCACTGCCGGAAGATACGAAACTGTGGGCCGCGCTCCAACTGGCCAGCGGCGGGACTTGGGCGGGATGTGTTTACGACCCGGATCGAATCCTAGCAGCACTGAAGGCCGCACCCGCGAATTTGGAACAACCCCTACTTGAGTTGCTGCGCCCGAAGTGACTCAACCGACCAAGCCTTCGGACTCACCGCAATGCGATAGCGCAGTTCCATTTTTTCGCCGGCCTTCAACGTAAGCACCTTCGGAGCGAGAATGGCCGCGCAGGCAAAGCGCATTTCTTTGGTGTTCGCGATGTACCAAGGCGGGTTCGCGCCCGCGCTTATCGGGTCACTGAAAATCGCTATGCCACCGACATCCCGCGCGCCGTCGGTAAAGTTGCACGCCACCGCCGGTGCGTTCGGGCGTGCCCGGTCACTCTCAAATCGGCTCACTGCCCCGGTTGAACACATCACCGAAAATCCAAGCGGCGGCCCCGCCGCGCGCAGGCCCAGGCCGGCGTATCCACCATTCACCTTGCCGTCGGGCTCGTTCGGCATCGGCGTGCGATCCAGCACCGCGCCTTCCGGGCCTGCGGTGAAATTAGCCTGCCAATCAATGCTGTAGCTGCCGTCAGCCGCCGGGGCTGAGATGTTCAACACGCGACTCTCGGCTATATCCACCCGCCCGGAGGGATGCGCGTACGCCACATTGAGTCTGATGCTCGCGCTGCCGTCGGCCTTTGTCTTGATGGCAGGTTTGTCCCAACGCGTCGTACCTTCCGCTTTTCCCGTCTGCCGATTTTCCTCCCAGTAGTTAACCTGGTTGATGAACTTCCAGGAAAACCACAGGCCGTAATGCCAGGGATGATCCTCCGGCTTGAAATTGGTAAATGTCGTGCCGCGGCAGGCGACAGGGTCAAAGAAAGTCTTGCCCTTGCCCGGATCGAAACTGAATCGCCAGACGATGTTACTTCCCTCGCGCCACGCAATGGAATGCTCGGTCCGTAACCATTCGCCCCGGGCCGCCGAAGTCATGGCCCCGATGAGCCAGAGCATAGGAAGCACGGTGGATTTCATGGCGTGAACCTGACCAAGAAGCGCCGGCAGGTCAAGTGGTGGAAATTCGCGAGCCGAAAAAATTCATGGAGAATTCTCGGATGTGAGGCTTTCGTCTTGGATTGAATCCAGCAGCGCGGCATAACGTTCACATGAACCTGCCTCAGAAAACTTCCCGCGGCATTTCCCGCCGCCACTTTCTCCGCACGACGGCGATGACCGGTGCGGCCGTCACTGCGCCTCTGATTATTCCCACGCGATTGCTGGGAGCCGACGCTCCGAGCACTCGCATCCACGTCGGCCACGTGGGTTGCGGCCGCATCGCGCAATCGCATGACATGCCGGGCGTGGCCCGCTCAGGACTCGCGGAGGTTGTGGCGGTGTGCGATGTGGATGCCAAACGCGCTGCTAGTGGCAAGGCGACCATCAAACGATTGTATGGTGAAACGCCCGCACCAAAAGTTGATGCTTACGGCGATTACCGTGAATTGATTGCGCGCAAGGACATCGATGCCGTGGTGATCAGCACGCCGGACCATTGGCACGCGGAGATCGCCCTCGCCGCGGTCAAGGCCGGCAAGGATGTCTATCTGCAAAAGCCCATGACGATGACTCACGAAGAGGGGGTCATGCTGCGGGACGCCGTTGTAAAATCAGGCCGTATTTTTCAACTGGGAAGTCAGCAACGCTCGTGGGGGCCAGACGAGCAATTCCGCAAGGCGGGCGAGTTTGTTCGCAGCGGACGTGTGGGCCAGCTCAAAGAGGTTGAAATCGGTCTGCCCACCGATCCCACGCAACCTGACGATCCCGAACAACCCCTGCCGGCGAATCTCAATTACGACATGTGGCTCGGGCCGACGCCAAATATTTATTACACCGAACAACGGGTACATTCGCAATCGGATGTGAACTCACGCCCCGGCTGGCTGCGCAATGACACTTTCTGCCTCGGCATGATCACCGGTTGGGGCGCGCACCATTTCGACACGGCGCACTGGGGCATGAATTGCGAACTCAGTGGCCCTTCGAAAGTCGAGGGCCGGGGCGAATTTCCCAAGAATAAAATCTGGAATGTTCATGGCGCGTATCATGTCGAACTCACCTACCCCGGCGGCGTCAAGATGACGGTCTCAGACAAGTTTCCGAATGGCATCAAATTCATCGGCGATGAGGGATGGATTTTTGTTTCCCGCGATGCGCAGGCGGCCACTGCCAGCGACCCGACGGCGAAACCGACGCCCTTGAAACCACTGGATGCCAGCAACCCGAAGCTGCTCGAGCCCAAGGGCGTCACGGTGCAGTTCCTGCAAAGCCGGTCGCATCACAAGAACTGGCTTGATTGCGTGAAGTCGCGGCAAACTCCGCTCGTGCCGGCACCGATTGCGGAACGGGCCAACGCTGCGTGCATTGTCAGCTGGATCGCCATGAAACTTGCCCGGCCACTGACTTGGGACGTGAAGACCGAACGCTTTTTGAACGACGATGAGGCAAACAAAATGTTGTCTCGGCCCGAGCGCGCGCCCTACGGTGCCGTGCGACTTTCCAAGGCTTGATGCCGCATGAGATCCATCACCCGCTCGACGCTCGGTTGTCTGGGATTGCTCTCCCTACATTCTGCCATGGCGCAGACCAACATCCCGGCTGATCGGTTCAAGTTGATCACCATTGATCCCGGTCACTTTCACGCCGCCCTGGTTCAAAAGTTCATGTATGCGGACGTATCGCCGTTGGTGCATGTGTACGCACCCGGCGGCGACGACCTCGCGGAGCACTTCAAACGCATTGAACGCTTCAACACCCGCACCAATGAGCCCACCCGCTGGCAGTCCAAGACTTACACTGGCCCTGACTTTTTCCCCCGGATGCTCGCCGAGCGACCCGGCAGCGTGGTGGTGCTCGCGGGCAACAATGCCAAGAAGACAGACTACATCCTCCAATGTGTCAGCGCGGGCTTAAATGTCCTGGCCGACAAACCGATGGCCATCACGCCGGCCGATTTGGAGAAGTTGAAACAGGCTTTTAAGGTGGCGGCGGAGAACAAGGTTCTGCTCTACGATATCATGACCGAACGCTTTGAGATCACGACCATGTTGCAGCGTGAGCTATCAAGGCAGACCGCGTTGTTCGGCGAATTGGTCAAAGGCACGTCCGCCGAACTGGCGATCACGAAGGAGAGCGTCCACCATTTCTCCAAGGTCGTGGCCGGGGCGCCGCTTAAACGGCCAGCTTGGTTCTTTGATACGCGCCAGCAGGGCGAAGGCATTGTGGACGTAACAACGCATCTGGTGGACCTGATTCAGTGGGAGGCGTTTCCCGATCAAACGCTGTCGCCCGCAGACGTGAAAGTATTGCGCGGGCGCCATTGGTCCACCCGAATCACGCCTGAGCAGTTCAAGCAGGTGACAGGAACACCAGAGTTCCCCGATTACTTGAAGCGCGATGTGAAGGATGGGGCGTTGCAGGTTTTTGCCAATGGAGAGTTCACCTACACTTTGCGCGGAGTCCACGCGAAGGTTTCGGTGACTTGGAACTTCGAAGCGCCGCCCGGCACTGGCGACACGCATTACTCAATGATGCGGGGCACGAAGGCGCAGTTGGTCATTGCCCAAGGCGCTGCAGAGAAGTTCAAGCCCGTGCTGTATGTCGAGAACGTGAATGGGTCCGACGCCGAACAATTCGAGAGCACGCTGGAACAGGCGGTTGCTTCGCTCCAAACCAGATACCCCGGCATCAGCGCCGAACGCGACCAAAGTCGCTGGCGCATCGTGGTGCCGGAGAAATATCACAATGGTCACGAAGCTCACTTCGCCCAGGTGACGGAGCAGTTTCTCGGCTACTTGCGCGCGGGCAAGCTGCCCGATTGGGAAGTTCCGGGAATGCTTACCAAATACGCGACCATCATGCAGGCATACGAGATGAGCCGATAATGCGGACTGGCTGCCGCCATTCCCTCCCCGCGGAGATTTGCTGCATCAGGGCAACAAGCGCGCCCGGAAAAACTGGCGCGGGTGAGGCGGCGACGACGGGTTGGTGTACCAAAGCGTGCCGCTGACATTGGAGAGGGTCGTCACCGCGGCCCAGTTGGTCGTGCTGAGATTGGTGGAGGACTGGATGGAGTAATTCCGACCGGCGTCGCCAATCAGTTGAAACTTGATCTGCGTGGTGCCGACTGCCCCGGAATTGTAGAGCACCGGTTGCGGACCTGATGAATGCGCCACCAGGGTCACGTAGTTGGTGCCGGCATTTGGCGCCACGGTAATTCGCCGCAATGTTGGCTGGCCGCCCGGCGGCGTGAGCGTGACGTCGTAGTAGCCGTGAAAGCCACGAAAATAGTAAGTCCCGTTCAAGCCGGAAGTGCCGTTGGTCAAAGTCTTCCACTCCGCAAGCAAGGCTTGATAGCGTTGGCCCGCCGCGTTGATGGTCCAGTTCAAGTCAACGATTGCGGCGTTCGATCCGCGCCAGTGTGACCCAGCCCAGAACCCCCACATGAGAATGCCTTCCACCGCCGGCTTGCTGAACGCGATCCGATAGACCATCTCCAGATTTTCTGCGCGTACGTTGGCGTTGGCATTGGCCGAATCATATTCCGTGATCCAGATCGGCAGCCCCAACTCCGCCAGACTGTCGAGCCGCGCTTCGGTGACCAGCGGATTCACCGTCTCGCCGAAATGCCCCTGCGCGCCGATGCCATCAATCGGCGCGTTGGATGATTGCAACGTCAGGATTTGCTGCTTGTAGGCTTCGGTTTCGTTGCCAGCCACCACATTGTAATCGTTCACGAACAGTTTCACGTTCGGGTCGAGCGACCGCGCGTGCTTGAACATCCACGGATTCACCCAGCCACCCAGGCGGTCGGCAAAATAATCCCCGTGCAACATCTCGTTGTTCACGTCCCAATGCACAAACGTGCCTTTGAAGTGGTTGACGACACTGTTGAGCCGGTTCGTGAGGTGAATCCGCAGATTGGCATTGGACAAATTTGTGACCCAGGTCTGCACGTTCCTCTCCACCGCCCAGAAGATGGTATGCCCCCGCAGGGTGATGCCATTCCCCCGGCAGAAATTAGTGATGTTGTTGGCCGCGGTGTAGGTCACGTTGCTCCGGGTAGGTTCATTGGCATACCACTTGGATTCGTTCTCCATGACCGCCCACTGAAAGTTGGTCTTGAAGAACGCGCTATAATTTGGATTGGCGATGTTCCCGTTGATGGCTGAACCAAAAGCGAAGTGGTTGCGCGTTTGTCTGACGCCGACGCTGACGCCCGGCAGCGGGTTGCCGCTGGCATCCACGATGAGCAGCTGCACGTCCCGTTTGCGAATCTGTTCGATGCGTGCGTTGGCCTGTACCTTCCAGTCATAAAGCTCCACGGTGAAGTCATCCGCATAAAACTCCACACCTGCTGCCGGGCCTTCGACGTAAAGATTAAGTGCAGTCAATGAGCCGTTCACTATGGGCACGTAACCGCCCGAAAGTTGTGTCCAACCAGTTGAAGTCGCAGTGCCATTGGCGACCGCCGCGTAACTCGTACCGCCGCTATCGGTCTTTTGGATGGTGAGTTGAAACGGCTGACTCCCGCCACTCACCAGCCGTACCCACGCGCTAATACGATAAGCATTGTTCGTCTGCAGGATGCCGAGCATTGACTGCGCAACCCCGTTCCAGGTGGCGGTCCGATTCTGGACGAGCGCTGAACGACTTCCGGCACGGGGTAGCGTGGTGGGCGCCGTGAGCGTTACCCCGCCCCACGGTTGCCATGAAGTTGTCCCGTCTTCAAAGCCAGGATTCTGAATTAGATTCTGCGCCGATATCGTCGTGGCCGTGAGGGCAACCGCCAGCGCCAGAACTGCGCGTTTCATACTACTGCTCATGATATTTATGGCTCAAGCGACACGGCCAGCGCGGCACTCACTATTTTTGCAACCTAACCTAGCATGCATTAGAATGCTGTAACGAAACGGCTTCGCATGGATTATCAACGGGATGTAACTCTAGCGAGTTAATGTCCGAAGCGAACTAATAATCCGACGCGACCTGCGGGTTCAATATTTCCGGTCGCGCCAGTCGTCCACCACGATTTTTTTGGCATCCTTTACCTGCGCGTGTCCGTCGAAGTAAAGCAAGGCCGGCCCCTTGCCATGGCGGTTGATAGCCACCCGGATGAACGACTTTGGATTCGGAAGGCCCGAGGCTTGGAAGGGAAGATGTATGGCTAAGAAGACGTCGTACTGTTCTCGCGCAAAATCGTCAATATTGACGTAGGCGCGATTCGGATCGAATTCATCATCAGCGAGATAGATGGTGTCGGTAGGGCGCTGAACCGCTGTGATTTTTGAAAAGCGCGGCGCGCTTGGGTTCTGGCGGTTATCCCACTCCATGCCGGTTGGATCAGTGGGTGACGTAAAGTACCAGCCGTTCACTACGTGAGTAATCAAGTTGGCCTTGCTGGGATACGCGGGGCACTGGAAGGTTTTGATCTTAACGAAGTCGTTGGTTGTCTTGGAACCGAGGTTCTGCGTGATGATCGTGAACCAAAACGGATTATTGGCCCGCGGAATCACGTCCTGATTGTCATTGGCGTACATCAGCAGCGAGAAGCCCATCTGCCGGAGGTTGTTCAGGTCGTAAGTGGTCTGCGCCCGCATCTTGGCCTTCGCGAGCGCGGGCAAAAGCATCGCCGCGAGAATCGCGATGATCGCAATGACCACCAGCAGTTCAATCAACGTAAACGCACGGCCGCGCGCGAAAGACGTCCCGCCCTTTGGAGAGTGAAAGTTCATGAGTTGATCTCCGTTTGGTATGGTTAGGGAAGCGTTCAGAAATAAGTGAATGGCTCAATCATTCTCAAGGGCGACCTAAGACCGGGAATTTGACTGTCGGTCGGATGAAACTGATGCAAAAGTCAGCAGCTAACTCCACGGACTCAGCCTTGCTGCCGGACTGAGCCAGACATTTCCGCCTTAGCGACGAGGCTTCACATTTCTGCCCGGCCGGGAAAACAGTGCAAGATTTCGAACGCATATCTCCAACGAGTTGAACGAGCACCCGGTCCGTTTCGGCTGGCGGCGCTGCGTCAGTAAAAGTTGTAGTAGTTGCCCCGGTAACGCATCTGAAGCTGGGCGGCTTTGCGCGCTTCGACGTGGCCGTCTCCAAACAGCAAGTTCGTGCTCTTGATCCGGCCACCGAACCGATGCCCACCGCCAGCCTGTAGCGGATTAGGATTGTCCAAGCTGGGGGCGCGATCCGTGAGGATAGGCTGACGCTGAGGCTCACTTTGACGCGACGGCCAGGAATCAATGTCGGTGGGCGTGACGGGGGGAACGGGGTAAAGCCCGCTGGGCCAAGTCGGCGGACGCCCAGCGCCAGGATTGCCGGCGTTGCCGACGCGCGGCACCCACCACGCGTGGAAGCAAACGGCAAAGCCCCAACCCGCGGCTGTCACATAGGAAGTGAGATCGTCCAAAGTGCCCATCGTCCGTGTGCCAATCGGGGCCAGCGTCCGGCGGCACCAATCCACCCCGTCGGCATATTCCTGCGGGCGCGCCGGACAAAACCACATCGGCACTGTCAGACCAAACGGACCGAGCTCACTGATCATCCGACGATCCACGTCCCAAGTGTTGTTGATTGAAGTATTGTCAAAGCGCGGAAACCGGTCCTTGATATCCTGGTTCGCGTAGAGGTTCACCGCGAGGCCCCATTGACGATAGTTCGAGATGCAGTTTGTCACCTTGGCCCGATATTTGGCCTGCGCGAGCGCGGGGAGAAGCAGCGCGGCCAAGATGGCGATGATGGCGATCACCACCAGCAGTTCGATGAGAGTAAACGCATGAACAGTTGATGGCTGCACGTGGCGACGTTGGTGATGTTTCATCATACGGAACATCGAGCAATGGTTCATTTCAGATTCGGCAGCGCACTGACCAGAGCGGCTTCAAAGTCCGAGCTGTCCTGCGACCAATACACATATGTCTGGCCGTAGGCCCCGGCCCAAGACGTGAATCGACGCCAGGAGTCGAAATTCCTCCAGCCCGCCGATCCATCGGCATATACCTGATTTCCGCCTGCGGGGACGGTGTTCTTCTTATGGGGCGGACAGTTGGCGTAGATGTAATAGCGCGGGTCGGTTCGTGCAACCGCCTGGTCTGCCCACGCGGTGCCCATCTTGATCATTGCATCGGCGGCCAGCACCCAGTGCGGTCGGGAGGTCCCAAACTTGACAGGGCTGTATCCCCGATACGTCCCGGTGCTCGTGGTCCAATTCGTCAACCCTCCGAAATACGAGTAGCCCACCACCCACTGGGGCGGACTGGAGCCAGGCTCATACGTGGGCAGCGAGGCACGCATAGGACAAGACCAGATGGTAAGTGCGTTGGATTGAACGTTGAGGCCGACCGCCCTGGCCGCGCTAGCTCCCGGATCAGTCAACGTTATGGGAACATTGAGGCGCAGCGGAAGAACCCGGTCGTCGTTGTCTCCGGCATACACGGCCATGCCGACACCAATCTGTTTGAGATTACTGACGCACTGAATCCGCTTGGCGCGCTCCTTGGCCTTGGACAGCGCCGGCAACAACATCGCGGCCAAAATCGCGATGATGGCTATGACCACCAGCAATTCTATGAGCGTAAAGGCTTTTGCCCGGCGGGCGGTCGTTGGCGTTTGGTGTCTCGATTTTTCCATACGGCAACTTGGAAAGCCAGAGAGCTCTGAGAAGCGACGCATCAGAAACTCAAACCGGAAACCCTCCCGCCTCGATAGGCCAGCCATTGGATGTCTGGGTCGCCGACCGGCGCTGAGATGGCGAAGTTATTGTAAGTCGTAGTGGTGACAGCTTTGGCGCGCGGGTCCTTCTTCAATGACGCCTTCCATGCATGGATTTCAGAATGTCCGTCGGCGAACGACAGGCCGGAGCCGCCTTTGTGGTACACCGCTGGAACGTCAACCCACTGCGTGCGGCGCGGATTGAAGAAGGCGCCATCGTTGATGCTATCAGGATGTTCGTCGATGTAGACCCAGGTTTCCGCCGGACTGGGATACACCATGTCGGTGGTTTTCCGCATTACCTTGTAAAGCGGATCGGTAGGCCCGGACTGGATGTTGCTCGGCACCCCACCGACATAGATATTTGCAGCCACACTTCGGACGCGCTCCGTCCAACCGCGAGTTCGTTGGGCGGCGTTCAGGTAGTTGTCCGAGGGACATTTGTAAATGTTCTTAACCTGGGCGAAGTACTTCGCGAGCTTCGCATAGCGGTCATCGACCAAAAACAGAACATTGGTGTTGTCCGTGCCAACGCCCCAGTCCAGCCATCCGCGCACCCAAGGGTAGGCGTTAGGCGGCGGCGCGGTACCCGAATGATAGTTCTCGATGATTATGTCGCTGTTGTCGTTATTGTACATATACCAAGCAAGCATGAGTTGCTTGGTGTTATTCATGCAGTAGATTCCCTTGGTTTTCTCTTTCGCCTTCGCTAGCGCCGGCAGCAACATCGCGGCAAGAATGGCAATAATGGCGATGACCACCAACAATTCAATCAAGGTGAAGGCACGCCGGCGTGATGAACTCATTCGCATCGAGATTTCAAGTAGTGATTGATTGTCATTGTCCGATCGTCAATTCGCCAAATGCCGACTTTGGCAACAGCCACCCGTCCGGTTCGTCTCAATAAAACCAGCCACTGTTGCTATCGCCGATGTAGACACAGCGGAGGGATTGCTTTTTTCGGGAAGCCACGTGGCCATCGGAATAAACCGAGTTCACACTGACGGATGAAACCGACTTACCTTGGGAATGACCCGAGGTTTTCTTGGCAGCAATCAGAGTCGGGGCGTTGTTGGCCCCAATGACATTGATGTTGTTTACATTGGCGCCGCCCGAGTTGCCCGTAGCGTAGCCTGAAAAACAGGCGTCGCTGAGGAAGGGAACCTGGGCGCTGGCGCGATCCGTGGTTTTTATCGGCCAGCCATAAGTGGCCGGATCGGTGTTCGCAACAGTCTGACTGGAGCTTGGAAGTTCGCCAGAGATGTAAGCACTGGAAGATCTTCGTTGTACCCACAGGCTATAATTCATGATAACAAATCCACCGCCAAAGAAATTGGCCAGGTACTTGTTCAAGTCGTCCACCGAGCTCATTTCGTACGTAAGCAAACTCCTAGCGGCTAGGTATTGAGCGGCTGTTTCTTCGGTCCGCACGGGGCAAAACCACATTGGCACTGTCAGCCCGTAGCGAGCGATGTTGGTCGTAAAACCAATACCGACGTCCCAAGGATTGCCGCCGGCACCCAGAGGAAAAAAAGCCGCCCCGGGCAATATGTCGTTGAAGTCAACGGCATACATATTGGCCATTACCCCCCATTGCCGAAAGTTGGAGGTGCAGTTCGTCACTTTGGCCCGATACTTAGCCTTGGCGAGCGCGGGCAGGAGCATGGCGGCAAGAATGGCGATGATGGCGATGACCACCAGCAGTTCGATCAAAGTAAACGCCCCAACGCGCGTCCCGTCCCCGACGCTTATTTTGGTTTTCTGCTTCATAGCATTCTTAACCTGTTCAGGCGCTCTGATACCGAATGAGTGGGTGGAAGCCCCTAACCACCCACTCATTCTCGGTTGTTATTCGGAACTGATCATGGGTTGATCAGGCGGTAGAACACGGCCCGATTCGTCAGCCGGATCTGCGTCGAATAGGTGTTGGCGGCGTCGGTGCCGGGAATGGTCACCCAGTTGTTGCTAATTCCGACCGTCAGCGAATTGGTCTGGCCTTGTAGAAGCACGCCACCGGTCCAATCGGCGGGCCACGAGAGGTTCAAAGTTGTTCCGCCGGTAACTGTCGCTGTAATTGGGGGCAAAGGCGAAACGGCGGTCACCGTCACCGATCCATCAACGGCCAGATCGTTCTGGAGGGTAATCCCAGGCGACACAATCGTCATGTTATTGACCGGCACGTTGAAGATGTTGAACTTGTCGCCCACCGAAAGCAGCCCGGGCCCGCCATTGATCAATCGCAAAATGCCGCCGTTAGTGTGCGTGATAGTGGCGGCACTGAAGACGCTGTTGGACGGAGACAAAGACCGGTCGAGTCCGACCAACAAGGTGCTGCCGGAGACAATCGTGAGGTCCCCCGCCACCGTCAGTGAACCGATCGCACCGACCGGGGCCGCGCCCAGGGTACCAGCTTCCAAAACCACCGCGCCGGCGGTGCTCGCTCCCGAAAGCGTGAGGATGCCAGAGGCGCGCTTAATCAGAGTCCCCGTTCCGGTGACGGTGCCCAGCGCTAAGTTGCCCGTGCGATTGACGATGAGCGTCGAGTTGAGCGTTACGGGGCCGAAACCCAGGGTGCCGGATCCGCCGCCGTTGCCAACCTGCAACGTGCCGGCGGTGATGACGGTGCCGCCGGCGTAGGTGTTGTTGGCGGTCAGGGTTACCGTGGCGCCACCAATCAACTGCACAATGCCGCGGTTGACCTGCGCCGGGTTGAAATTGGTGGTAATCGTACCGCTGAATGTGAAATCGTCGCCAGCAGGACGATTGAACGTGAGCGTGCGGGGGTTGTCCTGACCGATGGTGAAGTTGTTGACGAATTGCACATTGCCCACAATCGTGCCGTAGCCGGCGTTGGCGTTATCACCCAGTATGAGCTCGTTGCCGCCAATGAACGTGTTACCCGTGTATGAATTGGTACCGGTCAGAATGACCTGGCCGACGCTCACATTGTTGCATCCGATCTGCACCCGGCCCGTCCCCACAATGGGGCCGCTGTACGTAAAGCCAGGGATGTTTTGCTCCACGATTCGGAGGGTACCATTGTTCGTTACGACCGAACTTACCAACGCGCCATCCTGACCCTCGCGACAGAAAAACGTCGTGTTGGCGTCGATACGCGTCCAGCCCGTGTAACTGTTGTTGCCGACGGCCTTGATCGTGCCCCCACCTTGAAAGATCACGTTGCCGCTGCCACTGATGATGCCATTGGCACCAGAGCCATAAAGGAAGGAACCGGCCGTATTGAAGACCAGCAGGCTGTTGTTAACGATAGGGGCGGTGGAGAGCAAGGAACCGGAGCCGCCGCCACTGCCGACTTGCAGCGTGCCGGTGTTGATGGTCGTGCCGCCGTTATAGCCGTTGTTATTGGCGAGAATGACCGTACCGCTGCCATTGATGCTGACGCTGGCGTTACCGTTGATGGCGCCGGGGACGGTCAGCGTGCCGGCGCGTTGGAAATCAATGGCAGTGCCGGCGGCAGTCGCGATGTTACCGTTACCCAGGGTGCCGCTCGTGCCGCCAGTGCCGATTTGCAGACTCCCCTCGAGGAGCGAAATCCCGCCGGCATGCGTATTGGTGCCGGTCAAAATCCACAGGCCCGCGCCGGTCTTCCGTAACGAAGTCCCGGCAGGATGATTCGTAAGATTACACGCCAACGTATCGCCTGCCGTCCCGAGGCCCGTCAAGGTGAGCGCCCGCGGACCATTCCCAATCATTCCCAGGGAGCCGGTGTTGGTGAAGGCCAACGCACCCGCGCCGACGTTTTCAATCGTGCCGCCGCCGGGGCCAACCGAAAACAAGCGGTCCGTACTCACGCCGGGACCGGTGTATTGCAACGTGCCACCGTTGAACACGAGGTTGCCAGCGGCGCTGCTGGCGGCACCGATATCGCTGGGGGACCCGCCATTGGCCAATACGTCCACGCCCAATATTCCGCCGCCGAGCGTCGTGGCGCCGGTGTAGTTGTTGGCGCCGCCCGGCAAGATGAGCGTGCCGCTGCCGCTCTTGGTCAAGCTGCCAGGGCCGCTGATGACGTTTCCAGGGCTGTTGGTGATGGCATACACCGAACCGCTGCTGTTGGCGATCGAGGCGTTCGTCGGGGTGATAGAGCCACTGAGGGCTAGGTTCGTATTGGCGCCCGCCGAATCATCCAACAAGGCATAGTTACCATTGACCCAAGCGACAGGACTGGCATTTCGCACCCAATTGACGGTGGCCGTATCCCAGATGAGACTGTTCGCGCCGGTCCAAATATAGGGCGGGTTATCAATGACCAGGTCAATTTGGTTGCCATTGGTAGTCAAGTGACCACCCGCGCCGGCCAAAAGGCCGAGGGTGACCGCCGGGGCCGATCCATTGGTCCAGCGCAGCAACGGGAAGGTATCGCCAATCAAGAGGAACTGACCGCTGTTGACATTGATGGTAACCGGGCCGGCCGACAGGTTGTTTGCCGCGAGGGTCGCCGTCGTTTTGTTGGTCACGTTGTTGAATTCCAAAATTATGCCCGTGCTGGCGCCCAACGTGAGCGTGTCGGGCGTGATCTGGGAACCGTTTTGAACCACCCCGAGCGTCGCGCCATCGGCCACCGTGATATTGGCGTTGCCAGACTTGGTGCCTTGAAACACAAGGGCGCCACCAGTCACGGTAGTTGGCCCGGTGTAGGTGCTGTTTCCGGCCAGCGTGAGGGTGCCGCCCCCGAGCTTGCTGAGCGAACCGCCGCTGCTGCTCAATCCCGTCGCGAGGGTCGGGCTCGAACCGCCGGTGTCGAAGCTATAAGCCTGATTGTTGGCGGTGCTGAACCGTGACGAGTAATCAAAGGCGTTGGCCAGATTCCATCCGAGCGTGCCCCCGTTGAATGAAATGATACCGCCCTGGCCCAGCGGCCCGGAAATCCCGACGATCTCGGTGCTGCCTGCGATCAACATGCCGCCAGTCAGGTTGATGTTGCCGCTGAAGGTGTTTCCCCCCCCGAAAGTGAGCGTGCCGGCGGCCATCTCGAATGTGCCCGCGCCGGAAATATTCCCCAAGACCTGTCCCGGCCCCGTGGCAAATCCAGGGGTTGGCTGGACATCATATTTCCACAGGGTGCCGTTGTGGACGATGTTCGGGTTGCCCGCGTTGATCGCGCTAACAAGGTCGGATGTCTTCCAAATCATCGTGCCTTCGCCGATTATTATCGGCGAGCCGACCGCATCCTTCCAATGGTCGGCCTGCAAGCCTACATTCGTGCCGTACCACGTCATCGTGCCGGGACCGAATTTTTGCACCAGGATGGTAGCGCCGTTCTGGGCTCGCATGTAGTTCTTGACGATCCAATCGCCCGTGCCGGTAAAAACGTGCGCATGCGCGCCCGCGCCCCCCATGCGCCAGCGTACATCGGGATTGACCACGCACGGCATGGAGGAATTGTTGGTGAAACCCGAGATCTGCCCGTTGAGCACCCCGCCAATAATATCAAAGATGTTCGTGGCCAGATTTCCCCCGATGTTCAGCGCTCCGGCCCCGGCATCCACCGTGAAATAGTTCATTCGAAAGCCCCCGGACACTGGAACCGCAGAATAGATCGTCACCGGCGAAGTTTGATTGGGGCCCAGACGTAACCTCAGGCCATACGGCTGCCCGGAACCGGCTCCATTCGCTTGACTGCCACCGTTCTGCGTGGCCACCACCGGACCGGTCGTGAGGCCGTTGAACAACATTTCGTCACCCCAGGTAACCCCATCCTGAAAATCCGGCCGCGGCACACCACCGGCGTCCGTGTTAAGACCGGCGGGACCATTGCGCATCCAATTCGTACCCTGATTCAGGTCCCCTGACGCAAGCTGGGCCGGGTTTTGATTCGTCCATACATACGAAGACTGGCCGAAGACAGCGGTAGTTAAGAACGTGCATACCAAAATGACGAGGCGGTTGAGAAGTGAGAATCTAGTTTTCATTTTGCGGGTCTTGGATTTGGGGGTTGGGTTCATGATTAAGCAGGACGCGGCTGCCAAATTGGGGAGTTATTGAGGAACAATCTTAGGCCATGCGATGTCAGCGGAGAAATGGACGAAACGATGTTTCACATGGAGGATTCTCTTTCGGCGAGGTCACCGGTCCCGGCTGAGTCAGTTGTTGCTGCCGATAATAACTTGGGGCGACTCGATTCACCGCCTTGAACACTCGGGAGAAATAGAAAGGATCATCGTAACCCAACGCAGCCGCCACTTCTTTCACGCTTTGGTTGGTTGAATCCAACAGCTTTCGTGCATACTCCATGCGCAAGCGCGTAAAGTAATCCATCGGCGCGCTGCCCGTACGCCGCTTGAACAGCACAAAGTAATGCGACGGCGAAACACACGCCATCGCCGCAAGGGTTGCAACCTGCAACGGCTGGTCGAGGTGGTCCGACATGTAATTGATGGTTTGCTCGATCTTCTCCACCGTCTCCGAGTCGGGCCGGGCGGTTGCCGGCGCGCGCCGCACCGGGCCTGGAGTTGCATTGATAGAGGACCGGGCCCAAGTTTCACTGGGCCCATCGGTGGTGGGGGTTAGTTGGATCATGCGACGATGGGGGCTCCGAAGTGTTTCTGTAGGACCAAAGCAATGATGCCTCGCAAACGCGGTTGCGTGGCCGAATCACAGCTAACAATCTTGCTGTTTGGGTGCGTGGACGCGCGCTGGTTGACCACTTGTGTCACAACGGGGGCAATGCGATGCCATTGGCGGGTCACGTCACCGACGAAAACAATCAGCTCCGGCGATAATCCGCTAACCAACATCGCCGCCCCGCGACCCAGATAGTGGGCCATCTTCTCAAGGGCTTGAACCGCGAGCGCGTCGTCACGCTCTGCAAGCCGCAACAATTCTTCGAAATTGTTGGTGGTGGCTGGGAGCGGTTTTTTTCCGCCCGCACGGGCAGCCTCAACCAATTCCCCATGGTAACGCAACGCTGCCATGTTGGACGCATAAACCTCCCAGCAGCCCTGATTGCCACACCGGCAGGTGGGACCGGTTTCATTCAACGGCACGTGGCCAAATTCGCCCGCCAGTCCGGAATTGCCTCGCACGATCTGCCCATTGATGATCATGCCCACGCCGATACCCTCCGATACCGTAATCACCACCAGATTGCGGACGCCCTCGTGATGCTGCCCAAACCAGAACTCAGACAGAGCACAGGCGTTGGCTGCATTTTCCATTTCCACCGCAAGCCCAGTCGCCTTTTCAAGCTGCGATTTGAGATCAGTCGTCTTCCAACCGAGGTTCGGGGCAAAAACGAACTGTTGCGATTGAAGGTCAACGCGGCCCGGCAGACTCACGCCGATGCTTTCGTAGGCCATCTCGGGATGTTTGATCATCCATTCCCGGATCCGACTGGTGACTTTCTCCACGAAGATTTCCGTGCTCGCTGGCGTGCGCCACGATTCCTGATAGAGAATCCTTCCGCCAAGGTTTGCCAATGCGAGGTCGGTATTCCCAGGCTGTAGATTGATGCCGAAGATTCCTGCCCGCTCCTCGTTGAGATGCAGGTAAGTTGGCTTGCGCCCGCGCAATGCCTGCCCCACCGCTCCTTCCCGCAACCACCGCTCCGTGATCAGTTGATCGGTAATGACGGATATCGTGCTGCGTTGCAGTCCTGAGAATCGCATCAGATCCGCTCGGGAAACGGGCTGATGCTTCCGAACCAGATTCAGCATGATGCGACTGTTTACGTCGCGAGCCGTCTCGCTGGTGGCGACCTGAAAATTGTTTAGGTCAATTTTGCGCATGGCGGGGGTTACGCCGATTGCTTAACTCAGGGATTAGTTCGTGATGCGAACTTTATCTCGGAATCCTACCCGGTCAAGGGAAAAGTTCGCGTCCCGAACAAATCTCGATCAATTGAAGATTTCCCAGTAAAATAAGGACAAATCACTCCTTGTCCGGGACTCGTCGAAACGGGCGAGCATCAAAAACCTATGCTTGCCCCACCGTCCACAGGCAGCACTACCCCAGTAACAAAACTGGCTGCGGAAGAACAAAGAAAAGTCGCCGCAAACCCAACTTCCGCGGTCGTGCCAAACCGGGCCATCGGCGTGCGGCTCAAGATCTTCTCCCGCCGTTCTGCATCTCCGTTTAATGCCTTGCGTAACATTGGTGACTCAATCCAACCGGGAGCGATGGCATTCACCCGCACACCCTCAGGAGAAACTTCCGTCGCCAACGTTCTCACCAGACCGACATAAGCGGTCTTGGCCGCCGCGTAAGCCGACACGTACGGGACGCCAAACAAGGAAGCCATTGAAGCGATGAACAGTATGTTCCCCCGCTTGAGCTTGATCATCGCCGGCAACACCGCGCGCGTTAAGCTAAACGCAGCGACAAGATGAGTCTGCAAAACGGAATCAAATTCTGCCGGCGTCGTCTCCAACGCAGATTTCTTCAAGTGAGTGCCGGCATTATTCACCAGGATTGAAACACTCCCAAACTTTCTGGTCGCGGATCTGATTAGCGCGTCGGCTTCGTTCACGTTTGTGATGTCGTGAACCAGGTAACTGGCCGCCCGGCCCAACTTGCGCACTGCCTGGTTCAACACCTCTTCCCGCCTCCCCACCAACACCACCCGCGCACCCGCTGCGACAAAACTCGTGGCGATGCCCAAGCCCAGACCGGTTCCGCCGCCGGTAATCAGCGCCACTTCACCGCGCAGGGAAAAAGAATTCTTCATATCACTTCTCCAACGTCATCAACGCAGCGCGCATATAGCCCAATGCATAAGCCATCCCCGCGTGCCACGGGGCGCTGCAGGACATCTGCGGGGTGTGGTCGGGAATCAGCACCCCTTCGTAATCGTTTCGCTTCAAAATTTGCAGCACGCGCAGCATGTCAATGTCCCCGTCGTCGATGAACGTCTCTCGGTAATAAGGTACCTTGCCGGTCACATTGCGAAAGTGAACATACGCGAGCTTTTGCTGCCGGCTGTATCTCTCCACCGTTTCATAGATGTCACCTTCGGTCATTTCCGCAATTGAGCCGAGGCAAAACTCCAACGCATTCGCCTGACTGGGCTTGAGATCAAGCACTCGTTGATACATCTGCGGCTGATACACCAATCGCGGCTGCCCGCGCATCGTCGGCAGTGGCGGATCATCCGGATGCAATGCTAGCTTCACGCCCGCTTCCTCGGCAACGGGAACGACGTCGTCCAGGAAACGCTTCAGCCGCTGCCAGAGTTCGTCGGGCGAAACCGCCGGTTCGTCGCCCGTTGCCTGTTCGTCATAGACCATGTTCCAGACCATCCCGCGGGGCATCGGCGTATCCAGTGGGCCTTCCATCCCCACTGACATCGCCCCGCCACGGGCATAAGCCTGATGGGTTCGGCCACACACGCCGGCAATGCTGAAATTGTAGCCCATGATCGGAATGCCGGCCTGTCCAACGCGGCGGATCAGCGTCTTCACATTCTCGATTTGCTCCGTCCGCTTTGGCCCGTCGAGCAACACATCGTGCCAGTGAGCGGGATCGAAATTCTCAATCGCCTCAATCTTCAATCCTTCCGCCGCCGCGGCTTCGCGCATGTCAATGAGTTCGTCCAGGGGCCACAGCACATTTGGATCACCCGCCAACCCCCAACCGCGCTCCGTCCCGGTGGGTTGGTTGTCGCGCGGATTACGGGCGCCGCCTTTGAAATAATCCACCAGGTGCGCCACGATGTGCGTCGCGCCCGCCTGCCGCGCGAATTGAAAGTTCTCGCGGGTCAGCATGTGCCGGTAAAGTCCCAATCCGAGTTTCATCTTCGCGTTGCAAATTGGGTTGGGCTCAGCGGTTGCTCAAGTCGAAAGCGCGCAAATGGAAAATTATCCATGCAGTCCATAGCATAATCCATCGGCTGTTTCCGGTGTTTGAAGCGACAAAGGATTAATGTAGCCTCACGCCAGAAAACTTTGTGAGTGTCGAGTTGCACATCAACCACCGTTCCTGCGCGGCCGCGCCGGGCGACACAATCTTCACCTGCGCTGAACAACTGGGCGTCCGGGTACCCACTTCATGCCGCAAGCAGGGCAAGTGCAAGGAATGCCTCGTCGAAATCAATGAGGGTATGGATTGTCTCACGGCGAAGCACCCGGCCGAAGCGCATCTGCGCGCGAACTTCCGCCTCTCCTGCTGCGCCGCCATTAACGCCGATGCTGGGGTCGTTCGCTGCCACACCATGCGCCGGGGTGAGATGAAGATCGAACGTCACGCGTTGAATCTTCCCACCCGCACCCAACTGCGGGAACTTGATCCCGCCGTCACGCGCGATGGCGACCGGATCTTACTCAGCGGGGTGGAAATTGACCGCACGCCTGGCCCAATTCACGGCATCGCGATGGACCTTGGCACGACCACCGTGGTGCTCCGGCTTTTGAACCTGGAAACGGGCGAAGTCATCGCAGACTCCTCGTTTGAGAATCCACAGCGCTTCGGCGGTTCGGACGTGATGGCACGCATTCAATACGACACCGAGGACGGGACGCATCTGCTTCAACGCACACTTGTCGGCTATCTGAACCACGCCATTGAAGAGTTCCCGGTCGATCCGAAAACGATTTATGAAGTTGTCATGGGCGGCAACTCAACCATGCGCGATATCTTTTTCCGATTGAATGTCCATTCCATCGGGCAGAGTCCTTATCAATCGCTGACGGAACTGGAATGGGGCCAAGCCCGGCGCACGAGCACAAGCTTGAGTGAATCCGCCAGGCGCCTCGGCCTCTCGCTGCATCCTCAGGCCCACGTATATGGCCTGCCGATTATCAGCGGTCACGTCGGCGCCGATGCTGCGGCCTGCCTGCTGGCGATCGATCTCGCGCACGAAGACCGCCTCATCGCCCTCATGGATATCGGCACTAACACCGAACTCATCGTCGGCAACCGGCACAAAATCTTCGCCGCATCCTGCCCCGCCGGACCGGCATTCGAAGGCGGGGCCATTTCCTGCGGCATGCCCGGATTGCCCGGCGCGATTGAAAGAGTCTCAATCGGCGACGACGGTTCAACGAGTTCCCAAGTAATCGGCGGCGGTCCCGCCGAGGGGATTTGCGGCTCTGGTCTGGTGGATTTGCTGAGCGAACTGCTCCGCACAGAACGCGTCAGCTCGCTGGGCCGCTTCGAGCATGGTGACCGTTTCACACTCGACGTGCAGAGCGATCGCCCGATCTATTTTACCGAGAGCGACATCAACGAACTCGCCCAGGCCAAGGGGGCAAACGTGGCGGGTCTGCTGGTCGCGTTTGATCAATACGGCATCCGTTTCGACGACTTGGACACGTTCTACCTGGCGGGCGGCTTCGGGCGGCACTTGAACATCCAATCGTCAAAGCGCATCGGCCTCATCCCGAATATCGCTGACGAAAAGATCCGCCAAGTCGGGAACGCCGCCATCGAAGGCGCGAGCATTGCGTTGCTTTCGCAGTCGAAGCGGGCCGAGTTGGAAAATCTCGTCAAACGCGTCACGCATTGCCGGCTCGAGATGCATCCCGAGTTTTTCAACTACTTCGTCGAGGGTTGCCAGTTCCAGCCCATCGCCCTGCCCGCCAACGCAAACTCCGATGTTTGAACTCTCCGACATCCGCCCGGACCGCAACGTCCAAGCCGCCGAATATCACCGGCTGCTGGGTTTCCCACGCGGCCACCTACTCGAAGGTCGGGTGCGCGAACTCGCGGATTGGGCGCGCGCATGGTATGTCGCACACGGCCGGCCTTGGATTTACGCGAGAGAGACTGATGCGGTCCAATTCCAGGAAGACCTGCTGCGCATCAACGAAACGGAGTTCTCCTCGAATCAACTGCACGATCAGTTCACTACGGCCGGGGTGAAACGCGCGGTGCTGGTAGCGGTCAGCGCTGGTCCGGAATGCGAGGCCAAGGCGCGCGAGCTCTGGCAGGAAGGCAAGCCGGATGAATATTTCTTCCTCGAGATGTTCGGCTCGGCGGTGGTCGAGCATCTGATTACCATCGCGAACGGACGAATCTGTGGCTGCGCAGACAGCCAGGGAAATGTTGCCCTGCCCCACTATAGCCCCGGCTATTCGGGCTGGAACGTGTCCGACCAAAACAAGCTTTGGTCGCTGATTCGCCCGCCGAGTGGCGGAAGCCTGCCCGGGGAATTGCACGTGCTGGACACCGGCATGTTGCGACCGAAAAAATCGTTACTCGGAATTGTTGGCATCACGGCGAATCGGGACCGCGCACGCACCTTTGCCCACCCGGTGCCATGCGAGAGTTGTTCCCTGCCCGGCTGTCAATATCGGCGCGCGCCCTACAAGCATTCGTTGCCGCCGATCGAAAACGTGCGCCAGTTGCAGCGCGGGGGCGACAATATCTCGCAGGCAGGTCGCGGTGAGCCACCGCTCACCGGCAATGCGAAGTATTCGATCAATCCGCGCGCCTTGCGCAAGTGGTCGCAGGAAAGACTGGAGTTGAAAACGCTGGCTGACGGATCCGTCGAAGCCCGCTTCCATTACGAAGGCACGACCTGCACAAGTCTGGGTCAACCGCTCGAGTTTTTTTATCACGTCAAACTCGCACCACCCCTGGATGGCTATCGCATCACTGAGGTGCATTGCATCCCGGCGCCGGGTGACACCGGCCACACGCGCCAATGTGAGTACCTCAATGATGCCGCTTCGCTCATGGGCGGCATCGCCAACGAAATGCCGTTGCTGGGACGACCCTTGGATGCGGTGCTACGTTGGGATCGCCCGCCAAATCCATCCGGCTGCTATTGCGACATCGAACGCCGGAATCACAAGTGGGGACTCGTGTACGAAGTGATTCACTTTGCGTTGGCTCAACGCGAGATGACAACGACGCAGACACCTGATTCATTGCGTTGATCCCGGTTCGCATGTCCATCCCGTCGCAACCCATCGGAACATCCTCCATGCTTTTGTGCCCCACCTGCGTGGACATCCCAGCCCGCTTCTGGAATGTTTCCCGGGTGACATGACGAAGCTTTGCGACATCAACCCTGCGGCGAAAACGAAATTGCCGCCGGCATTTACGGAAAAATCCGGCATCGGTTCGCACTACGTGGACGCGTTTCTCAAACCGATGAACACCACTTTACCCGATGGCACGCGCGTCGGCTGTAAGCGCAAAGGACTCAAGGTCACCCTCACCGTCGGCACAAAAAAGGGTGAGGGCTTGATGCGCCGACTCACGGTCAGTAAGGACCCGGTGGTAATGCTCGACGCCACCTTGCAGGAAGCCGCCAAAGCCGCCGGAGTTGAATTGAAGCTCACGGAAACGGAAATTCTGATTACAGCCTGATCCCATGAAGAAGGCGCTCCACGAGGTTCTGCTGGAACGACGGCTGGTATGCGACGGCGCCATGGGCACCCAACTGATGCTCGCGGGACTGGCCAATGGCGATTGCGGCGAAGCATGGAATCTTACACGGCCCGACCGCGTCCTGACCATTCAGCGCAACTACGTGGAAGCGGGCGCGGATTGCCTGATCACTAACACCTTTGGCGGCAGTCGGCTCATGCTCAAACGTCACGGACACGTTGACGATCTCAAGGCCATCAACCAGGCCGGCGTCCGCATCGCGCGCGACGCTTTCGGTGGCCGCGATGGTTTTGTGCTGGGAGACCTCGGCCCGTTGGGGGCGATTCTTGAACCTTACGGCGATCTTTCGCCGGCTGAAGCCCGGTCGGCTTACGAGGAACAAGCGCGAGCGCTGGTGGAAGCCGGAGCGGATGCCCTCATTATCGAGACGCAAACTTCGCTAGAGGAACTTGGCGTGGCGATTGATGCCGCCAAGGCGGCTGGGGCGCCGAGTGTTATTGCATCGCTGGCGTATGATTTGTCTGCCGACAAAAGCTTTTATGTGACGATGATGGGCGTAACCTCGGATCAGGCGGCTGAGTTCGTCGAAGCCCGCGGGGCAAACATTGTGGCCCTAAATTGCGGCACGGGCATGGACATGCCGGGCGCGGCCATAGTCGCCAAGCAATACCGGACGAGCTGCAAACTGCCGGTCATGGTCCAGCCCAACGCCGGTTTGCCCGTGCTGGAGAACCTTAAGGCCGTTTACAAGCAACTCCCCGCGGACATGGCGTACGGGGTTCCCGATGTTCTCGCCGCTGGCGCGGACATCATTGGCTCGTGTTGCGGCAGCACCCCCGAACATACGCGCGCCATTCGCCAGGTGGTTGAAGAATTCAATCGCGGCGGCCTGACTCACGGCGCGACGATCTCCGGCGGAAGCTCAAATCCCGCAGCCCGGCCATCCATGTAAACCACGTTCTTGGCGGGACGCGGTGGGCGCGGATGAAAATCCTCGTAGTCGAGGAATAGCGGCGTGGTGGCGGGCGGGAAGCGCAGCTCCTTCTGCTCGTTGGTTTGCTCGACCGGCTCCCCATTGATTACCGCGACGCGGATGATTCGCACGTTGGAGGTGCGCGTCTCGTCCATCTTACGCCCATTCAAATCTGTGTTCCACTCGTAGCTCGAGCCCTGCTTCTCATACATCTTCAGAGTATCCTGCGGACAGCGGAACACGCTCGGTCCGGCGTTTGTGCCGGTCTGACTGAGCGTGGCCGCAAGCACGTCGCGGATGCGCGGCAACGGATTTGCCGGATCAATCGGCATGCTGGGGAGCAACTCCGCGGCCGGCATGCGATTCTCATTCTCGTCGGCGAATACCCGCGTGGCGATGCCGAGCTGCCGCAACTGGCTCAGGCAAATCGCGTTCTTCGCCTTGCCTTTGGCGCGACCAATTGCTGGCATAAGCATGGCCGCCAGAATTCCGATGATAGCAATGACGACCAGCAACTCGATGAGGGTGAAGCCATCGCGCCGCCGGCGCGGACCAACAGGATTGAACAATAATACTTTCATGATTTAGTTCCTGGTTGAAATAGATGAGTTGGTTTGTTCTACGCAATTTTCGTTTGGCGATTCGAGTTTCTTCAGTGCAGCCAATAAGTCAGATCCGGGCATTTACGCTTCCTCAAAGCCGCGGAATGCAGCGGAACCCGGAGCTTTCTGCCTCCGATTTTGCTTTGTTCATTCGAGCGCCCGATTGGATGCGGATGACCGCAAATCGGGCGAAGGATCTGTTTTATCGGCGCTTTCATTTCGGCTCGCTTAGTTCTTCTTCGCCGCCTGCTTTTCGCGCTCGCGCTCGACCCGTTGCTCGGGGGTCAATCGAGTGAAATTCTCCGCCTCGTGGCGCTTGACCACGCTTTCAATGTCCGGCAGCGGCGGCAACTCGCCCGGGGCGCTGTTCGTGCCGCCCGGTGTGCCACTGTGGATCTTGCGCATCACCCGGCCCGCCATCGGAAATCCGCCCGGCGACGCTCGCACCACATACAACGTCGTCAGATCACCCTTCACCTGATCACAAACCTCTCGCGCCACCTTCTCGTTTGCTTCCTGGTAACTCTTGTCACCGAGCTTCGACCGCAAGCGTTGCTCCAACACCACGTGTTCCGGGCTCCAGACCTCGGTCGTCACATTGCCGCTGCCATCGCGGCTTCGCGTGACCATGCGAATGCGCGGCGGCATGCTCCCATTCGTGCCCCCTTTTTTGATGACCACGTTGCCATTGCCGGCATCATCACCGCTACCCGGTCCCGGACCAGCCTGCACGTCCACATCCATGGTCTGCTCCTGCATGGCCGCGCCCGCCTTGGCAATGGTTGCTTCATCCACACCCGCGGCTCGAAGCTTCTCGCGAATTGCCGCCTGCACGTCTCCGCCTTTTACGTCATTGGAGTCGAGCTTGATCATCACCGGCTTGCGACCGCTCACCGAGACGCCGCCGCCGGCGCCGGTGATTTCTCTGGTCACGGTCGTTGCCCCCGCCGGAACGCCGTTCATCGCGCTCGGCGCGCCTTCCCAACTCGGCCCGCCAGCCATCTCCTGCGGCGCAATGTTCGTCCAGCCCGCGTCCTCGATCTTGCTGCGCTCGCGCAACGCTGCTTCCAGTTGATTCAACGCGCGCTCCGAACCATGCACCGCGTGCCACTTGCTCCACATCGCGCCGGCCTGCTGGCCCAACTTGTCGAGCGCCTCGTGGAGCGGCAGATTTTTGACCTTGAGCGTCACTTTCGCGTCGAGCCCTTTGCCGGCGAGAATTGTTTCGCGCGTCTGCCGTTCCATTTGTTTGATCACCGCCGCCAGCGGCACGTTGTAAACGTCCAGCGTGACGAGGTTGTAGTGCGCCCGATAAAACGCGCGCCCGGCCCACGCCGCCCCGGCGGCGAGCACCACGGCGATGCCGATGAGTAGATATTTTTTGCTCATACTGAGTTGATGGTTTTGGTTCAGTTCATTGCACGAGCAGAGATTTAAGCGCCGTGGCCGCGCGTTCCCATCCAGAAGTGACCAACACGGCAGAAAACGGGATGAACCCACGCCCAAGTGACGCTCAAACCTGACTCAGCCGAGCCTGCAAATCGCGCAGGCTGCAAGTCATGTTCAGCTTCGCGCCCGTTTTGAGGATGACGACGTATTCGCCAGCGGCCACGGGTTGCAGTTCCTTGATGCGGCTGAGATTCAAAATCACCGAGCGATTAATGCGCATGAAGCCGCACGGGCCGAGCCGCGCTTCCATCGCCGTCATCGTCTCGCGCACGATGTGCCGCTCTTTGCCCGCGTGCAACACCACGTAATTGCCGCACGCCTCGATGTGATCAATCTCCTCGGGCTTGAGAAACAGGATGCGGTCGGGCGACTTCACGAGAATGCGAGTGCTCGTACCGTTGGCTTCGCGCCATTGGGATAGGAGATTGGAAAGTTGCGAGTCGGGTGCGCCGTCTTTCCCGGTTTTCGTCTGCGCGCGGACGCGTTCCAGCGCCTTGCGAAAGCGCGGTTGCTTGAACGGTTTCAACAGATAGTCCACCGCGCTGACCTCGAACGCGCGAATGGCATGGTCATCGTGGGCCGTGGTAAAAACAACGGCGGGCATGACGTCCGCGCCAATCGCCTCCAACACTTCAAAGCCGTTCAGGCGCGGCATCTGCACATCGAGAAACACGACGTCGGGCCGAAGCTTCTCAATCTGTTCCACGGCTTCCGCGCCATCGGCACACTCCGCCACAATCTCGACGTCCGGCTCGTCGGCCAGGAACGTGCGCACGCGTTCGCGCGCCAGCGGCTCGTCGTCCACAATGATGACGCGCAGGCTCATGAGGGGCGACTTTCTTTGTGACGATGCCCCACACCCCCCCGGCGGCCCCCCCCACCCCCCACCGGGGGGAGGGTGTGGGGTGGGGGGGCGGCGGGATTTTA
>Ga0315912_10000607_pt1 | contig 60230 bp, 59 predicted proteins | sample VfabasoilMG_FD_204469 | JGI IMG/M metagenome (GOLD analysis project Ga0315912, IMG submission 204469) | Garden soil microbial communities collected in Santa Monica, California, United States - V. faba soil | ecosystem: Environmental > Terrestrial > Soil > Garden | place: USA: California...
CGCAGGTTGCCGGCGTGCTGTCCATCGTCGGCTTCTCCCTACTGGATGGCGGCAACCAGCCGAACGCCGCCTTCGTGGTGGTGCGCCTGAAACCCTTCGCGGACCGCGTGGCGGCGGCGGACGGCGCGCAGGCGATGATCGGAAAGGTATTCGGCATGGTGCAGCAGATCCGCAGCGCCAACATTTTCGCCTTCAATCTGCCACCGATCATCGGGCTTTCGACATCCGGTGGGTTCGAATACCAGCTACAGAACCTGGAAGGCCGCGACTACGCGGAGATGGGCAGCGTGATGCAGGGCTTCGTCGCCGCGGCGAACCAGGACAAGCGCCTGTCGCGCGTGTTCGCGACCTTCAACGCCACCAACCCGTCGCTCTGGCTGGATATCGACCGCCAGAAGGCCCAGGTGCTGGGTGTGTCCGTGCAGGACATCTTCCAGGCCCTGCAGGCGACGCTGGGCGGCATCTACGTAAACGACTTCAATATGCTGGGCCGATCCTGGCAGGTGAACATCCAGGGCGAGGCGATCGACCGGTCCGACATTCCCGCGCTGGACCACATCTTCCTGCGCAACCGGCAGGGCGAGATGGTGCCCCTGAAAGCCCTGGCGACGACACGCATCGTGCAGGGGCCGCAGACGATCAACCGCTACAACAACTATCGCTCCATCACCGTCCGCGGCCAGCCTGGGCCAGGTGTTTCCTCGGGCGACGCACTGGTGGCCGTGGAGGCGGTGTCCGACCGCACGCTTCCGGAGGGCTACAGCTATGAATGGACCGGCGTCGCCTTCCAGGAACGCGCAACGGCGGGCCAAACCGGTCTTATCCTGTCCCTGGCCGTGGTGTTCGCCTACCTGTTCCTGGTGGGACTGTACGAAAGCTGGACAATCCCGGTACCGGTGCTGCTCTCCGTCGCCGTGGGTGTGCTCGGCGCTTTCTGGGGTATCGAACTGACGCGCATTTGGAGCCCCTACCCGATGGCGCTGGACCTGTACGCGCAGATCGGCCTGGTGGTGCTGATTGCCCTGGCTGCGAAGAACGGCATCCTGATCGTGGAATTCGCCAAGGAGGAACGCGAGGCCGGCGAGACAATTCGCGACGCTGCGATCCAGGGCGCACGGCTTCGGTTCCGCGCGGTGATGATGACGTCCATCGCCTTCGTGTTGGGGTTGATACCGCTGGTATGGGCACACGGCGCGGCGATGCTGTCCCGCCGCGCGGTTGGTACCGCGGTGTTCGCCGGGATGATCGCCGCTTCCACGATCGGGATATTCCTGATCCCCATGCTATACGTGACATTCCAGAGCATGCGTGAGCGGGTGCGGGGCTGGTTCGGTGGACACGGCCACGGGCCACACCAAGGAGCAACCTGATCGGGAGAACAGTCATGGCCCAGTTCGGTATCGCCCAACCCGTGCGTCGCGTTGAGGATTCCCGACTGCTGCGCGGCGCGGGACGTTATACAGATGACATCTCCGCACCGGGCATGCTGCATGCCATCGTGCTGCGCAGCCCGCACGCGGCGGCACGGATCATCGGCATCGACACCTCGGCCGCAAAGTCGCTACCCGGGGTGCGCGCCATCTACACCGCCGCCGACCTGAACGCGGACGGCATCGGCCCCCTGCCCTGCGCGGTTCCGATGACCAACCGGGACGGCAGCGCCGCACCCTTGCCGCTGCATCCGGTGCTGGCGGATGGCGCGGTCCGGCACGTCGGTGATCCGGTCGCTTTCGTCGTCGCCGAGACCATCGCCGCCGGCCGTGATGCCGCGGAGGCGATCCTGGTCGACTACGACGTGTTACCCTCCATAACTGACCTCGACACAGCGCTGGAGCCGGGCGCCGTACAGGTATGGCCGGAAGCACCCGGCAACCTGGCGTTCGACTGGGAGATCGGCAACAAGGACGAGACCGAGGAGTTGTTCGCCCGCGCCGCCCATGTCACCCGCCTGAAGGTGGTGAACAACCGCGTCGTCGTCGCCTCCATGGAGGCGCGGGCAGCACTGGGCGACTACGATGCCGCAACCGAGCGATGGACGCTGACGGCGAATACGCAGGGCGGTTGGCTGGTGAAGGGCCTGATCGCGGAGCCGGTGTTCAAGGCAAAGCCGGAGCAGTTTCGCATCATCACCCCGGATGTCGGCGGCGGCTTCGGCATGAAGCTGTTTCTCTACGCCGAGCACGTGATGGTGTGCTACGCCGCCCGCAAGCTGGGCTCGCCGGTGAAATGGGCGGCGGAACGCAGCGAGGCCTTCCTGTGCGACACGCATGGGCGGGACAACGTCACCATCGGCGAACTGGCGCTGGATGCGGACGGCAATTTCTTGGCGCTGCGCACACGCAACGTCTCCAATATGGGAGCCTACCTGTCCAACTTCGCGCCCTACATCCCCACCTTCGCCGGCACGTCCGTTCTATCTAGCGTCTACAATTTCAAGGGCGTGCACGCGCACGTTCTGGGCGCCTTCACCAACACGATGCCAGTGGATGCCTACCGCGGCGCCGGCCGGCCGGAAGCGAATTACCTCGTGGAACGCCTGGTGGACGCGGCGGCACGCGAACTGGACGTGGACCGCGTGGAACTGCGCCGGCGCAACATGGTACGGCCGGAGGCGATGCCGCATTCCACGCCTGTGGGCAAGACCTACGATTCCGGCGACTTCCACATCGTTCTGGACGCCGCCCTGGCGAAGATGGATTGGCCCGGGTTCCCTGCCCGCCGCGCCGCCGCCGCGGCCAAGGGCAAGCGGCGCGGCATCGGCATGGCCTACTACCTGGAAGCCACCGGTGGCGACGCCACCGAACGTGCGGAAATCCGGTTTGCGCCGGACGGGTTCGTCGATGTCTATGTCGGCACGCAATCCACCGGCCAGGGGCATGAAACCGCCTATGTCCAGCTTGTCTCCAACCGCCTCGGCATCGATGGCGACAAGATCCGCGTCAGGCAGGGAGACACGGACACGATCCCTGTCGGCGGCGGTACCGGCGGCGCGCGCAGCCTGTATTCCGAAGGTCAGGCCATCGTGGCCACGGCGGCAACCGTGATCGAAAAGGGCCGCCAGGCGGCATCCGATGCGCTGGAAGCCGCGCCCGCCGATATCGTGTTCGAGAACGGCCGCTTCGTGATCACCGGCACCGACCGCGAGATAGATATCCTGACGCTGGCGACAACCAAGGCCGGTGCGCTGGACGCCGCCGAGATCGCCAATATCGACCACCACACCTTCCCCAATGGTTGCCACATGGCGGAGGTCGAAGTGGACCCGGAAACAGGCGTGACGGAGATCGTGCGCTACATCGTATGCGACGACGTCGGCAAGGTGGTGAACCCGATGATCGTGCGCGGTCAGGTCCACGGCGGCGTTACCCAGGGCATCGGCCAGGCACTGCATGAGCGGACGGCCTTCGATCCGGATAGCGGCCAGCTGCTTTCCGGCAGCTTCATGGACTACGCTCTGCCGCGCGCGGACGACCTGCCCGATATCGAGGTGGACCTGGTTGAGGTGCCCTGCGCGACGAACCCTCTGGGGGTGAAAGGCGCGGGCGAAGCTGGTGCCGTAGGCAGCCCGCCAGCTGTAATCAACGCGTTGCTCGACGCCCTATCCGACGACGGGGTGACAGCTATCGACATGCCGGCGACACCAGAAGTGGTGTGGCGGGCCATCAACGCACGTTAGAAAGGTTCCGCCGCATCATGTTCTACGAACCCAGGCTAGGCCACGGCCTGCCGCACGATCCGTTCAAGGCGATCATCGCGCCGCGGCCAGTCGGCTGGATATCCACCGTGGACCGCGAGGGGCGGCCGAATCTGGCGCCCTACAGCTTCTTCAACGCGGTGCACTCCAATCCGCCTATGCTGATGTTCACCAGCGAGTCCATGAAGCACAGCGCCGCCAACGCCATCGCGACCGGGGAATTCGTATTCAACCTGTGCACAAGGGATCTTTTCGACGCGATGAACATTTCCTCCGGTGACCAAGCGGCCGGGGAAAGCGAGTTTGCGGCGGCGGGCCTGGCGACAGCACCGTGCCGGATTGTGAAGGCGCCGCGCGTCGCGGTGTCCCCGGCGTCACTGGAATGCAAGGTGGTCAGTTCCTCTCAACTGACCGATATGCATGGCGAACAGTTGCAAGGCTGGATCATCATCGGTCAGGTCGTCGGCGTTCACATCGGCGAGGCCTACCTACGCGAAGGAAGGTTCGACACAGCGGGCGCGCGGCCCGTGGCACGCTGCGGCTATCGCGACTACGCCGCGGTCACCGAACTGTTCGAGGCCCTCCGCCCCACCGATGGCGGGGGCTACGCACCCGGACAACGGGATCGCTGAAAAGAAAGCCCGCCCCTTCCGGGACGGGCCGCCTTTGCAAGGCCGCTGCAATTAGTAGCTAAGCGGTTCCTTCAGCACGGACACCCACTTGCCGTTCTGTACCTGCACCAGGAAGGATTCGTTGGAACCCTGGCGCTTGTTCGGGCCATAGCTCAGCGTGGGCGATCCGAAGATGTCATTGTAGGTCTTGATCTGTTCCATGCCATTGATGAAAGAATCAACGGTCAGGGTGCGGCCGGCATTCTTCAACCCTTCCGCCAGCAGGTAGGCGGCGGAATAGCCGAGCTGGGCGGCGAAGTTCGGCTCACGATTGTAAGTTGCCTTGTACTTCTTCAGGAACTCCTGCACCGCCGGGCGCGGATCGTCCTGGGAAACGAACAGGACCGACGTCAGCGCATACACGCCCTGGTTCACGTTCCCGGGGACTTCGGAGACCGCGTTGTCGTAGATTGCGATGTTTCCCAGCACTTCCACGTCCCAGCCGATCTTGCGCATCGCGGCTACGATCGGGTTGGTGTCACGCGTAATTGTGCCAAGGATCACAAGATCGCACTTCGCGTCCCGCAACCGGGCCACAGACGCGGAAAAATCCGTATCCGTCGGCTTGTGCGTCGTCTCGGCGACCAGCTTGATGCCCATCGCCTTGGTCTGGTCCCACACGCCGTTCATCACATCGCGGCCAAAGTCGGTATCCTGGTACATGGCGCAAAGCGCCTTGCGGCCTTTCTGTTCCACGAAATACTTCACGCCGGAGCGCATCTGGTCGTAGTACGAAGCCGCCAGGCCGAATTTCAGCCGGTGATACGGCTCATACATGGACCGCGCCGAAGTCAGCGGGAACATATTCGGCACGCCCTTCTCAAACTGTTCCGGCATGGTGGCATTGTTCATCGGCGTGCCGCCGTTGGCGACCATCAGGAACACGTTGTCCCGGTTGATCAACTTGTTGGCGGCCTGGATGGACCGGGGAACCTGGTACTGGCTGTCCTCCACGATATACTTGATCTTGCGGCCGTTGATGCCGCCCTTGGCGTTGATCTCCTCAAACGCCATGCGCCAGGCGGACGAATTGCCGACGCCCCAGGAGACAGTGACCCCGGAAAGATCGGTATATGTACCGATAAGAATTTCCGCGTCCGTCACGCCACGCACGGTTTGCGCCGCCGCCGGCGTGGCGGCGGTAAGGCCGATGGCAGCCGCGGCCGCCAGTAGCATGTTTCGCAGTCGCATGAACGACACTCCCTTCGCCGATTTGTCGGCGGCTATTGCCGCCCCGGTCGCGCACCTGTCGGCATTCAGGCGCCGCGCCGCAATGTATCAATGTCAGCCTGATAGCGCATGCACACCATAGCGCGTCGCAATTGAAACACCGGTGAAAGCTCGGCATCGCCCGGCTCATATCTCTGGTCGATCAGGCGAAATCCACGAATCCGCTCCGCGCCGGCTCCGGCCGAGTTCACCGCGGCAATCGCCTGGGCGACAAGATCCTGAACCTGCTCCGCCCGCACCAGGCTCGCGAAGCCCGTGAACGGGATATTAGCGCGCTGTGCCCACGGCTCAACCGTGTCGGGATCGATCATCACAAGGCAGACGACCCCATCTCCCGCCGGCAGCGCAATGGCATCGGCGATATATGGATTGGAACGCAGCGCGATCTCAATGGCGGTCGCCACCTCGCCATGCTCGGCGCGGCCCAGCAACCGGATCGCACTGCCATCCACGCGCGCAGCGTCCCCGGTCGGTAACCAGCCATCACGAACCAACTGCTCAGCCGTGCCACCGGCATGCCAATAGCCCACCGCAATATGGGCCCCGCTCAGTTCCAATTCGCCACGACTGGCGACACGCACATCCTGCCCCGCAGCACCGGAGAGGAATCCGAGACCGCCGCTTTCCGTCGTGCCATACAGTTCTGCCACGGGAACGCGCAGCGCGGTGAGCCGGTCCGCAACATCCTTCGGCAAAGTGCCGAATGCGACGACAGCCCGGCGCAACCGGTCTATCCCCAGATTGCGTCGCACAGTGCTGAGCACGACCTTGTCCCCTACCGGACCGAGCAGGCCGCCGGGCGACATGGCACGGCCCAGCGTCCAGCGTTGCAATGTCGTGGCCTCGGATTCAGCGACACGCATCCGGTTGTAGAGACGACGCCAGAAACGTGGTGGTGCGACCAGGACATGCGGTTGCAGGTCCTGCAGGTTCTCCGGCACCGTGTCCGCGCTCTCCACGTAATTGCTGATCGCGCCAGTCAGCAGAGAGAGATAGAACCCCAGCACACGTTCAATAACGTGGCACATCGGCAGAAACGCTAGGCGTTCATCGCCCGCGCGGATGTCGAGCACGCGCCCGGCGTTGGCCATGGCCATGATATTACCGTGCGAAAATAGCACTGGCCGGGCATCGTGCGTATTGCCCGCCGTATAGATGATGGCGGCAGGTTTGTCGCCGCCGAGCGAGGCGATGACGGTATCAAAATCGGCGCTGTCCGGCGCCTGGATCAGAAACTCCTCCAGGCTGCTGCACATAGGGTCGGAGAAATCACGAAGACCCTTCATATCCACGATGACGACCCCACGCAGGCCGGGCACTTCGTTCCGATGATCCAGCACCATATCCAACTGCTGCGCGCCCTCCACGAACAGCAGGGAACAACCCGTTTCGACCAGTTGACGCGCTAGCACGGCTGCTGGTTCCGCCGGATTCAACCCGACAGCGATGCAACCCGCCGCCTGGATGCCCAGGTCCAGCACGCCCCAGTCAATGCGGGTTTCCGAGAGAATCCCGACGGTCTCACCACGCGAAACACCGGCGCCCAGGATGGCCCCGGCAACCCGCCGCATCCTGCTGCCCAGTTCGGCCCAGGCCAGCGGTTGCCAGATGCCGAGATCCTTGCGCCGCAGCACAGTTCCCTGCGGATCGGACTTGCCGCGCGCCGCAACAAGTGCCGGCAGGCTGGATGCGACCGAACTGCCTGAATTGTTGGGGATGCCGCTCATCGCCATTGCTTCTTGCGCCGATGGCGCCGCTTGCCGTGCGCGCCTTCTTCCTTATGGCCGAGGTAGAATTCCTTGATCTCGTCCGACTGCATCAACTCCCGTGCGGCCCCCTCCATGACGATCCGGCCGACTTCCAGCACGTAGCCGTAGTCCGCCGTCTTCAATGCCATGTGCGCGTTCTGCTCCACCAGCAGGATGGAGACACCTTGTTCCTGGTTGATACGCTGGACGATGTCGAAGATCTGCAATGTCAACAGCGGTGACAGGCCCAGTGAGGGCTCGTCCAGCAGCAGCAGGCGGGGGCGGCCCATCAGGGCGCGGCTGATCGCCAGCATCTGCTGCTCGCCACCTGAAAGCTGGCCGGCACGCTGCTGCTCACGTTCCTTCAGGCGGGGGAAATAGCCGAAGCACATTTCCATGTCCCGCGCGATCTCATCCTTGTCGCGCCGCGTATAGGCTCCCATGACGAGATTCTCATGCACCGTCAGGAACGGAAAGACCTCGCGACCTTCCGGAGAATGGCACATGCCGCGGCGCATTACTTTGTCGGCGGTCAGACCGGCGATCGATTGTCCCTCGAAGACGATGTCGCCGCGTTCCGCATCCAGCACGCCCGATACGGTGCGGAGGATGGTGGTTTTTCCGGCCCCGTTGGCGCCGAGCACAGTGACAATGCGGCCCTGGGGCACTTCCAGGCTGACACCGCGCAGCGCCTGGATCGGTCCGTAGAAGGTCTCAATGTTTGAGACCTTGAGGATGGCATTCTGCTCGCTCATGCCGCCCCCACCGGCTCGCTGCCGATATAGGCGCGGATTACCTCGGGGTCGCCCTGCACCTCGGCACTGGTCCCCATTGCCAGCACGCGCCCATAGTTCAACGCCATCACGCGATCCGACACCGCCGTGACCAGGCTCATATCGTGCTCCACCATGATCACGGTAATGCCGAGGTCCTTCTTGATGTCCTCGATCCAGTAGCCCATTCCCTCGGTCTCCTCGGTGTTGAGGCCGGAGGAGGGCTCATCGAGCAGCAATAACTTGGGCTCCGTGCACAACGCACGGCCGAGTTCCACGATCTTGCGCACACCGTAGGGCAGGTTGGCGATCAGTTGATCGCGGTAGCGCTGCAGTTCCAGAAAGGCGATCACCTCCTCCACCTTCTCCCGGTGCGCGATTTCGGCACGACGGACGGAGGACATGAACCCCAGTTGGCTGAGCAGGCCGACGCGGGAATGGCAATGCCGACCGATCAGCAGGTTCTGCAACAGCGTCGCGTTGGGAAACAACTCGATATTCTGGAACGTACGCGCGATGCCAAGACGCGCGATCTCATGCGCAGGCGTACGGGTGATATCCTGCCCATCGAATGTCAGCCTGCCGTGAGTCGGGTTATAGATGCGGCTGATCAGGTTGAAGATCGTGGTCTTGCCGGCACCATTGGGGCCGATGATGGAAAACACCTCCCCCGGATGCACCTCGAAATTTACGCCGTCCACGGCACGAATGCCGCCGAACTGGATGGCGATGTCTTCAGCCCTGAAGAGAGCGGTCATCGCAGGCGCTCCGACTTGGCATAGGATTTCTGGCGGCGGGAGGAAGCCTTCCGTTGCAGCGGGAAGTTTATGAAGTAGGTCTTCAGCCGCAACCACCAGCCATAGATCCCACTCGGCTGGAACAGGATGCACAACACAAGGATCAGGCCGAACAGGGAGGGTTCCAGACCCGGCAGGTTGGCGAGCTTGCTGGGCAGGTAGTCGCGCATGATGGCGATGGCCTGCGGCAGGGATGCCACGAAGATCGCCCCGAAGATCGCCCCATGCAGGGAGCCCAGTCCACCGACGAAGACAATCGTCACCAGCTGGATGGAGAACAGGATGTTGAACCCGTCCGGTGCAAGGTGGTGCTGGTAGTGGCCCCACAAAGCCCCCGCCAGGCCAGTGATTCCCGCGCTTATCGCAAAGGCGATGGTCTTGTAGCGTGAAAGGTTGATCCCCATGCTCTGCGCGGAGATTTCCGAATCACGGATCGCGACCAGGGCGCGACCAAGCGGCGAGCGCAGGATGTTGGCGCTCACCCAAAGCACGAGTACCAGCGCGATCAATGAGAGATAGTAAACGCCGTCGGTTCCGGCGATTTTCCAGCCGAATATCTCCGGCGTCTTCACCGCAAGCCCATCGAAGCCACCGGTCACTGAATCCCATTTGGAGAAGATGTTTTCAACGATGCCGCCGAAGGCCAGGGTGGCGATGGCAAGATACAGCCCACTCATCCGCAGCGTGGGAATGCCGATGGCTGCACCGGCAGCAGCGGTAATCACAACGGCAGCAGGAAGGCTGATCAGGAACGGCACACCACGCGCCATCAGGGCCGCGTTGGCATAGGCACCGATCCCCATGAAAGCGGCGTGCCCCAGGCTAACCAGGCCAGTATAGCCGATCAGCAACATAAGCCCGACGCCCGCGATGCTGAACAGCAACAGACCCGACAGTTCCTTGACGTAGAACTCCCCGGCAACGAACGGGATAACAATCATGACGACAAGGAGCAGCCCGTACCAAAACACGTCGCCGCCATGGCGTGCCAGTGTCAGGTCCTGCTCATACCGGGTCTTGAAGATCGTTCGCATCTTCTACACCCGCTTCCGCTGGCTTTGCGCGAAAATGCCCTGTGGCCACAGGATCAGCGTGACCAGCAGCACGACATTGGAAGCAACATCCTGAGAACCGGGCGGCAGGTAGTAGCCGGCGAACTGCTCCATCACCCCCACAAGCACGCCGCCCACCAGCGCTCCGGGAATGGAACCGAAGCCGCCCAGCACCGCCGCCGCGAAGGCCTTGATACCGAGAATGCCCATGTTCACATCGATCATGGAAACCGGTGACAGCAGGATGCCCGCACCGGCGGCAACCCCAGCGCTGATCGCCCAGATCAACGAGAAGATCGTGCGCACCGGAATGCCCATGTAGTAGGCCGCAAGCTGGTTCTGAGAGGACGCCTGCATCGCAATACCCAGCCGCGTATGGCTGAAGAACACATACAGCACCGCGCACAGCACAACTGTTCCGACGATGATGGAAAGATTGTCCGCACCCAGTACCAGGCCGCCCATCCGAACCGTCTGGTTCGTGAACGGTGTCACGAAGCCGACGGGATCGTAGCCCCAGATGAACCCCGCGGCGGCCCGGAAGATGAAGGCCAGGCCGAGTGTCAGCATGACCACCGCGAACTGCGGCTGGCCTATCACGCGCCGCAAGACCACCACGTCCAGCATGTATCCGAACACGGCCGTTATGCCGATGGCGATCAACGCGCCGACCCAGTAATTCAGCCCGAACGTGGCGACCATGCTGAAAGCGACGAAGGCGCCAAGCATCATGATCTCGCCCTGGGCGAAATTCACCATTTCGGTTGCTTTGTAGATGAGGACGAACCCGAGCGCGATCAGCCCGTAGATACACCCCGCTGCCGTCCCGTTGACGACAAGCTGCAACAAGCGGGCGGCGTCCTCCACCGCGGGCATCCTCCCAAGTTACGATGCCGACTGACGCGGCGTTTTGTCAGCGTAGCTAGGAAGGTTTTTTCGCTGCCGTCAAGCAGGCTTCTGCTTGCCGAACGATCCGCACCCGCCCCGGCTACAGCATCGCCAAAGGCTGCTTCCGGCGCGGCGGCGCGTGTGCCGCATCGATATCCGCGAGATCATCGGCGGTGAGAGAAATCGACAGCGCGCCAGCGTTTTCACGCACGTGGTCCGCACTGCCTGCCTTGGGGATTACGATGACGTGGCCGTGCCGCATGGCCCAGGCCAGCGCGATCTGCGCGGGGGTGGCATTATGGCGCGTCGCCACTGTCGCGAGCGCCTGGGACCTCAAGGGTCCACCGGAATGACCGAACGGCGAATAGGCCATCACGGTTCCGCCCGCCCTGGCGATTTGCGGTAGCAGGTCGAACTCGATGCCCCGACTCACGGGATTGTACAGCACCTGGTTGGTCGCGCAATTTCCGCCGTCCGGAACGGAAGCAAGTTCGTCCATATCGTCCGCATCAAAGTTGGATACACCCCAGGCACCGATCTTACCCTGCGCCATCAACTTCTCGAACGCGGCGACGGTTTCCGCGAGCGGGGTGCCGCCGCGCCAGTGCAGCAGGTAAAGGTCGATGCGGTCCGTGCCGAGACGCCTGAGGCTGCGCTCGCACGCCGCCGGAACGCCGCGCGCACTGGCGTTGTGCGGGTATACTTTGGAGACGAGGAACAGCCCGTCCCGCTTACCCCGAATGACGCGACCGATCAGTTCCTCGGACTTGCCGTCGCCATACATTTCGGCGGTGTCGATCAGAATGAGGCCGAGATCGATGCCGAGGGCGAGCGCGGCTTCCTCTTCCTTCGCGGGTCGACGCCCCTCGCCGATCATCCAGGTACCCTGACCAAGCTGGGGAACCTCGCGCCCATCCGGAAGACGCACCTTAGCCATGGGATATTTCCTCGGCCTTGCGCAGTATGCGCAGGAAATTGCCGCCCCAAAGCGCGGCGATCTGGTCCCGCGTATAGCCCCGCTTCACCAGTTCAGCCGTCAGGTTGGGGCTCTCCGACGCATCCTTCCAGCCCTTGAACCAGCCCCCACCGTCGAAATCGGATGAAATTCCAACGTGGTCGATCCCAATCTGTGCCACCGCATAGTCGATGTGATCGACGAAATCCGCCACCGTCACCGCCTCCGGCTTGGCCTGCGGGCGGATGAAGGCGGAGACGGCGGTGATCTGGACCACCCCGCCCACGTCTCGCATTACGTCCAGTTGCTCATCATCCATGTTGCGCGGATGGTCGCACAGGGCACGCACGCAGGAATGCGTGGCCACGATGGGGGAGCGGGACAGCCGCGCCGCCTGCATCATCCCGTCCCTCGACAGATGGGAAACGTCGATCAGCATGCCCAGCCGGTTCATCTCCGCTACCGCCTCCCGCCCCAGGGCGGAGAGGCCCTTGTGTTCGACCGGAAAGTCACCCAGGTCGCTGCGCGGGATCGCCGCATCCGCCAACGCGTTGTGCCCGTTATGGGTGATGGTGAGGTAACGTGCCCCCAGCGCCCGGAACTCCGCCAGGTTGCCCAGGTCCTCGCCGATGGAGAAGCCGTTCTCCAGCGCCGGCACGATGGCCAGCACCCCGTCCCGCTTGCAGGCCTCGATCTCATCCGCCGTGGTGGCCACGCGGGCGGCGATGCCGTTGCGTGTCGTACCCATGGCACGGATCGCGTGCAGCATCCCGCGCGCCCGCTCGTTCGCCGCCCGCGTGTTCTCCGGCGTGCGCCGCTGCTGCGGCACATAGGCGGCGAAAAACCCGGCGGTGATGCCACCTTCCACCATCTTCGGCAGGTCCACATGGCGGGGCCCGCGCTCGAACGCGTCCGGTCCCGTGGGCCAGGGAATGTCGATATGGGTATCCAGTGTCACCAGGCTGGCATGAAGGTCGGTGGCGGCGATGATGTCATTCATCCCACCACGCTTCCCAAGCCGGCCCGGTTCGTCAAGTCACATCGGCAAGGCGCTCCTTGTTGGCGACGGGACGGCCGTGCTCGTTCAGCCGGCGCCTGTGCCGGCGCAACTGCTTCGCGGCATTGCGGGCCGCGGCATCAAACGCCGCATGCGCCGTGTCGGCCTGGCCGGAACCCAGCATTGTCACCTCGCGGGACGGATGCAATTGTATGTCGCAGGTGAAGAAGGCGCGCGCTCGCCCGAACGTGACACGGGCTTCCTGCGCATGATCGAAATATTTCCCGGCGATCGTGCCCAGGTCCTGTTCCACGTGCACGCGCAGCGCATCCGAGAGTTCGATCTGTTTACCGGAGATGGTGATATGCATGCAGCCTCCTTCCCCCAGTCATGGAAGGGAAAGGCCATGCCGTGAAAGCGTTATCCGCAATCGCGGATCCGGCGCCGGCATACTCAGCGTTTCAGGCCGTCACGTGTCCCACGGACAGGGCCTTTTCCCGCTTGCGCTGCACGGAGCTGGGGATGTGCAGCGCGTCCCGGTATTTGGCCACGGTTCTGCGGGCAATGTCCACACCTTCCTTGCGGAGCGTACGTACGATCGCATCGTCAGAAAGAATGTCATCCGGATGTTCCGCGTCCACCAGTTCCCGTATGCGGTGGCGCACGGTTTCGGCGCTATGGCTCTCGCCCTCGGTGCCGGCAATGGCAGTGGTAAAGAAGAACTTAAGCTCGAACACACCGCGCGGCGTGGCGATGTATTTGTTCGCCGTCACGCGGCTGACAGTGCTTTCATGCAGTTCCACCTCGTCCGCGATGTCCCGCAATATCAGCGGCCGCAAATGGGAAATGCCGTGGCGGAAAAACCCATCCTGCCGCTGCACGATGGCGGACGCCACCTTCAGGATCGTCTGCGCACGCTGCTGCAGGGATTTCACGAGCCAGTTCGCGCTCTGCAATTGCTCGGACAGAAACGTACGATCCTCACGCTTCACACCCGGCAGAACGCGGGCATAGAAATGCTGGTTTACCAGCACCCGCGGCATCGTTTCCGGATTCAGTTCCAGCAACCAACCACCATCCGGCGCCACACGCATCAGAACGTCCGGCACCACGGTCATCGGCGTGGCGTCATCATATCCGGCCGCCGGCTTCGGGTTCAGGTGCTTGATCTCCGCGATCATGTCGAGAAGATCGTCGTTGTCCACGCCACACACCGCGCGAAGCTGGCGGTAGTCGCGCTGTGCCAGCAAGGGCAAGTTATCCAGCAGCGCCGCCATGGCCGGATCCAGCCGATTTTTCTCGGCCAGTTGCACCGCCAGGCATTCCTTCAGGTCACGCGCGAACAGGCCAACCGGGTCGAATCGCATCATGCGCGCGCGCACATCCTCCACGCGCGCCAGATCGGCGTCCAACGCCTTGGCAATATCCGGTGGCAATGCTGTCAGCCGCCCGGCAGGGCATAGCAGGGCGATCAGGCAGGCACCAATCATCCGGTCTAGGGGGTCGGCGATGCTCAGGCGCAGCTGCTCTGCCAGATGCTCATGCAGACTCGACGGCCGTTCCACCGTGTCGGCGAAATCGACGGCATCCAAACCACCGTCCCCGCGCCCTTCGCTCCCACGTCGGCCATAATCCTGCGGGGCGCCATCGGCCGCACCGCCGGCGTCGTAGCTGTTGGAGTAATCAACGTCCAGCGGTGCAGCGCTCTCGCTCGGCAGGCTGTCGCCACGCGCCACATCCGCCGTATCACCGGTTATGGAGCCCGGCGCCATCTGGTCCAGCGCGGCGCGTTCCCGCGGAATGTCATCCTCGGGAGTGGCACGTTCCAGCAGCGGATTGCGTTCCAACTCCTGCTCGACAAAGGCGGCAACCTCCAGGTTGGAGTATTGCAGAAGCTTGATGGCCTGCCGCAGTTGCGGCGTCATCAACAGGGTCTGGCTCTGGCGCAGATCCAGGCGTGGCCCGATCGCCATGGCTCAGTTCGTATCCGTGCGCTTGGGTCGCAGCTGGTTCATGCCGGCATGATTACAGGCTGAACCTTTCCCCCAGGTAGACGCGGCGCACATCCTCATGCGCCACCACTTCCTCGGGTCGGCCCTCCATCAGCAACTGGCCATCGTGCAGGATGTAGGCGCGGTCGATGATCTCAAGCGTCTCGCGCACATTGTGGTCGGTAATCAGCACGCCGATGCCGCGGTCCTTCAGATGGGACACCAAGTCGCGGATTTCCCCCACCGCAATCGGGTCAATGCCCGCGAGCGGCTCGTCCAGCAGGATGTAGCCTGGCTGCGTCGCCAGTGCCCTCGCGATTTCCACGCGCCGCCGCTCACCACCGGAAAGCGCCAGCGCCGGCGTCCGGCGCAGATGGGAAATACCGAATTCGGCGAGCAGTTCAGCCAGCATCTGCTCCCGCCGGTCATGGTCCGGTTCCACCACCTCCAGCGCCGCCATGATGTTCTGTTCCACATTCAGGCCACGGAACACAGACGCTTCCTGCGGCAGGTAACCAATGCCCAGGCGGGCACGGCGATACATCGGCAGGCTGGTGATGTCGGCGCCATCCAACATGATGGACCCGGTATCCGGCTTCACCAGGCCAACGATCATATAGAAGGTGGTGGTCTTGCCGGCGCCATTCGGCCCCAGCAGACCCACGGCCTCCCCACGTCGGACATTGACAGAGACATTCCGCACCACCGGCCGCTTCTTGTAGGTCTTGCCAACGCCAACGGCGGCAAGTCCGCCGCTACCTTCCACCACGCGCAGGTCGGGCGACGCCTCGCTCATTGTGAAGTCCCTCGCCGGCGCGCAGGCCGGGCCGTTGCGGCAGGTGCCGGCGAAACAGCGGCTGGGTCCGCCGTGGCGTCCCCCGTTTCCCCGGGCACGACGATGCCAGCCACGCGCCCGCTGGAACCGGCAAGCAATTGCGAGATGCCCGTGTTCGTATTCACCAGCGCATCGGACCCGCTGAACTGGTTCTGTCCGCGCGTAATGCGCACATTGCCGCCCATGCGGGCCAGGCCGTTATCTGCCATGTAGACCATGCGGTCACCCATCACCGTATCGGTCTGCGTGCGGATCACCACGTTTCCAAAGGCCTCCACGCGCTGCAGCTTGCCGGAACCGCCGATCCCCTCCATCGGCGAGCCGGCCGCGTTCGGCGCCGTAGCCGGGGCGGGCGTGGGTGCGGCCCGGCGCGGCGCATTGCTCTCGCGCGAGAAGGCCACCAGCGTATCCGCCTGCATGCGCCGGCCATCAGATGTCTCGACATTGGCATTGCCACGGGCCACGGACATGCGCCTGGCCGCCCAGTATTCCAGGCTGTCGCGCGCCGTCAGTGTCTGGTTCGGTGTCACCAGCCTCAGCCCGCCGCCGGTCATCAGCATCACGCCCTGGTCCATGTCATACACAGCGCGCCCCCCCGTCACAGTCTCGGTCGGGGAGGCAATACGCACCTTGCCGACGGCTTCCAGGCGATAGATCTCATTGCCGGCCGTGTTCCCTCCCCCGGCCGGCGCGCCAGCCGGCGGCGTGGCACCAGCAGGCGCCGCCACGTTTGCGGGTGCGGCATTCACGGGAGCCGCGCCGCCCGCTGGCGTGGCCTTCTTGCGATAGTAGGCGATCAGCTTGTCCGCGGTGACGGTAATATTCCCGCGAACCGCCTTGGCATCGCCACGCGCCACCACCTGCTGCTCATTCTGGTTCCACTCCAACCCGTCGTTCGCGGTAATGGCCACCGGGCCACCGCGCGAAAAATCGATCTGCTGAGCACGCGCATCGTGACCCACGGCAGCCAGGCCGAGCGCTATTGCCAGTAAATGCTTCATCGCTCGGCTCCGTTCACCACCATGCGCGCGGGCCCGGTGAACTGGATAACGCCGCCCTTGTCGAACATCACGAATCCCTGCGCATCCAGATTCCCCAACGGCCCTTCCACATGCACCGGCTGGGAGGATGCCGCCGCGCCTGATTTGATATCCACCGCCAGACTGTCCGTACGCATCGTCATTCCGTCGTCACGATACAGCAGCACGTCCTTGGACAGATCGACCTGGTTGGCCTTCTGCAGGAACACACCCTGCCGGGCCTCCACAAACATCCAGCCGCCGTTCTCCTGGCGCAAATCACCCTTCGGTTCGATCAGATCCACCCGGTCCCCGGTTCCCTGGCGAGCCCGTTCCGCGGTCAGCGTGTACGGCCTACCCTTCTCATCCACGCCGCGATAGCGGGCGTCCAGCATTGTCGCCCCCTCTACCACGCCGGAAAGGCGACGAAACGCGACACGTGCCTGCTCGCTCGCCCGGTCAAGCTCCGGCCACAGCACCAGTGCCGTGAGCAAACCCAGGCCCAGGGTCGGCAGCAGGAACTTGCCGGCGACCACGGCAAAGCGCCGCCGCGCGATGCCCGCCGCGGTCGGCAAGCGCCGGTTGGACACGCCACCGGCAAGGAACACACGACTAGACCGGTTGGCGGGCGACGGGTGAGACGACTGGCTCACACCAACCCCGCCCGCAGCAGGTCGTGCAGATGCAGAATGCCAATCGGTCGGTCCTCAGCATCGCGAACGAACAGCGCCGTGATCGGCCGGTCCGGCGCATTCATGACGCGCAGCGCCTCCACGGCCAGAGCATCAGGCCCAATCGTACGCGGCGCGCGGGTCATGATCTCCTCGACAGTCCGGCACAACAGTTCCGGTCCCATGTGGCGGCGCAGATCGCCGTCGGTCACAATGCCGACCAGACGGCCATCGCCCGACGTGACACCAAGACAGCCAAACCGCTTTTCAGTCATCACCAGCAACGCCTGGTCCATCGGCATTGTCGTTGGCCCCAGCGGCATGGCCGCACCATCATGCATCAGCGCTCGCACGCGCTTCAGTCGCGCGCCAAGCCGGCCACCAGGATGGAACTGGTGGAACTCGGCAGCGGTAAAGCCGCGCCGCGTCAACAAGGCCACGGCCAGCGCATCACCCAGAGCCATCTGCATGGCGGTTGATGTGGTGGGCGCCAGTCCCATCGGGCAGGCCTCGGTCGCTGCCGGCAGCACCAGGGCAACTTCCGCCGCCTCCGCCAGCGCGGACCCGGCCCGCCCGGTGATAGCAAGCAACGGTAAACCAAACCGCTTGGCATGGCCGACCAGGTCCGCAAGCTCCGCCGTCTCCCCGGAATTGGAGAGCGCCAGTACTGCATCGCCCTGCAAGATCATGCCCAGGTCTCCGTGCGACGCCTCCGCTGGATGCACGAACAGGGAGGGTGTGCCCGTGGAAGCCAACGTGGCGGCGATCTTCCGCCCCACCAGCCCGGACTTGCCCATGCCGGAGACCACCACGCGCCCCGGGGTTTCCGCCAGGATGCCGACAGCCCGCGTGAATGCACCGTCCAGCACTGCCGCCAACGCCTGCAACCCTGCCGCCTCGGCCGCCAACACGGCGCGGGCCACGGCGACGTCGGTGGCATCGGCGGTAATACTGTCCATTGCGAATGTATGGGCTTGGGGGAAAACAGGGTCAACCAGAGAAGTGTGAAGAATAATTCAGGCTGACAAGAATCGTGCCAACGTTAGCGGAAAATTACCCGCAACGCTGGATCAGTGATGGAAAATATCCGGATCCTCATACCCAAGCAGGTCCAGTTGGCCACGCGCCGGCAGGAACGCGAAGCACGCCTCCGCCAATTCCAGCCGCTCCTCGCGCCGGAGAATCGCCTCCAGCTTTGCCCACAGCGCATGCAGGTGCAGCACATCGGACGCCGCGTACGCCAATTGCTCCGGGCTCAGTTCCGCCGCCCCCCAGTCTGAACTCTGCTGCTGCTTGGAAAGGGAGACACCAAGCAATTCCTGGCACAAGTCTTTAAGCCCGTGCCGGTCCGTAAACGTGCGTACCAGCTTGGCGGCGATCTTGGTGCACTTCACCGGGCGCACATCAATGCCCAGGCAGTGGCGCAGCACAGCCACGTCGAAGCGGGCGAAATGGAACAGCTTCACCACGCCTGGGTCCGTCAGCAGTTGCTTCAGGTTCGGGCAGTCGAAGCCGCGCCCGCCAAGGGACGGCGGGCGCAACTGCACCAGATGCGCCTTGCCATCTCCGGACGAGAGTTGCACCAGGCACAACCGGTCCCGGTGCGGGTTCAGGCCCATTGTCTCAGTGTCAATCGCCACCATCCCGCCGAAGGATATCCCCGCCGGCAGATCATCACGATGGAGATGGATGGTTGCGTCGGCCATGAACTGCGTCGTACTCATCACTCACCGGCACGCCATTGGGCGCTTCGGGCATGCATCGGCTATCGGCGGAAACCCGTTCAGCTACGCGTCGGGAAGCAATCGACACCCTGGGCCTTGACCTCGTCGCAGAACGACGTGGCGGCATCCCGGTTCTCGAACCCGAACGTACGCAGGCGCCAGAAGCTGCGACCATCGGCCGCCCGCACCATGTGCGCGATGCTGCCTTCGCGCCCATCCAGCAGAGTGGGCATACGGGAGGCCATCCGCCGCCAGGCAAACTGCGCCATATGCTCGGAATCGAGCGCGCCGAGTTGCACGCCCCAGCCAATCCGGGGCCCGCGGCCACGCTCTCCAGCATCCGCGGCCAGCGGCGCAGAGGTTGCCGGCGCCAGGGCCTTCGCATCGGAATCGGCGGACAGGTTCGCGACACGAATTCGCATGGAACCCGAGGCGACGGCCGGAATAACCGTCGCCGAACCAGCCGAGCGCGCCGCGGCCGCGCTCAAGACCGGTGGCAGGTCGATGGCGGCTTCGATCATCTCACGTTCCGCCGCCCGTTCAACCGAAGCCGCAAGGCGGCGGTTCAGTTCGGTCATGTTCTGGCGCGAACGCGGCTGCGCCGGCGGCTCTGTCCGCACCGGAGGTGTCTTTTCCGCCGCCGGCCGGCGGGACGATCCTTCGGGCACCTGAAGCGGAACCGGTCCACCTGAAGGCTGGATCGCAGGCTGCGCCTCAGGCTGCACGGCAGGCGTCGCGACAACGGGTTGCACCACGGATGCGGCCGGCACCTCCGCCCCTACCACCGGGGAAGCAACCGGTACGCTCGCTGGAGCCATAATAGTCGGGGATGTGGCAGCCACAGGGGCAGGCGCCATGGCTTCACGCTGGCGCATCTGCTCCGCCAGCGAACGCAGTTCAGCGTCCGATATCTCACCATTGGCCAACTGCTTGGCGCGCACCATGTCCCCGGTGCTCGCGGCCACAACAGCCATATTGTTGCGCACGCGCGGTAGTGCCACCGGACCTTCGGCAATATTCTGCAGCGCCTGCGCGGCATCAGCGGAACGTCCCGCCAGCATCAGCGACATCGCCATGTTACTGCGGATCGTCGCATCGTCCGGGGAAAGCGCATCTGCGCGGCGATACAGCGCCTGGGCCTCGGTATGGTTGCCCAGCATATCAAGCGCGATGCCCTTGTTGACCATCGCGCGCACATCGTTCGGGTCTTTGGCCAGGGCCACATCGAAACGCGGCAGCGCGGCGGCAGGTTGCCCCTGCAGCACATCGATCGTCGCCAGTTCACGCGACAGTTCCGCTTGCCCGGGCTGCGCCTGAAGTTGCCGGGTGAGCAACTCACGTGCCAGGCTGATACGACGCGCGTTCACCAGCGCACGGGCATATAATACCACCGCCTTGGTGTCGGACGGGTTCTTCGCCACCGCGGTCGCATAAATCTGGAGCGCCATCTGGTTATCGCCGGACGCCTCGGCGGCCATCGCCACGTTCAACCGCGTGGCATGCGAGACCTCAGGCGTGCGATCCGAGGACAGCATGCCGCAACCACCAAGACCCAGTAGCGGCACGAGGCTGAGGGTCAAGGGGAAACGGGCGGATCGAGCATGTTGCTTTTTCATCTTCCGTAATTCTCCAAGGCGTCCAGCAGACGCACAACCGAAGGGCCCATCAGGACGATGAACAGGCACGGCATGATAAACAGGATCATCGGCAGAACCAGCAGTGCGGGCAAGCGCGCGGCCTTCGCTTCTAGTGCTATCATCCGCTCACGCCGCAATTCGTTCGCCACGGCCCGCAGGCCCTGAACCAGCGGCGTGCCATAGGCCATGGTCTGCGCCAAGATCGCGGAAAGCCGCTTCAGCCCCACCGCGCCGGAGCGCAGGCCGAGATTGAGGATGGCCTGATGCCGATCCGGCAGCATCTGCAGTTCATGCTGGAGCATGGAAAATTCCACCGCGATGGCGCGGTTGGAATAGGCCATTTCCTTCGCCACCTGGCCTACAGCGGTTTCCAGTCCCTGGCCGGCTTCGGTACAAATCACCATCAGGTCCAACGCGTCTGGAATACCCTTCTGCAGCGCCTTCACGTAGGGCCGGCGCGCCGCCTGCAGCAGCCAGTTCGGCACCAGCATGCCCAGAGCCGCGGCGATGGCGACATAGAGAATGGTGTTGCCACCGGTCTCATTCGTGAAGGAGCAGACGAAGTAGGTGATCGCAGGCGCCAATACCATCAGCAGCATCTTGGTCGCCAGAAGCGCCGGGACAAACCCCTTCGGGTTAAAGCCGGCGGCGGCAACCGAGCGCTCGAAATCCGCGATTTCCTGCTCGTTGAAGATCTTCGTGCGCCGGCGGATCTGGTCGCCCAGCGAGCGCAGAAGTGACAACGCCCACTGGCCTGGAGAACCCGCCCCCGAGACAACACTGGAAGCCTCCGGCATCTCAGTATCGGAAACGATCGCGACCCGGCGTTCAAGGTCTGCACGCGCAGTGTCGATCCAGAGGATCAGGGCACCGATCACCACCAGCGCCAACGCCGCGAAGACGAGGATGACCGGGAGGTTATCCTGGTTCATCAGTCACTCACCGCGTTGTTGATCATCCAGCGCATGGTCAAGATCCCGAGAACCATAAACACGATCCCATAGGACAACAGGCGAATTCCACGTGGGTCCGTGAACAACAGGTCGAGATAGCCGGGGTTCACAAAGGCCAGCGCCCCGCCGGAAACGAATGGGAGCGCGACAAGGATTACCGCGGAGGCCTTGGCTTCCGAGGACAGCGCCCGCGCCCTTGCGGCAATGGTCAGGCGCTGGCGGACAATCTCCGCCACATTCTGCAGTGATTCAGCCAACGCGCCGCCCGATTGCGCCTGCACGCCGATCGCCACCGCGACGATGGCATATTCCGGAAGCCCCGTGCGCTCATACATGCGCAACAGCGCCTCATCCACCGGGCGACCGATCGCAATATCGTTCACCACGATCGCCATCGCTTCCTTGGTCGGGGACAGCATCTCGCGGGAGACATTGCGGATAGCCTCGGACACCGGCAATCCGGCACGGGTGGCACTCACCAGCAATTCGATCATGTCCGGCAGCTGCTGGAACAGCATGCGCGCATAGCGATTCTTCTCCCAGGTGAAGATGAACCGGATAACACCGAAGCCGATCAGGATGCCACCAACCAATCCGTACTCGGAGCCCGCAATGTTGCCAATCACAATACTGGCGCCAATACCGATCGCGACACCAATGAGAACCACCAGCTTCCAGGAGATGATGTTCGCCTCAGGGATTCCGGGCGTGAATTGGAACACCTGGCGCGCGATACCACCGAACGCGCCGACATCGATATCCGTACGGCGGATAACGACGGGAGCAGGACCGCTGTTCTCATCCTTCACAACGACGGATGCGATCTGCTCCAGGCGTTCCTGCATCCGGCGGTCACGCGAGTCGCGCAGCAGCAGCGCGACACTGACGCAAAACCCAATCAGCAGCAGAATCGCGGCGAACGCGATCGAAAACGTCATGTCAAAGCTCCTGCAGCGCCTCCGAAAAGGCACGATCCAGGCCGAAATACGCCAGCCGCGACTGGAAGCGAGGCCGAACCTTCGGAGACCGGTAGACACCTTCGATCATGCCGCGCTGGTCCTCGCGCACGAACTCGAAATTCGCCACCGTGTTCATGGTGATCACATCGCCTTCCATGCCGCAGATCTCGGATATCTCGATCACGCGTCGCACACCATCGCGCATGCGCTCGATCTGCACGACGACGTCGATGGCGCTGGCGATCTGCATGCGGATGGCGCGCAGCGGGAGATTGAAGCTGCCCATCTGAACCATGTTCTCGATACGCACCAGCGCATCGCGGCCCGAGTTCGCGTGCACCGTACAGATCGACCCATCATGGCCAGTATTCATGGCCTGCAACATGTCGAACGCCTCTGTTCCGCGCACCTCGCCGACGATGATCCGGTCGGGGCGCATACGCAGGGCGTTCCGGAGGAGGTCGCGCTGGGTGATTTCGCCCTTCCCCTCCAGGTTCGCCGGCCGAGTTTCAAGGCGCACCACATGCGGCTGCTGCAGTTGCAACTCGGCAGCGTCCTCGATGGTGACCACGCGCTCGCCGTGATCAATCATCTTTGACATAGCGTTCAGCAGTGTCGTCTTACCGGAACCTGTGCCGCCAGAAATCAGGATGTTCAACCGGCAGCGCGCCGCGACTTCCATCAGCCTCGCCACCGGCGGTGTCATGGTCCCGTTCGTCGCCATCACCCGGAAATCAGGCCGGCGGCGCGCGAACTTACGAATGGAGATCGTCGGACTGTCCAGCGCCAACGGGGGAAACACGACGTTGACACGGCTGCCGTCCGGCAGGCGAGCATCCACCATCGGGCTGGACTCGTCGATGCGCCGCCCCACGCCCGCGGCTATCTTTTGCGCGATATTGGCAATGTGGCCCGAATCGCGGAAGCGAACGCTCGTACGCTCCAGCCGGCCCGCGCGCTCCACGTAAACATTATCCGGTCCGTTCACCATGATATCGGTGATGCGGTCATCGGCCAGAAGCTGCTGTAGCGGGCCGTAGCCCACCATGTCATGGGCGAGTTCCTCGGCAAGTTGCTGCTGTTCGCGCGCCGTAATCTCGATTTTGTCGCGGCTGGCCAGTTCATGAACCAGAACCTCCAGCTGCCGCCGTAACTCTTCGGCCGGCAGTTCCGCCGCGGCGGAAGGTTCCACCATCTCAAGCACCCGACCACGCAACTGGGAGAGCATATTCTCCAGGCTGGTCGGTACGGCGCGCTTGCGCAGGTCGGTGAAGCTGTTCTCCGTTGCTTGCGGCGGAGAGACGAAATCCTCAACGATCTCGTTGCCGGAAGATTCCGACGTGCGGCGACCGAATGTTTTCATCTGCGGAGTATCCGACCAAAGAAGCTCGCCGTCTGCGAGACCGTCTGAGTGCCCGAAACCTCCTGGATCAGGGGTGCGAGCGCACGCTGGAACTGCTTGTTGCTCTCAATCGCCGGCTTCCCAAGATTGAGAGCGCGCATCATCGGACGCCCAAGATCGGGAATTGTGAAATCAGGCTTCTGCTCTAGTCCCTTCTCGATCAACGGCTGCCCCAGCGCACCAGGCAATCCGGCCTTGTTCAGCACGGTAATCGCCCGCTTCGCCTCGGCGTGCCGGCTGATGAACTGCAGGATGGTGCGCGTATTGCGCAGGCTCGGCAGGTCCGGCCCCAGCACCACGACACGCTCGCGCGCAGCCGCGATCATCGGAAACATCGCCTCCGATGGCGGCGTCGGCATATCGACGACGATATTGTTGAAGCGCTGCCGCAGCAGGTTGATGACACGCGACAATCCGCTCTCGCTGATCTGGGGCGGCGCATCCAATGGCTCTTCCGCGGCGATCAACCGTAGACGCTCATTCACGACGATCGACACGCGATCCAGGAACAGCGCGTCCGCACGCTCCGGATCCTCTAGCGCGATCCGCAGGCCCGGGCCCGGGCGCAGGCCAAGGGCGAGAGCAGTCGCACCGAATTGCAGGTTCAGGTCCAACAGGGCGACATGGCCATGCGTGGCTTCGGCAAGTTGCCAGGCTAGGCCAATCGCAATCGATGTGGTTCCAACCCCACCCGATGCCCCTAGGACGGTAATGACGCGTCCGCCGCGATCCGCGACCGGGTCCGCGATACCAACGGAAACGCGCGCACCGAATAAGCGGGCCACGTTGTCCCGCGTCAGCGGCTTATGGATGTATTCCGTAATGCCCATCTGGTGGACGAGCAGCCGGTAGAAACCAATATCGGATTGCTCGCCACAGGCAAAAACCGTGACATAGGGCGGGCATACCCTCGCCAGGTCATCCAGCGTCCCGGCCGGATCCTGCAGCCCAGACAAATCGACGACAAGGAAGGAAGGCGCTTCTTCCTTCTCCAGATAGCGGATGGCCGCCCGCGCATCTCCGCGGCGAATCTGGACGTCATTGACCGTGCCAAGAAGTCCGATACGCAGTGCTGTCTCGCTCTGCTCATCCAGCAGGAAGGCCAGTAGGCGGCTGCGATCCTGCGGCTGCTTCAGCCCGGTATCGCCGCCTCCAGGAAGCTCGGTTTCGCTACTACTGGCCACCACCAATTGCCCCCAAACCCGTGGCGGCGCCGCCACCTCCGCCACCACCTGTACCGCCACCCGGGAGGGCGCCTCCCGTGGACACCGTCGGCAGTGGCTTCACCTTATCTTGCAGCACACGGCTCACCGCCGCGTTAGCCAGAACCCCGTTGCTACCCCGAGCCCCCTGCCCCACCACCATATCATTCGGGTTAACCAACATGGCGCGCAAATTGTCGTCGTTGATCCCCGATACTTTCCAAGTATACGGCTTGTCAAAGGGGTCGGACGTCGCCGTCTGGCAGCCCGCCAGCGACAGCAAGGCTAGCGCGGCAATCAAGGGAGTCCTTGAGAGTTTCATGACGTCTGGCGCCTCACTTAAGAATGAAACCAGCATCCAGCGGCACATTGGTCGCCGGCCGCATGCTGGTGCCGCTTTGGCGATTATAGAGAATACGGTTCAGGTCGGTCGCAGGCGTGAAACCATCAGTCGGCGTCCTAAGTTGCGCGCTGGAGGAAACCGGCTGGACCACATATGGGGTCACGATAATCACCAGTTCAGTTTCCCGCCGCTGGAACTGCGTGGACTTGAACAAAGCGCCAAGAATGGGGATCTCGCCCAGCCATGGCAAGGTTGAAGCATTGTCTGTAATCTTGCTCGAGAGCAGACCAGCGATAGCAAAGCTCTGTCCACTACCGAGCTCGACCGTCGTCTCCGCGCGTCGGGTCGCAATACCTGGGGTGCGGTTGCCCGAGCCACTGGTTTGAACGGCGAACGCGAAATCCGGTTCACTGACTTCGGGGCGCACACGCAGGCTTATACGGTTAGGTGCGAGGATGGTCGGCACCACCGCGAGCGCGATACCAAATTGCTTGAACTCGACCGTGTTTGTGCTGTTCCCCGTTCCGGAACTCTGCGACACCGGCACCGGAAATTCACCGCCCGCCAGGAAGCTTGCAGGCTCACCCGATTGGGTCGTCAGATTCGGCTCAGCCAAGACGGAAACGAGGTTATCCGACGCAAGAGCGTTGATAAGGGCATTCACGTCCCAACCACCCGACTGGTAGCCAACTCCAATCAGATTGGTCCCATTCGACAGTAGAGAGGGAATGTTACCCGCGAATCCGCCCGGCGTCAGATAGGCAAAAGAAAAGTTCCCAATCTGACCAATTGCCTTCCAGTTGATCCCGAGGTCACGCGACACGGTCCGCGACATCTCAACGACGCGCACCTGGACGTTGACCTGCATGCTGGACAGCACGGTCATGTTGTTGATGAACCCGGTCTGACCGCCCATGAAGGACTTCAACATCGTCTCGACGTTGAATGATTGCTGCGGCGTCGCGACGGTGCCGGACAGCACCAGGTTCCCCTCCACGGCCGCAACCTTCACATTGCCAGCCCCTTGCACATGCTGGCGGATCGCGGCCTGCGCAGCAGCGGCCGTGGAATTGCGGATATCACGCGCCGAAGGAGGCGGAGGCGGTGCGCCAGGCGCAACCGGGGCGGCAGGAACCGCGTCGCCCATCCCGGCCCGACGCACCGTCACGTCATACTGCGTAATCGGCAGACCCGCCTCGTTCGTCGCGATGAGGGTCGTCCGGCCCTGCGATACACCGATGACGAAAATACTCGTCGGGGAGACCGGCTGCACGCGCGCAACCTTCGGGTCAGCGGCAATGATCGTCGCCGCCGGCCGCGGCAATTGCAGGAGTATACCGCCGCCCATCTCGATCCCAAGCGGCGTTACGGTCACCGGCGCCACCATCGGCGTCGTTGCCGCCGCCCCGTTCTGAACCGCGGGCGTCGTCGGCATCGCCTGGGGCTGACCGGCGGCCGGCGCCCCTCCTCCACCAGGCCCGACCTGAGCAAGTACAACGCCACCCGGCACCTGGCCACCGGCTACAACCCCGGATTGCACCCCGGGTGCACTAGATACCGCCCCACCCCCTGGGGGGGCAGGCACCTGGGCGGACGCGGAAACCGTTGCGCCTGCCATTGAACTGAACACAAAAGCCGTGGCGAACCAATGTTTTGTCATGACTACTTGAACGTCACTTCAGTTGCGGCATCCCCCTGTATCACTCTTACCTTGAGTCCTACAAGGGTTGAACGGCGTCCCAGCACCGGCGATACATCACCCACGAAGACGGCAATGGACTCCGGTATCACCGCTACCGGCGGTGGTTCGGCCGAGCGGATAAGCAGCTGCATGCGGCCGATGCGGCTCGCGACCGACAGTCGCTGCGCCTCGTCTTCGGAAACCTGCATCGTTACAGTCCGCGCGTTGTAGCCGGTATTGCCCTCAGCCGCGGACGCCCCCTGCACGATGTGCTGATCGACCGCGATCACCCGCACGTCGCTCAGGATCGTTTCACTGACCACGCGCTGCGCCGCCGAGGCGTCAGCGAGGTCCTGCACCAGGAGAATATCCACACGGTCGCCCGGCCAGATCAGGCCGGAAACGCCAGTCACCACGTCAACGGGAATTGACGTGGCCCGCGTGCCCGGCGCCAGCACGGCCGCGAGGAAGCCGCGATCACGCGGCCGCAGCACTGCCTCCGGCGTAATCGGCTGGCGCGCCTCGATAAAATTCCGAACCAAGGCGCCACGCAGGTCTGCACGAACCTCTGGCGTGTCCTGCAACGTCCCCTCGGGCATCTTTCCGGGCTCCATGTCCACGGCCCGGAAATCCTCGTCCCTGGACAGCGTGCCGGCTGGTAGCGACCGGGATGCCACAAGGTACTTTGCGCGCTGCGGCGGCGGCGGTGCCGGCTGCAGTTGTGGCTGCGTCACAACCTGCTGCGGCGGTTGGTAGAGCTGGAACGCGATCATCCCGAGACCGATTGCGGTCAGGACCATCAGGCCAGCAACCATCATACGCAAAGACATGTCCTACTCCCCAAGCGTCCCCAGCAAACTCCAGGCACCGCCAACCATGATCGCCACGCCGTAAGGCAAGGGCCCTCCGGCACGAATCCTTTTCAACTCCACCCGCACCAACCGCGGCCCGCCAGCCTCCAGGGCAGGCATCGGTCCGACGTAGCGCAACGCCAGGTGCGCCAGCGCCAGCAAGCCTCCAGCCAACGCGGTCATCACAAGAAACGAATAACACGCAGGTGGAGAAAGCCATAATACAAGCGCACTAGCTAACTTGACATCACCCCCACCCAGAAGGCCACGAGAAAAAGCCATGACAAGCAAAAAAAATATCAGAATGGCAGTGACGACCGAGAACGCAAGATCGAGCCAACCCATCGCTAGCCGCGTACCCACGCCCATGACCGCCAACGCAACGGAAATCCAGTCCGGGATCAGGCGCAGGGCAAGGTCGCGCCACGCCGCCAGGGCCAACAACCCCACGGCAACGCCCACCGCCACTGTCTGCATCCCCACCACGGCCAGCTCCGTATTGCCAGCTGTCATTACGTCACCGCGCAATCAGGCCCGCGGGCCTTAAACAGAAAGCGGGCCGCCAACCCCGTCGCGTTGACTGCCCCGAAAGGCAATCCTCCGCGCCGACGCCGACAGCCCATCTTCCGCTTTGCGCCAACCCCGCCGGCGGAAGGCCGACGGGATCATCACATCCGCTCGCGATCTTACAGGGCGCTGCTGACGCCGGAGAAGATCGAGCTCAGCTTGGTGCCGATGCCCGGCAGCAGCGTCGCGATGGCGACGACCGTGGCGGCCGCGATCAGGCCGTATTCCATGGCGGTCACGCCCTCTTCGTTCTTCACCAGCTTGCGAACGCGCGCGATCAGAGACTTAACCATCGGGAATTCCCCTTCATTGTGCCCCGCCTTTACGGTCGGGAGTGTTGCCTGAGCTGCCTTGCCGATATTCGAGAGCCAAATCACATTTTTGATCCAGCGCTAGACTATCACTTGACACGTTAACATGACCCACCCAGCCGCGCAAGTGTAATGTGGAAAAACCCTGGGGAATTGCAACCCGAAGGTGTCCACGCGTGCATAACACCACCCGCGCACCCGCCGGCGGCCATTCGTGTCCGGCGAGGTGGAAACCTCTATCACAAAATCGCGAGGCAAAAAAGTGGAAAACATCTGGCGAAACCGTTGCAACGTTCACGTTTGTCAGACCCTGTCTCTATCTACCGTGGCGCGCGTCGAAAAATCCCAATGGTTTCAATGCCCTCCTTTACGCGCGCCGCGAGTGCCGGGGACGTATATTAATCGTCGACGCGAAAAACCGCTTTAAGATTACGCGCGGCCATGCTAACCACCTGACGACAAAGCATGAATTTGGAATGGGGTCGCACACGCTACCACGAATCCAGCCGGTATGGTTTCGTTGGATTATTTTCAAACTGCGCACCCCCATGCCAACGCGGAGGTTCTGAAGCATGTCCAGACACATCAGGCCTGCACCCGGCCCATATGGCACTCCCGGCAGGGGGGGGCTGATGAACCGGCTGCGTCGCAGCCGAAGAGGCGCGGTTGCTGTCGGATTCGGTGTCACCGTCATTGCTTTCCTCGGTCTCGCCGGCCTGGCAACCGAAGCTGGCTATTGGTACGCCGCTTTCCGCAACGGCCAAAACGCGGCGGATGCCGCTTCCATGGGCGGTGCCAGGACGAAGTTCGATGGATGGCCTGCGGACGTTTCCAAGGTAGCCGGGCAGGATACCGCAAAACAGAACGGACTGGTCAGCTCGAATACAGGAATCTGCCCCACCACCGGCTCCATCCGAGTCTGCATTAACAACCCGCCGGCGTCCGGTGCCTATACGGCCGACAACGATGCATTCGAGGCGATCGTCACCCAGGTGCAAACCGTCACCTTCGGGCGCATGTTCGCCATCAACACGATGTCGGTTGTCAATCGCGCCGTCGCCGCGATCAAGAACACCGGCATCGCCTGCGTGCTATCGCTCAGCGATACGCTCAACATCACCGGCAATTTCACGGCCACCGCGCCGGACTGCATGTTCGCGTCCAACTACCGCAACGCCAACAGCATCAGCATCGGTGGATCATCCACCGTCAACGTGAAGTCCCTGCACGCCTCTGGCGGCTGCAACGGCTGCAGCAGCAACAACGTCACGCCCGGTACCCCCTATGTCTCCTGGGGATCGGATGTCACGAACCCTTTCGCCGCGCTGGATAGCGTGAGTTGGCCAGCCTTCAACGGTTCCGGGGGCTGCCAAAGCTATCCCGCCAACGGCACGACCCTGCAACCCTATGAGAGCAACGGCAACAAGGCCTACTGCTCGGACCTTCACCTGCCCAACGCGTCGGATGGATACGTTCTCGTCCCCGGGACCTATGTTTTCTATAATACTGGCATCAGCATCAATAATGGCTACCTCCGCTGCCCAACCTGCAACGCCGCCACCGGCTCAGGCGTATCCATCGTCCTGCTCGGCAACGGCAACCAAGTCGGTGACCTGGACATCAATGCCTCCGCCACCGTCACGCTGAACGCCGGCACCAACACCACCGCGCTCAACGCCAATCTCGCCGGCGTGCTGTTCTACCGGGAAAACGCCCAGAACGACCTCGGCGGCCCGATTGAAATCCACATAAACGGCGGCGCCACCTCCAACCTGCAGGGCGGCTTCTACTTCCCGCAGGCCGATGCCACCTACAACGGCAACTCCAACAGCAGCTGCACGGTTGTCGTCGGCGGCGCCATCACGATGAACGGCACCGCGACATTCTCCACGGCGGGATGTGCGCCCATGGGTACCCAGACGTCTCAGGTCAGATCCGTCGCCTTGGTCGAGTAGGAAGATCCCATGAAGGCTCGGCGCCATTTGCTCATTCGCCTTTCACGCCATCGCCGCGGGATCGCGGCCGTGGAATTCGCGCTCATCGCGCCGATCCTCGTCGTGTGCTTGCTCGCGGTCTACGATCTCGGCCGTGCCTTGCAGCAGCAAATCCGCCTCAACCAGGCGGTTGAGGCAGGCGGCCTCTACGCCATAACCTGGTTTGACCGCACATCGGAAATCGTCAGCGTGGTCAGCGCCGCCGCCGGAAACATGGGTAATGTCAGCATTTACGGCCCGGTGGCATATTGCCAGTGCTGGAACAGTGTCACCAGCGCGACGAATGCCCAGGGTTGCACATTCTCCACGGCATCGGTCTGCGGTGGGACTTCCGTCTTCCGCCGCTTCGTCTCCATCGGCGCCGCCCGCTCGGTTACGCCGATATTCTTCACCACCCTAACCACCACATCGGTGAAAAATGTCGTCCTCACGCAAACCAAGACAAATTAGCCGCAGCCTCGTTCGGAACCGGCGCGGCAGCACGTCTATGGAGTTCGCGCTTGTCTCCACGGCCTTCGTGATGATGCTTCTTGGCACGATCGACCTGGGCCGCTACTATTTCACGACGGAAGCGGTCCGAACGGTCACGGCGCAAGCGGCGCGCGATGCCCTCATCTCATACCGCTCCAACGGTCTTTGCCCCGACGAAGGCGTCATTGAAACCGGGGCACTCGCCCGCTCGCCTTTCCTGGGCGCCAATTTGCTGGACCTGCGAGTTTCATGTCCGACCGGTAGCCCACAGGTCCTCAACGTCACCGCCACTTACACGTTTCGGTTCAGTGTCCCCTGGTTCCCGATTTCGCCAACCATTTCGGATAGCGCCCGGCTCGTCGTGGAACCCTATTCCAGTTAACGCCCATCCGGCGTGATCGGCAGCACCGCCAGTGTCTGCCACGCCGCCGGTGCCCCCGCCTTCGCCGCCGCCTCCTCCGCCGGCAGCGCCGGATCCCAGTGGATCGCCAGGTAACGTCGCCCGTTGCTCGCCGCCCCGGCGTCGGAAACCAGCCACAGCAGCGGCGGCACCATCACCTCCGGCTGCAGCATCGCCTCCCGGTCAAACCCGGCTTCCTCCGGCACCATGCCCGTATTGGTCACTCCGCCCGGCACCAGCACATTCGCCGTCACTCCGCTGCCCTCTAGGTCCGCGGCGATGGACGCCGTCTGCGCCTCCAGCGCCGCCTTCGACGAGCCATAGGCCAGGTACCCCTCGCGCAGCATCGTCCCCAGGCTGGTCGTCACGTTCACAATCCGCCCGAAGCCCTGGCGGATCATGTACGGCGCGCAGGCGCAGGTCAGCGTGAACGGCGCCACGGCATTCACGGCCATGAAGTCGCGGTACTGCGCCGGCGTCACCTCCCAGAACTTGATCTTCCGCCGCCAGTAATCCGGCCGGATCGTCCGCGTCCCCAGGCCGGCGTTGTTCACCAGGATATCCACGCGCCCGAACCGGTCCTGCGTCGCGCGCAGAATGTCGTCCGCCGCCGTCGGCCGGGAAAGGTCGCAGCCCAGCGACAGAACCGCGCCACCATTGCCGGGTGCCTCTACCGCGGGCGCCCGCAAATCGGTCGCCACCACATTGTAGCCGGCCCCCAGCAGGCCCCGAACCATGGCCCCGCCAATCCCGCCCGCCGCCCCGGTGACAATCGCGACCCGCTCGTTGGCCATGACTCCCTCCCCTTCGTGCCCGTTCCGGCCAGTCTACACGAAAATCACCCCATCCGGCGATGGGCAGCCACGCTCAGTCTCGCGCCAGCACAGTCACGCTTTCCAACCGAGCGGAATACCGGAACTGGTCAACCGGCGTCGCCGCCATCACGCGATAGCCAGCCTCACGCAACGGCCGCAAATCCCGCGCCAGCGCCGCCGGGTTGCACCCCACATGAATCACCCGCCCCGGCCGAGCGGCGGCAATCGCCGCCATCTGCACCGGCGCACCCGCAAACGGCGGGTCCAGCACCACGGCCGCGGCATCCTTCAATTCCGCCACCTGCAACGGCTGCCGCGCCAGGTCGCGCTGCGCCACGCTGATGCGATTGGCCAACCCCGCCTGGTTAGCCGCCTGGCGCAGCGCCGCCACGGCCGTCCCGTCCCCCTCATACGCCACAACCCGCGCCCGTCCAGCCAGGGCGAAACTCAACGTGCCGCACCCGGCGAACAACTCCACCACCCGCGCCCGTGCTGTCAGTTTCTCAGGCAGCCCCGCCAGCACGGCGGCCACAATCGCCGCCTCCCCCTCCCGGCTCGCCTGCAGGAACGCCCCTGGCGCCGGCGCAACCTTGGCACCGGAAAGCGCGACAACCGGCGCACGGAAAATCGCCACCGGCTCCGATACCCCCGCCCCACGCGCCACGGAAATGCGCGGCACATCATGCGCCTGGGCAAAGGCAATCAGCGCCGCCCGGTCTGCCGCCCCCGGATCGGCATCCAGCCGCAGTAGCACATCGGCCCCGTTGTCCATCAGGTTGACGATGGCAGAGCCCTCCCGGCGCGGCACGCCCAGCCCCGTCAGGCAGTCCCGTAACGGCCCGATCAGCGCCGCGATCCCCGGCGCCAGCACCGGGCACGCCTGAAGGTCCACAATGTCCTTCCCCCGCCCGACATGCAGTCCGAGCAACACGCGCCGGCCCATGCGATGGATGGCAAGATCGGCCCGCCGCCGGCTGCCCAACGGCGTCACCTGGATCGGCGCCGGCGCACAGCCCTCAAACCCGGCCCGGCGCAGCGCATCAGCCAGCAACCCGGTTTTCCACGCGCCAACGAACGCATCACTGCCGTGCTGCAGCACGCACCCACCACAACTGCCGAAATGCCGGCAAACCGGCGCCACCCGCTCCGGCGCGGCTTGCTCCACCGCCTCCAGCACGCCCACCCGCCCCTGCCCCCGCTTGCCGCCCGGTTCAACAAGCGCGGCCTCCCCCGGCAGGGTGAACGGCACATAAAGCGTGGTGCCATCCGGCAAAGTCGCGATGCCATCAGCATCCGCGCCGAGATGGTCGATTGTCACAAGCTGGGGCACCGGGCCGATCCTGTTCGCGCGCGTCGCCCCATTGGCGCCCGCCGCACGCTTTGTAACACGCCCCATCCTCGCCATGCGCGGCGAAAACTGGCAACAGGCGTGCATGCCTTGGCGCGAAACGTCTTTCACCACGCTCCTGATTGCCGCCCCGGCCGTACTGGTGCTTGCCGGGCTCATGGCATGGGGCGTTGTCCCAGCAGGCATCGGCTGGCTGGCGATGACCGCCGCCACCGGCCTCGCCTATGCGGTCGCCGCGCTCTGGCATCGGGCCGTGACGGCGCTCGCGCTGCGCCTCACCCAACCCGGCGCCGCCGCGCCGGAATGGCCCGGGCTGGAACAGGTATCGGAAGCCGCGCGCCGCCAGGCCAGCCTGCTCGCCGAACGCACCACGGAACTGGAACGCCGGCGGGACGACGAGCCCCGCCTGCTGGACCACATGCCCGCCCCCGTCTTCGTGCTCGGCGCCAACCGTGCCGCGCTGCGCGCCAACGCCGCCGCCCGCACGCTCCTCGGCGCCGAGCCCGCCGCCCTGCTGCGCCACCCGGACCTGCGCGCGGCGATCGAGCGCGCCGAGGCCACCGGCACGGCGGCGGAAGTGGACATCAGCCTGACAGTGCCGATGGAGCGGGAAATGCGCGCCAGCGCCGTGCCGCTGGACCCGCCGCTGGCCGATGGCGGGCGCATGCTGGTGCTGCTGGCGGACCACTCCGCCGCCCACGCCCTAGCCCGTGCCCGCGCCGATTTCGTCGCCAACGCCAGCCACGAACTGCGCACCCCCCTTGCCTCCCTCCTCGGCTTCATCGAGACGATCCAGGGCCCGGCGGCGGATGACCCGCCGGCCCAGGCGAAGTTCCTCACCATCATGGCCGAGCAGGGCGCGCGGATGAGCCGCCTGATCGACGACCTGCTCCTCCTCTCCCGCGCCGAGATGAACGAGCACGACCTGCCCACCGACAGCGTTGCCCTCGCCCCGCTCTGCGACCGCCTGGCCGCCGCCCTCGCGCCGCGCCTCCCCCGCGCCAACACCACGCTGGTACGCAACATTCCCCCCGATCTGCCGCCCGTGCGCGGCGATGCCGACCAACTGGCGCAGATGCTGCAGAACCTACTGGACAACGCCCTGAAATACGGCCGCCCCGGCGGTACTGTCCGCCTCGCCGCCGCACCCGCGCCGCAAGGCGGCACCAATGGGGCAAGCTGGCCGGACCGTCCCGGCCTTGTCGTCTCCGTCGCGGATGATGGCATCGGCATCCCGCGCGCCCATCTGCCGCGCCTCACCGAACGCTTCTACCGCGTCGATGCCGGCCGTTCGCGTGCCATCGGCGGCACCGGCCTCGGCCTCGCCATTGTCAAGCACATCGTAAACCGTCACCGCGGCGACCTGCGCATCGACAGCGAGGAAGGCCAGGGCACCACCGTCTCCGTCTGGCTGCCGCTGGCCTGACATGCGGCATCGCCACGCGACAGGCATCTGTCATCAAACCTTCATTGAACTGTCACATGCCCGTCCCGACTTCCCGCTAGTGCCCGCCGCATGCCCGATGGAAGCAACATGATGACCGGCCAAACCACCCTGCCCACCAGCCTGCCCACCATCCTGGTCGTGGAGGACGAAGCCGCGCTGGCGACGATGCTGCGCTACAACCTGGAAAAGCGCGGCTACCGGGTGGAGGAAGCGGGCGACGGCCAGGAAGCCCTGCGCCTGATCGACGAGGCGAAGCCCGACCTGGTGCTGCTGGACTGGATGCTGCCCACCCTCTCCGGCATCGAGGTCTGCCGCCAGATCCGCCGCCGCCCCGCCACGCGGGACCTGCCCGTCATCATGCTCACCGCCCGCGCGGAGGACCAGGACGCGGTGCGCGGCCTGAACACCGGGGCGGACGACTACATCACCAAGCCCTTCGCGGTGGAACCGCTGATGGCCCGCATCCGCGCCCTGCTGCGCCGCGTCGGCGCGCCCAGCGAAAAGGGCGAGCACCGGTTCCAGGACATCACGATGGACCTTGCCAGCCACCGCGTCCGCCGCAACGATCGTACCATCCATCTCGGCCCCACCGAATACCGGCTGCTGGAATACCTGATGCGCCACCCGCGCCGCGTGTTCAGCCGCGAGGAGTTGCTGGACGCCGTATGGGGCCGCGACATCCACGTGGAACTGCGCACGGTGGACGTCCACATCCGCCGCCTGCGCCGCGCCCTGAACGGGCCGGGCGAGGTCGACCTCGTCCGCACAGTCCGCGCCGCCGGCTACGCGCTGGATACCGAGGCGGAATAGCGCCCTTTCAGGGCCGGTCGGGCGGGACCGGGAAGCAGGCCGCCGCCCGCAGCGTACTGGAACCCACACCCAGCAGCCGCAGCGGCATGTACTCCGCCGCCGGCGCCACCACCGTCGCGGTCACCTGGTGGCCGCAGGTTTCCCTGGAATACGCAAAGCTTGGCCGTCCCATGCCGAAATAGCGCTCCCGCGCATAGGTAGCCGTGCGCGCGGCGTCGACGCAGATATCGGTGCGCACCCGCGCGCACCGCGCGGCATCCTCGACAGCGTATTGCAGGCTGCCATGGATCCATACCAACAGGCTGAAATAGACCAGCCCTATGACGATCAGCAGGAATACCGGCAGCACCAGCGCGAATTCCACCATGGCCGAGCCGTCCCGCCCCAGCCGCACTGCCGTTCCCACCGCCCCATTGCCACGTGCCATGGCTAGAGCAACCTGATCATGGCCGAGCGCACGATCGGATCGGGCCAGAGCGCCGCGATGCTCCAGGACAGGATCGGCGTGTAATCGTAGGATACGCGCACCTCGATGTAGTCGCCGGGTTTCACATTGGCCGCGTCCAGCGCGGCGCAGTTGTCCGGCTTCGGCTCCAACGGCACATCCAGCCGCTGCAGCGCCCCGCCGATCAGGCAGTAGTAGGATTCCTGGGGGTAGCCGCTGACCAGCCGCACCTGCCCGCCCAGCGTGGAAGAACGGGCCGAGGCGTTGACCGCCGCGTTCAATCCGGAGCAGCGCACGGTAGCCGGAAGCTCAATGTTCGGGTCGCATGCTTCCCATGCCGCCTGGGCCACCATCTCCGCGGCATTGGCAACCTGCATCGCCGAATAAAAGTAGATCGCCATGTCGAACACATTCACCGCCAGGAAGGCAATGAGGGGCGCCACCAGCCCGAACTCCACGGACGAGACACCTTGACGGGTACGCCGGATCCTCATTGCACCAGCTTCCCGCGAAAAATCGCCTTCGGCATCACTATGTTTGCCGCGTCGCACTCGCCCTGGAAGATCGGGTAGATCGCTGCCGTGCCGCGCACGTCGATCGCGTTTGACACCATGCCGAAGCAGGACTGACCGTACGTCGCCTTGCTCACCGCACCACGGAAATCAACGTTCGCGTTCGGCAGGTAGACAATGCCGGTGATGCTCCAGAGCGGTGAATTTCCCGCCTCCGCGATGTCCACGCCGCGTGTCAGCACGGGGTCCTGGTACAGCGCCATGCCCTTCCATGTGCCGCTGGTCGGCGCCGCGATATCCAGCGTTCCGCCACCGGTCGGCGTGTAGACCGAACCTTGCGAGCCGTCGCCCGTGAAGATGATGGTGAGGCCGGCCCCGGCGGCAGTCTGCAGCGTGAAGCCATTGAGGTTCAGCTGGCCATTGACGACAACAAGAACCGAAGCAGCACCCGCTACGGTCAGGTTGCCCGAGAGTTGCGCGTCACCGCAGATCACCTGCGGCGTGCTCCAGGTCTGCGAGCCTGACAACTGATTACCAGACGGCAGAGGAGGATCGTTCCGTCCGGATGGCAGGTAGTGGTAGGTGGCGCAGCCGGCGCCCACGTCAATGTTCGTCCGCAAATACGCGTACGGGTCGGCGACCGGCGTGACGTTGGACTGGCGGTTTACGCCGCAACCATCGTTGATGCCGGCGGCGTCCCCGTAATAGGCATTCAGGTCATGGCCGGCACAACGCGCATCGGAATTGGACATGATGGAGCAGTTGCCCAGGTCGGCGTAGGGCGACCCGCGCCCGTCTAAACCTGTTCCGGTCGTCGTCAGCGCAAGGATGCAATAGTTGTGCGTCTCGGTCTTGGTCGCCATGGCCACGGCGCTCAGCATCACGAAGCGGGAGTTACGTGAGCGCATCTCCTCGCATACCGCGTCACCCGTTGTGCAGGTGGACTGGCCCAGGAAGCCAAGGACCGGGCCAAGCAACAGTTCGAGCCCGCTGCGCACCGTGGAACGATAACAGGTATTCGTACCGGCGAACCGCCCGGCCGATGGCGGGCAGAGTTGATTCTCCTGGATGGTGAAAGCCGGGCCGATATAGCCGTAGCGCGCGGCCACCTGGGCGCCTTCCAAGGCGAAGGTTGTCCCGGCATTCACGGCGGCTGCCAGCACGGAGGCATCCGCCGCGTTCTGCATGTCGCGGTGGCGCAGGTACCACAGCCCCAGTTCCACCCCCAGCCCGATGATGCCGAGCAGGACGGGTGCAATCAGCGCGAACAGGATGGCGATCGCCCCCTTCCTGTTCCGCGGTAACGACGACATGCAACGGGAACGCACCTGCGCACCACTCCACGGGTTACGCCGCTACGTGTAGTCCGCCTGCAGATGGAAACATTGATTGGCATCAACCGGCACGGGAATTCCCCAAGCCAGTCGAAAAAATACGCCGGAACGCAAAGGGCCTGCCCAGGCGCGTTGGCGCGGGCAGGCCCCAGCGGCAAGCGGGCGCTAAGCCTGCCCGCGCGGTGTCAGACCGATGGGGTCCAGGAAACGGGCACCATCTGGAAACGGTTGCCGTCCTTGGCAATGAACCCGGTGGCCGGGAACGCGGCGTGGTAGAAACTGGCTTGCATCCGTTCGCCGGCCGCCATGTCCAGCATCTTGCGGCGGGACTGCACGGCGGTGGGGCCATCCATGTCGAACACGGCGGACCAGTCCGGATTGCGGACGAACAGCACCGGATTGTTGGTGGTGTCCGACATCGCGATGAGCTTGGCATTGCCGGAATGGATGGCAAAGGCGGTGTGGCCTGGCGTGTGGCCCGGTGCGCCGATGGTGGTGATGCCGGAAACCGGTTCCTTGTCCCACGCGAACTGGGTGACGTTCTTGCCCATGGGGCCGAACACGCGGCGGACGTTGTTGAAGGTCGCCTTCAGCGGGTCCGGCGCGACGGCCATCTTGGTGTCGTCCATCCAGTAGGCCCGCTCGACAGCCGGCACCATCACCTCCGCGTTAGGGAAGCGGGCGGCGCCGTCCTTTGTACGCAGGCCGTTGATGTGGTCGCCGTGGAAATGGCTGATCAGGATCGTGTCCACGTTCGCGGGGTCGAACCCGGCCGCCTTGAAATTGGCCAGCCAGGTGCCGGACGTAGCCGGGCCCATGTCACCGGTGCCGGTATCCAGCAGCACCAGCTTGGAGCCGGTGTTCACCACCAGCGTGGTAAAGGGAATAAAGACCTTGTCCTGCGCGATGAATGCGTCCGCCAAGGCCTTCTTCACGTCGTCGTCCTGGGCGTTCTTGACGAAGCCTTCCGTGGCACGTGTGAAGAAGCCGTCGTTGATGGCGGTGACTTCCAGGTTGCCGACCTTGTAGCGGTAGAACCCCGCGGCCTGCTGGCCAGATTGCGGCTGGGCTGCGCGGGTAGAGGTGGCGACGGTGGCGGCAAGTGGCGTAGCGACGGCGGCGCCGAGCAGTCCGCGGCGGGTCAGATTCATTGTTTGCGTTCTCCCTGTGCTGAAGGGCCTGGAGGCCCCGGCGGGAGATTGCGAGCGGCGGGACGGTCCGCAATGAATTTATTTTTTCGGATATCCGGAATAGTTTCGGTTCGGGTAAATATTCGACCGGGTCGTCAACCGGTTGGGTGTTGTGGCGCCTTCAGGAATGGTCCGGAAAGCAGGGCCTCGAACGAGGGAATCTTTCCTATATTTAGCCGATCTTGGCAAGAGGCCTTGCCGACGCGGGGGCTTCGGCTACCACTGTGGCTCCACCCCGATGCGAGCGTGCCATGCCGAGCTTCAGCCCCACTTCCCGCGTATATTTCTCCCAGCGGCTGCGGCTGCACTACGTGGACTGGGGCAACCCGGACGCGCCGCCGCTGGTGCTGCTGCATGGCGGGCGGGACCATTGCCGCAACTGGGACTGGGTGGCAGAGGAGTTGCGCCACGACTACCACATCATCGCGCCGGATCTGCGCGGGCACGGCGACAGCGCCTGGTCCACCGACGGCAGCTATTCCATGGCCGGGTATGTGTACGACCTTGCGCAGCTGATCCACCAGCTGAAGCTGGCGCCCGCGCGGATCGTGGCGCATTCGCTGGGGGGCTCCATCGCCGTGCGCTACGCCGGCATCTACCCGGAGAACGTGGCGAAGCTGGTAGCGATCGAGGGGCTCGGGCCGTCGCCCAGGATGATCGCCAAGGAACGGGCCAAGCCGATGGACCAGCGCATGCGCGACTGGATCGACGAGCAACGCCAGCTCGCCGGCCGGCAGCCGCGCAAATACGCGTCCATCGAGGACGCGCTGGCGCGCATGCAGTCGGAGAACAAGCATTTGAGCGCTGAGCAGGCGCGGCACCTCACCGAGCAGGGCGTGAACCAGAACGAGGACGGTACCTATTCCTGGAAGTTCGACAACTACATCCGCTCCTGGGCGCCGTACGACATGTCCCGTTCGGCGGTTGAAGCGCTGTGGGCACGGATCACCTGCCCGACCCTGCTGGTGTATGGCGGGGAAAGCTGGGCATCGAATCCGGAGAAGGATGGGCGAATCAAGCACTTCAGCAACGCCCGCGTGGTGGAAGTGCCGGGCGCGAGCCACTGGGTGCACCATGACCGGCTGGATGTGTTTCTGCGAGAGGTGCGGGCGTTCTTGTGAGGAACTGCCGCTGCCTGCCCCCGTTTTCGGGGGCGATGGCGCGAGTGACGGGGCTCGAACCCGCGACCTTCGGCGTGACAGGCCGACGCTCTAACCAACTGAGCTACACCCGCAGCGGCGCGGGCGTGAGATAGGCCGGCATGGCCCCCACGTCAACCCGAATTGGCCCGTCGGAATCGAATTACAGCCGTCCGGCTATATGGACACGGGCCGGGCACGCGTCAGTCGGCCTGGCTCGGGTCGATTTCTTCCGCCAGCACGTCGATCTCGTCCAGCGAGGGATCGGCTTCCTCCAACTTCCTGGTCATCAGGGCGGCGATCTTCGCCTGCTCGTCCGCCGAAAACCGATCACTGGGGCTTGGTTCCGGCACCACAACCGTCCGCAGGTCGCCAATGTCGCCGGATTCGTCGGTGGAGAGCGGGCGGATAATATAGCGAAATGAGCCGCGATTCCGGTCGGTGCCCAGATTGTTGCTGGTGCTCAGGGTGTTGTTGGCTATCGTCTGTTCCGACCAGCGGGGCCCCTGCCAGCGGACGGCGAAATACATAACCTTCGCCTTCGCGAGTGACACGCCGGACGTAAGCATCGCCTCGTAGAAGACCCGGTGCGTGGCTTGCCACGTCCGTGTTCGTCGGTCGCAATACCAGTCGTGCACAATGGATGCATCCCGGTATGAGCCCTCGAACGGTCCACCGATGACGCTCCAGAAGAGGCGTGGAATCGAGGCGCCATCCACCTGCGCGCCCGCAGGCACGGCCCAGCGCGTTCCTTCCTCGTCGACGTAGGCAAGATCCGAAACGAGTTTCACACCGCGCCCGTCCGGTAGGAACGTGACTGTCGGCTGGCCTTCCCACCGTGCTGGCATGGGCATTTTCCGCTGCACTCTGTACCGATTCTGATTTCAAACCATGAGACAGCGTATAGAGGGCGTCAACGCCACGTTCGCTTGGAAGGGCGTGGTGGGCGGTGACGGGTTCGAACCGCCGGCCCTCTCGGTGTAAACGAGACGCTCTACCGCTGAGCTAACCGCCCCCTGTCCCCGCGGAAGCGGGGAGCCAGTTCCTGCAATAGGGAACGGCGGGGTGAGTGCCCCGCCGTTCGCTTGAAGTCAATGCGGCAATGCCGATCAGTGTGGAAGCGCGGACGCGGATGCCGCGACCGGCGCCGGAACCGGCTCCGGCGGCTCCTCCCACTGGATCGCCTCCGGCTTGCGCACAAGAGCCTGCGCGATCACCTGGTCGGCATCCGAGACCGGGATGATCTTGAGGTTCTTCTTCACGTTGTCGGGGATCTCCGCGAGGTCCTTCTCGTTGTCCTTCGGGATGAACACCGTGGTGATGCCGGCGCGCAGCGCCGCCAACAGCTTCTCCTTCAAGCCGCCGATCGGCAGTACCCGGCCGCGCAGCGTGATCTCCCCGGTCATCGCCACGTCCCGGCGCACCGGGATGCCGGTGAGGATGGAGACCATCGACACCGCCATGGCGATACCCGCAGACGGCCCATCCTTCGGCGTCGCGCCTTCTGGCACGTGCACATGGATGTCCCGCTTCTCGAACAGCGGCGGCTTGATGCCGAAGCTGATGGAGCGCGAGCGGACGTAGGACAGCGCGGCCGAGACCGATTCCTGCATCACGTCGCCGAGCTTGCCGGTGTGCTTCACCGCGCCCTTGCCCGGCAGCAGCACGGATTCGATGGTGAGGATCTCCCCGCCCACTTCCGTCCAGGCAAGGCCCGTGACGACGCCGACCATGTCCTCGGCTTCCGTTTCGCCGTAGCGGAACTTCCGCACGCCGGCGAACTTGTCGAGGTTCTTGCGGCCCACCGCAACCTTGGTGGACTTCTTGGTCACGATCTCCTTCACCGCCTTGCGGGCGACGTTGGCGAGTTCGCGTTCAAGGTTCCGCACGCCGGCTTCGCGCGTGTAGTAGCGGATGATGTCGCGGATGCCGTCGTCGGAGATGGTCCACTCACCCTTCTTCAGGCCGTTCGCTTCCGTGACCTTCGGCACCAGATGGCGCTTGGCGATCTCCACCTTCTCATCCTCGGTGTAGCCGGGGATGCGGATGATCTCCATGCGGTCCAGCAGCGGCTGCGGCATGCGCAGGCTGTTAGCCGTGGTGACGAACATCACATCGGAGAGGTCGTAGTCCACCTCCAGGTAGTGGTCATTGAAGGTGGAGTTCTGCTCGGGGTCCAGCACCTCCAGCAACGCGGAGGACGGGTCGCCGCGCCAGTCGGCGCCGAGCTTGTCGATCTCGTCCAGCAGGAAGAGCGGGTTGGAGTGCTTCGCCTTCTTCATGCCCTGGATCACCTTGCCGGGCATGGAGCCGATATAGGTGCGGCGGTGGCCGCGCACTTCCGCTTCATCCCGCACGCCGCCGAGCGACATGCGCACGAAGCTGCGGCCGGTGGCATGCGCAATGGACTTGCCGAGCGAGGTCTTGCCGACGCCGGGCGGGCCGACGAGGCAGAGGATCGGGCCCTTCACCTTTGGGCTGCGCGCCTGCACGGCGAGGTACTCGATGATGCGTTCCTTGACCTTGTCCAGGCCGTAGTGGTCCGCTTCGAGAACCTTCTCGGCTTCGACCACGTCGTTGCGGATCTTGCTGCGCTTCTTCCAGGGGATGGACAGCATCCAGTCCAGGTAGTTGCGCACCACGGTGGCTTCAGCGCTCATCGGCGACATGGTCTTGAGCTTCTTCAGCTCCGCCATGACCTTCTCGCGGGCTTCCTTGCTGAACTTGGTCTTCTTGATGCGGGCTTCCAGTTCGGCGGATTCGTCCTTGCCGTCCTCGCCTTCGCCGAGTTCCTTCTGGATCGCCTTCAGCTGCTCGTTCAGGTAATACTCGCGCTGCGTCTTCTCCATCTGCCGCTTCACGCGGTTGCGGATGCGCTTTTCCACCTGCAGCACGCCGATCTCGGATTCCATGTGGCCGAAGACACGCTCCAGCCGGTCACCCACTCCGGCGGTTTCCAGCAGTTCCTGCTTCTCGGCGATCTTGATGTTCAGGTGGCTGGCGACGGTATCAGCTAGCTTGGACGGCTCCTCGATCTGGTTCAGGGAGACGAGGACTTCCGGCGCGATCTTCTTGTTCAGCTTAATGTATTGCTCGAACTGGGACACCACGCTGCGGCCAAGGGCTTCAAGTTCCTTGGCAGCACCGGATTTCTCCTCGATCGGCTCGACATGCGCCTCGAAGTAGTTCTCGGTTTCCTTGAAGCCAGTGATCTTCGCGCGCTTGCCACCTTCCACCAGCACCTTCACTGTGCCGTCCGGCAGCTTCAGCAGTTGCAGGATCGTGGAGACAGTGCCGATGCGGTAGATATCGTCCACCGACGGGTCGTCCTGCGTCGCGTTCTTCTGCGCGACGAGGAGGATCTGCTTGTCTTCCTTCATCACCGCTTCCAGCGCGCGGACAGATTTTTCCCGGCCGACGAACAGCGGCACGATCATGTGCGGGAAAACGACGATATCACGCAGCGGCAGCACCGCGAGAACATCGGCAATGGGCCGGTCGGGGCCGGTGTTTTCCGGGCCAGCAGGCCGATCGGATTCAGACATGGCAGACCTCCTTCGGGACAGTCACGCGCTACCGCCCAAGTTTGGCACGGAAGCCGCGTTGCATGGCAAGCAATCTGGGTGAGTTTTCGTGGGGCAGGCGTTCGCGGTGATAGGTCAGGATATTTGACCGGCCGTACCGTAAAACAAGGGGCCGCGCTTGTGCCCCGATGCCTGTCCCCGCCCCTTGGTCAGGCGGACGCGCTCTTTTCCGCCTGTTCCTTTCCATAGACGTAGACGGGCGTGGCGCGCGACTCGGCGACCTCGCCGTTGATCACCACTTCCTCGACGCCATCCAGGCCCGGCAGGTCGTACATGGTGGCGAGCAGGATCGCCTCCATGATCGAACGCAGGCCACGGGCGCCGGTTTTCCGGGCGATGGCACGGGTGGCCACGGATTTCAGCGCGTCGTCCGTGAAGGTCAGCTTCACGCCTTCCATCTCGAACAGGCGGCCGTACTGCTTCACCAGCGCGTTCTTCGGCTTGGTGAGAATTTCCACCAGCGCCGCCTCGTCCAGATCCTCCAGCGTGGCGACGACCGGCAGGCGGCCGATGAACTCGGGGATCAGGCCGAACTTCAGAAGGTCTTCCGGCTCCACCTCGCGCAGGATCGCGCCCATCCGGCGCTCGTCCGGGTCGCGAACCTCCGCGCCGAAGCCAATGCCGGAGCCCTTGCCGCGGGAGCCAATGATCCGCTCCAGGCCCGCGAAGGCACCGCCGCAGATGAACAGGATGTTGGTGGTATCCACCTGCAGGAATTCCTGCTGCGGATGCTTGCGCCCGCCCTGCGGCGGCACGGAGGCGACGGTGCCTTCCATGATCTTCAGCAGAGCTTGCTGCACACCCTCCCCGCTGACGTCGCGGGTGATGGAGGGATTGTCCGACTTGCGGGAAATCTTATCCACTTCGTCGATATAGACGATGCCGCGCTGGGCGCGTTCCACGTTGTAGTCCGCAGCCTGCAGCAACTTGAGGATGATGTTTTCCACATCCTCGCCGACATAGCCGGCCTCGGTCAGGGTCGTGGCATCCGCCATCGTGAACGGCACGTCCAGGATGCGGGCGAGGGTCTGCGCCAGCAGCGTCTTGCCGGAGCCGGTGGGCCCCAGCAGCAGGATGTTGGACTTGGCGATCTCGATGTCGTTGTTCTTCTGGCCGTGCGCCAGACGCTTGTAGTGGTTGTGAACGGCGACGGAGAGCACCTTCTTGGCGTGCGCCTGGCCGATCACGTAGTCGTCGAGAACCTTGCAGATCTCGCGCGGGGTCGGCACGCCGTCCCGCGACTTGACGTGCAGCGTCTTGTGCTCCTCACGGATGATATCCATGCAGAGTTCGACGCATTCATCGCAGATGAACACGGTGGGGCCGGCGATGAGCTTGCGCACCTCGTGCTGCGACTTGCCGCAGAACGAGCAATACAGCGTATTCTTCGAATCTCCGGACTTGCCGCTCATCTCTACTCCTGTCCCGGCCGCCCGCGAATCAGCTCCGCCGGGTGCCGAAAGGGAAAGTTACCCCCCCGGGGGCGCCGCGACAAGCAGCGCGTGCGCCAGGGGTCTCGACCGGGCCTAGGTGGCCGGCTTGTCGTCGGTCGGGGTCGGGCGATTGATCACCACCTCGTCCACCAGGCCGAAATCCCGCGCTTCCTCGGCCGAGAGGTAGGAATCACGCTCCAGCTTGCGTTCGATCGCCTCGATCGGCTGGCCGGTATGGGTCACGTAGATCTCGTTCAGCCGCTTACGCAGCGTCAGGATCTCGCGCGCCTGGATCTCGATATCCGTCGCCTGGCCCTGCGCCCCGCCGGACGGCTGGTGCACCATGACACGGGCATTCGGCAGGGCATAGCGCTTTCCCTTGGCGCCGGCGCACAGCAACAGGGAGCCCATGGAGGCCGCCTGGCCAATGCACACCGTGCTGACCGGACTGCGGATATATTGCATCGTGTCATAAATCGCTAGGCCGGAGGAGACCACGCCACCCGGGCTGTTGATGTAGAAGGAAATATCCTTCCCCGGATTTTCGGATTCCAGGAACAGAAGCTGCGCGCAGATCAAGGAACCGACCTGGTCATACACGGCGCCGGTCAGGAAGATGATCCGTTCCTTCAGCAGTCGGGAATAGATGTCGTAGGCCCGCTCCCCACGCGCGGTCTGCTCGACCACCATCGGCACTAGGCTGTTGGCGTAGATTTCGACGGGATCGCGATCGCGCAGCGGCATCATCTGAACCTTTCACAGCGGCCTGCCCCGCGGGCGCGGGTGGCGGCTCCAGCAAACACCTAACCGAGATAGGTTTGCAAACCCCTGAATTGCAGGGGGTGGCGGCTGGATGGCCGCCATCCGCTCCCGGCAGAGCAACTCCAGGCCGGCTAGCTCTCGGCCGGGGTCGGCACTTCGGCAAGTTCTTCCGGCGTCACGGTCTGGTCGGTCACCTTGGCCAGTTCCAGCACGTAGTCCACAACCTTGTCCTCGAAGATCGGGCCGCGCAGGCCCTCGACCGCCTGCGGATTCGTGCGGAAAAACTCCATCACCTGCTGTTCCTGGCCGGAATAGCGCATCGCCTCCTGGCGCATGGCGCGGGCCAGCTCGTCCTGGGACACGGTGATGCCGTTGACCCGGCCGATCTCGGCCAGCAGCAGGCCCAGGCGGACGCGCCGCTCGGCAATGGCACGGTACTCGGCCTTCAGCGTGTCCTCGTCCTTGCCCTTGTCGTCGTCATCCACGCGGCCCTGCTGGCGCTCCTGCTCCACGCGCTGCCAGATCTGGCCGAACTCGCCCTCCACCAGGCCTTCCGGCAGCGCGAAGCCGACCTGGCCGGCCAGGGCGTCCAGCAACTGGCGCTTCACGCGCAGGCGGGACAGGCCGTCATATTCGCGCTGCATCTGCTGGGTGAACAACTCACGCGCCGGCTCCAGGCTCTCGAAGCCCATCTTCTTGGCCAGTTCGTCGTCGATCGGCGGCACCACGGCGAAGCGGAGCTTCTTGGCGGTGATGTCGAAGGTGGCGTCCTTACCGGCCAGATTCTCCGCGCCGTACTCGGCCGGGAAGCTGACATTGATGATGCGGGTCTCGCCGGGCTTCATGCCCTCGATCTGGTCCGTGAAGCCGGGGATGAATCCAGGGCCCGCCACTTCCACTTCCATGTCCGTCGCGGCGCCGCCCGGGAAGGCCTCGCCGTCGATCTTGCCGACGAAATCCACGGTCAGGAACTCGCCCTTCGCCGCGCCACGATCCTCGGAAACGTCCTGCATCTCGCGAAAGCGGACCGCCATCTGCTCCATCGCGCGGGTCACCGCCTCCGGCGCGACGTCGGCGCGCAGGCGGGTCAGCTCGATGGCGCCGAAATCCGGCATCTGGATTTCCGGCAGCAATTCCATCTCGACCTTGAACTCAAGGTCCTTGTCGATCGCGCTGCCGGCGAGACCTTGGGCGTCGTCCATGCCCACCAGGTCGACCTTCGGCTGCCCGGCCGGGCGCAGGCCACGATCGGAAATCACCTTCTGCGTGGCGTCGTTGACGCTTTCCTGCAGCACTTCCGCGATCACCGCGGTGCCGTAGCGCTGTTTCACCACCGTCATCGGCACCTTGCCGGGCCGGAAACCGGGCAGGCGGAGCTGCTTGCTGAGATCATTCAGTCGCGCCATGCGGCTCTTCTCGATGTCGGCGGCGGGCAGCACCACGGTAAAGGCGCGCCGCAACCCATCGGAGAGCGTCTCGGTAACCTGCATCGGTCAGGAAATCCCCAAATCAAGTGAAACACCAGGACGGCCTTGTGGTGCGGGCGGAGGGACTTGAACCCCCACGGCTTGCGCCACCAGAACCTAAATCTGGCGTGTCTGCCAATTCCACCACGCCCGCACAGCACAGGAGCGGCCGTGAACGCGGCGCTTTACCCCAGCCCCTCCCGCCCGGCAAGATAGCATCGGACCTGGCAAACCAATGCCGGTCGTCGGATTTAACGCAACGAGCCGTTCACGGAACCGTCAGAGCTGCCCAATCTACGAGTTGGGGGAATTGGACCAACGGCGTATGGACACCACGGACCATCCGGGGAGTACACCTGGAACGGACGTGCCGGAGACGACGGAGGAGAGCGGCGGCAAGCCGGTCTACACCGTCGCGGCGGTGAATCGTGCCATGGACCTGCTGGATTTTCTCAGCGGCTCCGGACCGGCCGGACTGGCCCAGATTGCCAGCGCGGCTGGCTGTACTCGCACCGCCGCCTTCCGCCTGCTGCGCACCATGGCCGCGCGCGGCTACGTGGCGCAGGACGGCGCGCGCGGAACCTGGCGGCTCGGGGATCGGTTTTCGGCCATGCTGATCGCGCCGCCGCGTCAGCTTTCCGTCCCCGATGTCGCCGCCCCGGTGCTGACCCGGATAGCGCGAGAGACCGGCCGAATCGTATACCTGTTCCGGCGCAGGGGTATGGAGGCCACCGTGGCGGCGCTGTTCCCGGTCGATGATGCGCAACGCCGCTACGCGGCGGTGGGTGACACATTCCCGCTGCATGCGGGATGCGGGCGATTGCTGCTCGCCTTCGCACCCGAGCCGGTGCAGACCCAGGTACTGGCGGGCCGCCTGTCCCGATTTTCACCGACGACGATCACCGACCCTCGCCGCCTTGCAGCGGCAATCCCGATCACGCGCGAGCGCGGCTGGTTCACCTCCCAGGACGAGTTGGTTCCCGGAAGCATCGCCTTCTCTGCCCCGATCAGGAATTCGGAGGGGCTGGCGGACTGGATGATCACGATCTCCTACCCGACGATCCTTGCCCAGCCGAAGGATAGAAAGGATCTGCTCCAGGCGGTCGTCGCGGCCGCGAACGAGATCGAGGTGGCGCTGCTTGTCGCCCCTGCCGATTAGCCCGGCTTTATCTGGCTCGACACCAATCCGGATGGAAGTGGATCGCCGGGTAGCCATTTTGCCTTGCGCCGGCCGGGGTTGCCGTTAGGCTCCCGCCATGCGCAAGCCTCTCGTGATTGCCCTGGTGCTGATGGGTGGCGGAGCCGCGGCGGCGACGGGCTACACAATGTATTCCGACAACGCGCGGCGGCGGGAATGCGAGATGGCGCGCCAGCAGAACCTGCCGAACATGGCGGAGATCTGCGCCCGGGCCGCCCGTTCCTCGTCGTCGTCATCGTCCTCCTCGTCATCTTCCCATCGCAGCTATGGCGGTAGCCGCTCCTCCTGGTGGTCCAGTGGATCGACCACCACGGCGACCGCGGCGGCCATGGGCAGCAACTCGGCGAGCAGCAGCAGCGTCGGCCGGGGCGGGTTCGGCTCCACCGGCTCCAGCCATTCATCAAGCGGGAGCTGACACGATGTTGCGCCACAGCGTTGCCCCCCGGCCGGACTGGCGCGAGAAGGCTCGCGAACTGGGCTTCTCCTTCGCGGAAATTGCCGGCGAGCCATATTGGGACGAGACCGCCGCCTGGGAATTCACCGCCGCGGAGGTGGACACGCTGGAGGCGGCGACGGCGGAACTGGAACGGCTGTGCCGCGCGGCGGTGGACCACGCGGTGCGCAACAAGCGCAATGCCATCCTGGGCATTCCGGACGGCGTGTGGCCACTGATCGCGCGCAGTTGGGAACGCCAGGAACCAAGCCTGTATGGCCGCATGGACCTGCGTTGGGACGGCACCGGGGCGCCGAAGCTGCTGGAATACAACGCCGACACGCCGACGGCCCTGTTCGAATCCGCCGTGGTGCAGTGGGAGTGGCTGACCTGCGCCAACCCCGAGGCCGACCAGTTCAATTCCATCCACGAGGCGCTGATCGCGCACTGGCCGAAAGTGACGCGGGGCAAGCTGGTCCACTTCACCTGCCAGCGCGACACGGACGAGGACAAGGGCACGGTGGACTACCTGCGCGACACCGCCGTGCAGGCGGGGATCGAGGCGCCTTTCCTGTATATCGACGAGGTGGGCTGGAACGGCCAGGCCTTCGTGGATATGCACAGCCGCCCGATCGCCAGCCTGTTCAAGCTGTATCCCTGGGAATGGCTGCTGCGCGACAAGTTCGGCCACAACATCGCCACCTCCGCCACGCAATGGATCGAGCCCGCCTGGCGGCTGGTTCTCTCCGGCAAGGGCATCCTGGCGCTGCTGTGGGAACTGTTCCCGGACCACCCGAACCTGCTGCCGGCGTTCCGCGAACCCGGCCGTACCGGGGGGGCGGAAATCCGCAAGCCGCTTTTCGGGCGGGAGGGCGCGAATATCTCCGCCCCCGGCGTGGAAACCGCCGGCACCTATGGCGAGGAAGGCTATGTCTTCCAGGGCTACGCCGAACTACCCCAGGTCAATGGCCGCTATGCGCTGATCGGTTCATGGGTGATCGGCGGCGAACCGCACGGCGTTGGCATCCGCGAGGATGCCGGCCCGATCACGCGCGATACCTCCCGCTTCGTGCCGCATTTCTTCCGATCCGCAAGCTGACTCCCTCGAGAGCAAGGATGACCCGATGACCAGCCTGGCCGCCCTGCCGAACTTCCTCGCCTATCTTCTGGCGTCCCTCGTGCTGCTGGGCATATTCCTGGCGATCTACACGCGGATCACCAAGCACGACGAATGGTCACTGCTGAACCAGGGCAACGTCGCTGCGGCGGTAAGCCTTTCCGGGTCGGTACTCGGTTTCTCCCTGCCGCTGGCATCGGTGATCGCGCATGCGGCGAACATCGCCGACCTGGTGGTGTGGTCGGTCGTCGCGATGATCGTCCAGTTGCTTGCCTATTTCATCCTGTGCATGACGCAGCGCGACCTGACCGGGCGGATCGAGCGCGGAGAGATGGCGCCGGCGGTCATGCACGCCACCGCCGGGCTGGTGCTCGGCGTGATCAACGCGGCCTGCCTGACCTACTGACGGACACGGACAGAGGCCAGGATCAGGGCTTCGGCCGCAGATAGTGCCGCTCATCCCCCATCCAACCGACGCCCAGGGGGACGGTGTAATAGATATCGAACAACATCGACTTGAACTTCCAGCCGGACGGCGTGCGTTCGTAGACGTCGTCATACCGGCCGGAGACAAGGTAGGGCACACCGGCGCGGCCGTAGCGGGCTTCCAGGTAGGAAACGCCGGTACCGGTATCGCCGTTCACCTCCACCATATGGCTGTGGATGAACTGCTTGATGAAGAAGCGCTCCCGGCTTCCCATGGCACGGAAGCCGGCATCGATCGCCGCCCGCCCCTCATACCGCGCCAGGTAGCCCAGGTGCACCACCGCGTCGTCGGTGCAGAGATCGGCGATCTCCGCGTAGCGGCTGTCGTTGATGCAGGCGTGGTAGGCGTTGCGCAGGGTGCGCAACGCCTCAATGTCCTCGAGGCGCTGGATGCGGGCGGCGAGATCGCTCATTGCGAGCGATCCGCTACTGGATCACCACAAACTTGGCGCGCTTCACGCGCTCCATGTTCTGGCCCTCGATGCGGATCAGCTTGGTCGGGCCCTTCCGCTCTGGGGAATGCAGCACGCCGACGTCGTAGAAATGCGCCTCGCCCGGCTTCAGCGAATAGTCGCGCACATGGCGCACCTGGCCCGGCTGATCACCGAACGGGGTCTGCACCAGCATCCAGTCCGCCATCAGGGTCTCGCCTTCCGCCTGGCCATAGATCGCCCAGGACGGGCCGTGGTCATGCGGGCTGGAACCCTTCGCGGTGCGGTTGTTATGCGCGAGGATGGTGAAGCCCAGGTCCGGATCCTCGTAGAGAACCTGCCGCTCCGGCGTCTCGTCCGTGACGTGCTTGGCGACGAATTCTTTGTCGTTGGCGAGGATGTCGCGCAGCAGGTCACGCACCTTCTTGCGGCCCTCCGGGCCGGGCTGGTCAGTCAGCGCCTTTTTGCAGGCGGCGGCGAATTGCTCGATCGTCTGGCCCATGAGTCTTTCCCTCCCGTAGCGGAACCGGGGAAAACAATACTCCCGAACCGGGATGGGCGCGCAAGGGTCGTCCAGTGCTAACCGGCGCTTTACGGTATCGCGCGACATTCGGGACATGTCCCGCCACTTGGTCCTGCTGTGCCTGCTGCCGAGCGCATGCGGCGTGCCACCGCCCTGGTCCCCCTTCGCCCCGCCGCCGGATGCCGTGGCATGGGACTGTTCCATCGTGCGGTGGGATCGCGGCCAGGGCTTCTGCCGGCTGGACGCGCCGCTGCCGCCGCCGGAATATTGCAGCCGGGCACTCGGCGGCGTGGATTGCTGGGCGGACCCGACGGCGCTGCCGAACCGGCCACGCGCCCTGGCGGATAATCCCCCGCCGCTGCTGATCGCGCCTTACGTCGTGGTACCGGCTCCGCCGCCGGTTCCTGTCATCGCGTCTGCCGCCCCGCCCCCCGGTGGGCCAATTGTTCCAGGGCCGATTCCCATGTCCCCCCTGCCCCTTGTGCCGCCCTGAGCGAAGGGCAGCCATGCGCCCAGAAACGCAAACATGTGAAACTCGTCATATCTTCGCCACGGACAATCGAGATGATGCACAGCATTCTGCAACCCCGAAACGCACCCGTCGCCGCCTGACCGGAAAGTTGACTGGAACCATGGATCGCCTTTCTCCCGAAACGACCGACCGCCGCGACAGCCGCCGCTGGTCGATCGGCGTCGTCCTCGCCGTCGCGCTCGGGCTGATGCTCGCCGTGCCACTGGCGCACCGCGCGCTCGGGCAGGGTAGCGCCGGCAACCCGCCCGGTTCCGGTCCCTCCTCCTACCCCGGCTGCGGCATCGCGCCCTGGACCGGCACCTGCACCTGCATGCTGACCCCGAACGGCGCGTCCATGTCGTTCGAGGATTTCAGCAAGCGCGTGCGCGACCCGAATGTCCGCCCGCGCGTGAAGAACGTGGATGAGGTGCTGGTGACCGCGCGGCGCGACTGCCGCATGCCGCCCGCGCCGGCCCAGGCACAGATGCGCTGAACGCCTACGCGACTCCCGGCGTCTACCGCCCAGCCTGCCCCATCGTCGTTCCCATCCATGCCGCAAACCCGGCGCGGGACTGCGTAGTCAGCCCCATCGCCGGGCTGAGATAGCTCAGCGCCGCCGGGCCCGGCACCAGGCGCAACCCGGCGCCGGCCGCTTGGCCGCGCGCGTCCGCCTGCCCGGCGAGGTGATCGGCCGCGCGGCGCCACAGCGCAACCATCGCCGCCGGGGTCAGCGCCGGCAGGACCAGCACGAACCCAAGCCGCGCGGTAGCCGCCGCCGCTCGCCAGGCGGGTGCCAGCGGGGAATCAGCCAGGCGCACGCCCATGGCGACGCCGAGCTCGCCCAGATGCGGCAGGTCGGGCAGGGCGGGGTCGCGCACCAGCCCGGTGGCGGGGTCGTCCATGCCCAGGGTACAGATCGGCCGCCCGCCGGCCGCCACGGCGGCGGCCAGGCGTTCCGCCAGGCCACGTCCGTGCAGCAGCACCATGTCCGTCGCATGCTGGGCGAAGGTCGCCAGGGTCGGGTCCGCGCCCGCGGCGGCGGCCGGGTTCGGCACCGCCACCGGCGCCAGCCCCAGCAGGTGCAGCCCCAGCAGCCCGGCGATATCCGCGCCATACGGCGCGGTGACGCCCACGCGCACCACCTGGCCCGGGCGCAAGGCGGCGGCATCCACCCGGCTAACCAGCACCGCCGGACCGATCCCGGCCAACACGCCCATCCAGGTTCCGGCGTCGTAGTGCACGCGCCGATCCCCGGCGAGCCAGGCCATCGCGGCGCTGCCGGGCACCAGCAGGGCGGCGTAACCGTCCGGCTGGGCCGAGGTGCCGAACTGGTTAGCCCCGGTCACCCCGTCCACACCGCCCGCTGGCGTGGCGCGCAGCGGCGTTTCCGGCGGCAGCCCCCGCTGCAATCCCGGCAGCAGCGGGCGGGCCAGGTCATCCAGGTCGCCGCCCTCCGGCCCGGCGACGATCAGGCGCGCGCCTTCCGGAAATGGATTCGCCGGAGCGGCCGGAGCCTGCGCGCGCGCCGCCCCGCCGGCACCAGTAAGGCTCAGGCCAAGCAGTCCTCCCAGCACACGGCGCCGGCCGGCGGCCGGGGCGAAATCGGTCATGTGTGATGCTCCCGCCGCCAGCCTAGCCCGAACCGCCGGGCCGGGCCAAACGATGCCCGCTGAGTTCCGCCCCCGCCCCTTCCGGCATCCAGCGCGCAATCGGCGCGGCGGCGGCGGCAAAGGCGGCAATGACCAGGAAGGCGACGGAAAAATCCACCGGCATCGGCTGTTCATGCCCGGTCACCACCACGGACAGTTCCAACGCCGCCGCCCCCACCGCGACCCCCACGGTCAGCGCCAGTTGCTGCGCGGTGGCATAGAAGCTGGTGGCAGCGGAAATCCGCGCCCGCGGCACGTCGGCGTAAGTCAGCGTGTTGTAGGCGGTGAATTGCAGCGAGCGAAAAAAACCGCCGGTCAGCAGCACCGCGATGATCACCAGCCCGGGCCAGGACGGGCGGAAGGCGGCGCAGGCGGCGATCATGGCACCGGAGAGCAGCCCGTTCCAGAACAGCACCTCCCGGAAACCGAACCAGCGGAGCGCGCGCTGCGCCACCGGCTTCATCACCAGCGCGCCCAGGGAACTGGCGAAGGTCAGCATGCCGGACTGCACCGCCGTGTCCCCAAAGCCGATCTGGAACATCAGCGGCAGCAGGAAGGGCAGCGCGCCGATGCCGGCGCGGAACAGGAACATGGCGTAGATGGAAACGGCGAAGGTGCGCTCCCGCAGCAGTGTGAAGTCGATCAGCGGCGCCCGGCCCAATCTCGTCAGCCGCCGCGTGTGCCAGGCAAAGGCAAGCGCCGCCACCGCGCCGCCGGCCAGCAGTGCCACCGTGACCTCCCATGGGAACACGTGCCGCCCCACCGTCTGCAGGCCGAACATCAGCCCCGCCAGCGCCGTGCCACACAGCACTTGGCCCAGCCAGTCCATCCGCCCGCGCGGCGGCTCGCGCACGTCCTCCACGAACAGGGACACCAAAACGATGCCCAGCACGCCGAACGGGATGTTGAAATAGAAGATCCAGCGCCAGTCAAAGTAGGTGACGATGAAGCCGCCCACCGGCGGGCCGAGCACGGGGCCGATAAGCGCCGGCGTGGTCAGCCAGGCCATCGCGGCGACGATCTCATGCTTCTGCGCCGTGCGCAGCAGCACCATGCGCCCCACCGGCACCATCATCGCCCCGCCCGCCCCCTGCAGGATGCGCGCGCCCACCAGCATGGGCAGCGATTGCGACAGGCCGCACAGCACGGATGCCGCCACGAACACGACGATGGCGAGGCGGAACACGTTGCGCGCGCCATAGCGGTCCGCCACCCAGCCGGAGGCCGGGATGAACACGGCGAGCGACAGCATATAGGCCGTCAGCGCCAGGTTCATGTGCACGGGGTCCGAGCCGAAGGCGGCGGCCATGGTGGGCAGCGCCGTGGCGATCACCGTGGAATCCAGGTTCTGCATGAAGAAGGCGCACGCCACGATACTCGCCGTGACGCGCGTGCGCCCGCTGATGCGCTCCACCACCGGGTCGCCCCGCGCCGGATCAGATGACTCCGCCATGCGCGCAGCATCGGCCCGCACGCGGCATCGGGGAAGCCCCTTCCCCCCTATTGCATCGCATGGCAAATGGGATTATTTGAGAATCACTCGCAATTGCAAGATTTGCAGGTCCCCATATGCCCATCGCCGCGCGCCCCGCCCGCCGTGCCGTCCTGCTCGCCGCCCTTGCGATTCCGCTCGCCGCCTTGCTCGCCCCTTTCAACTCCTTGGCGCAGACCGCGACGCTCAGCTTCACGCTCACACTGAAGGACGGCGCGTGGACACCGCAGGAGCTTGAAGTCCCGGCGAACCAGAAGTTCGAGCTGCGTGTCGTCAACGCCGGCACGCGCAGCGCCGAATTCGAATCCAAGGACATGCGGCGGGAAAAGGTGATCCCCGCCGGCCAGACGGCCGTGATCAGCGCCGGCCCGCTGAAGCCGGGCAGCTATGAGTTCTTCGATGATTTCAACCCCAAGGCGCGCGGGCGCATCGTCGCCAAGTGATACGCCAACAGCATTCACGCTGAAGCATTCACGTCGACCGGGACCGACCCATGCTCGCCACCGCCGTCATCGTCTTTCGTGAAGTCCTCGAAGCCGCGCTGATCATCGGCATCGTGCTCGCCGCCGCCGTGGGGTTGGAGGGACGCGGGCGCTGGGTCGGCGCCGGCATCGCTATCGGCATCGCCGGCGCAGGACTGACGGCGCTCTTCGCCGCCACCATCACCGCCTCTCTCGCCGGCGCCGGGCAGGAAGTGTTCAACGCCGCCATCCTCGTCGTCGCCGTGGTGATGCTGGCCTGGCACACGATCTGGATGGCGAAGCACGGGCGTGAGATGGCCGCGCGCGCCCGCGGTGTCGCGGCGGAGATCGGTGACGGCACGCGCCATGTCCGCGCTCTGGCCGTGATCGTCGCCGCCGCCGTGCTGCGGGAGGGGGCGGAGACCGTGCTGTTCATCGCCGGCATCGCCGCCTCGGGAGAAGAAAGCGTGCTCGGCCTCACCGTCGGCGCCCTGCTGGGCCTGGCCGGCGGCGCGCTGGCGGGAGGCGCGCTCTATGCCGGGCTGCTGCGCATTCCCGTCGGAAGGCTGTTTTCCGTCACCGGCTGGCTGGTCCTGCTGCTCGCCGCCGGGCTGGCCGCGCAGGCGGCCGGATTCCTGATCCAGGCCGACCTGCTGCCCAGCCTGGGCGAAGAGATGTGGGACACGTCCTTCCTGCTGGCAGAGGATGGCATGGCCGGCCGCGTGCTGCACACGCTGGTTGGCTACGTCGCCCGCCCGGCGGGCGCGCAGGTGCTGGCCTACGGGCTGACCCTGCTGGCGGTCGGCGTGCCCATGCTGCTGCTGCGCCAGACCCCCGCCCGCCACCGGGACGCAGTGCCCACCTGACCCCCCTTGCCTTTCGGCCCGATCCGACCGATGTAGGGATCAGACAGGACCGTACAGGTCCTCATTGAATTCTCCTCATCCGTCCGCCACCCCGGAGATCGGCCATGTTCATCGAGACCGAAGGCACGCCCAACCCCGCCACGCTGAAGTTCCTTCCAGGACGCGACGTGATGAGGGCCGGCACCGCCGACTTCCCCTCCCGCGCCATGGCGCTGCGTTCCCTGCTGGCGACCGCGCTGTTCGATGTGGAGGGTGTTTCCGGCGTCTTTCTCGGCGCCGACTTCATCACCGTTACCAAGACGGACGACGCCGACTGGCCCGGGCTGAAGCCGCGCATCCTTGCCGCCATCATGGACCACTTCGTCTCCGGCCGTCCGGTGATCGACGGCATGGAGGAGGAGCCGGAGGAAGACGTCGATCCGGCCGACTCCGAGGTTGTAGATCAGATCAAGGAACTGCTGGACACGCGCGTCCGCCCGGCCGTCGCCGGCGATGGCGGGGACATCATCTTCCGCGGCTTCCGCGAGGGCGTGGTGCGCCTGCGCATGCAGGGCGCCTGCTCCGGCTGCCCGTCCTCCACCGCCACGCTGAAGCACGGCATCGAGAACATGCTGCGCCACTTCGTGCCGGAGGTGGTCGCCGTGGAGCAGGTGGATTATTGATGGCGTCCTGACCAGACAGGACGCCCCCATGCCCAAGCTCGACCAGGCCGCCATCGCGCAGCTATTCACCGACGCCCGCAGCCAGAACCGCTGGCTGTCCGACCCGGTGTCCGACGACACCCTGCGCGAACTGTTCGACATCCTGAAATACGGCCCGACCTCGGCCAATTCCTCCCCGGCCCGCTTCCTGTTCCTGCGCACGGACCACGCCAAGGAACGGCTGCGCCCGGCGCTGTCCTCCGGCAATGAGCAGAAGACGATGACCGCGCCGGTGGTGGTGATCGTCGCGCACGACCCGAAATTCTACGACCACCTGCCCCGCCTGTTCCCGCACAACCTGGATGCCAAGTCCTGGTTCACCTCCAACCCGGCGCTGACGGAAACCACGATGTTCCGCAACGCCACGCTGCAAGGCGCCTATTTGATGATGGCAGCGCGCTGCCTGGGGCTGGATTGCGGGCCGATGTCCGGCTTCGACAACGCCAAGGTGGACGAGATTTTCCTGGCGGACCGCGGCTGGAAGTCCAACTTCCTGTGCGGCCTGGGCAAGGGCGATCCGGAGGGCCTGTTCCCCCGTTCCCCGCGCTTCGACTTCTACGACGCCTGCATGATGCTTTAGGCGCGGCCTCGACGCTTCGACCTTCGGGCCGCGCCGCCATTCGTCCTTTCCTGTAACAGGTACACGACACATGAGCGACGCGGCCCTGAAAGTCCTCGGCATCTCCGGCAGCCTGCGCAAGGGCTCCTTCAACAGCGCGGCACTCCGTGCGGCGCAGGCCCTGGCGCCGGCGGGCATGACGATTTCGACCTACGATATCGGCGGCATCCCGCTCTACAACGAGGACATGAGGGAGGGCGGCAGCTTCCCCGCGCCGGTCCAGGCGTTCCGTGCCGCAATCAAGGCGGCGGACGCCCTGCTGGTGGTGACACCGGAATACAACTACTCCATCCCCGGCGTGCTGAAGAACGCGATCGACTGGGCGTCCCGCCCTCCGGAACAGCCGTTCGACGGCAAGCCCGTGGCGATCATGGGCGCCAGCCCGGGCGCGTTGGGAACCGCGCGGGCGCAGTACCACCTGCGCCAAGTCTTCGTCTTCCTCAACGCCCATCTGCTGAACAAGCCGGAAGTCATGATCGGCGGCGCCGCCAACCGTTTCGATACCGACGGAAACCTGACCGACGAGGCGACACGCAACTTCGTTAGGGCGCAGTTGGAATCCCTGAGGGACTGGACGCTGCGCCTGCGCCGCTGATCCGCGCCACGGCCGATTGCCCGTTCACGCCTGGCTGTGCACCAGCAGGTAGGCGATCGCGGCAATGATCGCGGAAGCGGGGATGGTGATCACCCAGGCGATCACGATGTTGCCCGCCACGCCCCAGCGCACCGCCGTCGTCCGCCGCGCCGCGCCGACGCCGACGATCGCGCCGGTGATCGTGTGGGTGGTGGACACGGGCACGCCAAGTGCGGTGGCACCGAACAGCGTCATCGCCCCGCCGGTTTCCGCGCAGAACCCCTGCATCGGCGTCAGCCGCGTGATCTTGGAACCCATCGTGTGCACGATGCGCCAGCCGCCCATCAGCGTGCCCAGCCCCATTGCCGCCTGGCAGGTGATCACCACCCAGAATGGCACGTGGAACTCCCCGGTCAGGATGCCCTGGGAGAACAGCAGCACCGTGATGATGCCCATCGTCTTCTGCGCGTCGTTGCCGCCATGGCCGAGGGAATACAGCGAGGCAGAGACAAACTGCAGCCAGCGGAAGGCGCGGTCTACCTGGAACGGCGTGGTGCGCACGCAGACCCACGAGACGATCAGGGTCAGAAGCAGCGCGAGAACCAGCCCGACCATCGGCGACAGCACGATGGCGAACAGCGTCTTGCCGAGACCCGACCACACCATGGCGCCGAACCCCGCCTTGGCGATGCCCGCTCCCAGGATGCCGCCCACCAGCGCATGTGATGACGAGGACGGAATGCCCGCGATCCAGGTGATCACATTCCAGGCGATCGCCCCGGTCAGAGCGCCGAAGATCACCGCCGGATCGACAATGCTGGCATCGACGATGCCCGTGCCGATGGTGCGCGCGACATGCGTGCTGAACACCAGGAACGCAACGAAATTGAAGAACGCGGCCCAGAACACAGCGTATTGCGGCCGCAGCACGCGCGTGGAAACGATCGTGGCGATGGAATTCGCCGCGTCATGCAGCCCGTTCAGGAAATCGAACAGCAGCGCGACGCCGATCAGCGCGACCAGCAGGTGAAAGGCGATCGGCTCCATCATCGACCCATCCGGCAACCG